>OGYG01000151.1_pt1 | contig 77581 bp, 80 predicted proteins | sample 1576481 | NCBI WGS metagenome assembly OGYG01 (sample SAMEA3541497, study PRJEB24748) | human gut metagenome | biome: human gut; feature: human-associated habitat; material: faeces | place: China | collected 2012 | reverse complement strand
ATGCTTGAAAGTGTAGTATTTATAAGGAAAATCAAAAATCAGATATAAAATTTAAGAGAATATCTCAAAATGAACGGGGATCTATTGTTTTAAAGGATAAAAATCATTATAAATTACAAGCACTGCGATGTTTTTCTTTAAATGAAACAAAGCTCTATTTTGAAAATGTGCGAGATATTTCTGAACTGTTTTTAAATCGAGAAAATCAATTTAGAACATTATTTTATTATACACTTGTTCTTTTGTTTGTAAGTACAATCGTTATTTTTATTGTGACAAGATGGCTTGTTTATCCAATCAAGAAGTTATCTAAAGCAACAAAAGGAATTGCGGATAGGAAGGTATTTATTCCGGTAACGGTAAGTAGTGAGGATGAAATTGGACAGTTAACGAAAGATTTTAATACGATGGCAAAACGATTAGAAATCACAATGAAAGAATTACATGAAGCTGTCGAAAGACAAGAGATGTTTGTAGGAAACTTTGCTCATGAACTTAAAACGCCTTTAACATCTATTATTGGTTATGGAGATATGTTACGTTCAAAACGCTTAAGTGAGGAAGAAATCATCAATTATTCTCATTTAATTGTCGAAGAAGGAAAACGTTTAGAATCTATGTCGATGAAATTATTAAATTTGATTGTTTTAAAAAAACAAGATTTTAAAATGTATAAAATTTCTGCCCAAACATTTGTTCAAGGAATTGAAGATATGGTAGATTTATTAATGAAAGAAAATAATATTCAGTTTATTACAGAAATTGAACCCAGTGAATTGTATATTGAACCTGATTTGATGAAAACAGTTTGTTTAAATTTGCTTGATAATGCCCGTAAAGCCATTGGTAAAAATGGAAAAATTTTTTTAAAAGGAAATGTAACGGAAGCAGGATATCAATTTGTAATTGAAGATAATGGATGTGGTATGGCTATAGAAGAATTAGGCAAAATCAAAGAGGCGTTTTATATGGTTGATAAATCACGTTCTCGTAGTGCAGGAGGAGCAGGACTAGGACTTGCCTTATGTGATCAAATTATTAAATTTCATCATGGAACACTTGATTTTGAAAGCGTTTTAGGAAAAGGAACAACAGTAGCCGTGAGGATAGAGGGAGTAACAAATAATGAAGAAATACAAAAATAGGATCAAGTTCATTGTTGCCATCACTGTATTGATTCTTATTTCATTAAGTTCTTTAGTTATTTCTAAAATGCAAGATAACCAGTTGATTGGACATCTTCAAGTTGAAAAAATAAAAAATGAACAATCTGGTGGACAAATAAGTAAACTTTCAGTTGTAGAAAAATTAGAATTAATTATTGATTATGAAAATAGGGGCAATAATATTATTGCGACAACGCAAGTTCAGGATATGAATGATGAAAATATTCAAAAAATTAAAGCGATTATTGATAAACAATTAGAAACATTGAAAAGCTTGGGAATTTTAACGAACCTTCATTTTGATGAAAATTATGTATGTTATAACTATACATTAAAATGTTATAGTAATGTGGAAAATCCAAAAAAAAGCGTACGTGTTTATCAGGTGGATTTTACAAACGGAGAAGATATTTTTAATGCAACAATTGATGCGGATACGCATTTAATATATCAGTATAATTATTATAATAAAAAATATAATGAAAAAATTGATGAAGAAGTTTATATTTTTGGAAGAAAATATTTAGGTTTATCTGAAAAAGAAATTCATAAATACTTATTTAAGATAGCTGATAATCGTATGTATGTTACAGATAGTTCGAGTAATTGATACAACTTTGATGCTTCTTTGGTGATATTTTTATGCATCTCTTTTATACACTAAAAGTGTAAAAGAGATACATTTTTATTGGAAGGGGCAGATAAAATGAAAAAAATAAAAATGCTCATGATGGCATGGGTGATTGGTGGGATTGTTACAAGTTTCTTTTTTTTAATAAGTAAAAAACTCTATCAAAATAATAATCAATTCAATACGATGATTAAAGTTAAAAATAATCAATGGAAATCTACAAATGGTGTCAATAATGATGATTTATTAACATTAGTTAATTATGAAAATACCATACCTGAAAATTGGAAAGTTGATTTGGTGCAGTTAAATAATGGACAATCAGTTGATCGTCGCATTTATAAAGATCTCATGGACATGTTACAAGTGGCTAAAAAGGAAGGATTAAATCCATTGATTTGTTCTTCTTATCGAACTTGTAAAAAACAAGAAGACCTTTATCAAAATAAAGTAAAAAAATACTTAAATCAGGGGTATTCAAAAACAGAAGCTCTTGATAAAGCAGCTTTTTGGGTAGCAAGACCACAAACGAGTGAACACCAATTAGGGTTGGCGGTAGATATTGTTTCTTTGAAAAATCAACGACTAGACCACCAACAAGAAAATACAGCAGAACAACATTGGTTGATTCAAAATAGCTGGAAATATGGCTTTATTTTACGCTACCCAACAAATAAAAATAATATTACTAAAGTAGGATATGAACCCTGGCATTATCGCTATGTTGGAAAAATATATGCAAAGAAAATAAAAGAATCGGGTGTTTGTTTAGAAGAGTTTATTGAAAATAAAGATCAGTATTGAGTTTTTATCAGTTAAATTACATAAAAGTACATATTATTGAAAATTATTTTATCCAGTTAAATAATGGGATTTGGATATATTTTTGTAAGAGAAGAATAAGAGCGTGTAATTTTTTATTATATTTCATTAATCTTTTTCTCTTTTGAATCAAGTTATCTTCATGGTAATAGAGTAAACATGATTTAGGGAAAAGAGCATAACATAAAAGTAATTGTAATTCTTTTGAAGTGAGGTTGTGTTCATTAAAAATATGTTCTAATTGTTGAAGAGTAATAAAATCATTTAGATAAAGTTTCAAGAGATCGTGTACAGTAAGATCTAAAATAATATTTTCTATCTTGTAGATATCTTCAAGTGATTGAATTGTTTGATGTTGCAAACTGCAAGGTATTGTTGTAGAAGAAGAAAAATAATGATTTAAAAGTTCAATAGATAGCTGACAAAGGGTAAAAAGGGTATAATAGATGATTTGGTATTCTAAAGAGTTTAAAGGTGTATAGATTAGGATGGATTCGTAATATTGAATCCATTCTTTTTTTATATTGTTTATTGTTTTGACTTCTAGAGGAATAAGAGAGATAGAAATGATTTTTTGTATATCAGTTGGAATTTTTTGCAATTGATAAAGAATAAATCCTTGAGATTGCTTTTGTTGGTAAATATTATTAATGATTTTAAAGGGATTGATTTGAAGTAAAGAAATGTATTTTTGATAATATAAAGGAAAAGGTTTATTTGTTAAATAATAATGTTCATCTTCATAAGTAAATGAAAATTGATCTTCTAAAGGAAGATGATAATATGTTTTTAAAATACTTAATTTTGATACCATGAGGGAACCTCACCTTCAATGACTTCATAAACAAGAGGAATCGTATAATTTTCTTTAAAATGTTCATGATATAAGGGAACAAGAATTTGTAAAACAATTGTAACATTTAAATCAATAGAGATAGCAAGATGATTGATCCCATAATTTTTAATTTTTTTATTAATATTTGAAGAAGTTAAAGAGAGTGTTTTATATTTAATGGAAAAAGATGGACCTCGATCTTGTAAGAAAATATTATTGGTAAGAGAACCGATAGGTATACGTGCAACAATACCTTTTTGTTGATTGATTTTTAAGAGTTTTTTATTGTATGGAGAATGATTGTTTTCTTGGTAAGAGCCTTCTTCAAGCTTTAAAAGAGTTTCTTCAAGATTATTGATGTAATTAGAGGCAATATCATTGATATAATTCATTTGAAAACTAATGGAATTATTTTCTTTTTTATAGAGTTTATGTGTATCTATTTTTTGAGTAAATGAAGTATGATTGATAAGTATCTGAATAAATTGATTTATTTCTTTACTGGCAATATTTTCAATTCTAGGGGTCATACGATTTGAAAAAAGATAAGCACATATAAAAAGTGAAAGCATAATTAAAATATATTTTCCTTTTTTCATCATATCACCATTATAAAATATGTAAAAAAAAAGAAAGTAGAACAAATCTACTTTCTTTGATTTTAATAACCAGGTTTACCTAATAATTTGAACATATTTTTCTTATAAACTTCAACACCAGGTTGGTTGAATGGGTTTACTCCTAAGAAGTAAACTGACATTGCACATGACATTTCGAAGAAATAAACCATGTAACCAAATCCATAAGCATCCATTTTATCTAATGAAATAATGATGTTTGGTACATTACCAGTATTAACATGAGCATCGATTGTACCTTCACAAGCTCTTTTGTTAACATAATCAACTGATTTTCCGGCTAAGTAATTTAAACCATCTAAATCATCTGGATCACTTGGAATAATCATATCATTTTGTGGATTTTTAACTTCGAAGATTGTTTCATATAAAACTTTAGAACCTTCTTGGATAAATTGTCCTAATGAATGTAAATCTGTAGAGAATACAGCACTATGAGGTAAGATACCTTTATTTTCTTTACCTTCAGATTCACCGTATAATTGTTTCCACCATTCAGCAACGTTATTTAATTGTAATTCATAAGTTACAAACATTTCTGCTGAATATCCAGCTTTATTTAATAATTGTCTTGCTACACCATAACGATAAGCATCATTTGTTTCGATGTTTGCATCGTTATATTTAACCATTGCATCTTTAGCACCTTTTAACATTTCATCAATATCGATACCAGCCATAGCGATAGGGAATAAACCTACAGCAGTTAATACTGAATAACGTCCACCGATATCATCAGGTACAACGAATGTTACATAACCTTCATCAGTAGCTAATTTTTTAAGAGCACCTTTTTCTCTATCAGTAGTAGCTACGATTCTTTCACGAGCTCCTTCTTTACCATATTTCTTTTCACACATTTCTTTGAAGATTCTGAAAGAAATAGATGTTTCAGTTGTTGTTCCTGATTTAGAAATAACATTGATAGCGAAATCTTTGTCTTCAATATATTTAGCAACTTGATGAATATAATTTGAAGAGAAAGTATTTCCTACATAGATGATTTCAACTTTATCATCTGAATATAAACCATTGATTGCTTCAATAGCAGCACGTGCTCCTAAATAAGATCCCCCGATACCGCATACTAATAATACGTCTACTTTTTCTCTTAATTTAGCAGCAGTTTCTTTCATTAATTGAACTTCTTCTTTGTCATAGTTTTCTGGTAATTCAACCCAACCAAGGAAATCGTTACCAGCACCTGTTTTGTTTCGAATCATATCATGAATTTCTGCTACTTTTTCTTTGTATGATCCTAAATCTTCAGCTAATTTTGCTTTTGATAAATCTAATGTGATCATTTAGTTTTCCTCCATTACACCTTGTTTTAACCATTCTTCCATTGCTTGAGCTAAAGGTAAAAAACCTTTAGGTGTTTCTACAATTGGTTTTCGTGGATTTTTATAGACGAGTTTCTTGTCTTTTCTTCGAAAACGATTGTCAACAGCTTTCAAGCTTAATTTGGCGTGATTGCTAGAATGATCAAAATCAATGACTTTTACTTTCACAATATCATTAATATGCACATAACTGGCAATACTTTTAACGAATTTATCTGATATTTCTGAGATATGAATCAATCCTGTTGAATTATCAGGTAAAAGAGCAAAAGCGCCATAAGGTTGAATACCGGTTATTTTAACATCAATGATATCCCCTCGTTTGATGAGTTTTGTCATTTGATTTCACTCCTTGCGGCACTATTATAGCACAATTTAAGCATATGTGTTGTATTTAATAAGGAAAAAATATAAAATATGGTAGGATTTATATGATATACTTAATAAGTAAAAAAGGAGTTTGCAAAAATGGAAAATATTGAAGAACAAATAAAAAATGTCATTCATAAATTAAGACCTTATCTACAAAGAGATGGTGGAGATATTGAATATGTTGATTTTAAAGATGGGATTGTTTATGTAAGAATGCTAGGAGCATGTGCTGGATGTACAATGATTGATGAAACATTAAAAGATGGTGTTGAACAAATTTTAATGGAAGAAGTACCTGGTGTTTTAGAAGTTCAAAATATTTCTAGTACATTATAGTACAAATGTCTTGCATTTATAGAGAGTTTGTAATATTATGTTTTAGTCGTTGAATTCATCATAAATTTCAATTTATGAAACACACTTATTTTAGGTGATTAAATTGAATGATCGAAAAGAACAACAAATCAAAATCGCTCACATTTTGAAAGAAATTGGTTTGGAAGATGAACTCATAGAGAAAATGACATCGTTAAAAAAAGAAGAATATCAATAAAATAAAAAGGACTCTTATTAAGAACCATGAGATGAAGATCGATGAAGTGGTGGCAACCCTATATGTTAGAAGGTGCCTTTACTGAGCAAGTTTATTCTTGAACAATAAGAGAAAGCTTCCTAACGGCTTTCTCTTTAGGAAGCTTTTTTATTTGTTATTTAAGGAGGAAGAAAATGAAAGAAAGAATTTTATTTACGTCAGAATCTGTATCAGAAGGACACCCTGATAAAGTATGTGATCAAATCAGTGATGCCATCTTAGATGAATGTTTTAAACAAGATCCTAACTCACGTGTTGCGTGTGAATGTTTTGCGACAACAAATTTAGTTGTTATTGGTGGAGAAATTACTACAAATGCGAAAGTGGATTATGAAGCTGTGGCAAGAAATGTTTTAAAAGAAATTGGCTATGATGATGAAGCTAAAGGAATAGATTATAGAACTTGTAAAGTTGAAGTTGTCATGGATAGTCAATCAAGTGATATTGCTCTTGGAACAAATGAAGAAGTTGGTGGAGCAGGAGATCAAGGTATTATGTTTGGTTATGCGACAAAAGAAACAGAAGGGTATATGCCTCTTGCTATTTCAATTGCGCATCATTTAGTTCGTTACGCTTCAACTTTAAGACATGATGGGACTTTTAAATGGGCTAGACCTGACATGAAAGCACAAGTGACAATTGATTATACAGATGAAAAACCAGTAATTGATACTATTTTAATGTCCATTCAACATGATGATGATTTTGATGAAGCAGAATTTAAAAAATTCGTTAAAGAAAACATTATGGATGCCGTTGTTAAAAAATATGATATGAATACAGATTATCGTGTTTTAATCAATCCTACAGGACGTTTTGTTATTGGTGGTCCTCATGGAGATACAGGTCTTACTGGAAGAAAGATCATTGTTGATACATATGGTGGATATGCACGTCATGGAGGAGGAGCTTTCTCTGGAAAAGATCCAACAAAAGTAGACCGCTCTGCTGCTTATATGGCACGTTATATTGCTAAAAACGTTGTTGCAGCCAATATGTGTGATGAACTTGAAATCCAATTATCTTATGCAATTGGTGTAAAAGAACCAACATCTATTTATATTGATACAAAAGGAACTGAAAAAGTACCTCATGATGTGATTCTTGAAGCAATTAAACAAGAATTTGATTTAACACCAGCAGGAATTATTCATACCTTAAATTTAAGAACACCAATTTATAAAAAGACAGCTTCATATGGACACTTTGGTAGACCTGAAGCAAATTTACCTTGGGAACAATTAGATAAGGTAGAAAATTTAAAAAAATATATGTAGAAAAAGGCTCATGAATTGAGCTTTTTTTGTTATGTGTGTTTTTTAAACAGGATAAAAAAGCATATTAAAGTAGGAATTTAGAAAAGTTTATAGTATAATATAGTTATCAAAAAGGAGGAATTAATTATGAAAATTACATTAAGAGGAAAGAACATTGAAATTACTGAAGCAATTGAAGAAAAAGTCAGTGAAAAATTATCAAAATTAGACAAATACTTCATTGTAAGTGAAAATGTTGAAGCCAAAGTACTTGTAAGAACTTATCCTTACGGACAAAAAATTGAAGTGACAATTCCTACTGAATATGTACTTTTAAGAGCAGAAGTTGTGGATCAAGATTTATACAATGCAATTGACTTAGTTATCGACAAATTAGAAGGTCAAATTAGAAAGTATAAAACTAGATTAAACAGAAAATCTAAAGATAATAAACTTGCATTCAATTTAGCATCAATTGAACCTTTAGAAGATGAAGAAGAAGACGTATTAGTAAAAACAAAAACAATTACTCCAAAACCAATGGATATGGAAGAAGCAATTATGCAAATGGAATTAATTGGACATTCATTCTTCGTATATCGTGATACTGAAACAGATGCTATTAGTATTGTATACCGTCGTAATGATGGAGATTACGGTCTTATCGAAACTGAATAGGTATGATGTAAAAACACTAACCAACTATAATAGGTTAGTGTTTTTTGAGACAAATTTGAAACAAATTTGAGACAAAATAGCTTAAAAAATGATGTATAATAATAGTGTAAAAAAATAGTCCAGAAAAACTGGGCTATTTTTTATATAGATCACCTTGATAAACATCAAGTTCTTTCATTTTTTTATCAATATCATTTAAAATAGTTACCTTTTTAATGGACCATAAAGGAGCGATTAAATCATCGATTTTACCATCACCAGTCAATCTTTCGATAACGATTTCAGGTTTAATGTAACGAAGTTGTTCTACTACGATATCAATATATTCTTGACGAGAGAGCATGTTAAATTCATGATTTTCATACATTTGTTGAAGTTTTGTATTTTTAACAACGAATAACATATGTATTTTAAGTGCTTGAATATCTAATTGACCTAAGGTTTTAGCTGTTTCAATCATCATTTCTTTTGTTTCAAAAGGAAGACCATTGATGATATGGACACATACTTCAAGGTTGTATTTTCTACATAATGCTAAACCGTCCAAGAATTCTTGAAAAGTATGACCACGATTAATAAGTTTACTTGTTTGTTCATGGATCGTTTGTAAACCTAGTTCAATATAGACATCTTTTTGTTTATTGATGGTACTTAAATATTGAACGATTTCTTCATTTAAACAATCAGGTCTTGTAGCAAGGGCAATTCCCTTAACATCTTCTTTGTTTAAAAAAGGGGCAATCATTTTTTTTATTTTATCTAATGGACCATAGGTATTTGTATTGGCTTGAAAATAAGCAATATAAGCACATTCAGGCCATTTTCTTTTCATGACTTGAGAGATTGTTTGAAATTGTTTTTCTAAATGATCATGAACATTTCCAGCATAATCTCCAGATCCTGATGAACTACAGAAAATACAACCACCATAGCCTTTTGTTCCATCACGATTAGGACAGGTAAAATCAGCATTTAGTGCAACTTTAGCGACTTTTTGATGGTATTTGTTTTTTAAATAATAGTTATAAGTATGATAACGTTTGTTATCTAAAGAGTATTTAAATTGATTCATTTTATCACCGAAGCAATTATAACATAAGGAGTAAGAAAATGGGATTAGAGTTAAAGAATGTCACAAAAAAATTTAAAACAATTGAAGGAGAAAGAGTTATTTTTGAAAATTTGAATATCCATTTTCCTGATTATGGTTTGATTGCTATTACAGGGGAAAGTGGATGTGGAAAATCAACACTTTTACAATTAATAGCAGGATTGGATCAAGACTATGAGGGAAAGATTCTTTTTAATCAAGTAAAAATAGAAGATATTAAAGATTATCGACAACTTGTTATTAGTTTTGTTTATCAAAATTGTCAGTTAATTGATTATTTGAGTGTTAAAGATAACTGTTTATTTTATTGTCACTTAAAAGGAATAAAGGTTGTAGAAAAACAGTTACAAGAATTATTAGAAATATTTGAATTAAATGAACTAGTAAATCAAAAGGTAAAGAATTTATCAGGTGGGCAAAAACAACGCGTGGCCCTTATTCGTGCTTTATTATGTTCAAGTCCTATTATTTTATGTGATGAACCGACAGGAGCTTTAGATGAAATAAATCGTCAAAAAGTTTATCGTTTTTTAAAAAAAGCGAGTCAAAGACGCCTTATTCTTATTGTTTCTCATGATCAAAAAATTTCAAAATATACACCTTATCATTTAAATTTTGAATGTTTAAAACATCATTATGATTGGAACCATCAATTATATTCACGTTATGAAATAAGAAAAACAAAATGTGGATTATTGTTTAAAGAAACGATCCAAATGATTTTAAAAGATAAAAAGAAATGGGTGATGATGTTTGTTTCACAAATTTATATGGTACTAGCAATGACGCTCATTATTACTGGTTTAGAAGGATTTAATGGTTATTATCAAAAACAATATAATCAAGCAATGAATAATAATTTAGTTATGATTCAAAAGAAAAATCAAGAACCCTTTAAAGAAAAAGAAATAACAAAACTGAAAGGAAAATATCAATATCATTTAGATATAGGAAAGATTGAAGGTCTTAAAAACTTTCAATCTTTTTCAATTAACAAAAAAACAAAGCAAAATGAAGTTTATGTCAATCACGCTTTAATTACCAAAATAAAACAAAATAAACTTATTTATAAAATTAATCATCATCAATATACATTAAAAATCAAAGGAGTGATTCAAGATGATTATCAAGAACCTGTTCTTTATTATCATTCATTATCCAATGAAATAGCCCTTCAATGCATTGATGTTTCAACGTGTATTGTCTATGTTAAAAATCATAAATATATGAAAGATTATTTAACGCATTTATCAGTTAAATATCAAGGTATAGCACCTATTTATGAAGAATATGAAAGTTATTTTAAAGTTATTGATCTTTTTAAAAAGGTTAGTCTTGTTTTTATTTTTTTAAGTTTTATGATTGCAATCGTTTTAATGGGATATATGGTTTTATCGATGTTTTATGAAAATCAAAAAATATATGCCATTATGCTTGCTAATGGTTATCAAAATAATCATTTAGCATTTTTTATTTTAAAAAAAATAAGCTTAATGATGATTTCAATTGGAATAGTTTCTTGTTTGGTTTCTAGTGGAGTTTTAAAAATCATTTCATTTTTTGATATTTCTAAAAAGATCTGGGGCATAAACCATTTGTTTGTTTTACCAAGAGAGTTTCAATGGCCATTTACGTTATATTTCTTTTATCTTTTGGGATATATCGTGCAAGGAATTTTATTAAGTCTATTTATAGTTTTAAAGATGAAAAAAATAAAAATGTATGAGTGTTTAAGGGAGGAATAGGATGTTAGAAATTAAGAATGTAACGAAGTCTTTTGATCGACCTTTATTCAAGGAGATGTCTATGACATTTCAAGAAACAGGGATGTATGTCATTGTTGGTAAAAGCGGTAGTGGCAAATCGACACTTTTAAATATTTTAGGAGGTTTGGATAATGAGTATCAAGGTGTGATTGAAATTGATGGGCAAGATATTCGACAAATACCACATTATATTAGAAAATACATTGGTTTTATTTTTCAACAGTTTTATTTAATAGAAGAAATGAATGTTAAAGAAAATGTAAATCTCATTTCGTATTTTAAAAGAATAATGATTTCTAAAAAAGAATATTATTTAGAACGTTTAAAAATAAAAGACTTACAACGTTATAAAACAGCAATTTTATCTGGAGGTCAAAAACAACGAGTCGCTATTTATCGTGGATTTATCGCTAAGCATCCCATTATTTTATGTGATGAACCAACAGGTGCTTTAGATGCAAAAAATAGTGAAGAAATTTTTAAAATATTAAAACAACTGTCTAAAGAAAAATTAGTGATTGTTATTAGTCATGATGAAATACTTGCTAAAAAATACCATGATTATCTCTATGAAATAAAAGATTATCAATTAAAATTAATTCATCAAATTCCAATAACTCAAAGAAAAAAACAAGAAGAAAAAACAAGTAAAAGATCTTTTTTACAATTTATATTGAAAGAATTGAAAATGACGTGGAAGAGTTCTTTTATTGTTGTACAAGTTTTATTTTTAGCACTTTTAAGTATTTTATTGACCCTTTCATTGACTCAATCAACACAAAAACAAATTCATCAACAATTAGAACAAATTATTCCTTCAACAACCATTATGTTAAAAAAGAAAAATAATCAAATGATCAAGATGGATGATTTGAAACAAATTCAACATCCAGCAATTCAATACCGTTTTTTACAAAATGATCAGGTGGATTTTTTAGGAATCTCTTTTTCTAAAAAATATCAAACGAAAAAAACACTTTATATTTCTGATTATATTCAGCAACCACAAAAGAAAATTCAAGGAAGAAAGATAAAAAATGCTCAAGAAATCATTTTATCTAAATCTACTTATGAACAACTTTTATATTTATCGCATCAGAAGAATTTAATAAATAAAGATGTATATTTGTTTTTTGAATATCAAAATAGAATTTGTTTTTATAAAGTTAAAATTGTAGGGATTGAAAATAAAAAGACTTTAATGGAGACCGTTTATTTTAATGAATATGCAATGAGTCAAATGTTAAAAGAACTTTATCAAATAGAAGTAGGGCAAACTGCTTTTTTGCAAGTAAAAGATAAAAATATTTTAAAAAATTTAAAAAATAAATATCCTTTATATCAATTTAAACTTGCAAATAGTTCATTATCTTCAAGCATTGATGAAAAATTTCAACAAATTGAATGGATCCTTTATTGTTTTAGTTCTTTATCAATTGTAACAGCTTGCTTTTTATTAGGTGTTGTTTTATATTTGATGGTCATTAAAAGAAAAAAATATTTTGCTATTTTACAAACATTGGGGGCTTCATTATGGCAGATGATAACTCTTGTTTTGTGTCGAGGTCTAGGTATTTCCTGCACAGCATTTATAGAAGCAATGATTGTTTTAAAAGAGTTATTTATTTTTGCTAATCAGTTGATTCAAAAAAGTATTTCAGATTTGATGGATGAATTTTTTGTTATACAAAATAATGTGCTTTTAGGTGTTTTTATAGGAGTAATTATTTTAACATTATTATGTTGTTTGATCCCAATTAAAAAAGTAAAACAGATAGAAATTATAGAAGCTTTAAAGAGCTAGGAAGTTTTTTATTGCATAAAGTATGTGATGTGGTATAATAGAAAAGCAAAATCAATGAATAGGAGTACTAGCAAATCCCCTATATTTAGAGAGTCAGTGGTTGGTGAAAACTGATTATAGTATTTGTGAACTCGCCTAGGAGATGTATTTTTGAATAAAGTAAAAAATATCGTAGAACTGCGTTAAAGTTTTGAGGTGCTAGAATTTTATTCTAGAACTAAGGTGGTATCGCGTTAAAATTGGCGTCCTTAGATAAGGACGCTTTTTTATATTTAAGGAGGAAAAATTATGCCGTTCGATCACACAAAAATAGAGCCAAAATGGCAAAAATATTGGGACGAAAACAAAACGTTTAAAACAGATTGTTATGATGATTCAAAACCTAAATATTATTGTATGGATATGTTCCCATATCCATCTGGAAATGGTTTACATGTAGGACATCCTGAAGGATATACTGCAACAGATATCGTATCAAGAATGAAAAGAATGCAAGGATATAATGTATTACATCCAATGGGATTTGATTCATTTGGATTACCTGCTGAACAATTTGCAATTCAAACAGGTCATCATCCTGCAGAATTTACAAAGAAAAATATTGATGTTTTTAGAAAACAAATTAAATCATTAGGTTTCTCTTATGATTGGGATCGTGAAATTGCAACAAGTGATCCAGAATATTATAAATGGACACAATGGATCTTTACAAAATTATATGATCAAGGATTAGCTTATATTGATGAAATTCCAGTTAACTGGTGTCCAGAATTAAAAGCCGTTCTTGCTAATGAAGAAGTAATTGATGGTAAGAGTGAACGTGGAGGGTATCCTGTTATTCGTAAACCAATGCGTCAATGGGTTTTAAAAATCACTGAATATGCAGAAAGATTATTGGCTGATTTAGATGACTTAGATTGGCCAGAAGCTACAAAACAAATGCAACGTAACTGGATTGGTAAATCTATTGGGGCAAATGTTGATTTCAAAATTGATGGAACAAATAAAGTATTTACAGTTTTTACAACACGTTGTGATACATTATTTGGGGCAACATACTGTGTTATGGCACCAGAACATCCATATGTTGAAGAAATTACAACCGAAGCACAAAAAGCAGATGTTGAAGCTTATAAAGAAAGCTGTGCAAGTAAATCTGACTTAGAAAGAACAGAACTTAATAAAGATAAAACAGGTGTCTTTACTGGAGCTTATGCAATCAATCCAGTAAGTGGTAAAAAAATCCCAATTTGGATTTCTGATTATGTACTTGCAAGTTATGGTACAGGAGCTATCATGGCTGTTCCAGCACATGATGATCGTGACTATGAATTTGCTAAAAAATTCGGTATTGAAATTATTCCTGTATTAGAAGGTGGAAATATTGAAGAAGCTGCTTATACAGAAGATGGTGTTCATATTAACTCTGAATGGTTAAATGGTCTTGGTAAACAAGAAGCTATTGATAAAATGGTAGATTGGTTACAAGAACATCATTGTGGACAAAAGAAAGTATCTTATAAATTAAGAGATTGGTTATTCTCAAGACAACGTTATTGGGGTGAACCAATTCCTATCGTTCATATGGAAGATGGTACAATGCGTACAGTTCCTGTAGAAGAACTTCCATTAGAATTACCAGCAACTAAAAATTTCCAACCTCATGATAGTGGTGAATCACCACTTGCTAACTGTGAAGATTGGTTAGAAGTAGAAATCGATGGACAAAAAGGGCGTCGTGAAACAAATACAATGCCTCAATGGGCTGGATCATGTTGGTATTATATTCGTTATATTGATCCACATAATAGTGAACAAATTTGTGATCCAAAATTATTAGATAAATGGTTACCAGTTGATTTATATGTAGGTGGAGCAGAACATGCGGTATTACACTTATTATATTCTCGTTTCTGGCATAAAGTTCTTTATGATTGTGGTGTTGTTAAATGTAAAGAACCATGGCAACGTTTAGTACACCAAGGTATGATTTTAGGAGATAACAACGAAAAAATGTCTAAATCAAGAGGTAACGTTGTTAACCCTGATGATATCGTTGCTAGTCATGGTGCAGATTCACTTCGTTTATACGAAATGTTCATGGGACCACTTGAAGCATCACTTCCTTGGTCAACAAATGGATTAGATGGTTCTCGTAAATGGTTAGATCGTGTTTATCGTTTAATGATTGAAACTGGTAAATTATCTGATGAAAATGATCATAGTTTAGATCGTGTATATCATCAAACAGTTAAAAAAGTTACTGATGATTTTGAAAAATTAGGTTTCAATACAGCTATTTCACAAATGATGATTTTCATCAATGAATGTTATAAAGCAGACCATGTATATAAAGAATATGCTGAAAACTTTATTAAAATGCTTTCATGTATTGCTCCACATATCTGTGAAGAAATGTGGCAACAATTAGGACACAATGATTCAATTGCTTATGAACCATGGCCAACATATGATGAAAAAATGTTAGTTAGTGATACTGTTCAAATGGGTATCCAAGTTAATGGTAAATTAAGAGCTAAAATTGAAGTTGCTAAAGATGCAGATGATGAAGCTGTTAAAGAATTAGCATTCCAACAAGAAAACGTTAAAGCACATACTGACGGTAAAAATATCGTTAAAGTAATTGTGGTTAAAAATAAAATCGTTAACATTGTCGTTAAATAAAATATTACAAATGTTTAAGTAGAGATACGTCTCAAAAACCTTGAAAATCAAGTTTTTTGAAAAAGTGTCTCTACTTTTTTGTGAATATATGTATTTTTTTTGGTAACAAATAAAATAAAATCTTTATAAGAATGTCATGAAATAATGATTAAAGCTTGGAAATTGTTAAATTTTTATAGATTAAACTAACGATAGGTAGCAATATAACTAACATAAGGAAGTGAATGGATATGGAGAGGAAAGAAGAAATTATTCAGGCAACACTTATGTTAGCATCTAAAAATAGAATAGATAATGTTTCAATGTCACAAATAGCGACGCAATTAGGGATAAAGAAACCATCATTATATAATCATTTCCGTTCGAAGGATGAAATTGTAAAGGCAATGTATGATTATTTAAGAACACAAGCAAAAGAAAAACTAAAAATAACGGATCTTGATTATGGAAAACTTGTCAAAGATAAAAGTCTAGAAGAAGTTTTAAAATTGACAGTTCAAAATTATTATAGAATGAGTGCACAAAACGATATGCTTTCATTTTATAAAATCATTTATTCAACACGCACTACAAATGTTGTGGCTGCTCAAATTATGTGTGAGGAAACAGAAAAAATGATTTTAGCAACAAAAAATCTTTTTTATGCATTACAAGTTCATCAAAAAATATTTGTAAAAGACATTGATCAGGCAGCTATCTCTTTTACAATGACAATACATTCTTTGATTGATTATCAATTAGATAGGAAAAGTTGCAGGAACTGGACTAGGAATGTCTATTGTCAAAAAGCTTGTAGATGTAATGAATGGAAGTATTGAGGTTGAAACAGAACTAGGTAAGGGAACGAAATTTACCCTGGTTTTACAACATAAGGTTGCTGATAATAATTTATTTTTGACAAAGACAGATATGTCTTTAGTTGATGAACAACAAATTTTACAAGGGAAACACGTTTTATTGGCTGAAGATAATGATTTGAATGCAGAAATAGCAATAACGATTTTAGAAGATATGGGATTAATAGTTGAACGTGTTGAAGATGGGATTCAATGTGTGGCCAAAATGGAACAAATGCCTGCTAAAAGCTATGATTTGATTTTAATGGATGTTCAAATGCCTCATATGGATGGTTATAAAGCAACGGAAACAATTAGAGAATTATCTGATGAAGGAAAGGCTCATATTCCAATTGTTGCTTTAACTGCTAATGCTTTTGAAGAAGATAGAAAAATGGCAATTTCAAAAGGAATGAATGATCATATTGCTAAACCAATTGATGTAAAAAAGGTTGAGGAAGTTATTATTTCTGCTTTAAAATAATATTTTCAATAAAAAGAAAAAGGATGTTATTTATCTAAAATCACATATTCTTCTCTTTTTTAGATATATTCATTGAATTTTTATGCTTCTTTTTTTAAAATAAAACCATATTGAGGGAAAAAACATGCAAAATAGTAAAATAACAATGAAAGAACTTTTATATAAAATGGTTTGTTATCAAGAACTATATCCAAATGTACATCTTTTTGAAAAAACAGATTTAAATCAAATGAACTCTAATTGTTTAAGCAGTACAATAGAAGCATTTCGTTTAAAAAAAGATTGTACAAAATTAGAATATTGTAAAGATAAACTTTATCATGTCATTTCTAAATACTATGTTGTAGATCAAAAAGAATATGTAATGGAAATTACTTGTTGTTTAGACGAACAACTAGAGTTATCGCGACAAGAAAATAGTAATCTTATTTTAAAGTATTTGGGTAAACACGATGATTTTTATTTAGATGTATTAACAGGTGCTTATAATAGACGTTTTTATGAAGAAAAAATAAAACATCAAACAACTCCTGCAGGAATTGTTATGCTCGATGTGGATGATTTTAAGATTTATAATGATACATTTGGTCATGATTTCGGAGATAGGGTTCTTAAAATGATTGTTGAACATATTAAGAATTCACTTAGAAATCAAGATAAACTTATTCGCTATGGTGGAGATGAATTCATTATTTATTTGCCAAATATTGAAATAGAAGATCTTTATTTAATTATGCAAAATATTTTAGAAAATATTCATCATGCAACAATCAGAAGGTATGAAAGTGTTCAATTTTCTTTGAGTGCAGGGATTACAATGTATCAAACAGGGACAATTGAAGAAGCAGTTTCTTTGGCAGATCATTTATTATACCATGCTAAAAGAAAAAAGAATTGCATATTTACAGAATTAGATCATCAGTATTATTCTGATAGAAATGATACTAAACAAACAATTCTTATTGTTGATGATTCTGAGTTAAATCGTGCAATTCTTTATGAAATATTAAAAGATGATTTTTATTTATTGGAAGCTACAAATGGGCAAGAATGTATTGACTATATTAAGCAATATGGTTCGGGAATTTCTTTGATTTTATTAGATATTATTATGCCTGAAATTGATGGCTTTGATGTTTTACAATGGATGGAACAAGAAAAATGGTTAGATGATATACCTGTTATTTTAATTTCAAGTGAAGATTCAGCAAATGTCATTAATAAAGGTTTTGCGATGGGAGCATCTGATTACATTAAAAGACCTTTTGATTATCGAATTGTTTATCGACGTGTTTATAATATAATTAAACTCTACGCTAAACAAAAAAGATTAATGGATTTATTAAAAAACAAGTAGAAAAGAACTAAGCGTTATTAATGATTTTATCGTATTGAATTTGGAAAATATATTTGATTTTAAGAAGATGATATAACATTTGTGAAAATAATAGAATAGTTAAAAAAGTTGATAACCAACAGAAAAGCCAAAAGTTGATTTCCTGAGTTATTTGTTGCTCAAGAAATCCTCAAGGTTTTTTAATTAATTGAATTATAGCGATACTATAATTCTTTTTTTATTAAAATCTTTGTTTACCTTTGTTTAAATATGGTAAAATATTTTAAAGAAAAGATGGTGAACGATATGAAAAGAAAAGAAAAGCAATTTATAAACTCTCTTTTAAAGAATATTTAAAAGCAATGATGATTTTTATTGTTTTTATAATGATTTGTTCTATTTCGTTTTTCTTTTATATAAAAAAAGATATAGAAAATGAATCTGTTAATAAAGTGGTTGTTAATACAGAAAAACAAACTGAAAGTTTAAAACAGTATATAGATATTCAATATCGATATCTTGAAGGTGTTGGTAATCATATAAGCCAGCAAGATTTATTTTGCGAAGATAATATAAATTTAATTCATTCCATTAAAGAATATACAAAATTAGAAAATGTTGGAATTATTGATAAAAATGGAGAAAGTCATTATGATAATGGTGCCGTAAAGAATGTAAGTCAACGTGAATATTTTCAAGAAGCACTAAAGGGAAATAGAGTCTTAAGCGCTCCACTTGAAAGTGTTATTGCAGGGGAGGCACGTGTTATTATAGCGGTACCTATTTATGATCAACAAAAAGAAATTGTAGGAGTTATAGGTGGTAGCTATGATATTGGGAATCTAAATAAAATTGTTTTTAGAGGTATTTATGATGGAAAAGGATCGGCCTTTCTTGTTTCTAAAGAAGGGCAGTTGATTACTTATAATAATGCTGTTAAAAATAAAGATTTTTTAGCTTCTGAAAGTATTTTTAGTTATTTTGCTGAATACAATGTTTTATCTCCGGATGATCTTCAAAGTTTAAAACAAAAATGGATTAAACAAGAAAATGGTTATATGACTTTAAATTATAATAATAAAACATCTTATATAGCTTATTATCCATTAAAAATCAATGATTGGATCATGTGTTATAACATTGATGCAGATGTAGCACAGGAATCTTATACATTTATCATTTATGCTGAATATTTGCTTTTTGCTTTATTTGTTTTTGCGTTAGTGATTTTGTTATTTACAATTTATAAAGTAAACAATAAACATCAAAAAAGATTATTAGAATTTGCACGTATCGATGCATTAACAGGTATAAAAAATAAGGAAACATTGCAAAATGAAATTAGTACATATTTAAAAAATGATTCTTCTCAACAATTAGGGGCACTTTTTATGATCGATGTTGATAATTTTAAAACAGTAAATGATTTAAATGGCCATGTTATTGGTGATGAAGTTTTAAAAAACTTTGGCTCAATTTTAAAAGAGTCTTTTACAATAGAGGATATTGTAGGGCGTGCAGGTGGTGATGAGTTTATTGTTTTTGTTAAAGATATTCAAGAGCATGGAAATGCGATAAATAAAGCCCAAGAAATATGTCAAAAGATAAGAAATATTGAAATTGACAATTTTAAAGGAACAATTTCTTGTAGTATTGGGATTGCCTTTTATCCTGAACATGGAACAACATTTAAAGACTTGTATAATTTAGCTGATCAGGCTTTGTATCAAACAAAGAATCAAGGTAGAAATGGTTATACATGTTATACAAAATAATAAATTATAGATAAAAACTATCAAATTGATAATTTTTATCTATTTTTATTTATATAAATAGAAATGTATACTGTAGAACTAAGGGAGAGAAGAAAATGAAAAAATCTTATGTATATTTATTGACAACATTTATGTTATGGGGAAGTTTGTATGTTGTCAGTCAATTTGTTTTAGGAAAGATTCCTACGTTTACAGTAGCAATGTTTCGCTATTTAATTGCTTTTATAGCACTAAGTTTAATCTCATTAAAAAGTGAGAAAGAAAAAATTGAAAAAAGTGATTATAAATATTTTTTTATTATGGGATTTATTGGTTATTTTATTTCTGTTGATTGCCAACTTTTAGGAACGAAGATTGCCGGTGGATCAATGGCTTCACTTATTAATTCATTAAATCCAGTTATTATTAGTGTAATGGCCATGATTATTTTAAATGAAAAATTAGAAATGAATAAAATTGCAGGAATTATTTTATCATTGTTTGGTGTTTATATGATTATTGGGACAGGAGCTAATATTCAATTTTTAGGTGTGCTTATTTCTTTTATTGCAGTTATTGGTTGGGCGTTTATGTCCGTTATTTCAAGAAAGATTTCTAATAAATACAGTGCATTAACACTTACAAAAGTATCAATGTTGATTGCAACAGTTTGTAATATTCCAGTTTCCTTTTTAGAAGTACAAGTGACACACCCTCTTATTCAAGTAGATTTAGGTGCTGTTTTAGGACTTGTTTATATGGGAGTTGTTTGTACGGCATTTACGAATATTTTATGGAATAAAAGTTTATCATTATTACCTGCTAATACTTGTAGTGCTTTTTATCCAATTCAAACATTAACTTCTTCATTTTTAGGAGTTGTTGTTTTTCATGAAGTTTTGACAACTTCATTTGTATTGGGATCAGCTTTTATTATCGTTGGTGTTTTAATTAGCTTATTATTTAAAAAACGTACTCGAAAAGAAAAAGAAGTCCTAGTATAATCATATTAGGTGATGACAATGAATTTATATCAATTACGTTATTTTACGACATTAGCACAAGAAGAACATTATACAAAAGCAGCTTTAAAATTACATATTACTCAACCGAGTTTAACGCATGCCATTCATTTATTGGAAGATGAACTAGATGTTGCGTTGTTTGAAAAAAAGGGAAGAAATGTTGTTCTAACAAAGTATGGAAAACTATTTTTAAAAGAAATCGAGCCAATTCTTAATCGTTTAGATGATTCTATAGAAAATATTAAACAAATTTCAAAAGGAAAAGAAACTTTAAATATTGGTTTTGTAAGAAGACTAGGGATGAGCTATATTCCCCAACTAATTTCTTCTTTTCAAAATGAAAATGTGACCTTTCAATGCCATAGTGGTTTTTCTTATGATCTTATTCATGATTTAAAGAAAAATGATTTAGATATTGTTTTTTGTTCCTATGTAGATGATCAAGATATATTTTTTAAACCTGTTGTAACACAAGAGTTTTATGTAATCGTCAGTCTTAATCATCCACTTGCTAAAAATGATGAAATTGATTTAAAACAAATAGAAGATCTACCTTTTATTACTTTTACTAAAAATAGTGGAATTCGTCCAATGATCGATCATCTTTTAGAAAAGTCAAAAATACATCCTCATATATCAATGGAATTAGAGGAAGATGAAGTCGTTGGTGGTTTTGTAGGTCATGATTTAGGGGTAGCGATTGTTCCTGATATGGCAGTTTATGATTTGTTGCCAATCAAAAAAATAAAAATTAAAGATATAGATGAAAAACAAACATTTTATATGGCTTATTTAAAGAATACGCAAAAATCTAAAGCATTTCTTGAATTTATTGAGCATGTAAATTGTGATGTATTGTAGAAAAACAAGTCTTTTTTCTAAAATGGAAAGAGACTTTTTTAATTGATTAAAAATGATACACTACCATTTGTAGTGGAGAAAGTCGTATGGAATATAAACTAATAGCTTTTGATATGGATGGAACATTATTAAATTCTAATAAACAAATTTCAAAGAAAACTCAAGAAGCAATTGCTAGAGCGGTTGCGTATAATAAAATTGTGATTTTAAATACAGGAAGAAACTCTGCAGAGCTTGAAGCTTTAAAGGTAGCAGGACTTGCGGTTGTGATGGATAATGCGATTGATGAAATTAAACAATATGGTGATGTTATTGTAAGTGATTGTGATCATGATGGGTGCGTTGAAGCAATTGAAAAATATTTATTAAAAGAGTAACGGAAGTTACTTTTTTTATGCTAGGATAAAAACAAAGGAAGTGTTTAAAATGTTTAAAAAACAAAATAACATGACGGTCATGGATTTTACAGGAATTTATGAAAATGAAAAGTTTTATAAACATAAAAATATTAGATGGCTTGATTTACATGAATTACAAGGTGTTTATGGTTATTGTAGTCAAGAAGCAAGAAGAACAATAGAAGCTAAAATAAGTAATCTATCTCCTGAAGGCATACATTTTATAGATTCTGGTAATTTTCATTATGTTAGTGAGTTTTGGATAGAAAAAATGAAACATGATTTTATTTTAGTTGTTTTTGATCATCATAGTGATATGATGCAGCCGATGTTTGATGATATTTTAAGTTGTGGATCTTGGATTTTAAATAGTTTAGAAAATAATAAATATTTAAAAAAAGTGATTTTAATAGGTATTGATGAAAAACAGGTTTCATTGATTAAACGTCAAGATCATGTTCTCTATTTAACAGATGATGATTTAGAAAATAGAGAAGTGTGGAAAAAAGTTGATGATTTATTACGTCAATATCCTTTATATATTTCAATTGATAAAGATGTTTTGAGTCAAAATGTTATTCAAACAGATTGGGATCAAGGTTCTATGCAACTCATGGAATTTAAAATATTACTCGCTTATTTATTTAAAAACAGTCAAACAATTGGAATTGATATTTGTGGAGAATGTGCTAATGAAGTAGGACAATTAAATGAAATTAAAGAAGATGATGCTTTTAATGAAAAAATACTTTCATTTTTAAAAAAAGAAGAGGATTAAGTAAAAAAAACTTAATCCTCTTTTAAAGTATTATGAAACATATTTAAAAGTAATTCTACAAAGATTACAACAATCGATTGTAAATCAACAATTGATTGTTTAGATAAAGTATATCCTGGAAGAATAAGTGTATTTTCAATCAATAATTTAGGCTTTGGATTTAAAGTAATCATATACGTATTTTTAGAGGCGTTTGTAAGGTCAAAAAAACGAGAAACATTATTTTGATTACCTTCAATAGAAAAATAAATCAAGAGATCATCTTCGTGAATTGTATTATAAAGATGACTTGCTTGCATATAATCATAAGCAAAATAAGTATTAATACCTAAATCTTGTAATCCTAAAACTAAATGCTTTGCTGGCAAAGATGAATAATGAACACCAATGACATAGATGTTTTTGGTGTTTTTTATTTGTTTAATAAGTTGGTTGAGCTTATTTTGATCAATGTTATTGAATTGACGAATGACTGATAAATATTTAGATGTTAATTCATCAAATAGATTTTCAGAATTTACTTCAACATGTTCTTGATGCAAATAATGAAGCATGTCAAAACGAAAATCTTTATAACCTTTATAACCTAAAACTTGACAAAATCTTAAAATTCCAGAAGTTGAAACCTGACATAGTTCAGCAATTTTAGTAATCGTCGCTGTTTCAATAGCTGTAGGGTTTTGAACAATATAATCGTAAACTTTACGTTCTGTTTTAGAAAAATCATTTTTATGTAAGTGGATGGTTTCCATTAAGTTCATAGTCTCACCTCATGTTTATTTTATATAAAAATGATAAAATTGTCAAAACAATATGTAACTATTGACAAAAGAGAATAATAAGATTATGATTTGTTTGTAAAAATTGTCAAAGAAAAATGTAAAAAGTAACAAGGAGACTATTATGAAACAATTACCAGAAGGATTTTTATGGGGTGGCGCAACTGCTGATTTCCAATATGAAGGAGGATTCAATGAAGGAGGAAGAGGACTTTTATCACATGACTTTGAAACAGATGGGTCAATGGAAAACCCAAGACATCATACAATGGAAATGAATGATGGTAGTATTATTAAACCAAGAAGTTCATTTTTTTATGCAGATCCTGTTCCACAAGAAGCAAAACCAGTGTTTTTAGATGATGAATATTATCCAAGTCATCAAGCTGTTGATTTTTATCATCGTTATAAAGAAGATATTGCACTTATGGCTGAAATGGGATTTAATGTTTTTCGTTTTAGTATTTGTTGGAGTCGTATTTATCCTTTAGGAGATGAAGAAATACCTAATGAAGAAGGATTGAAGTTCTATGATGATGTAATTTCAGAATTAGAAAAATATCATATTCAACCATTGATTACAATTTGTCATGATGAAATGCCAATGCATTTAGCTTTAAAGTATGGGGGATGGTCTAATCGTTTTGTGATTGATTGTTATGTTAAATACTGCAAGACTTTATTTGAAAGATATGGTAAACGTTGTAAGTATTGGCTTACTTTTAATGAAATCAATGCTGTAAGAGGATTTGGGCCATGTGGAACAAGAGAAAGTGATGGAAAAGTGAGATATCAAGCAGATCATCATATGTTTGTTGCTAGTGCTAAAGCTGTTATTTTAGGACATCAAATGATGCCAGGTAGCATGTTTGGAACAATGTATGCAATGAGTGAACTTTATCCAGCAACGTGTAAACCAGAAGATATGTTTAAACGTCTTCAAGCAAGAAGAGAAAACTGGTATTTTATTGATACGATGGCAAGAGGTTATTATCATCCTTATGCTAAAAGTGTGTGGAAACATCATGGTTTTGATTCATTAGAAATCACAGAAGAAGATAAAGAAATTTTAAAAGAAGGACAATTAGACTTTGTTTCATTTTCTTATTATCGTTCAAATACAGTAAAAAAAGATGATCCATGGTTTAATGTTGGAGGTTCTTCAAATCCTTATTTAAAAAATACACCTTGGGGATGGCCTGTTGATCCACTTGGGCTTAGACATTGTATGAATGAAATTTATGATCGTATTCAAAAACCAATTTTTATCGTAGAAAATGGTATGGGAGCTATTGATCAAGCAGATGAAAATGGATATGTTGAAGATGATTATCGTATTGATTACTTACAAAAACATTTATCAGCTATGGCTGATGCGATTAATGAAGATGGTGTTGAATGTTTAGGATATACGATGTGGGCACCAATTGATCTTGTTTCTTTATCAACTGGAGAAATGAAAAAACGTTATGGATTTATTTATGTTGATATGGATGATAAAGGAAATGGAACTTTAAAACGTACAAAGAAAAAATCATTTAATTGGATGAAACATATTATTGAAACAAATGGGAAAGCCCTTGATGAAAAGCTCTAGCAATCAGCTAGAGTTCTTTTCATTATTGACACTTCTTTATAATTCCTATAATATTAGTAGGAAAAGAGAGGTACCTTATGATTTATTTAGACTATGCAGCCAATACACCAATAGAAAAAGAAGTACTTGATACGTATTATCAAGCAACCATGAAATATTTTGCTAATCCTAATGCAAGTCATACACTAGGATTACAAGCAAAAGAAGTTATTGATCAAACAACAAAGCACATTGCTGAACAATTACATGTCTTACCTGAAGAAATCATTTATACATCAGGAGCGAGTGAAGCCAATAACCTTGCAATCAAAGGTATTTTAGAAAGATATAAACATCGAGGTAAACATGTTTTAATTTCACCTTTAGAACATAATTCAATTTTATCAAGTCTTACAAAAATGCAAGAAAATGGTTTTATTGTTGAAATGATTCCTTTAAAAGAAGATGGACAAGTCAATGTTGAAAAAAATGAAATCAATGATTCAAGAAGATACGATTTTAGTAAGTGTTTGTAGTGTGGATAGTGAACTTGGAATTAGACAACCGATTGAAGAAATTGGAGAAGTTTTAAAAGATTATAAATATTGTTTTTTTCATAGTGATGCTTCTCAAGCAATTGGTAAAGTAGCTATTGATTATCAAAATGTTGATTTGATTACTATTGCACCTCATAAGTTTTATGGTATGTTAGGAACTGGTATGTTAATTAAAAAGAAAAAAGTTGGTTTAAAAACACAAATTGATGGGGGAAAGTCAACAACTGTTTTTAGAAGTGGAACGCCTGAACTGGCACATATTGTATCGATTGAAAAAGCTTTAGAGATTGCTCTTTCAAAACAACAAGAACGAGAAACTTATGTAAAATCGATCAATCATCAAATGCTTGAACAATTAAAACAATATGATCAAGTGTTAATAAATCATACAAAATATTCTTTACCTCATGTTATTAATATTTCCTTAAAAGGAATGAAAGCTACAAAATTTGCACAAATGCTCGATCAACAAGATGTCTATATTTCTATTAAAACTTCATGTTGTCCTGTAGAAACACCTTCTAAAATGGTTTATGCGCTTTATCAAGATCGTCAAAGAGCGATGTCTTCTTTTAGAATTAGTTTATCGCATTTAACAACAGAAAAAGAAGTTCAAGATTTTCTAAAAATCTTTGATCAATGTTACAAGGAGTGCTTTGAAAATGGAAAAATATAAAGAAATAGAAAGAAGTATCATAAAAACATATCGTAAAGAAATTTGGTCTAAATTTATAAAAGCTGTTAAAAATTATCAACTTATCCAAGAAAATGATAAAATTATGGTTTGTATTAGTGGTGGAAAAGATTCTTTTTTAATGGCTAAGTGTATTCAAGAATTACAAAGATATGGGCGTGTTCCTTTTGAAGCTCATTATGTTGTGATGGATCCAGGATATAACAGTTATAATCGTGATTTTATTGAAGATAATGCAGATTTATTGAATGTACCTATTAAAATCTTTGAAAATAATATTTTTGATGTGGTTTCAACAGTTGATAAAAGTCCATGTTATTTATGTGCAAAGATGAGAAGGGGCTATCTTTATAGTAAAGCACAAGAGTTAGGATGTAATAAAATTGCTTTAGGACATCACTTTGATGATGTGATTGAAACAACACTTCTTTCGATGTTTTATGGTTCTGAAATCAAAACGATGATGCCTAAATTACATAGTGAAAACTTTGAGGGATTAGAGCTTATTCGCCCTTTATATTTAGTAAAAGAAGAAAGTATTATTTCTTGGCGTAAACATAATGATTTGACTTTTATCAATTGTGCATGTCGTTTTACTGAAGGATGTTCTTTAATTAATGATGGAACAAGTAAAAGAAAAGAAGTCAAAGAACTCATTAAAACAATGAAACAAGTAAACCCAAATGTTGATCAAAATATTTTTAAAGCTTTAGATAATGTTAATTTAGATTGTATTTTAGGAACGAAAAAGGATAAAGCTTATCATAGCTTTTTAGAGGATTATGAAAAATAAAGAAATTATAAAAAAAGCTTTTGAAAAATCGATACCTATTCTGTGTAGTTATCTTTTTGTATCGATTGCTTATGGAGTGATGATGAACGAAGCGGGCTTTGCTTGGCATGTAGCATTACTTGTGAGTTTTTTGATTTATACGGGTGCTTTTCAATTTCTTTTGATTACTTTATTAAGTGGGGGAACTTCTTTACTTACAATTGGTGTTACAGCTCTTTTAATGAATAGCCGACAACTTTTTTATAGTTTATCTTTTATAGATGTTTTTAATAAAATGAAGCAAAAATGGTATATGATTTTTACCATGACTGATGAAACTTATGCGGTTAATTGTAATCTAGAAGATCAAGATAAAGAACAAGTTATGTTTTATGTCGCACTTTTTTCAAGGTGTTATTGGCTTATTGGAACTGTTTTAGGAGCGGTACTTGGTAATTTGATTCCGTTTGATTTAACAGGAATTGATTTTTGTATGACAGCCTTGTTTATTATTATTTTTATGGATCAATTAGAGAAAAATAAAGATCATTTTCCTGCTGTTGTAGGAATTGTTATCGCTATTATTTGTTTGATTGTTTTTGGCAGTCAAAACTTTATGTTACCTTCATTGATTATTTCTTCAATGATTTTACTTGTTAAACAAGGAGGAACATCTTATGAATAGTTATGTACTTTCAGCAATTATTCTTTCTGCTTTAATTACTTTTTTATTAAGAGCTTTTCCTTTTCTTTTATTTAAAGAAAAAGAACTTCCTAAATGGTTAGAAAAACTAGAAAAGCATTTACCAATGACTATTATGGCAGTTCTTATTGTTTATTGTCTAAAAGATTTAAAAATGCAATTAACAACACTTTTTATTCCTTATCTTTTAGCGTGTTTAACTGTCGTGTTTACTTATAAATGGAAGAATAATACTTTTTTAAGTATTATTTTATCAACTCTTGTTTACATGATTTTTATCCGTCTATAGTTTGTTAAAAATATCACAAGCTATAGATTTTTTATTTTGGTAGTGCTATAATTATATTAACACTTAAAAATTGTATTTAAGGAGGAAATATAAATGGGATTTTTAACAGGTAAAACAGCAATTATTACAGGAGCAGGACGTGCTGTCTTAGAAGATGGAAGCTGTGGTTCTATTGGTTATGGAATTGCGACAGCTTATGCTAAAGAAGGAGCTAATCTTGTCATTACAGGACGTAATGTTAAAAAATTAGAAGCTGCTAAAGAAGAATTAGAAAGATTATATGGTATCAAAGTTTTAACAGTTCAAGCAGATGTCAATGCTGGTGCTGATAATGAAGCCGTTGTCAACAATGTTGTTAAACAAGCAATGGATACTTATGGAAGAATCGATGTTTTGATCAATAATGCGCAAGCATCAGCATCAGGAGTAACATTAGCTGATCATACAACAGAACAATTTGATCTAGCAATGTATTCAGGACTCTATGCAGCCTTCTATTATATGAAAGCATGTTATCCATATTTAAAAGAAACAAAAGGATCAGTTGTCAACTTTGCTTCTGGAGCAGGATTATTTGGAAACTATGGACAATGTTCATATGCTGCTGCCAAAGAAGGAATCCGTGGATTAACACGTGTAGCTGCTAATGAATGGGCAAAAGATGGAATCAATGTCAATGTGGTATGTCCTTTAGCTTGGACAGCACAATTAGAACAATTTGAAAAAGCATATCCAGAAGCCTTCAAAGCAAATGTTAAAACACCACCAATGGGACATTTTGGAAATAATGAATTAGAAATTGGACGTGTCTGTGTACAACTTGCTAATCCTGATTTTAAATATATGACAGGAGAAACACTTACATTAGAAGGTGGACTTGGTTTAAGACCTTAATCATTAATCACTCTTAGGAGTGATTTTTTTTATGTATTCTTTTATAATGAATATATAGGAAAGAAGGAATGGTTATGAAGTATGCATTAATTAATGGAAAAATTTTAAATGGTCATCAGGATATGGAAGTAGAAACAGGGAAAGCAATTTTTATTGAAAATGAAAAAATTGTGGCTATTGAACCTTATCGTAATTTAGATAAATCTTATCAAATTATTGATTTACAAGGAAAATATATTTTGCCAGGACTGATCAATATGCATGTCCATCTTGCCGGAAATGGGAAACCACAAAAGAAACAAAAAGATAATGAAAAGACAGTTAAAATGTTGATGTCTACAGCTTTATCTAGAAAAATAACTTATAAGGTTGTTTCTAATTTTGCTAAAACAGAACTATTAAGTGGTGTTACAACGATTCGTACTGTAGGCGGTATTTCTCATTTTGATTCAAAATTAAGAGATGAAATTTTAAGTGGAAAAGTTGTAGGACCAAGAATTGTTGCTAGTAATGAAGGAATTTCTGTACCTCATGGCCATATGGCAGGTTCGGTCGCAATTGCAGCTTCTACGATTGATGAAGCACTTGCTTTAGTTGATAAGGCTAAAAATGAAAAAGTAGACTTAATTAAGTTAATGATTACAGGCGGTGTTTTAGATGCTAAAGAAAAAGGTGTTCCTGGGGAACTTAAGATGGCTCCAGAAATGGTTAAAGCAGTATGTGACAAAGCGCATTCTTTAGGTTATAAAGTGGCAGCTCATGTTGAATCACCTGAAGGAGTAAAAGTAGCTTTAGAAAATGGGGTAGATTCTATTGAACATGGAGCAAAGCTTGATCAAGAAATGATTAATTTATTTAAAGAAAAAAAGGCATTCTTATGTACAACGATTTCTCCAGCATTACCTTTTGCTTTATTTGATCCAAGTGTTTCTCATGTTTCAGAAATAGAAAAATATAATGGTGAGGTAGTTTTTAATGGTATTATTGATTGTGCAAAGCAAGCATTAGAAAATGATATACCAGTTGTTTTAGGAAATGATGTAGGGTGTCCTTGGGTCAGTCAATATGATTTTTGGCGAGAACTTTACTACTTTCATAAATACATTGGAGTTTCTAATCAGTTTGCAATTTATAGCGCAACATCATTGGCTGCTAAATACGCAGGTTTAGAAGAAATAACAGGAAGTATTGATGTAGGAAAAGATGCCGATATGATTGTTGTAAGTGAAAATCCTTTAGATGATTTAAAAGCGCTAAGACATGTTGAAAAAGTATTTTCAAGAGGAAAACTTATCGATCATCCAAAGGTAAAAATCAATCAAATAGTAGAAACGGAATTAGATAAGTATTTATAAGGAGTTAGTTATGAACAGAAAATTTTTCTTTTTTGATATTGATGGAACACTGGCAGTGGGAACACCAGGAAAACAATATATTCCTGAATCCGCAAAAAAAGCAATTCGCATGTTAAAAGAACAAGGGCATTTTGTAGCAATAGCTACAGGAAGAAGCTATGCTATGGCTGTAGATCATATGAAAGAACTTGGCTTTGAAAATATGGTCAGTGATGGTGGCAATGGAATTACCATTAATAATGAATTAATTACGATTAAGCCCTTGATTATCAAAAATGTTTAAATCTTATAAATGAATGTAAAGAAAAGAACTTTATTTGGGCTATATCACCTGATAATAAAACAAGAAGATTAGCACCTGATTCTCGCTTCTATGATTTTACTCATGATGTTTATATGGATACTGAAGTTGTAGAAGGACTTGATCCTAGAAATTATGAACAAATTTATAAAGTTTATGTGGCGTGTTTTGCTTCTGAAGAACAAAAGCTTGAAACTTTAAAAGAACTTCCTTGGTGTCGTTTTCATAAAGAATATTTATTTGTGGAACCAGGAGATAAATCAGTTGGTATTAAAATGATGGTTGACCATTTTAACGGTGACTATAAAGATGTGGTTGTTTTTGGTGATGAAAAAAATGATTTAAGCATGTTTAGAGATGAATGGACAAGTATTGCGATGGGAAATGCTATCGATGAATTAAAAGAAAAAGCGACTTATGTAACAACACCATGTGATCAAGATGGTATTTATAATGCTTGTGTACATTTTGGTTGGATAAAAGAAAATGATTAAAAGTAATAAAATGACGGAGTGAACACCACTCCGTATTTTTTAATCATAGAAAATTGTTGACTCTCCCCTTAGGGGACAATTCATAATTTGAAAGAGAAAAGGAGAATCAAATCATGTTAAAAATCGGAGAATTTTCAAAGTTGTCTCATTTAACAATCAAAGCACTTCGTTTTTATGAAAAAAGAGGTCTTTTGATTCCGCGAAAAGTAGATGAACAAACAGGGTATCGTTTTTATGAAACAAGTCAACTAAAAGAGGCAGCACGAATTAAGTCGTATCGTCAATTAGGGCTAACAATTGAAGAAATACAAGCAATTAATCAAGGTACTAATCTAAAGGAAGTACTTATTTCTAAATCAAAAGTATTAGAAAGTCAAAAGGAAGAAATTGAAAGCCGTCTTTTGATGATTCATCATCTTTTGGATGATAATGAAATACAATATCAAGTAATAGAAAAAATGATACCTGAAACAATTGTCTATTATAGTGAAGTAAAGGTAAAAAGTTATTCGGATATGATGAAAATTATTCCAAGCTTAAAAAAAGAATGCAAGGAATTGAATCCACATGTAAAATGTAAAAATCCACCATATGAATTTTGTGAATATTTGGATAATGAACATAAAGAAAGTGATATTTGGATTCGACATAATGAAGCAATGGAATGTATGGGCGAAGAAAGTGCACGAATTATGTTTAAAAAGATACCAGAAACAAAGGTATTAAGTATCTTTTATAAAGGAGCTTATGATGAAATTGGTGTGGCGTATAGTTTTCTTATGAAATATGTAGAGGATAATGGTTATCAAGTATCGGGACGATCAAGAGAATGTTATATTGATGGTATTTGGAATAAAGAATCAGTTGATGAGTGGCTTACAGAAATTCAAATACCTATTGTTTAGGAGAAAAGAAAGATGATTTTTGATTTAAAAAAAGAATATAAAGAATATTATAGGCCTAAAAATAAACCGGAAATTATTAATATACCTTCATTCAATTATATCGCAGTAAGAGGAAAAGGCAATCCTAATGAAGAAGATGGAAGTTATCAACAAGCCATTCAGGTACTTTATGCAGTGGCGTATACTTTAAAAATGAGTTATAAAACAGATTATCAAATTAAAGGCTTTTACCAATATGTTGTACCGCCACTTGAAGGTTTTTGGTGGCAAGAAAATGTAGAAAATATTGATTATTTACATAAAGAAAATTTTAACTGGATTTCAGTCATAAGACTTCCTGACTTTATTACAAAAAAAGATTTTGATTGGGCAGTAAAAAGAGCATCTATTAAAAAGAAGATAGATTGTTCAAAAGCGGAATTTTTTACCTTTGAAGAAGGATTATGTGTGCAAATGATGCATCAAGGATCTTTTGATGATGAAATAAATACAGTGGAAATAATGAATCAATTTCTTCAAGAAAAGGGTTATCAAAATGATTTTAGTAAATCAAGATTGCATCATGAAATTTATTTATCAGATGCAAGAAAAATTGCTCCGGAAAAATGGAAAACAGTGATTCGTCATCCAATATGTAAAATTAATAAAAAATAATGAATTAATGAAGGAAAATAATGTTTGACATTGTTATAAATATATAGTATGATGACAAGGCAGTAAATGAATAGCAGCACATAGAGGATTAAAAAATGCGTTAATATCAAATGATTGCAAAGTACCTGGCTGCAATGGGAAATGCTTAATATTAACACTTATTAATTGATCTATGCAATGTTATTGCTTTATGCAAATAAAACAATATACGGAGGAAAATTTATGGCACGTTATACAGGACCACAATGGAAAATCTCTCGTCGTTTAGGATTCTCAATCTTAGAAAACGGGAAAGAATTAAACAGAAGAGCTTATGCTCCAGGTCAACATGGACAAAAAAGAAAAAAACAAACTGAATATGGATTACAATTAGCAGAAAAACAAAAAGTAAGACATATGTATGGAGTTAATGAAAAACAATTCCACAACACATTTAATCAAGCAGGTAAAATGGAAGGTATCCATGGTTACAACTTCTTATGCTTATTAGAAAGAAGATTAGACAATGTTGTTTATAGATTAGGTTTTGCTTCTACAAGAAGACAAGCTAGACAATTAGTAAACCATGGTCATTTCTTAGTAAATGGTGTTAAAACTGATATCCCATCATACAGAGTAAATGTTGGAGATGTTATCGAAGTAAGAGAAAGATCATTAAATTTAGCAGTTATTAAAGAAGCTTTAGAAAACAAAGTTGCAACTCCAGCTTTCGTTGAAGTTGATACTAATAAATTAACTGGTAAATTAACTCGTTTACCTGAAAGATCTGAATTAAACTCAGAAATCAATGAATCATTAATCGTTGAATACTACAACAGACTTGGTTAATAAGAAAAACAGCTTTTATAGCTGTTTTTTTGTATATAAAGGAGAATTTATGAACGCAAAGCTCATTATTTATCGTAAGGAAAAGATTCAAAATTATGAATCATTAAAACAATTATGTTTGTTGATGAACATTGAAATAATTTTATTGAATGACCAGATGACACAAAATAAAGTTAAAGATATTTTAAATAAAAAGATTAAAAAAACAAAAAAGAATAATTTAGAACCAGCAGTTGTTGTTTTTTCAAACGTTGCATCTTTACAAATGGATCAAATATTATCAAAATTAAAAAATAATTCAACACTTTGTTTAAAAGCTGTTGTAACAGCAACAAATTATAATTGGACATTTGAAAAGTTAGTTTTACATTTACTAGAAGAATATCAAAAAAATAAATAAATCGTGTAGAATAGAGGTAGTAATTTTGGTATAATAGTAAAAGAATAATAAGGAGGTTTTTATGAACGAAAGTAGAATTTGTATTGCTCTTGATTTTAAGACAAAAAGTGATGTTGAAAACTTCTTAAAACAATTTGAGGGAGAAAGTCTTTATGTAAAAGTAGGGATGGAATTGTTTTATGGAGAAGGAATTGAAATCATTAAAATGATTAAAGAAATGGGACATAAAATCTTTTTAGATTTAAAATTACATGATATTCCAAATACTGTAAAAAGTGCCATGAGACAACTTGCTAAATTAGATGTCGATATGGTCAATGTTCATGCTTCAGGTGGTATTGAAATGATGAAAGCTGCTATTGAAGGATTAGAAGAAGGCAAAACAAGTGGTAAAAGACCATTATGTATTGCTGTAACATGCTTAACATCTTTAGATCAAGATGTTTTAGATAATCAGTTACTTATTCATGAACCATTAGAAAATGTTGTATTAAAATGGGCTGAAAATGCAAAAGCTGCAGGATTAGATGGGGTTGTATGTTCACCGTTAGAATCAAAAATCATTCATGATCATTTAGGAAAAGAATTTTTGACAGTTACACCAGGAATCCGTCTTGCAAGTGATAATGTCAATGATCAAAAACGTGTAACAACACCAGCTATGGCAAAAGAACTTACTTCAAGCTATATTGTTGTTGGTAGAACAATTACAGGAAGTCAAGATCCTTTGGCGACATATAAAAAAGTTTATCAAGATTTTCAAGGAGAATAGAAATGAAAAAAATTATTGCTAAAGATTTATTAGATATTAAAGCTGTCTTTTTAAGACCGAATGAACCATTTACTTGGGCAAGTGGTATTAAATCACCAATTTATTGTGATAATCGTTTAACTTTATCTTATCCAAAAGTAAGAAAAGATGTTGAACAAGGACTTGCTCAACTTGTAAAAGATAATTTCCCAGATGCAGAATGTTTAATGGGAACAGCTACTGCTGGGATTGCACATGCTGCTTTAGCTGCTGATATTTTAGATTTACCAATGGGGTATGTTCGTGGAGGAGCTAAATCTCATGGACGTAATAACCGTATTGAAGGTGTTGTTAAAGAAGGGATGAAAGTTGTTGTTGTTGAAGATTTAATTTCAACTGGTGGTTCTTCTTTAGAATGTGTTGAAGCTTTAAGAGAGGCTGGATGTGAAGTTTTAGGATTAATTGCTATCTTTACTTATGGTTTAGATAAAGCAACAGTTAATTTTGAAAATGCACATTGTCCTTTTGTGACTTTATCAAATTATGATACTTTAATTGAAGTAGCAAAAGAACATGACTATATTAAACATGAAGATATGGAAAAATTAAAAGCTTGGAAAGTTGATCCAAGTGATGAATCATGGATGAATAAATAAGTATTTTTAGGGAATGATGGTTATTTAAAGCCATTGTTCCTTTTTTTTGTTTTTATTTGCAAAAAATAGTGGTATGATGTAAAAGTAATAGTAGGTTTACTTTTTGGAGGTAAGTATGTTTAAAAGTATTCGATATGTATTAAAAGAAAACTTTACAAATTTGTATCGTATATATTGTATTTCAAAATATGAATTGCTTTCTGATATGCGAGATTCAAGATTAGGTGTTTTTTGGAATTTTGCTAATCCAGCAATTCAAATTATGACGTATTATTTTGTGTTTGGTTTAATTATGAATAGAAAGTCTGTAGGAAAGATTCCTTTTATTCAATGGATGTTATGTGGGATGGTGGTATGGTTTTTTATTAGTCCATGTATTACTAATGGTGCCAATGCCATTTATGCTAAACGTAATGTCATTACAAAAATGAAATTTCCAGTATCCGTTTTACCAGCTACAGTTGTTGGAAAAGAATTGTTTAATCATTTTTGTTTGATGGCTATCTTAGTTGTCTTTTTGCTTACACAAGGGATCATGCCTTCACTTTATTGGCTTGAACTTATTTATTATCTTTTTGCAGCAATTTGTTTAACAATTTCACTTGCGATGATTACATCTGTTTTAAATATGTTAGCTCGTGATACAAGAAAACTTATTTTAGCGTGTATGCGTTTATTACTTTATTTAACACCAATTTTATGGCCAATTTCACGTTTACACAAATATGGGTGGCAAATGACAGTAAGATATATTATGAAAGCTAATCCAATTTATTATGTTGTATGTGGTTATAGAGATTGTTTCTTATATCATCATGGAATCTTATTTTATTGGAAACAAATGCTTTTCTTTTGGGTGTTTGTCATTGTGATTTTTACAATTGGTAGTATGATGATGTATAAATTTAAACATAAATTTATTGATATGATTTAGGTGGTAATAATGGAAGATTATGCAATTAAATTTGAACATGTTTCAAAAATATATAAATTAAAAAAGAAAAATGATGGTAAATCAAAAAGCTCAGTTACACAAAGATTCTATGCTTTAAATGATATTACTTTTACAATTCCTAAAGGAGAAGTTGTAGGAATTTTAGGAACAAATGGTTCGGGTAAATCAACATTATCATTGATTTTAGCAGGTATTTCACAAATTGATGAGGGTACAATGGATATCAATGGAGAACAAGCTTTAATTGCAATCAATACAGGATTGGATATGCAACTTACAGGGCTTGAAAATATTAATGTTAAAGGAGCATTGCTTGGACTTTCTAGAAAAAGAATTCAAGAAATTACGGAAGGTGTTATTGAATTTGCTGAAATTGGTGATTTCTTATATCAACCCGTTAAGAAATATTCAAGTGGGATGAAATCAAGATTAGGTTTTTCAATTTCACTTTATTTAAATCCTGATATCATCATTGTCGATGAAGCTTTATCGGTTGGGGATAAAGGATTTGCTCAAAAGTGCTTAGATAAAATGAATGAACTTAAAGATCAAGGAAAAACAATTGTCTTTATTTCTCACTCTTTGCCACAAGTAAGAGGATTCTGTCAAAAGGCTATGTGGATTGAAGGTGGACGTTTAAAAGAATATGGTGACGTTGAAGAAGTATGCGATGAGTATGCCGAATATGTTGATTTTTATAATAGTTTAAAGAAAAAAGAAAAGAAAAAATTAAATGATGAAAAATTTGAAAGTCGAATTGTTCAAAATCCTAAAATTGGTTTTTGGGAAAAATTATTAGATAAAATGAAGAGATAGGAGAAATAGGATGAAGAAAGTTATCACATATGGAACTTTTGATTTGTTTCATGTTGGTCATTTAAATATTTTAAGACGTGCTAAAGAATTAGGAGATTATTTGATTGTAGCAGTCAGCAGTGATGCTTTTAATGCTCAAAAAGGTAAGAAAGCTTATCATAGTGATCAAGATCGTATGGCTATTTTAAAAGCTATTAAATACGTAGATGAAGTTATTTTAGAAGAATCATGGGATCAAAAAATAAAAGATGTTCAAGAACATGATGTTGATGTTTTTGTTATGGGTGATGATTGGAAAGGCCAATTTGATTTCTTAAAAGATTATTGTGAAGTAGTTTATTTACCTCGTACAGAAGGTATTTCTACAACTAAAATCAAAGATGATTTAAAAGATAAATTATAATAAAGGAGAGTTGTATGAAAATTAGTGTGATTGTCCCTTATGAAGGATATTATCAATATTTAAAAGATTGTTTAGAAAGTTTAAGTGAACAAGAAAATGTTGAAATTGAAACATTATTAGTGGGAAGTCAAGATGACCAAAAATTTCAACAATTAGTAGACACATATAAAGATAAAATATCTTTGAATGTTATTCCTTGTTCAATAGAAGAAGGCGTTGCTAAAAAAAGAAATCTTGGTTTAGAAAATGCAACAGGAGATTATATTTATTTCATTGATAGTGATGATTATATTATGCCTCAAACATTATCTTGTTTGCTTCAAGATGCTATGCAAAAAGATTTAGATTTAGTTGTTGGTAGAAGATGGATCACATGGTTTAAAAAACAAGTTTTTGAAACCATGGGTGATGAAAAAAATGAAGAATTAAATTTGAAGGATAAAGATGATGATCGTAATCATAAATTCTTAGAAAAAGATTATTCTGACATAGATGATAGTGATGAACAAAGAAGAATTGATTTATTAATTAGAGCGAAAAAAGGGATTCGAAATATTTCAGTTTTAAATATTTTAATTAAACGTTCTTTAATTGAAGAAAATCATTTACGTTTTAATGAAGGGTTCATTTATTATAGTGATTTACCTTTTGTAGAAGGACTTGTTATGTATGGTCATAAGATAGATTTCAATGACAAAACACTCTATGCAAAAAGAAAACATAATGATCCAATCAATACACCTGCCTTGTCGCAAATTAAAGATGAAACTAAATTTGATGAATTTATTAATGTCTATAAGTATGCTATTTCTTTAGTAGATAAAGAAAGTAGAATTCGTTATTATTTAGATTCTAAAATGATTAAATATTATAGTAATTTCTTTGCTAAGAAAATTAGACGATCTAAAGATGATTTTTGGAGAGATGAAAGATTTGATCAAATGTCTATTTTAATGCAGGATGTAAGAGATGATTTATTGAAAAATATGTCTCATTATCAAAGAAAAATGGTGAAACTTGCTAGAAATCATGATCTACAACAAACACAAAAAGTAATTGCTAAACATCTTGCTAAAAATAAGATGAAAAAGATATTAAAAAATAAAAATGAAATTAATAAGTATTTATATCGTCATAAATATATCAATGAACCAATTGAAGAAAATTGGGTCATGTTTGAAACTTTTATGGGTAAAAGTTATGCAGATTCACCAAAATATATTTATGAATATTTAGCTAAAAATTATCCAGGAAAATATAAATTTATTTGGGTTTTAAATGATCCTAAAGAAAAACTGCCTTATGAAGGAATCATTGTTAAAAGATTTACGAAGAAATATGCTTACTATTTAGCTAAATCTAAATATTTTGTTTTTAATATCAGACAACCTTTATGGTTTAGAAAAAGAGAAGGTCAAGTTTTCTTAGAAACATGGCATGGAACACCACTTAAACGTCTCGCTTTTGATCAAGAAGAGGTGACTGCAGCTTCTCCAACTTATAAATCTCAATTTTATCGTCAAAAACAAGAATGGGATTATTTAATTGCAGCTAATAAATTTTCAAGTGATATTTTCAAAAGTTGTTTTATGTATACCAATGGAACAATGCTAGAAATTGGATATCCTCGTAATGATTTATTGTATGCACCAAATAAAGATCAAATTGCATTAGATTTGAAAAAGAAGCTTCATATTCCATTAGATAAGAAAACAATTTTATATGCACCAACATGGAGAGATGATGAATACTATGGAAAAGGGCAATATAAATTTAAGTTAAAATTAGATTTAGAAATGATGAAAGAAGAGTTAGGAGATGAATATGTCATCCTACTTAGAACACATCATTATATTGCGGACGCGTTAGATGTTACAGGAGTTGAAGATTTTGCCTATAATCTATCTAAATATGATGATATTACTGAAATTTATTTAATTTCTGATATTTGTATTACAGATTATTCAAGTGTTTTCTTTGATTATGCTAATTTAAAAAGACCAATGTTATTCTATACTTATGATATAGATAAATATCGTGATGTTTTAAGAGGTTTTTATATTGATATGGAAAAAGAACTTCCTGGTCCACTAGTTTATTCGACTAAAGAAGTGATTGATCAAATTAAACATCTTGATGAAATGAATCAAAAATATGCTCAACGTTATGAAGTATTCTATGATAAATTCTGTTCTATTGATGATGGAAATGCCTCACAAAGAGCAGTTGAAGCAGTTTTTAAATAAGGGGGGGTTACCCCTTATTTTTATAAGGAGGTTTAAAATGCTTAGATTAATAAAAAATATCTTAGGTAAAACAATTAAGTTTATCTATCGAATGACTTATAAGTTAATACCAACTCATAAAAAAACAGTCTTGTTTATTGCCTTCCATGGTAGGGGGTATAGCGATAATCCTAGAGCTATTTATGAATATATGAGACAACAAGATCAATTTAAAGATTATCGTTTTATATGGGCTATTAAGCATCATAAAAAGAAAAATATTACTATTGAAAATGCTAAAGTGATTGAATATTTTTCAATTCCTTATTTCTTTTATCTTGCAAGAAGTCAATATTGGATTGCAAATTGTAAATTACCAATGTATGTTTTAAAAAAGAAAAATCAAATATATTTACAAACATGGCATGGGACACCGCTTAAAAAATTGGCTTTCGATATAGAAGTTCCTGAAGGAACTACTTTTTATCGAAGTGGCATGAATGAAGAAATGATGCATGAAACATACGCACAAGATGTTAAAAAGTATAACTATATGATTTCTCCAAGTGCTTTTACAACTGAGGTTTTCCAAAGTGCTTTTAGAATTAATAGAGAAAGATTGATTGAAACTGGCTATCCGCGAAATGATTTTTTAACAAATTATACAGAAGAAGATGTTTTAAATATTAAGAAAAAATTAGGAATTCCTCTTGATAAAAAGGTACTTCTTTATGCACCAACGTGGAGAGATAATTCTTATATAACCAAAGGGTATACTTTTAAATTAGAAGTTCACTTTGATAAATGGCAAAAAATATTAGGGGATGAATATGTTATTGTATTTAAACCTCATTATTTAATTGTTAATGATTTTGATATTGATCAATATCAAGGATTTGTTTATTTTGTAGAAGCTAATGAAGATATTTCTAATTTATATATTATTGCAGATGCTTTAGTTACTGATTATTCAAGTGTTTTCTTTGATTATGCTATTTTAAAAAGACCTATTTATTTTTATATGTATGATTTGATTCATTATCGAGACGAATTAAGAGGTTTTTATTTAGATATTTATCATGATTTACCTGGAGATATTATTGAAGATGAAAATCAACTATTAGAAGAAATTAAAAAAGGTTACGATTATCAACGTTTAGATAAGTTTAATCAACGTTTTAATAATCATGAAGATGGTAAAGCTTCTAAACGAGTAGTTGATATTGTTTTTAAGTAGGTGCTAAGATGGGATTACAAAAATTAATATTAAATATTATTTTGGGATTTTTAAATATTTTTGTTAAGAGATTTAAAATAAAAGAAAATCAAGTTGCCTTTGTTTCTTTGGAATCTAAATATTTAGATTCTGATATGAAATTGATTTATGATGTTTTAAAACAAGATAAACAATTAAATCTCAAAAAAGTTGTTATTGAGTATGATCAACAAGGAATAAAACAAAACTTTTTATATATGCTTAATTGTATTCAACAGCTTTTTGTAATTAATACATCAAAAGTGGTTATTATAAGAGATAATAATTATGTTGTTTCTACTTTTAAAAGAGAAGGAGTCAATGTGATACAAGTATGGCATGCTTGTGGTGCGATAAAAAAATTTGGGAATGCACTTGCTAGAAAATATCCAATTAAAAATTATGATTATGTGATAGCAAATAGCTCTTATTGGAAAAAACCGTATAGTGAAGCTTTTTCTGTTAAAGAAGAAAATGTGGTTGTTACTGGTATGCCAAGGGTAGATTGTTTATTTGATGATAATTATTTAAAAGTATCTAAAAAAAAATTGTTAGCTAAGTATCCAATGCTGAAGGATAAAAAAATTATTTTATATGCTCCTACTTTTAGGGGAAATATTTACCAAGGTTTTTCAATGCTTCCATTTGATGGTGAAAAGTTAATAAATTCTTTTGATGAAAATACGTATCTCATTTATAAATTACATCCATTGTTAAAAAATGTTTGTCTTCCGCAACACCCTCGTATTATTGATATGTTTAATGAAGATACACATGAATTGTTTGCTTTAAGTGATCTCTTGATTTCAGATTTTTCATCGATTGTTTTTGATTATTCTATTTTAAATAAAACAATGTATTTTTATGTTCCAGATTTAAATGATTATTTAAAAGATGTTGGATGTTATGTAAATACAGATTTATTTCCAGGAAAGATTTGTAAAAATATTGATGAGTTGATTCAAGGAATACAAAAGAATGAAGTGGGAAATTTAGAAGCTTTTAAAAATATATTTTTTGAATATCAAGATGGTAAAAATACAAAACGTGTTGTTGAATTGATTTATGATATATTAAAAAAGTCTCTTTAATTAGAGACTTTTTAAATACACTGTAACTTCAGTTAAATCTTTTAAAATTTTAAATGTTTTTTCTTCATATTGTTTTTCTGGATATTTCATATCAGGAATGCAAATTACTTTGATGTTTGCATCATAGCTTGCTTGAATTCCTGCTTCACTATCTTCTAAAACAATAGCTTCATCAACATTAACGCCAAGTTTTTGACAAGATTTTAAGAAAACTTCAGGATTTGGTTTTCCTTTAGTAACTTCGTCACCACAAATAGAATCATCGAAGAATTCTGTAATTTTAGCTTGTGCTAAAATTTTATCTACACGATCACGATTACTTGAAGTAGCAACGATTGTTTTATAATTATTATCTTTTAAATAATGTAATAATTCAACAAGTCCTTTTTTTACAGGAACTCCTTCTGTTTCAAAACGTTCAGCCATTAATTGATGTACATCTTGAATCACGTTTTGAATAGGAAAATCATTTCCATAAACATCATAAAATCTTTGATAGATTCCTTTAATAGGTTTCCCTAATAATGTTTTATAAAATTCTTCATCCATTGTTAAATTCATATCTTTTAATCTTTCTTGATAACATTCAAAAGTAACACGTTCGCTATCAATCATTAAACCATCCATATCAAATATTATTGCTTTAATCATTTTAGTATCTCCTCTTTTTATTATTCGTGATATATCATAGCATAAATCAAGGTGTTAAAGAAGCGATTATCATAATTTGAAAAACGACTCATAAAATTCAATAGGAGGTTATTTTATGATTAGTAGGGGAGATATTTATTATGCTGATCTTTCACCGGTTATAGGAAGTGAACAGGGTGGAATAAGACCTGTTTTAGTATTACAAAATAATAAAGGAAATAAATTTTCAACAACTGTTATTGTTGCTCCGATTTCGTCAAAACTCACCAAAAATCCTATTCCCACGCATGTCATTATTCGTTGTGATTCTTTAGAAAAGAAATCTGTTATTTTACTTGAACAAATAAGGACGATTGACAAAGTTCGATTTCAAGAAAAATTAGGTACTTTAGATGATTATTTTATGAAGAAAGTCAATGAGGCTATTAAAACAAGTTTGGATTTAAAATAGTTTTCATCAAATATAATATTTGTTATAATGCCTTTATAGGATGGTGAAAGAAATGAATATATATGATATCAAAAATAAAGCAAATGAAGTATTAAGACAACCTAATCAGTTATTTAAGGTTATTTTATATGTTGGTATTATTCAAGCTTTGTTTTCGGCTTTATCAGGATTATTTGATGGCATTTTAGGAAGTATTATAAGTTTAATTTTAAGTATTTTAACAGTTACTTTGGGACATGGAATTATTGTAGCGTCTTTAAAGGTTGTTAATAATAATGGAAATTTAGTTGATGAAAAAGAAGATTCACTTGTAGGAATTAAACGATTTGGTCAACTTTTTCCAACATATTTTTTGTATAGAGTTGTTGTTGCCTTAGCGGGTATTGCTGTAGGGGTTATTGGAATGCTTTTGATGTATACAATGATTACAGATGCACAATTTTCAAATTTATCTCAACTTGTTTTAATGTATGTTAATAAATCAACGATTTCTCAAGATGAAATTGTTAATATTGTTGCTTCATTATCAAATGTGTTTTCATTTGTTTTTATACTCGTAATTATTATTTCGATTTTATCTGTTTATTTATCATTAACATTTGGATTATTTAACTACATTTTACAAAAATATAATTATACTGGATTAACAGCCTTAAAAGAATCCAGTCGCTTAATGAAAGGAAATAAATGGACTTTGTTTAAATTAGAATTTTCTTTCTTTGGATGGATGATTTTAGCTGGTTTGGTTTCAGGCGTTGTGGCAATGTTTGTAGAAACGATTATGCCTATTCCTTTTTTAGTAACATTTATAACAGGGGTTGTTTCTACTTTCTTTAGTGCTTATTTTTATGATGTAAAGCTTAATACATGTTTGGCTGTTTTCTATGAAGAATTAGATTATGCAGATAAAAATAGTGTTGAGCTATAGTTGAAGGGATGTTTATGATGACTGAAAGCTTTGCAGGAAAGATTAATGGAAAACAAAAAGCAATTGGATTTATTCTTTTATTTCCGTTATATTTATATGTCATACCAAGGTTTGCTAATTTTGGTATTTATCTTTTATTAAAGTATACAAATATTACAAGAGATACGACAGTTTTAGGAATCTACTTAAATTTGATTTGTTCATTATTGAGTTTTGTTTTGGTTGTATGGCTTTTAAGAGATTTTTTGATAGATAATATAAAAAGATTTAAAGAACATTTTACAGATAATTTTGTTTATTCTATTACAATTGGTATTGTAATGATTTATGGAATTTCAATTGTTGCTAATATGATTATTAATTTTGTATTGGGTGGAGGGTCAAATGATTCTGCCAATCAATTATTATTTGAAGATTATCTAAATAATGGTGCCTTATTGATGGCTTTTCAATCGGTTATTTTAGCACCTATATTAGAAGAACTTTTATTTAGAGGACTTGTTTTTAGAAGCCTTAGAGATAAAAGTAAATGGTTAGCTATTTTTGCAAGTTCATTCTTATTTGGCTTTTTACACATTTATTCTGCTTTATTTGCTGGTGATCTATCGCAACTAATTTATTTGTTTTCCTATGGTGGAATGGGGTTTGCTTTTTCCTATGCTTATGAAAAAAGAAAAACAATTTGTGTACCTATTTTAATGCATATAATCAATAATTTGGTTGCTATTATATTATTAGTTTTTATGTAAAACTCCGTATAGGAGTTTTTTTATACTTTTATACCTTTTATTAGATAAGACCATGTTTTTTTACCAACGATGCCATCTACTTTTAAATTTCTATTATTTTGAAATTTCTTAACAGCTTTTTCGGTATTGATACCAAAGATACCATCAATTTTTAAGTTGAATCCTACAAAGTTAAGGCGTTCTTGAATGAGTCTTGTAATTTTTCCTTGGGCATCTCTTTTAACAGTAGGATACGTGCGAAAACCTTGTTTTTTAATTTCTTGATTTAAACGTTGCAACCAAGTATCTTCTAAAACAATATGATTTGAAGAAATAATTGTAGAAAATGGAAAATGGGTTCCTGGGCAATCTGTAGAAGCAACATCTTTATGTCTTTTAATGCTAGAAAGGTGATATTTATTTTTTATATAAGAAACTAAATCAATTAAGGCATTGAGTTGTAAAGGATTCATTTCTTCTTTCATGAAATCTCCTTCAGCACAAATACCGATTGAATCATGATTTGCACCTTTAGCATGCGCCCCGATTGTATCTTCAGGTCTACCTTGATAAATCGTACCATCTTTTCTTACTAAGAAATGATATCCAATTCCACTCCAACCTTTTTTTAAATGCCACTGATGGATATCTTCTACACTACATGTTTTTGCTTGTGCATGATGCAAAATAATTCTATTTGTTTTATTTCTTTTGAACAATGGAGAAGCCCAGTTGTATTTTTTACGAATGATTTGCATAGTTCACCTCCCTATAGTACTTATATGCTTAAGATATAAGACGATATAGGTAAAATAAAAAATAGTTTATTAAAACTATTTTTGTACAAAGGTAATTACATCATTAGGTTGACAATCAAGAATCAAACATAATTTCTCAAGAGTGAGAGCTGTAATATTACTATTCTTTTTTAATCTGTCTAAAGTTTTATGATCAATACCACTTTTTAGAAGAACATATTGAGAAATCTGCTTTTCTTCCATTGTATGCCATAACGGTGAATAATCAATCATTGTTATGTCCTCCTTATATGTATAATTATATAGAATTATTCTTGCAAAAATATTGTGAATATATACACAATAACGTATAATATGATTTAGGTGATCAAAAATGGCAATGTATACTTTAAAAGGGATTGGTGAAATATCAACAGACGCTTTTGATGAAAAAATTACTTTAAGAAATTTATTACAACATTTTAGTTTTTATGATTTTATTATTGTAGATACAAAACAAAATATTCTTTTTCAATATAATTCAAATGATGATTGGTTTCATAATCTAATTAGTTTAAAGAAGTTTTATAATCAAGAAGTTATTACAATATATAAAAAAGAAAATCATTTTTATATTTCAATAGATTTTTAAGAAATTTAATGATTTTCCTTGATTTTAAAAATAGATTGTATTAGAATATCATTGTTATCTCTCCGTAGCTCAGTTGGTAGAGCATCTGACTCTTAATCAGAGGGTCCACGGTTCGAGACCGTGCGGGGAGACCAATTGATAAAATGGCTTAAACACTAGGTTTTACTAGAGGTTTGAGCTTTTTTTATATCTTGTTTTAGATACTTTGCTTGGTTAAACTAGGGCATATTAGGTTGAACTAAAAGTGTGCAAAAAAATGAAATATAATCTTATAACAAAATATTTAATGAAAAATGTAATTCTAAGTGAAAGTTCTACATTTTTTTATCATATATTTAATAAAATGTATGCTATAATTACAAAAGAGAGGGTGATTTTATGTTTTATAGTCAAACATGTGAAAATATAAAATTGATTATTTTTACGTTAGATGGTGGCTTATTAGATCTCAATAGACTAAGATATAATTATTATCGAAGTACATGTGAAACCTATCATAAAGTTGCTACTCGTGAAGATTTTTCTAAAATGCTTGGAAATATGAATACGATGTATGATTATTCTTTACTGTCTGATTATATTTCTGCTAAAGATTTTAATAGAATGGTTGAAAAGGATTTATTTGAATATATTAAATTAAAACCTAATATTAAAAGAGAAGGCGTTGATGAGTTGATTCAATATTGTAAACAAAAAGATATCAAGATTGCAGTATATACGACTCATAAAACAAAAAGAGCTATTCAATATTTACAACTTGCAAAGATCTATGAAAAAATTGATTTTTTAATTGGTGGAGATTCACGACTTAAACCTTTACCTGAAGTGGATATTTTAGAGGTGACGTGTCAACGAATGAACATTGATCCTTCTCATACAATGGTGGTTGCTAATTTTGAATCAATGGTTGAAGCGGCTAATCAATTACTTGTAAATGTTATTTACATGCCAGATTTAGTGCCAGCCAGTGATAAGATAAAGGCCAGTGTTTATAAAATAACTAAAAATCATTTAGAAATTATGAATATGTTTTTATTTTCTAAGTATGATTCTGTGGAATTGTTTTCACCGCTTCTTGGAATGAATGCACAAATGGATTTGGAAACTTTGACACATACTCGAAATCAATTATTGGATAAATATAAAGATGATGAGCAATTAATTGCATTGGTTAATAGAACATATGATTATTTCAATGAAATCTTATCAAAACAATTTTTAATTAATGAGTTAGAAAAACAAGAAACAAAGAGATTTTCATTTGATGATGAACAAAACGATAATGTTCAAGAGGTTCATGATAAATTTAATGATGTTGTTTTAGAACAAGAGCAAGAAGATGAAATTTTACCTGATGAACAGGATGATACGTTTCTATTTTCTAAGGCATCTTCTTTGGATCCCCAAAGAATGAGTGAATTAATGGATATTATAAATGGAGATGCCGTAGATGAAAAAAGTCATGAAGAGAATAAAACAAATGAAGAAAATAAAAATAATACGATAGAACAAGAACATTGGTTAAATAAAGTAATTGATGTTGTTTATAATTTATTGATTTCGGTTATTATTGTATTTTTTGCTTTAATTGTACAAATTTTACTTCAAGGAAATTCTTCTAAACTTTCACAAATTATCAATATGATAATCGATGGTTATGTAGGAATTATAAATTTTATTTTTGGTGTGTTGTTTGATATTTTACATAGTTTTATAAGTGTAATACCATCATATAAAATGTTTGTTTATCATAATTCATCGCTATCATCAATGGCAGTAATTGCGTTATTGGCTATTATTTCAAATTTTATTTTAATAACTTTAATTAAGAAAATTGTTCAAATGTTGAAAAAAGACTAAAAAATAGTCTTTTTTTTAAAAAACTATTTACAAATGTAAAATTAGATGATATTATAAATGGGCACTGATGTGATGGAGACATACTCAAGAGGCTGAAGAGGCGCCCCTGCTAAGGGTGTAGGTCGGGAAACTGGCGCGAGGGTTCAAATCCCTCTGTCTCCGCCATTTTATTTGGTCTGGTAGTTCAGTTGGTTAGAATGCCGCCCTGTCACGGCGGAGGTCGCGGGTTCGAGTCCCGTCCAGACCGCCAAATAAAAAATAAACTGCTTATACAGCAGTTTTTATTTTATATATTTATCATTGTATGCTTTCATAATAGCGATGATTGTTTTAGAATCATGGATTTCATTATTCGTGATTTTTTTATAGGCTTCATCTATTGGCATAGAGATAACGTCTATAAATTCATCTTCATCTCCTTCAAGGGGATTTTCAACTTTAAATAGACCTTTTGCTTCATATAAATGAATAACTTCATCACAATATCCTGTTGTTGGATATATTTCATTAATAAGTTCCATGGATTTACAACTATAACCAGTTTCTTCTTCCAATTCTCTTTTACCGGCAGGTCCAGCTGCTTCACCTAATTCTAATTTACCAGCAGGAATTTCTAAAGTATCTTTATTGTAGGCATATCTAAATTGTTTGACGAGCAAGATACAATCATCGACGACTGCTAAAATACCTACACCGCCATGATGTCTTACGATTTCTCTTGTTGCGAGCCTTTTGTTAGGACATTCTACCTGATCTTTATAGACTTTGATGATTTTTCCATCGTAGATCATTTCACTTTTAACTTTTTTTTCCATCTTTTTTACCTCGTTTATATTTTATAATTCTATTATACGTTATTTTGAAATGAATAAAATAAAAAAAGTATGCGGGGGTGCATACTTTTTTTCATCTATTATTTACGTAAGGATGATAATAGGGGGTATGTTAGAGTGAATGCGTTTCACTTAACAAATATATTATAACATGTTTATTTTAAATGTAAAGGGTTTCATAAAAATAAAAGCTAACTTTAGCTTAGTCTATGTTATAATGACGTTGGTGATAGAAATGAAAAAAATAGTAATTAAAGAAAACGATGCAAATCAAAGAATCGATAAATATTTAAAAAAATTATTATGTAATGCACCTAGTAATTTTATATATAAGATGTTTAGAAAAAAAGACATTAAAATTAATGGTAAAAAAGTAAATGAAAAATATATTCTACAAAAAGATGATATTTTAGAAATGTTCCTTTATGATGATAAATTTAATGAATTTACAAAAGAAAAAGATATTTATGATTTAAAAAGAGAATTTAAAGTATTATATGAAGATCAAAATATTTTAATTGTTGATAAACCAGTAGGTTTATTAGTTCATGGGGATGCTAAAGAAAATGTAAATACGCTTTCTCATCAAGTTTTAAGTTATTTAAAAGAAAAAGGTGAATTGGATGTAGGCAGAGAGAGTACGTTTACTCCAGGACCAGTCCATCGTTTAGATCGTAATACAAGTGGGATCGTTATTTTTGGAAAGACTTTAGCTGCTTTACAGGATTTAAATGAAATGATGAAAAAACGACATCATATTGAAAAATCATATATGACGATTTGTAAAGGAAAGCTTACTAAACAACAAGAACTCGTAGGATATGTTAAAAAGATAGATAATGAAGATCGTGTACGTTTTGTTAAAAAAGATGATAAAGATGCTCTAATGATGAAAACAATTGTAAAGCCAATAAGAACTACAAATGATTTTTCTTTAGTTGAAGTTAAAATTATTACAGGAAGAATGCATCAAATAAGAATACATTTATCAAGTATTGATCATCCGGTTATAGGTGATCGTAAATATGGTGATTTTGCTTTAAATAAACAAATGAAACAACAATTTGGATTAAATAATCAACTTTTACATGCCTATAAAATTAATTTTGTTGATCCGTTTGGTTCACTTAGTTATCTAAAAGGAAAAATAATTATTTGTCCTAAGCCAACACAATTTAAAAAAATTGAAAAAAGTTTATTTGAAAGCGTTCTCTAAATACATATTTTATTGTATAATTTAGTTATAGTTTTAGGAGGAAATAGAATGAAATATTATATCGGTATCGATTTAGGTGGAACAAATGTAAGAACACTATTAGTAGATGAAAATGGTGAATCTTATAGTGAAGTTAAAGGACCTACTGAATGTGAAAATGGTCCGGATTATGTATGTGATAAGATAATAAAACAAATCGAAGCATTAGATACATCTGTATGTGGTGGTTTGCAAGGTGTTGAAGGTATTGGAATTGGTGCTCCAGGGCCAGTAGATACAGAACTTGGTATCATGATTATGGCAAGTAACTTACCAGGATTTGAAAACTATCCAATTTGTCATAAATTAAAAGAAAAATTTGGATTACCAACTTTTATTGATAATGATGCCAATGTTGCAGGTTTAGCGGAAGCTGTATTAGGTGCAGGAAAAGATTATAAAACAAATTATTTTATTACTTGTTCAACTGGTGTTGGTGGAGCATTTGTTGTTGATAAAAAATTAGTATCCGGTGGTAGAGGTCACGCTGGTGAAATTGGAAACATGATTCTTGTACCAGGTGGTTATAAACAAGGTGCTTTAAATCCAGGAGCTGTTGAAGGAGAAATTTCTGGTACTGCTCTTACAAGAAAAGGTAAAGAAGCTAAAGGCGATTTAGTAAAACATGCAGGTGATGTTTTCAAATTAGCCGCTGAAGGAGATGAAGCTTGTCAAAAAATTGCTGAAGAATTTATTGATGGTTTCTCTACATTACTTGCTAATGTTGCTCATACTGTAGATCCACATTGTTTTGTATTAGGTGGAGGAGTTTTCAAATCTAAAGCTTATTTCTGGGATGAACTTGAAAAAAGATTTAATAGTAAAATTCATGTAGGTATGAGAAATCATATTCCTCTATTATTTAAAGAAATTGATGATTGTGGTGCAATCGGTGCTGCCATGTTACCAATGTCTCAATTAGATTAATAAGAAATAGCCCCTTTAAGGGGCTATTATTGTGTCTTATTGTTTTACTTTAATTTTGTTTTTGATATAATACACGAGAAGGAGGACGATTATGAAAAAAAGAGTCGTTTTAGGATTAAGTGGAGGTGTTGACTCTGCTGTAGCAGCTTATTTACTTAAACAACAAGGATATGAAGTTATTGGCGTATTTATGCGAAACTGGGATAGCCAATTAAATAATGATTTTTTAGGTAATCCCACAAATGATAACGATATTTGTCCTCAAGAACAAGATTATAATGATGCTAAAGCAGTAGCTAAACATCTTGGAATAGAAATTAGAAGAGTCGATTTTATTAAAGAATATTGGGATAAAGTTTTTACGTATTTTATTGATGAATATGCTAAAGGAAGAACACCAAATCCTGATATTTTATGTAACAAACATATTAAATTCAAAGCGTTTTTAGAATACGCTGAAGAACTTAATGCAGATTTTATCGCAACAGGACATTATGCGCGTGTGGAACATCATGAAGGTAAAGATTCAGTGATGTTAAAAGGAATTGATCAAAATAAAGATCAAACATACTTTTTATGTCAACTTAATCAAAAACAATTACAAGCTTCTTTATTTCCTTTAGGAAATATTACAAAACAAGAAGTTAGAAAAATTGCTGAAGAATTAGATTTACCGGTAGCTCATAAAAAAGATAGTACAGGAATTTGTTTTATTGGAGAAAGAGACTTTAAACAATTCTTACAAAATTATATTCCAGCAAAACCTGGAAAGATGGTTGATATTCAAACTGGTAAAGTGATTGGTGATCATATTGGAATTATGTACTATACGATTGGTCAAAGAAAAGGTTTAGGTATTGGTGGTTCAGGTGATGCTTGGTTTGTTGTTGGGAAAAACTATGATCAAAATATTTTATATATTTGTCAAGGTGACCAAAATGATTGGTTAATGTCTACAGGTGCTTTAATTACAGATGTTAACTGGATACCAAGTATTAAACCTCAAGAAGCTATTAAATGTAATACAAAGTTTAGATATCGTCAAAAAGATAATCCGGTAACTCTTACTTTTATTGATGAAAATACTGTAAAATTAAAATTTGATCAACCTGTTAAATCTGTAACTCCAGGACAAGCAGCTGTTTTCTATGATGGAGATGTTTGTTTAGGTGGAGGAACGATTGAAAAAGTCTATAAAGACGGAAAAGAGATTGAATATCTATAATGTTAAAATATACAGGATATATTAGAAAGATTCGCTATTATAGCGAATCTTCTCATTATATAGTTGCATTATTAGAAGTAGAGGAAGATCAGGAACTTTTGACAATGAATGGTTATATGTCAAATTTTAATGATTATGATAAATATGCTTTTTATGGTGATTTTGAAATTCATCCTAAATATGGTCAACAATTTAAGTTGGATCATTATGAAATAGTTTTAAGTACAGATGAAGAAGAAATTATTAAATATTTATCAAGTCCCTTATTTAAGGGAATTGGTCCTACACAAGCAAAATACATTGTTGATGCATTAGGAGAAAATGCACTTTCTTTAATCAAAGAAGATAAACATCATTTAGATTTAGTTAAAGGAATGACAGTGGCTAAAAGAGAACTTATTTATGAAGTATTGACTTCTAATGATTATGATCAAGAAGTCACACAATTCTTTATGGGACATGGTATTTCTTTAAGGCATATTGGTATTATTCAAGAAACTTATAAAGAAAAAACATTAGAAATCTTACAAAATCATCCATATCAATTAGTAGAAGACATTGATGGTATTGGTTTTAAAACAGCAGATGAACTTGCTTTAAAAACAGGAGGAACTTTAAATAATCCGGATCGTTTAAAAGCAGGAGTTATTTATAGTATTAAACAAAGTTGTTTTTCATCAGGAAGTACATATGTACTTTATGATGAAATAAAAAAAGCTTTTCATAAAATTATTTATCATATTGATGATGAGGTTTTTGATGAATATCTCAATACTTTAGTAGAAGAAGGAAGAGTCATCAAAGAAGGAGAATATTATTATGATGAAGAGCTTTATGAAAGTGAAGAAATCATTGCAAATTTTTTACACAAAATAAATGATTATCCAGAAGAATTTTATGATGAAAATGAATTAGAAAGACTGCTTGATAACTATCAGGATAAATTTGGTATTGTCTATTCAACAAAACAAAAAGAAGCAATCGAATATTTTTTAAAATATCCAATGATGATTTTAACCGGAGGACCAGGAACGGGGAAAACAACGGTTGTTAAAGCACTGATTCAAATCTATCGAACACTTTATCCAGAAGATGCAATTTCTCTGGTAGCACCTACAGGAAGAGCAGCGAAAAGATTAAGTGAATTAACAGGTTTGGATGCTTGTACGATTCATCGAGAACTTAAATGGGATTTACATAAAAATTCATTTGCGATGAATCGAAATAATCCTTTAAGTAGTCAAGTTTTAATTATTGATGAGTTTTCGATGGTTGATAGCTTACTTTTATCTAAATTGTTTGATGCAAGCAGACGTGTTCATAAAGTGTTGTTTATTGGTGATTATCATCAACTTCCTTCAGTAGCACCAGGAAATGTTTTAAAAGATTTTATTGAAAGTCAATTAAAAGTTATTGAATTGGATGAGATTTATCGTCAATCAAAAGATTCAGGAATTGTGCAATTGGCACATCAATTAATTCATCAAGAAGTGAATGATTTATCGTTGTTTGAACAATATAAAGATATTCATTTTTATAATAGTACCAATTTTGAAATTATTAAAAATGTGACAACAATTGTAAAAAAAGCAATAAAAAATGGCTATGATCAAAATGATATACAAGTTTTAGCACCAATTTATCAAGGCGTTGCAGGAATCAATGCTTTAAATTTGGCTTTACAGGAAATTTTTAATCCTAAGAATCATCAAGAAGAATATCGTATTGGACAGAAAGTATATCGAGAAGGAGATAAAATCTTACAATTAAAAAATAGACCAGATGATGATATTTATAATGGAGATATTGGTGTTTTAGTTGAAATTAATCGTAAAGATGGTTTTGAATATTTAGAAGATACGCTTATTGTTGATTATGATGGTAATTTAGTCGAATATACATCAAAAGATTTTATGACTTTTACATTGGCTTATTGTATGTCAATTCATAAAGCTCAAGGAAATGAGTTTAAAATTGTTATTATGCCTGTTTTAAATGATTATTATATTATGCTTAAAAGAAATTTGATTTATACAGGTCTAACAAGAGCTAAACAAGCTTTATTTATTTTAGGTAATCCACAAGCTTTTCTTTATGGTATAAAAAATATTTCTGATAGTAAAAGAAAAACAACATTAGTAAATAAAATCAATCAAAATAAAAATGTTGAAACATATGAAGAATCTTCATATAATCAAGAACTTAAACAAAATATTACAGATTTTTTAAATGATGATGAAACTGTATAATTTTGTAAAATAAAGACATACTCAAATAGAGGTGATAAAATGAAACGCAATAATATTATTATGGCATTAACTCTTACATCATTAGCACTTCTATTTAGTGAAACTGAATGTGGTTGCCATGTTATGGAAACAATTAAAGAAAAAATGTAAGATATTGAAATACTTTTGTATTTCGTGTATAATGCAAATAAATCGTTGAAAAAGATCAGTACTATATAGAATATTTTAGAGAGAACATGGTGGGTGAAAATGTTTATAGGATATATAGGAAAGCTACTTTGGAGAGTAATTAATGATTACCGTAGAACTGCGTTAAAGTTTAATTAAGGGCATGTATTTTTACATGAACTAGGATGGTACCGCGATAAAGTCGTTCCTAGATAAGGACGACTTTTTATATTGTCAAAAAAGGAGAAAAGAAATGAAACAATTAACCGGAAATCAAGTTAGACAAATGTTCTTGGATTATTTCAAATCTAAAGGACATATGATCGAACCAGGTGCATCACTTATTCCTCATAACGATCCAACTTTATTATGGATCAATGCAGGGGTTGCTGCACTAAAAAAATATTTTGATGGTAGTGAAAAACCAGCATGTAATCGTATTGCAAATGCACAAAAATCAATTCGTACAAACGATATTGAAAATGTTGGTAAAACAGCAAGACATCATACTTTCTTTGAAATGTTAGGAAACTTCTCAATTGGAGATTATTTCAAAGAAGAAGCAATTCCATTTGCTTGGGAATTTTTAACAAGTCCAGAATGGATTGGTTTTGATAAAGAAAAATTATATGTTACTGTTTACACAGATGATGAAGATGCTTATCGTATTTGGACAGAAGTATGTCATGTAGATCCAAGTCATATTTTAAAAACATATGAAAACTTCTGGGAAATTGGAGAAGGTCCAGGTGGTCCTGACTCAGAAATTTTCTATGACCGTGGAGAAAAATATGATCCTGAAGGTTTAGGAGAAAAACTATTCTTCGAAGAAATGGAAAATGATCGTTATATTGAAGTATGGAACGTTGTTTTCTCTCAATATGATTGTAATCCAGCGATTGATCGTAAAGAATATAAAGAACTTCCACAAAAAAATATTGATACTGGTATGGGACTTGAAAGATTAGTAAGTATTATTCAAGGTGGAGAAACAAACTTTGATACTGATTTATTCTTACCAATCATTCATGCTACTGAAAAATTAGCCAATGTTTCTTATGAAGAAAATAAAATGGCTTATCGTGTTATTGCTGACCATATTCGTACTGTAACTTTTGCTTTAGCTGATGGAGCAATGTTTGACAATGCTGGTAGAGGGTATGTTTTAAGACGTATTTTAAGACGTGCTGTTCGTTATGGTAAACAAATTGGTATTGAAAAAGCATTTATGTATGATTTAGTACCATTAGTTTGTGATATGATGAAAGATTTCTATGATTATTTACCAGAAAAACAAGATTTTATTTCAACAATGGTTAAAAAAGAAGAAGAAGCTTTCCATAAAACATTATTAAATGGTGAAAAATTATTAAAATCATTAATTGATAAAAATGAAAATGGAGAAATCAGTGGAAAAGATGCTTTCAAACTTTATGATACATATGGTTTCCCATTTGAATTAACATTAGAAATTGCTGAAGAATCAAATTTAACAGTTAATGAAGAAGATTTTAAAGAAGAATTAAAAATTCAACAAGAAAGATCTCGTGCATCACGTGATAACAATGAATCAATGGCAAGTCAAAAACCTGATTTAATGGCTTTTGTTGAACCTTCTACATTTGTTTATGATCCTACACCAATCCAAGGAAAAGTTATTGGATTATTCAAAGATGGTGTTAAAACAGATGAAATCACTGATAAAGGAGAAGTTATCTTTGATACAACTCCATTCTACGGTGAAATGGGTGGACAATGTGGTGATACTGGATCATTAGATAATGAGACAACACATGCAAATGTTGTTAATACTTTAAATGCACCAAATAAACAACATATGCATTTTGTTGAAGTAAAAGAAGGAGCTATTCATTTAGGTGATACTTTTACATTATCAATTGATCAACAAAAACGTCGTCAAATTACAGCAAACCATAGTGCAACACATATTTTACAAAAAGCTTTACAAGAAACTTTAGGTGATCATATCAGCCAAGCAGGTTCTTATGTTGATGATAAAGTTTTAAGATTTGACTTTACTCATTTTGAAAAAATTTCTGCTGAATTATTAAAAGAAATTGAAGAAAAAGTTAATCAAATTGTTTTTGAAGGACGTCCTGTTGTTATTAAAAATATGACAAAAGAAGAAGCTTTAGCATCAGGGGCAATGGCTTTATTTGATGAAAAATACGGAGATGTTGTTCGTGTTGTCAACATTGGAAATTACTCTATTGAATTATGTGGTGGTTGCCATGTTTCAAACAGTTCTGAAATTGGTTTATTTAAAATCGTGAGTGAAGAATCTGTAGGTAGTGGAATTAGACGTATTGTGGCACAAAGCGGTTTAGCTGCTTATAATGCAATGGTTCATGAAAAAGAAACAGTAGATACAATTGCTTCAACATTAAATCTTAAAAATAGAAAAGATGTTGTAAACAAAGTAGAAACATTAAAAGAAGACTTAAAAGAAGCAAAAGCAGAAATTGAACAATTATCAGCTAAATTAAATGCAATTCAAGCTGCATCAAAAGCAAATGATATTGAAGAAATCAATGGAGTTAAAGTTCTTTATGTTGAAGAACAATTAGAAAATGCCAAAGCAAAACAATTAACATTTGATTTTAGAGATCAATTAGAAAGTGGAATCGTTGTTTTAGTTTCAAAATATGAAGAAAAATGTTCGTACTTTGTTTCTGTGTCAAAAGATTTAGTTGGTCAATATAAAGCAGGAAATATCATTAAAGCAATCAATGAAGTTGTTGACGGTCGTGGTGGTGGAAAACCTGACTTTGCTCAAGGTGGATGTGCTATCAATGATAATATTTCTAAAATCAAAGGTGCTTTAAAAAATATTTTGTAATTTAATACAGTATAAGGTATAATATATATTATAGAAAAGAGGGTGAGTTAGATGGAAGATTTAACAAAAACAAGAGTATTTAGTTCAGAAGATATGCGTAGAGAAATGATACGCAGTAATCTTAAAACAGTTATCAATGCTTTAAATGAAAGAGGATACAATGCTGTACATCAAATCGCGGGTTATCTCATATCTAATGATCCTGCATACATCTCTTCTCATAAAAATGCAAGAAATATTATTCAACAAGTTGAAAGAGATGAAATTATTGAAGAATTAGTAAAATCTTATTTGGAGAAAGAATAATGAAAAAAGTATTAGGTCTTGATTTAGGGTCTAGAACTTGTGGTATTGCCATGTCAGACATTCTAGGAATGATTGCTCATGGTGTTGAAACGTTTCGTTTTAAACCTGATGATTATTTAACATGTGCAAAACATGTTAAAGAAATTGTTGAAGAAAATGAGATTGAAACGATTGTTTTAGGTTTACCAAAACATATGAATGGTGATATTGGTGAAAGAGGACAAATTTCAATTGAATTTAAAAAACAATTAGAAGAAATGATTGAAGGAATCAATGTGATCTTAGTTGACGAGAGATTAACAACGGTAGTTGCTGAAAATCAACTTCTTTTTGCGGATGTATCAAGAAAGAAAAGAAAACAGGTAATTGATAAAATGGCGGCAGTTGCTATTTTACAAGGTTACTTAGATAGAGGATAAGTTATGGATGAAAATACAATTGTTGTAACTGATGAATTAGGAAATGAAGTAGAGTATGAAATTTTATTTACATTTGAAAATGAAGAAAATGGACATCAATATGTTGTTTACTTCGATCCTGAAAAAGATGAACCAGAAGCACAAGCAGCAATCTTTGATGATGAAGGTGGACTATTTCCAATTGAAACTCCTGAAGAATGGGAATTAGTTGAAGAAGTTTTCCAATCATTTGTTTCAGAAGAAGATGAAGATGAAACTGAATATTGTGAAGGAGAAGATGAAGATTGTAATTCATAAAAGCTAATGAAAATTAGCTTTTTCCTTTTTTAGACATGAACAGTTCATGGAAGGAAATTAGAATAATCAATGAGGTGAAAGAAATGGCATTTAATTTATTTGGAGGAAAAAGAAGAATTACGAAAGGTTTTTTTGCTAATTCTTTAGGAAATAAACAAACAAGAGGAATCTATACATTTCAAATCGATGTGGAAAATGGAGAGTTGATATTTAAAAAATATTTTGTAACACCAACGGATCCAGTTTATGCATTCAATTATGGACGTTTTTCATGTATTACTTATAGAAATAGAACGGGTTCTGTAGATGATGGAGGAATTTGTTCTTATGCAGCAACTGCTGAAACATTAGCACTTGCTTCACGTGTGACAGATAAAGGAAAGACATATGTGCATGCTTGTGCAAATGGTGATGTAGAAACTGCTGATAAAGTATTCTGTGTCGATTATTTTAATAGTGAAATTTCGGTAATTTCTGTTATTAAGAAAAAACTTGTAAAATGTATTTCTCATTTTAAGTTGAATGGAAGTGGAAAAGATCCTGTTAAACAAGCACAACCATATCCTACATATGTGGGCTTTTTACCAGATGAAGATAAACTTTATGTTGTTTGTTTAGGATTAGATCAAGTATGTTTCTTTGATGTTGGTGAAGATGGAACATTAACATTAGATAATGTACATACATTACAATTAGAACCAGGTTGTGGTCCTAAAAAAATGATTTTTAATCAAAAAGGTGATCGTGCTTATGTAATGAATGAATTAAACAGCACAATTTGTGTTTATAAATATGATCATTTAAACTTTGAATTAATTCAAACAATCGATAGTTATCCAAAAGATGATGATTCTGAACTTGTAAGTTCTTTAAGTGATATTAAGTTTAATAGTGATGATAGTCATTTATATGCAATTAATAAAGGACATGATTCTCTTGTGTTGTTCGAAGTCAATGAAGATGGAACTCTTACATATATTGATTTTGAAGATACTTCTTATGATCCAGTAGATATGCTTGTTTATAATGAGGAAGGAAATGAATGGATCGTTGTGGCTTGTCAAAAAGGTGGAATTGTTGAATCTTATCGTTTTGGTAAGGAAAAAGGTGGACAAGTTTATGAAACTGAATATAGCTGTATGGTAAATGAACCTGTTTGCTTAACATCATTTATTAATAATTTCTAAGGCAATTTATTTGCCTTTTTTCTTTGGTTGAATATCGACAAAAAATAACATATAATGATACAAGGTGAGGACTCAACATGGAAAAAAAGAAATTGAATATTAAAGTTAAAATAGCAGTAGGCATTATTATTTTTATTGTTGCTTTGTTTATTGGAAGTTTTGTATATTATAAGCAAGGAATCAAGGCTACATCTTCTAAAAATAAGGAAGTGATCGTCACTATTCCTAAAGGTAGTAGTGGAAATGATATTATTAAGATATTAGATAAAAATAAACTTATAAAAAGTTCTACATGTGCCAAAATATATTTAAAAATGAATCAACATGATTTTAAAAGTAATGTTTATATTTTAAATAAAAAAATGGATTTAAAAACAATTTTTAAAGCAATTGAAGGAAAAGAAAAAAAATATATTTCTAATACTAAAATAACAGTTTTAGATGGACAAACAATTCCTGAATATGCTTCTATTATTTCTAAACAAACAGGAATAGATTATAATGAGATCATTCAAAAATGGACAGATCAAACATATCTTCAAAAGTTAATTAAAAAATATTGGTTTTTAACAGATGATATTTTAAGTGATGGTATTTATTATCCATTGGAAGGATATTTAGCACCAGAAACTTATTTTCTAACACAAGAAGATACGATTGAAAGTATTACAAAAATGATGTTAGATCAAACACAAAAACATCTAGAAAAATATAAAACACAAATATTAGATTTTAAAGTGAACTCACAACCATTAACAGTTCACCAATTTATGACATTATCATCTATTGTTCAAAGAGAGTCACCAGTCAATGACGAAGATAGGCAACTTGTTTGTGGTGTTTTAATTAATCGTTTAAATAAACAAATGCCATTACAATGTGATGTCACTGTTAATTATGGAAATCAAGAAGTTAAAATTGATGTTAAACATACTGATTTAAATAAAGATACAAAATATAATACATATAAATATAATGGTTTACCTGTTGGTCCTATTAGTTCTATTTCAACGGGAATTATAAAAAATGTTTTAAATTATAAGGAAAGTGAGTATTATTATTTCTTTGCGACACAAGATGGAAAAGTTTTATATGCGAAAACATATCAAGAACATCAAGTAAATGTAAATAGTAATAAGTGGTATTAAAATGAAGTATTTTGATGAAATAGAAAAAAGTGCAAGAGAAAGAAATATTCCAGTCATGGAAAAAGAGGGTTTGGAATTTTTAATACAAACATTCAATGAACATCAATGTCATCGCTGTCTTGAAATTGGCAGTGCCATTGGTTATTCAGCAATGATGATGGTTTCAAATATAGATGATTTTGTGGTTGAAACAATTGAATTAGATGATGCACGTTATCTTGAAGCTATTCAAAACATTAAAGAACAACAATTAGAAGATCAAATAGAAATCCACCATGATGATGCATTAACATTTGATATCAATGATTTAAAATACCAAGAATTTGATTGTTTATTTATTGATGCAGCGAAAGCGCAATATCAAAAATTCTTTGAAAAATACATGCCTTTAGTTCAAAAAAATGGAATTTGCATTGTTGATAATCTAGATTTTCATGGGATGATTTTTGATATTGACCATATTAAAAATAGAAATACAAAACAACTTGTTAAAAAAATTAAAAGATTTAAAGATTGGATTTTCAATCATGAAGAATATCAAGTCACTTATTATGGCATAGGTGATGGAATTTGTGTAATAAAAAGGAAGTGAAATAAGTGTCATTAATAATTAATATAAATAGTTTATCATATCTTTATGATTATTTGGATTTAGGTGTCCATGATTTTATTGTAGGAACAAATCAATTTTCATGTCGACAAGCTTTAACAGTTGATTATATAGAATTAAAAGAAATAAAGGAAAAATATCCAATGATTCGTTTATTTGTTTTAGTTAATGCGTTAGTTGAACAAAAATATTTAGATGATTTAAAGAATCATTTAGATAAATTAAATGAATGTCAAATAGATGGGATTATTTTTCAAGATTTTGGAGTTTTACAAATTTGTAATGAAAAAGGATATTCATTTGAAAAAATCTATGATCCAGAAACATTAAATACAAATCATCTCACATTATCTGTTTTAAAAGAACAAGGAATAGATGGCGCTTTTCTAGCAAGAGAAATCCCGCTAAAAGAAAAACAAATGATTGGACAAAATTGTAAATTAAAAACAATGGTTCAAGTACATGGGGTTGAATATATGGCTTATTCAAAAAGAAAGTTATTGTCTAATTATAAAGAGTATACACATCTTGATTTTAATGTAGATAAAGAGGCACAAATTGAAATCAAAGCCAATGGTGTAGAGGACCATTGTCATATTTATGAAGATCAATATGGAACCCACATTACTTCAACTAATCAAATGTGTGCACTAGATGTTCTTAATCAATTCAATGATTTTGATTATTTATATATTGATGGTCAATATATAAATGAAACAGATTTATTAGAAATTACACATCTTTATATACAAGCTATAGAAGCAATTAAAAATCAAACATACAATAAAGAATCAATAGAGTTGATGCAATTACTTTATCGTTTAACACCAAATGTTCATTACTATCATAGTTTTTTATTTGATTCAACTGTTTATAAAATTTCTGATGTAAGAAAGAGAGAAGAAAATGAGAGAAGTTAGTCAAGTTATTAATGGAAAAAGAGTCATTGTTAAAAAGCCTGAATTATTAGCGCCAGCAGGAAACTTAGAAAAACTAAAAGTGGCTATCCTCTATGGTGCAGATGCAGTGTTTATTGGGGGTAAAGAGTTTTCTTTGCGTTCAAGTGCTTCTAATTTTTCTTTAGATGATATTAAAGAAGCTGTTGAATTTGCGCATGCACATCGTGCGGCAATTCATGTAACATGTAATATTATTTTACATGAAGATAATTTAGAAGGGTTAGAAGATTATCTTTTAAAGCTAGATGAAATTGGGGTTGATGCCATTATTGTAGCGGATCCTTATATCATGTCACTGGCAAAAAAATTAAACTTAAAATTAGAAGTTCATGTTTCTACACAACTTTCAACCATGAATACCAGTGCGATTCATTTCTATGAAAATTTAGGAGTTGATCGTGTTGTTTTTGCTAGAGAAGTGGATTATCAAGATTTAAAAGAAGTTAGGGAAAAAGTGGATATTGATTTAGAATATTTTATTCATGGAGCTATGTGTATCCATTATTCAGGAAGATGTATGTTATCTAATTATTTTTCAAGAAGAGATGCCAATCGTGGAGGATGTTCGCAATCATGCCGTTGGTATTATGATATTTTTGAAAAGGATCAACAATTGAATCATGATGAAATTGTACCGTTTAGTATGTCAAGTAAAGATATGTCACTCGTTGATGAATTGCCTAAGCTTATTGAATTAGGAGTTGATTCTTTTAAAATCGAAGGAAGAATGAAATCTCTTCATTATATTGCTACTGTTGTTTCAACTTACCGTAAATTGATTGATACTTATTGTGCTGATCCAGATCACTTTAATAAAGAAGGTTATCGTAAGGAAATTGAAAAAGCAGCGAATCGTGCTTTATGTACAGGATTCTTTAAAGATTTTCCAGACAGCCAATATCAACTTTATAATCAAAGAGATGAACATCCAACACAAGATTTCTGTGCGCGCGTTCTTCATTATGATGCTTCAAAACAAGAAGCGATGATTGAACAAAGAAACTATTTTAAAGTGGGAGACACAATTGAATTTTTCTCACCACATCATGAAAATATTTTAATTCAAGTAAAAGAAATATATAATGAAGATAGAGAAGCAGTAGAAGTAGCAAATCATCCAATGGAAATTCTTTATTTAAAATGTGAGCAACCATTGTCTGAATTTGATATGGGAAGGAAGGTTTTAACAAATGAAAAATAGTATTATTATTGGTATTGCTGGAGGAAGTGCTTCGGGTAAAACTTCTATTTCTAGACAAGTGTATGAGTTTTTTAAAGGAAGTCATACAACATGTATCATTAAACAAGATGATTATTATAAAGACCAAAGTCATCTTTCTTTTGAAGAAAGAGTGAAAACAAACTACGATCATCCTTTTGCTTTTGATAATGATTTACTTGTAGAACAATTAAAACAATTAAAAGAAGGAAAATCAATTTCTAAACCTACATATGATTATACTCAACATACAAGAAGTGATGTTGTTGAAACAATTACACCAAGAGATGTTTATATTTTAGAAGGATTATTTGTTCTATATGATGAAAAAATTAGAGATTTATGCGACATTCTTGTCTTTGTAGATACAGATGCTGATATACGTTTTATCCGTCGTTTAAAACGTGATATTGAAGAAAGAGGACGTTCTATTGATTCAGTATGTAATCAATATTTAGAAACAGTAAGACCAATGCATGAACAATTCGTTGAACCTTCAAAAAAATATGCACATATCATTATCCCTGAAGGGGGAAATAATACAGTAGCTATCGATCTTTTAATTACTAAGATTTCAAGTGTTATTGATGCTAAGGAGTAAAAGATGTATTGTACAAATTGTGGTCGAAAAATTAAAGATGGAGAACGTTATTGCCCTTATTGTGGAACAAAAACATTTAATGAATATGAATTTAATCAACAAAGAGTAGATTATGCAATTTCTAGACGTAGTATTCCAATGTGTATTATTTTATCAATTGTTACGTTTGGAATTTATGGACTTTATTGGCTTTATTGTCTTGCTAGTGATGTCAATACACTTACTGGAGAAGAAGATTCTTCAGGTTTTAAAGTCTTGATTTTAAGTATTATTACTTTAGGTTTATATGAACTTTATTGGTTGTATAAAGTTGGAGAGAGATTAAGTGATTTTCAAACTTATCAAGGAGAAATGGTAGATAGTTATCGTGCTCTTGTTTATTTGATTTTAGGAATATTTGGATTAAATATTGTAGCAAGAGCACTTATTCAAAATGATTTGAATAAATATGCTTATGATTCATAAAAATAGACTAGATATTTAGATATAAATATGCTATATTATTGATTACGAGGTGACTTAAAATGGATAAAGATAAAGTATTACTTACGAAATCTGGTGTAGAAAAACTTGAAGAAGAAAGAGATAATTTAATTAATGTTGAAAGACCTAGAGTCATTGAAGAATTACAATTAGCTCGTTCTCAAGGTGACTTATCAGAAAACGCTGATTATGATGCAGCTAGAGATAAACAAGCTCAAATCGAACAAAGAATTAAAGAAATTGAATATATGCTTCAAAATGCAGAAATCATTTCTGAAGAACAAATGGATTTAAATGTTGTTAAACCTGGGACAACAGTTACAATTTTAGATTTATCTTTAGATGATCCTGAAGAAGAAAAATATACAATTGTAGGTTCTTTCGAAACTGATCCTGTTAATGGTAAGATTTCAAATGAATCACCACTTGCTAAAGCACTTATTGGTCATGGAGTTAATGAAATCGTGACTGTTGGGGTTGCTGAAGCATATGATGTAAAAATTGTAGATATTGAATTTACTGCATAAAACAACAAGTTATTGTTGTTTTTTCTTTATATAATAAAGTAAATAATAAATAATAAAAACAAATAAAGGTTTTATTAAAATTTGAATATTTATATCTTTTAAATGAAATATAAATTGAATAATTAAATAAGTCATTGAAAGGGTCATTCCGTGGATCAATGGCTTTTCTTTTACCATTTTATAAAAAATAAAAGTGAAAACAACTAAGATAAGATAACTAAAAAAAGTAATCAGTAATTGATAAATAAAAGATGAAACATGCATAAAAGAAAAAAGAATAGCCATAATAAAACTAATGATTAAATAACTTACAAATAAAAATGCATAAGATAATAAATAAGGCATTAACTTTCTTTTCATAGAAACCTCCTAATAGAGAATATGAAAAAAAAGAGTAAGTAGAACGGAGAGCATATGTTTAAAATATTTATCATTAGTATTTTTATGTATATCTATCTAACAGTTTTACTTAGGCTTTTTGGAAAAAAAGAATTTAGTCAACTCAATGTTTTTGATTTTGTTGTTTTTTTAGTGATTTCTGAAATCACGACAATGTCTTTAGAAACACAAGATTTGTCTGTTTTAGATAGTGTAATAGCCACACTGACACTCATTATTTTAGATAGAATAGAATCTTTTATTACGATGCGTTCAAAAAAATTGAGAGATTTTTTTGAAGGAAGACCGTGTTATATCATTTATAGAGGAAAAATACAATATCAAAATATGAAAAAATTACGCTATAGTATAGATGATTTATGTCATCATTTAAGAGTAAGTGATATCGATAGTGTTTCTAAAGTGGATTTTGCTATTCTAGAAACAAATGGTTCTTTATCGGTTATTCCAAAACAAGAAAGTCAAACACTTTTACCTGATGCATTGATCAGTGATGGCTGTATTAATCAAGAAGCACTTCAAATTTTAAATAAAGATGAAGCGTGGTTGAAAAATGAATTAAAGAAAAAACACATTTCTCATATAGAAGATGTGCTTTATTGTGTTTTAGAAAAAAAGGGTCTTTATGTGATAAAAAAATAATTATCCAAACATAATATCTAACATCATCATGATCATAAATCCTACCATAAAACTCATCGTACCAACATCTACTTCTTTTAAGGCATTTGCTTCAGGGATCAGTTCTTCGATACAAACAAACATCATCGCTCCTGCTGCAAAACTTAAAGCAAAAGGGAGAATGCTACTAAAAAGTTGAGCAAATAAAAAACCTAAAAGTGCACTTGGAATTTCTACAAGGGCAGAATATTGACCATACATCATTGCTTTAAAACGTGAGATACCACTTTCATGTAAAGGCAAAGAAATGGCTGTACCTTCAGGAAAGTTTTGGATACCAATACCAATAGATAAAATAAGGGCAGGAACAAGATTAGTTTTAACGCTTGCAATGGCAATTCCAACCGCTAAACCTTCGGGAATATTGTGTAAGGTCATTGCTAGTAATAAAAGTTTATTTTTAGAAAGAGTATTTGTAGGACCTTCTTTTTGATGAGAAATAATATGTTCATGGGGAAGAAATTTATCACATAATCTTAAAAATAAGCCACCGCTAAAAAAGACAAGTGGAATCAAAAAAAGTAAAAGTAGATGATCTTCAACTTGTTGGATTGCTGGAAGAAGCAATGAAAAGAAAGTAGCAGCAATCATAATACCAGCAGCTAAACCTAAAGCAATACTGACAAGTTTTTGACTTTTACTTTTAACAAAATAAACAAGACTTGACCCTAAAAAAGTCATGAGCCAGTTAAAAATAGAAAGTACTAAAGCAAGTAAAAAAAGTTGTGAATTTGATAACATAAAAGACCTCCATAGTATCCTATGAAGGTCTTATCATTTTATCTAGGCTTATCTATTAATAAAGTCATAGTCACTATCATCAATAGTTACTAAAATTGCTTTTTCAGTTAATCTTTGTTTTTTACTATCATAAGTAGGTAAAACAGTATAATTAACACGAATATTTCTTTCTACTTCTTCATCGTAAGCAAAATCTGCTTGTCTAAAGAAGATAGGATCATGATCATAAACAGAAATATTACCAAATTGATTTTGTTCATTGTAATAAACAACTTTACCTGATTTACGAGTAACTAAACTATCAAGATGTGACATAATCAAATCATACATTTCATCATATAAACTACTTGAATCTTTACCTTGATATTTTACATCGATTGTAAAGTCACATTCTTTTTGATTTTCATTACATAATGCTTTAATAAATGAATGAACAACTTTGACCAATAATTCATTACCACTATTTTCAACAGCTTCATTTAATCTTTGATATAAAGGAAGTTGTTCAAGGGCATAACCATTTTCAAAGAATTCATAAAGTAAATAAGCATTTGCTTCTTTTACTTTACCAACAGTAGCATTTGTTTTATATAAAACTTCGTAGAAGTTAACTCCTTTAATACGATTATGTAAAGAAATAAATTCTCTATTAGCTTCATCATATTCTTTTAATTCTAATAAAGCACATCCTCTATAATATTTGATCCATTGTAAAGCGTTATAATGCCATTTAAGTGGTGTAGCTAATGCTTGATTTGCACATTCTACACATGCTTTATATTGTTTTGTTTCAAATAAAGCACGTACTTTTAATCTAAAGTATCTTTCTTTGAAAGATTCAAATTCTCTACCTTCGTTATTAACAAAAGGTTTATCAGATAATAATTTAACATCTAATTTGTTAAGCATTTTAATCATTAAATCATAATTGATTGGAGTTTGATTTAATGCATATTTAATTGCTCTATTAATTGCTGGTTCAACAGGAGAATATTTTTCTTGTTTACAAATACCTAAAATATCTTCAAGGATATCAAAGAATAAACTTTCTTTTTCTTTGATTTTTTCATCATCAATATTAATAAACTTATTATATAAAGCATACCCATATTGATTAATATATCCTTTTAAAGAAGGAGCCATTTGTAAAAATGTATTTCCTACTTCAATTGCATCATCATTTCTACCATTGTTTTTTAATAATTTAATAAAATCATTCGCTTCAAATTCATTGAAAGAAGCAGCATCTTCATTGAATTTATTGAAATATCTTTCAATACTTTTTAATTCGTTTTCGTTCATAAAATTCACCTCATGCATTATTATATCATTTATTTATCATGAATAACATAAAATGTTTTTAAAAACATTTTTTATATGCTATAATAATGCAGAAAATTAAGAGGTGAAAAAATGAGTAAACAAGTGTTTAGTACAGATTTTTACGGGAAAAATCTGACAGTAGAAGTAGGAGAGTTAGCAAAACAAGCTAATGGTAGTGTTTTAGTAAGATATGATGATACAGTCATCTTATCAACAGCTGTTGCAGGAAAAGAACCAAAAAGTGTAGATTTCTTTCCACTAACAGTTACATATGAAGAAAAATTATATTCTGTAGGTAAAATTCCTGGAGGATTTCTAAAAAGAGAAGGACGTCCAAGTGAACATGGAACTTTAACTGCAAGAATGATTGATAGACCAATTCGTCCATTATTTGCAGACGGATTTAGAAATGAAGTACAAGTTGTTAATACTGTTTTATCAGTAGATCAACAAGCTTCTCCAGAAATGGCAGCAATGTTAGGGGCTTCTCTTGCATTATGTGTTTCTGATATTCCTTTCAATGGACCAATTGCTGGTGTTAATGTTGGTTTAATTGATGGTGAATTTACCATCAATGCTGGTCCTGAAGAAATGGAAAGAAGTTTAATTAACTTAGAAGTAGCAGGAACAAAAGATGCTATCAACATGGTTGAAGCAGATGCTAAAGAAGTTGATGAAGATACAATGCTAAATGCTTTAATGTTTGGACATGAAGCTATTAAAGAATTAATTGCTTTTGAAGAAAAAGTTGTTGAAGCATGTGGTAAAGAAAAAATTGAAATTCCATTATTTGAATTAGATGAAGCTTTAGTTCAAGAAATTACAGATTTATGTAATGATGAAATGGTTGCTGCTGTATCTATTCCAGGAAAACTTGAAAGATATGCAGCCATTGATGAAATCATGGATCGTGTAACTGCACAATATGATGAAAAAGAATATGCAGATGAAGAAACAAAAGAATCTGTGATGAAACAAGTTGGAATTATCTTACATGATTTAGAAAAAAATGAAGTAAGACGTTTAATTACGGAAGAAAAAATTAGACCAGATGGTCGTAAAATTGATGAAGTGCGTCCATTAAATGCACAAGTTGATTTATTACCAAGAGTTCATGGTTCTGCTTTATTTACAAGAGGTGAAACACAAGTTTTATCTGTATGTACATTAGGAGCTATGGGAGAAGTTCAAAAAATCGATGGTTTAGGATTAGAAGATCAAAAACGTTTCATGCATCATTATAACTTCCCACCATATTCAGTTGGTGAAACAGGAAGAATGGGTGCTCCTGGACGTCGCGAAATTGGACATGGTGCTTTAGGAGAAAGAGCTTTAGCACAAGTTATTCCAAGTGAAAAAGACTTCCCATATACAATCCGTGTTGTTTCTGAAGTCTTAGAATCAAATGGTTCAAGTTCACAAGCTTCAATCTGTGCATCATCAATGGCATTAATGGCTGCTGGTGTACCAATTTCAAATCCAGTTTCTGGGGTTGCGATGGGACTTGTTAAAAAAGGTGACGATTATACAATCTTAACAGATATCCAAGGTATGGAAGACCACTTAGGAGATATGGATTTCAAAGTAGCTGGTACTAAAAATGGTATTTGTGCTTTACAAATGGATATCAAAATTGATGGTATTACAAAAGAAATCTTACAAGAAGCTTTAGCACAAGCAAAAGTAGGACGTGCTCAAATCATGGATTGTATGTTAGGAGCTATTCCTGCACCACGTGATCATTTATCTAAATACGCACCAAAAATGCATGTTATGCATATTGATCCAGAACAAATTAGAGATGTTATTGGACGTGGTGGAGAAACAATTAATGAAATCATTGAAAAATCAAATGATGTTAAAATTGATATCGATCAAGACGGTACAGTGGTTATCTACCATAGTGATCAAGAAGCAATCGACACAGCTGTTTCTTTAATTGAAAGAATTGTTAAAAAAGCTGAAGTTGGTGAAATCTATGATGGAACAATTGCACGTGTAAATGATAATTATGCATTCGTTACTTTATTTGAAGGAACTGATGGATTCTTACATATTTCTGATTGGTCTTATGAAAGAACAAGCAAAATGCAAGATGTATGTAAGGTAGGAGATGTCATCAAAGTTAAAGTAACTAAAGTTGATGATAAAGGTAAAGTAAATGTTTCTAGAAAAGCTTTACTTCCAAAACCAGTTAAAAAAGAAGAAAAAAATGAAAAAAATGAAAAATAAAATCATACTTGCAAGTAGTTCTCCAAGAAGAAAAGAACTTTTCGATAAATATGGAATAGACTACACAGTAGATTTTGTAGAAACAGAAGAAGTGTTAGACGAAAGTTTAACACTTTTTAAAAGACTAGAAAACATTGCTTTACAAAAAGCCAAACCACTTCAAATAAAATATCCAAACAATATCATTGTTTCAGCTGATACCATGGTTACATTTCAAGATGAAATGTTAGGCAAACCAAAAAATAGAGAAGACGCTAAAAGAATGCTTGAGTTGTTATCGAATAATAAACAAGTTGTTATTACAGCAGTATGTATCATTAAAGATCAACAAAGCACAACATTTACAGATGCAACAACTGTTACATTTAAAAAAATATCTGATCAAGAAATTGAAGATTATCTTGATACAAATGAATGGCAAGGCAAAGCGGGTGCTTATGCAATCCAAGGAGTTGCTTCAAAGTTTGTAGAAAAGATTGATGGAGATTTAGAAAATGTCATTGGAATGCCAATGTATAAAGTCATTAAATATTTAGAAGCTTAACAATATAACACGTATATATCTTTATAAGATTAAAAGAGGCATAGAAATCTAATAATTTACGATAGATTTTATGCCTCTTTTTATTAAATAAATTTAAATTGTTTATTTATTTTTTTGTGTTTTTGTATAATATATTCTTGGTGTAATTAAACAAATTATAAATAGTATGAAATTAATTAAAAAATATAAAAGAAATGAAAAATGATATTTAAAATAATAAAGCGTATTTTGAAATAAAGAAACAATCATCTTCGATAACGGAATTCCTATAATTGTCAGTAGAACTAGAGATATTACAAAATAAATAATACCTTCTAAAGAAAGCAACTTATACAGTTGTTTTTTTGTCATTCCAATTGCTTCTAATGTAGCCAATTCTTTTTTTCTTGAATTGATATTCATGATAATAATATTAATAAAATTGAAGATTCCTAACATAAGTAAAATACATGCAAAAAGAATACCTACAAACATAAAGCAATTTATAATTGGTTGTAATTGCTTGATGGTGTTGATTTGACTTTTAAAAGCGATAGTACAGTTTTTAAAAATACTTAAAAGTTTTTCTTGAAGTTTTTCATTATTGACATTTTTAGTATTGATTTTTAATTCTTCATAAATTGGATCTATTTGTAATTTTTCAAGACCTTTTTCGCTCATATAAATGCAGATATGATCACTATCAGAAATCAAATAATTTTGGGCATCTTGTAGAAAATTAGAATCTTCTTTAAATAAATTTTCAATTTTATAATCGACAAGTTCACCGTTATTATTTTGTATTGAAAGGGAATCATTTATATACTTACGTGATACAGATGTATCTAAAAGATAGATGCTATCACCATTTAAAAATGATATGTTATCTGTTTTATTTGTTTTAGAAAAATGAGAAAGATCATCTTCATTTAAAAGAATGATAGTTGCTTTAAAATGATTGCTTTCTTTAGCAAAACTATTCTTCTTACCTAATTCTTTTTGCAAAAATTTAGATGAACCTGTAACTGTTGAATAAGCAGTTTTAACGATTTTTAATTCAGTTATTTCTTTTAAAGATTGTACTTTTGAGATTTCTTTATTGGTTATATCACTTTGCTTTCCTTCGTTATTTGGATTATTTGCCTCGATATTAAAAGAATAAGGCTGTTGTCTAGCAAAAAGAATATTATAATCTGGCTTTGAAATGGCAGAATAAATTGTTAAACAAGAAAATAATCCAATAAATAGTGAAAGTATAACAGAAATATTTCTTTTACCGTTTCCTAAAATATTTTTAATAGCGAGAGACAGTATGCGATTTTTTTTGAAAATAGAAAATGATCTATTTATATATGATGCATTACCTAGACCGTTATATCTAATTGCCTCAATAGGTGATATTTTGCTAGCAATCTTTGCCGACTTTTTACTACTTACCCAAATAGTAAGTAAGACATAAATAATAACAATTAAAAACAAGAAAGGACTAAATGAAACATTGCATGGAAAGATATTTTCAATAGCTGATCCTGATATTAATTGACGAAGTGTATAAGGTACTAAAAAATATGAAAATAGTGATGCGAACACTAATCCCGTAGGAATTGCTAATAAAGCATAAAATAGTGTTTCTTTTTTTACAATCGATTTTATTTGTTTTGGGGTCGTTCCTATTGTTTTAAGTTGTCCATAAAAATAAATATCATTATTGATAGACAATTGCATAATATTATTGATAATAAAATATCCGCTTAACACAATTAGAATTGCTAGAAATGCACATGCTACAATAGACAACAAACCGTCTGTTTTATTTGCTAAAAGACCGAAACTATAGAGTTTTTGATTTTTTGCTAAGTTTAAGTCTTTATTTAATTGGGACATAATCTTATCAGCATCTTGGTGTTTATCTTTAAGAGAGACCAATGTGACTTGATAAAGAGACGAATGTGATTTAGCGTACATATTTGAAATAATAATATTTCCTATTTGATTAATTTCTTGATGATGATCTTTGAAATAAAAAGTTGCTGCAGCAACATTAGCACTTTTGGTTTTTTGATCTCGACCAATTAAATAATCAGTAAAAATAGCACTAATATTAAATCTTTGTTTTTGATGATTTATATTTAAAGTAATATAATCACCAATTTTTTTGTTTTTATAACCTAATTTATTTAATGTCCATCTTGACAAAGCAATTTCATTTTTCTTTGTAGGATAATTTCCTTCAAATGAAGCAATTGTAGGCAAGATGTCTTCTTTCCATTCAATATCATCATAATTAGAAAGAACGATTTGACTATCTGAATAGGAATTTTCAAAATTAATACGACCATAATAGTGTTGATTACCAATATTTTTAATATAATCTAAATCATTTAATTTGTTTTTTTGTTTTTTAGTAAGATTCGTCATCATGATTTGACTTGTTGTCCCTGCACTTCGTAGATTATAGGTTTGATAATTGTCATAGTAACTGAATCCAATTGAAAAAATACTATAAATCATAAAAGTAACAAGAATGATAGAGACAAACATAAAAAGTGTTTTTGTTTTATTTTTTAATGTTGATAATGTGAGTTTATTGATTGCTTTTTTATTATTATTCATCATTGTTTTCACGCAACTTTCCGTCTTCAATTTTTATAATACGATCAGCTAATTGAGCAATATCCTCATTATGAGTAATCATGACGATTGTTTGTTTAAATAAATGACTTGTTCTTTTAATTAATCCTATAACTTCCTGAGTAGTTTTTGAGTCAAGATTTCCAGTGGGCTCGTCTGCAAGAATAATAGATGGTCTTGTTGCCAGCGCTCTAGCGATAGCAACACGTTGCTGTTGACCACCTGATAGTTTATTGGGATATATATTTTTTTTATCTTCTAGTTTTAAAACATGAAGTATTTCGTTTATAAAATCATATGGAATCTCATTACCATCAAGTTCAATAGGTAAAGTGATATTTTCTAAAACAGTGAGATTACCAATAAGATTATAATTTTGAAAAATGAAACCAATGTTTCTTCTTCTAAAAATAGCCAGTTCATCTTCATCCATTGATGTAATATCAATATTATTAATAAATACTTTTCCACTGGTAGGTTTATCTAATCCACCAAGTAAATTTAAAAGAGTAGATTTTCCACTACCAGAACTTCCAACAATTGCAATAAATTCATGATTGTTAATATTCAAGTTAATGTTATCCACAGCTTTTACAGTATAGTTATCCATTTTATAATATTTTTTTAAGTTTATTGTTTTTACGATTTCCATAAGCACTCTCCTTAGATTATCTATATTCTACAAAATAAATATCACAAACTTGTTACAAAAAAGATAATGAATTAAAAAATTCATTATCTTTTTAAATAGATTGTAAAAGTCGAACCTTTTCCATATTCGGATTGAACAGTGATATAGCCTTCTTCTCTAGATAAGATTTCTCTTGTCAAATAGAGTCCAATCCCAATACCATCTTCATCTTGCACTTCTTGTGCTCTATAAAATCTTTGGAAAATATTATTATAGTTTTCTTTTTTTATACCAATTCCGTGATCAGTAATTGTAATTTTAGAAAAGAAAGTATTTTTTGATATTTGAATTGTTATGGTTGTATTTTTATTTGAATATTTTATGCAATTTTCTAAAACATTAAAAATAGCTTCTTGAGTCCACTTTTCATCATATAGGGCAGAGATATGTGTATTTTTGGATAGTTCGATATTAATATGTTTTTTTTCAGCAAGTAAGAAAACATGATTAATTACTTCAATTAGAGTAGAATAAAGATCATTTTTTTCAATATTTAATTGAATGATATCTGTTTCTAATCGAGACATTTTAATAAGAGATTCCAATAGGAAATCAAGTTTATTAATTTGTTGATTAAGCATTATATGAAAGTCAATAGCTTCTTCTTTAGATAAATCATTACGTGCTAATAAATCGTTATATATTTTGATGTTAGCTAAAGGTGTTTTCACTTGATGAGAAATATGAGTGACTAATGACTGAATTTCTTGTTTAGAATGGATTGTTTCTTCTTTTTCGATATCCAATTCTTGTTTATATTTATTAATTTGATGTAATAATTTTGATTCAATCGTTTCTTCATATTCTTTATTGCTTTGAGTTGCTGTTTTATCAAAAGTATTAAAAATATAATGTGTTAAATGATTTATTTTTGATTTGAAAGAAAAAATGTTTAGACAGTACATAAGAATACTTACTAATGAATTTAAGATGGTTAAGCATTTTATTAAGATAGAATTTGTTGAAAAGAAAATGATTATTGAAATAGAAAATAAAAATAAAACATAAAGAGTTGCAATGATTTTATTCATCATGACACCACCTGTAACCTAGGCCATAAACAGTTTTAATATAATGGTGTTTATCATCTTCTATCTTATTTCTTAATCGAGATATATTAACAAGCAATGTATGCTCATCAACATAATTTTCATTTGAATCCCATATTTTTTCAATGATTGTTTCTTTTAAAAGTATTTGATTTTGATTTTCTAAAAATAAAGATAATAATTTAAATTCAAGAGGTGTTAATTTGGTTTCTTCATTGTTGATTACTAATTTAGATGTATTTTTATCAAAAAATAGATGGTCATCTTTGTAGAAAATGTTTTTTGTATTTCTTTTTAAAATAACATTTATTTTTTTATGAAGAATTTCAATATTAAATGGTTTTGTTACATAATCTTCTGCGCCTAAATTAAAACCATGTAAAATATCTGAATCAAGATCACAAGCAGATAAAATAAGAATGGGAATATTTAAATTCATAATTTTTATTTGTTCAATAAGATCAAAACCAGATAAATCAGGAAGATTGATATCTAAAATAATAAGATCACTATTATTTTGAGAAAATGTGTCAAGTGCTTCTTGACCACTAAAACAAGAGAGTACATGAAATTTTTCTTTTTTGAAGTAAACTGAAATTGCTTTATTTAAAGCTGTATCGTCTTCAATTAATAAAATATTATACATTTTTCATCACCTGTTAATTAATTATCTATGTTATGACATGATTGTCAACTTATAGATTAACAAAAAAGATAAAAGATATTTTCATAAATAGAATCAATTGATAATAATCTTGTTTTTATTATGATATAATTAAGTAAATAGAAAAGGTTCAAAAAGGAGGAAAAATATTATGAATAATTTTGCAGAGATTGTAAGAGTAGGCATTATTGCAGGACTTGGCGTGGTTTTAATGATTATGGCTCTTTTAATAGCAAATGGGAACTCGTTTCTAACAAAAGGAATGAACAAGAAATATACAAATGAATCTGTTAGAGATTATTGTAAGAGTAATTGTTTAGGGCAAATTATTTTTGCTTTAGGTCTTATTTTAGAGGGAATCTTTTCTAAAGGAATATTTTATTATTTAGGAGTTGGATGTTTATTTTTTGGAGCAGTACTTATGGTAGCTGTTTCTAAGAAATTAGTAAAAAGAGTATAATAGCATGAAGATGAGAAATAAAATCTCATCTTTTTTATTTGAAAAAGAATGGCTAGATGAAAAAATATAAAATTATTTTTGTAATCCATTTTTTATAAAAAACACGTAATATCAAGGGATTCCACGCTTCGTAGACATATTCTCTAGATGGAATGTTGTATCTTTTAAAGAAAGTTTTTAGTATGATAGGTGTAAGGGAGTTGTTTATATGGATAGTAAAAAAATTGGAAAAGTAATTGCAAAGAGAAGAAAAGAAAAAAGAATGACCCAAGAGGAACTGGCAGAAAGATTATCTGTTTCTAATAAGACAATTTCTAAATGGGAAACCGGAGTTTCCCAAACAAAAGGATATTAAGAAATAACCTGTGTTTTCCTGCTTGCGA
>OGYG01000150.1_pt1 | contig 77826 bp, 62 predicted proteins | sample 1576481 | NCBI WGS metagenome assembly OGYG01 (sample SAMEA3541497, study PRJEB24748) | human gut metagenome | biome: human gut; feature: human-associated habitat; material: faeces | place: China | collected 2012 | reverse complement strand
AGTGCACGAAGTTGCTGCCGATGAAGCCGCAGCCGCCCGTGACGATGATGTTCTTGGGTTCAAAAATGTCTGTCATATTTACCTCCTCTTTGCCTCGCTGGCCACATTCAAAAGATACTTGCCATATGCGGTCTTCTTCAGCGCTTCGCCCAGTTCATATAACTGTGTATAGTCGATAAATCCGCGACGATAGGCGATTTCTTCCAAGCATGCGATGTAATATCCCTGGCGGCTCTGGACAGCCTCCACGTACTCGGCAGCCTTCAAAAGACCTTCGGGCGTGCCCGTATCCAGCCACGCCATGCCTCGGCCCATCAGCTCGACCGACAGTTGACCTTTATCTAGATAGGCGTTGTTGATGCTCGTAATCTCCAGCTCGCCGCGTGCGCTCGGTTTAACGTTTGCCGCGATGTCGGAAACTTGCCCATCATAGAAGTACAGCCCTGGTACTGCATAGTTCGACTTTGGGGCCTCGGGCTTTTCCTCAATGCCGACAACCCGATGATTCTGGTCGAACTCCACCACGCCAAAGGCGCTTGCGTCTTGCACGGGATACCCGAAAACAACGGCCCCGCCGCGACCTTCCACTCTCTCTTTTGCGCGCGTAAGCAAGCGAGTGAGGTCTTGGCCATGGAACATGTTGTCACCCAGAACCAGCGCACACGGCTCGCCGGCAAGAAAGTCGCGCCCGATAGTAAAAGCCTCTGCCAGACCGCGAGGCACGGCCTGCTCGGCGTATTCTAGTCGCATTCCCAACTCGGAGCCATCGCCGAGAAGCTCCCTGAACGCCGGTAGGTCACGCGGTGTCGAGATGACAAGCACTTCGCGTATGCCCGCCAGCATCAACACGGACAACGGGTAGTACACCAACGGTTTATCGTAGATCGGCAGCAGCTGCTTGCTCATCGCCTTGGTTATAGGATGCAGACGAGTACCCGACCCGCCCGCGAGGATTATGCCTTTCATATCCCCTATCATCCTTTCAATAGCCAGCCTATTACGAAGTGGTCAAACTAAAGGTAATTAAATAATTTACAGCTTCCTCCTAAGAGCTTCACTTCCCAGCCAGAACCCATCCCTTGAACAGCCTCAGATCTTCGGCCGTCGTGATCTTGATGTTAGCGGTCGAGCCCTTCGAGAACCATACACGCTCCCCCATCGCGAACATCAGGCTCGTGGTGTGCGGCTCCACCTTGTCCAGAAGGCCGCGGCGGGCGCCCTCCTCGTAGACCCACTTGGCGTATCCGTAGCGCAGCGCCTGCGGGGAGTTCAGGCACATAACCTCGTCGCGGTCCACGAACCCGCTCGTTCCCTCGCCGTCGCCCGGGGTCGCGGCCAGGTACACCTGGCTGTGCGCGGGGCTGGCGTTGCCGTGCAGCCTGCAGACGCGTATCGCGTCGGAGATCACCTCGTCGGAGACGAACGGGCTGGCGCCGTAGTGGACGAGCACCTGGTCGTCGTCGGAGATCTCGCCCTCGAGGTTCCTGAGGCCGCTGATGACGGAGTCCTGGAACTCCCTGCCGCCCTCGGCCACCCAGCGTACCTTGTCGAAGCCGCCGGCGTCGCAGATGGCGCGCAGCTCGTCCTCGTAGCCCTTGCGGCAGACCACCTCTATCGCGTCGACCTCGGGGTGGTTCTGGAACCTCTCAATGGTGTAGGACAGCACGGGGCGCCCCAGGACCTCTATGAACTGCTTGGGCACGTCGGCGCCTACCCGGGTGCCGCGGCCGCCGGCTAGTATCATCGCTATGTTCATCGTCTACTTTCCCTCGTACATCTCGAGCGCCAGCGGCAGGAAGTGGTTGAGCGTCCTCCAGCTCCGCAGCATGAAGAAACCGTCTTCGCCAAGCGTGTCCTTGAATAGACACCAGCACATCCAATACCAAGAGCTCAGTGCGAACACGCCGTAGGCATGACGCTTTTCCTCAAGGCTCAGCCCGCGCCCAAAGTAAAGTTCCAAAATCTCGTCGCCCTTATCGTGCGAGAGCCCATCGCGTACCACCATTGCCGCAAGATCGTTCATCGGGTCGTTCATGCCCGCATATTCCCAGTCGATCATGCACAGCCCCTCGTCGCCGACAATCCAGTTAACAGCGTATGTATCGTTGTGGCAGAGCACCTTCGGCCACTCGTCGAGCTCCACGTGGTGCCAAACCCGGCCCAGGCGGCGCCTCAGGCCGGCGAGGCGCCCCACGGCCTCACCTTTCCTCGGGGAGGCGAGCTCGAGCAGGCGGTCGCCCTCGGAGAGGAGGTCGACCGCGAGCGCGCAGGAGGCGCCGCTCTCGTGGAACGCGCGGATCTGCCCCACGCCTGCCGCGAGGTCCGTGGGGTTCTCGTAGTCGAAGGAACGCGACGAGGGCACGAAGCGCGAGAGCTTCCAGCCCTCGGGGCTGATGTCGATGACGGAGGGATCGATGCCCAGCTCCATCGCCGTGCGCTCGGCAACCACCTCGGCGTCGCGGTCGACCAGGGCGGAAGAGCTCACGCCCGGGTGCCTGTAGACGTACTTCTCGTGCTTGAGGTGGAACGAGAACGAGACGTTCGTCAGGCCCGCGTTCAGCGGCTTGATGTGGGTTATCTCTTCGGGTTCGCACGAGAGCAGGCTGCAGATGTTGGCGATTGCGGCGGGGCTCACGTTCGCGAGCACGCCGTCCTCGCCGAGCTCCTCCATGCTGTCGAACTCGAGCATGCCTTCGGGGGCGGCGGAGGCGAAGAGCGGCAGCTCGTCGGCATGCCGGCCCCAGAACTGCTCCCACAGGAGGCCCTTGACGCCGATGTAGCCGCGCTCTCGGTCGTAGAGCCCGAAGAACCGCTCCGCCCACTCGGGCGCGATATAGGCCGCGCCCACCATGCAAGTGCCCGAGGGGGCTCCGCAGCGGAGGTTCGCCAGCCGCCCGCCGGCGCAGACGTCAGCAACCAGCTCGCGCGTGGCGTCCCCCTGCTCGCGCACCATGCGCACGGAGCGGTCCCCGCCGCCGAAGCCGACGAACGGGTTCTCAGCGTACCAGTGGTCGGCGCAGCACAGGAAGGAGCCGTCCAGGCGGTCGCGAACGAGGTCCAGGCTCGAGAGGTTCGACTCGTCTGCCCAGCGGGTGCTCAACACCAGGTCGACGCCGAACCTGTCCTCGAGGTAGAAGAAGCGCTCCTTCTCGTAGCCCACAACCACGGCGATGTCCTCGACGCCCGCCTCGCGAAGCTGGCGGATCTGCCGCTCGATGAGCACCTCGCCCTTGTATTCGAAAAGCCCTTTGGGCTTGTCGTAAAGCGGCGGGAAGAACTGGGACGATTTACCGGCGGCAAGGATAATCGCGGTTTTAACCCTATTGCTCATTGGAATTTTTCCTCCGTATGTCTCTCAAGCCCTCGATAAACGAGAAGGCGCGAATTAACAGCACAACGGTTTCCGTAACAGCAGTCGCATAGCAAATGTTCAGCGCGTTCAGTTGTCCATAAATCCAGAGCACGACAAGGAAAAGAACTTGAATTACCGCTCCAGCGACCACAGAAGAGTTTGAGACTCCGGCCTTGCCCATAGGAGTAAGGGCCGGGAAACCTAGGAGATATGAGGCGAGTGAAATCGGAATGAGCGTGATAAGGATTCGCAGATAGTCTCCGGATTCAGCGTACCCTTCACCAAAGAACCACTCGCATAGCCCAGGCGCAAAGACGGCTACAACAATGCATGCGGGTACGAGCAGGACTTCGCCAAATACGATGATTTTGACCAGAAGACGGTAGTTCTTAGTTCTGATCATATAGGGAAACATGCTATCCGCAATTGGCGATGAAAGCCCTTTTCCTGCATTTACCGCATTGGTGCAAGCCGTAAAACGCCCTAGCTCAGCGGAGCCAGGAGAGACGACTCCCAAAACCATGGTGTTCAAGGAGGAATAGAACGTAGAGGCAACTCGTGAAACAAAATACTGCGCAGAATCCTTCATGCTTCTCCACACATCGGAGACCCCGATGTGACAAAGACAGACTCCGTATTTGCCGCGAAGATGGAATAGTAGAAAGATGTCCGCAATTGCAGAACCTAAAAAATAAAGGAGAGGAACGAGCATGTACTGCGTCGAATCCTTGACGAACACGAAAACGCCTACCAGGAACACGCTCTTTACGACAACGGTGCTAACCGTCACCATTTTCATATCTTCTAAGCCGCGGTAGGCAAAATCAGGCAACAGCGCACTTGCAGCGGCATAAAGTAAATAAAAAAAATAGAGAAGAGGGTCTTCAGCAAATTGTGGAACGGTAAGGCATAAAACCGCCAGCACCAGACCGCATAGAAGAGCAAGCACGATTTTCGCCAAGGACGCAGCAGTCAATGCTACGGAAATCTTCGCCCGGTCAAGTCCAGCACGGGATACCTCGGCAGTTGCTGAGAGGATAAACCCAAAGTCAATAATTAGGTAAGCATAAGAATAGAATGCCGTCCCGAATCCGATACGGCCATACACTTCCGGACCTAGAACGCGCGTAAGGTAGGGCAAGGCTATAAAGCTAAATAAATAGGAGGTCGCCAACAATATATACAGAGCGAGCGTATTGCCCGCAAGTTTTTTATCAGCCAAGAATGTCCCCAACCGTCGATCCGTTTTTTGATAAGGAAATAATCATTTGAGCAACCTGTTCGTCACCATGGCCATCATCCTGAAAGCCAATTAAGGAGAAGAACCGATCAAGTGCCTTGCGATAGTCCATTTCGTCAAACCCACGAGCGTTAGCGATAAGCTCATCGCTAGTTCGAGCAACAGAGAAAGGCCGATCTTCGAGTAAATAATAGAAGCCTCTGTCGCACGAATAAGCATCAAAGTCAGGGGCATATACAAAGCCAGGCCGCCCGGTAAGCGCAAAATCTTCAAGAATAGAAGAGTAGTCGGAAACCATTACGTCGGTCGCAGCCAAAAGCTCTTGTGCATCCAGATAGTCAGTCGCATCGAGGTAGCCGTTTAAAAACTCCGGCCTGGTTAACTTCGCAATGTTTGGATGAAGCCGATAGGCAAAGACGTAATCTTTCCCAAATCTCTCCGAGATTGCTCTTATGAAAGCATCGAAATCGAACCGGTATTGATCAACCGACCAATCGGCTCTGAATGTTGGCGCGTATAGGCAAATAGAAGCATCATCATCTACCCCCAGCGCCCTTCGCACTTTCAGCCTTGCTTCCTCATCCCCAAGAATCAATGGCCTGTTTCTGGGGACGCCGCACCTGACGACAGGGCCGTCGTACCAAAACGCCGTGCGATATACATTTTCATAAAGATCGTTATCGGCGAACATCAAGTCAGTCAACGCACCATCAGCTTTTGCATAGTCCACATACTCAGGCTCAAGGTGGTCTTTAACATCGCGCTCAACTCGCTTGGGAGAAATATAGCAATGCCATGTATGAATATAAATTTGATCACTGCGCTTAAGAACGTAACGCGGTGATCGCACATTGTCGACCCAAAACCGCGCAGTAGCAAGTTCTTGCTGCGCGGCAAAACTTGTCCTGCGAACCTGCCTTATATAAGAAGGGGCGGTGCGATCTTCTTCGTTAACGAGCAGAACTAAATCAAATTCGTTTGGGCATAGTCGTTGAAGCGCCTCGGCGATATATTTCGGATTACCCAGGTAACCCCTACCCACGTTGCACATAAGGACAACTTTGTTGAACTGAGTTCTACTCGCTAAACTCAAAATCTTTCCAAGGCCGCTAAGCGCACGTCCCCTTAAATTGCTCAACTTCTAAATCCCTTCAATAATTCAACAGTCAGAACTACAGCCCTTGCCATTCGATGATTGCCACACTGGAGACAGTGAACAAGAAACCAGTTGTCGAACCGTAGGGGTGTGCCGACAATACGCTCGAAGACACCGAAACGATGCATCGCGGAAGCTATTTCAGAAAAGCCATCCAGAGGGTCCCGATTAGCCACTTCATTGATTTTTTCGAGATATATGTATTGATCAACCTCACCACGTTTAGCGGCTTCTAGACAGTCATCCCCCCATTTGCTCCCGTATGCGATTAGACGTTTGTTTACACGCGCCACATCAGTTAATTGGCTAGGCTTAAATCGTGAAGTGCTTGCTCCATCATTGGGCCGGTAGAAATAAAGCGCCTCGTCCAAACAGAAAAGAGAGCTGGAAGCATCGACAATAGGAAGGAGCTGGAGTAAATCCTCGCCATGCATCAGGCCCGCATAAGCCCCATAGGTTGACTCCCTATCTATGCGGCAAAGACGAAAGGCTTTGCCGCATAGATTGTTAAACCGCCCTGTACAAACGTGCTTCTTTACGATGTTGTAGCCCTCACCAGAATAGAAGCCGTCGTCAAGCGGATCGGAGTCATCGAAAGTAGAGAAATCTGACTTACGCGAATAACGAAACGAGATAATGTCAGCATTCGTGCGGTCAATTGCCTTCGAAATCAAGTCGAGCGCATCAGCTCGCAAGCAATCATCCCCGTCGAGTGAAATGACGTAATCACCTTCGGCAAGAGCGAGGCCATTTCGCCTAGCGAGAAGGAGACCTTGATTCTCTTTGTGTACGACCTTAACCTTGTCGCTAGCGGTAGCAAAATCATCGGCAATTGTGCCAGTCAAATCGGTCGAACCGTCATCAACGACAATGAGCTCAAAGTCCTGAAATGATTGAGCCGTGACAGATTGCAGACATTCGAACAAGTATTTTTCTACATTATAAGCAGGGACGACTACTGAAAACCTCACACTGGCGCCTCCATCGACTGGTTGTTTGTAATTTCAATAGAGCAAACTGCCTCGCGTTCGTCATATTGCCAAAGAGCGAACAGTCCTCCCAGGGCAAAACCAACGAGTACGTCACCGCCTCCGAACTGGATGAAGGAAACGATAAGGAAAATAAGGATGAACGCTTCAAACGGAGAGCCAAGTTTATCCAAGAAACACCTGTTGAGGAAGGAGCAGACCATCGCTATGAAAATGAAAAATCCAACGATTCCGAAGTCGAGAAGAACCTGGAGAAAGTACATATGAACGTTGTCCTCAGCGTATGCTAAACCGCTAATAAGAGAGACATGATTGATCGCGTTTCCTGCTCCCGCTCCAAATAGTGGGGCATCCAAAAAAGTTGGGATTGCGTAATCCCACATTCTCAATCTGCCGAGCGAACCATCATCCTGCCCCGCTTCAAGAAGACGTTCGATTACGATATTGCCGTTAGCGGCAAGCGCGATGAAAGCACAGACAATGCAGGCGACAGCCAGGAACAGCCTAAGAGAGACCCCTCGTTTGCCATTTTTAAAAACAAAGATGTAGACAAAGGCGAGAACGCAGATAATCAAACTAGCTCGCGAGGCATAAATCATCGACAGAGCAATGGCACTAAAAAAATAAGCCTTGCCACGTCGGTTGCAGTCAAAGAAAACGCAAAACATTGCCAGCCAAGAACTTTCAATATTCACCCCGCCCAAGAAGAAGGTCGGGAGCCAAGGGTGCCCCATATACTGGTTGGCCAAGAAGTAAGTGATGCGGTCATGGTAGAAGCCTAACTTGAGAAAGACGAGGCCCATCATGACAATAGCTACGGTCTGAGCTACTCTTTTCCATTGCGCAACAGTAAAATCACGCCCGAGATTATAAAAACAAGTCGCAATCATGTACATGAAAACGTAATGCCACGAGGCGGCATTGAGCCCATAGGCCAAATAATCGAAAAAAGAAATGATTAATAATGCGAGGAGCCCGATAAAAAACCACTTACCGGGCAGCATCCATTTCATTTTTAAAGTAAAAAGGCTGTATATCAGCACCACGAACATCATGAGGTGATAGGGCTTTACGGTACCGGTCTCAATACCAAATGGGCTGGAATCTTGAAAACAAAGCGCCAAAAGAAACAAAAAAGCAAGGATCATTGGGGCAGTCCAAGTTCTGCAAAGATTTCCTTTGGCACCATCAGAAGTGCCATTGGCGGCAGTCCTGATGTTACGTTCGCTCAATGTAGCAAAAGCCATATAATCACCTATTGGGCGTGAAGCAGTCGTCGATAAGCATCGCAGAAGACGCAAAAAGGAACGCGTCCCATCCTCGATATTGAAGCCGCCAGTTTTTCCTTCTTGCGCGCCTTCGGGTCGCGAATCACTGTCGCAGAATATTTCTGCAATTCCTTCCACATCGTTGCCTGAGCCGCCTTGTCCTCCTTGGGAATCTGGGAGAAAACTACGCGACAGATTGCAAAACAGCGCGAGCATGTCGCATCAGAGAGCTGTGGGTACCATTCGGTCATTTTGATGCGCATGCGTCGGGTAATCTCCAGACAGCTCGCCATTTTCTTTGGATTAAAAGTACCTCGCATGATGCTGGTAGGGCGCTGCCGATAAGCATATAGATCGGTCGCCTTCAGTACGGCGACCTTTCCACACTCGTGAGCGAACCGATAGGCAGTCTCATCATCCTCGTAGTAAAGCCCCTCGGGGAAGTAAACCTTCTCGACAAGATTTCGCGTATAGAGTCGCCAAACAGCGCCGGCCCAACTCTTCTGGTACAGAACCTCTTCCTGGTACTGTTCTTCGCTCAGTAGCTCGTACTCGCTCGCGGCCTCAACGTCCCGCCCCAGCTCAGGTTCCTCCCCGTCAAAGAAGTCGACACCGTGTCTCATGGCCGCCATCTCGGTACCGGTCTGTTTAATGGCTCGATACAACGCCTCGAAGAAAACGGGTGAGATATAGTCATCGCTGTCGATGAACCCGACGTAGTCCCCCTCGCAAGCCTTGACACCCGTGTTGCGAGCAGCGCTGAGCCCGCCATTCTCGCGATGAACGCACTTCACACGGTCGCACGCGGCTGCATATCGATCGCATATCGCCGGACAGTTGTCCGTCGAACCGTCGTCGACCAGAACTAACTCGATGTTAGGGTAAGTCTGCGCCAAGATGCTTTCGACGCACTCCTCGAGGTATCTCTCGACGTTATAGATGGGCACCACGACCGAGATTAAGGGCAGCTTGGTGGAGGCAGCCATATTAGTTTTCAATTATCGTCCCATCTCCGCTAATGCGTTGGCGTAGTAATCCTGCAGCCTAAACGCCTCGGCCCGAGAGTCAAAGCCGGAGGCGATGCACTCATCGGTGCGAGACGTGCGTTCCTTTCCACGGCTGCAGACGACGTTTATCTCTTCGGCCCACTTCTTGGCGCCGTCAGTCAGGGATATAAAGTGCCCTTGGCCGCAGAACGATGCCTCGGTCGTGATCTCACTCGAGAAAAACACTTCAGCACCCGCACACTGGGCCTCAAGACCAACAACAGGAAGTCCCTCATATAGACTCGGCAGCAGGAAACAATCCATCGCCTGGTAAAACCCGACGATGTCCTCCCTGCGACCCAAGTACATCACACGGTCGGTAAAGCTGTTAGCGTCCATGTAGGTGAGCATCTGCTCCTTGTACTCGCCGTCGCCGATGAGCAGGAACTTTGCCTTAGGATTGAGTTTGCACAGCTCCCCCACGACCTCCATCAGGAACATGGGGTTCTTCTGCGCAGCGAACCTGCCAATGAACCCTGCGAGCAACTCATCGTCCGCAACCCCCAGCTCTGTGCGTGTCCTTGCTCGAAGGACGGGGTCGAAGGAGTTTTTGCGCGAGTCGATGGCAGTTTTGAAAACGCTAACCTTCCCCGCGTCGAAAAGAGCGTCGCCGAACTGCCAGCGGCCGCAGTCCTCGCCGCAGGACATATAATGTGTTGCAAAGAGCTTTGAGAATCTGCGCAAAATAAGCTTGAGTACGGTCTTGGGCTCGCGCTCGTTTGCCATGGACAGACTCTCGGAGATGCGCACCGGGATCCCGCACTTCTTGGCCACGCGCAATGGAAACAGATTCATCGTGCTGTTATAGGCGTGCAGCACATCGAAGTGCTCCCGCTTGAACACGTCGGCCATATCGGACATGTTCTTCGCTATATTCTGGTAAGGGGCGATGATATGGACGCGCCCGCCGCGAGCCTCAATTTCCTCGGTCGGCACGGCGTTGGAGTCGGAGTCGCAGATGAAGTGGACCTCGACCTTCTCCGGGTCGAAGTTGAGAAAATACTGCATGGAAAGCGTCTTCTTGCCGCCAGAATTCATCTTGCCTTCAATGAAGGCCACTTTAATGGGACGTATTTCACCCATTCCTACGCCCTCGCCTTCTTGAGAAAGTACTCTGTGGCGCAGGAAACGACATACTCAAAATCCTCAAGCGACATACCGTAGTACATAGGCAGACGAACCAAACGATCAGAATCGGGAGTAGTGTGTTCATCCTCTCCGCTGAAGCGGCCGAACCTCTCGCCTGCTGGAGCGGAATGCAAGGGAACATAATGGAACACGCACCCCACGCCATGTTCTTTCATGAATGTAATGAAAGAAGTTCGGGCCTCCAGATCGCGCAACTTGATATAAAACATGTGCGCATTATGCTCACAGCCCTTGGGAACGCGCGGAAGCTCCAAAAGGCCTTTTTCCGCAAGGGGTTCAAAGGCGGCGTAATAGGCTCGCCATGTTGCCAGACGATTCTCGTTGATTTCGTCGGCGTGCTGGAGCTGGGCCCACAGATAGGCTGCGTTGAGCTCGGAGGGAAGATAGCTCGAACCGAAGTCGACCCAGTTATACTTTGCGACTTGGCCGCGGAAGAACTGTGCGCGGTTGGTACCCTTCTCACGGATGATCTCCGCGCGATCGCAGTAAGCGGAATTGTTGATAGAGATGGCGCCGCCTTCGCCCATCGAATAGTTCTTCGTCTCATGGAAGCTATAGCAACCAAAGTCACCGATAGTGCCGAGAGCACGTCCCTTATAGGTAGCAATGACAGCCTGCGCCGCATCCTCGACAACTAGAAGGTTGTGGCGCCGGGCGATATCCATGATAGTATCCATCTCGCATGCGACGCCAGCATAGTGTACGGGCACGATAACACGAGTACGTTCAGTGATGGCGGACTCGATTTTCGTCTCGTCGATATTCATGGTGTCAGGACGGATATCAACGAAAACAAGTTTCGCACCTGCAAGAACAAACGCTGTTGCCGTTGAAGTAAATGTAAACGAAGGGAGAATGACCTCATCGCCAGGCTTTAGATCGCAAAGAATTGCAGCCATCTCGAGAGCACTAGTACCGCTCGTGGTCAGCAGAATCTTATTGGAGTTGAAGCGACTCTCAAGCCATTCGTTGCACTTTTTTGTAAACAGGCCATCACCAGCAATCTTGTGGTTGACCTCAACTGCCTGTTGGACAAACTGAATTTCATCCCCTACGCAAGGAGGAATATTGAACGGCACTGTTCTATTGCAAGACATTTGTTTCACCTTTCTATAATTAGTGTTTCAAAAATCAACGACCGGTTTTGGAATTGCCGAACATGGCGCCAAAAGTACCTACGAAGCACTTCCAATCCATGCGGAAACAGCGATTGCGTACGTAGCGAAGCTCAATCTGTTGACGCAAGCCGCTTTCAAAGGTCGCAGCATTGCGGTCAGTCGCCTGCCATAGGCCAGTGATGCCCGGGGTGACGCTCAACAGCTCTTCCTTCTCCTCGTCGGAGAAGTGTTGCTCCAACTCTTCACGCGTGATGGGACGCGGGCCGATAACGGATAGGTCACCCTTAAGTACGTTGAGAAACTGCGGCATCTCATCGATGGAACATTTACGGATGAACTGGCCCACCTTGGTAATGCGGGGATCGTTGTCGACCTTGCGCTCGACCTCCCACTGGTTTAATTGCTCAGGGTTTAGGTACTTATGCACATCGTTTGCGTCAGTGACCATGCTGCGGAGCTTAAGCACTCGAATCGCCCGACCGCCCCTGCCCACTCGCTCTTGCGCGTAGATGGGCCGTCCCGGCGATTCTGCGCATATCGCTGCGCATACACCGGCTATAGGCATCGCGAGAAGCGCCGTGCAAAAGGCGCTGAATACTATGTCGAACGTTCTCTTGCATATGCGGTAGAAGAGGGTTCCCGTTGGTTTCCTAGACATGGGCTAACACCCCGCCATTGGAAAAATGTCGGGAAATGCCTCTAGCAGGCACCCCCCCCCGTTATTACTTCAATGACTGTAAGGGCGATGATTTTTAGATCGGTAATCACGCCGCGCTTAGCGATGTACTCCAAATCACGTCGCACCATGCCATCGAAGTCCGTGTCGTTGCGGTCGGTAACCTGCCACCAGCCGGTAATGCCAGGCTTCACTGCCAAGCGCTGCAGGTCGTACTCGGTGTACTGCGCAACCTCATTCGGCAACGGCGGACGGGGTCCGACGACGCTCATCTGCCCTAGGAACACGTTCAGGAACTGAGGAAACTCGTCGATGGAGTGCTTGCGGATGAACCTGCCGATCCTGGTGACGCGGGGGTCCTCCTTCATCTTGAACATGGCGCCGGCGATCTCGTTTTGCTCCTTGAGCTCAGCGAGACGCTCGTCGGCGTCCCTGTACATAGAGCGGAATTTCCACATGCGGAACGTGGTCAGGCTGCCGTCGGGGCGGGTCTGGCCCACGCGGATCTGGCTGTAGAAGGGGCTGCCCTCGCTCTCGAGGCGAATTGCCGCGGCTAGCACCAGGCTGGGGATCGCGATGAGGACGAGCGCGGCACCGCTGAACACGATGTCGAACGCGCGCTTAACGGCCCTGTAGGCCAAGCGCGAGCGGTCCCAGTCCATGATGGACTGCATGGCCTTGTGGCGGCCAGGGCCCTCACGCCTGTCCATGGCCTGAGCAATGAGCGTCGCCCCCGCGGGCGCATCCGTTGCATATTGAGTTTTATCCGACACGTTCTCTTCCAACACTTCGTCCCCGGCTCGGGGATCCTCCTTGTCCCGTTAAACAGTCGCCTGCAGCTAGGCGATCGCCTTTTTAAGGTTGCGCATTACACGCTGCTCGGCGGAAAGCACAGCGAGGCCAACGCGCGTAGTAACGCGTCGGCCGCACAGGTTGAGCTCCAAATAAGCAGTGCTCTTGCGTCTGTTGATGGTTTTGATGAGGCCTTCGTGGCCCAACAGCGGACCAGCCGTCACTACGACCTGGTCGCCATCTTTTAAGGCCTCGCTCATGGGCACTACGCGGTCTCCCCTATGCGTAAAGCCACCAATAAGCTGGACCTCTTCTTTTGCCAACGGCACAAACTGACCGTCCTGGGAAAGCACCCGGGCAAAGTCGTCCATGCGCAGCAGATACTGTTGCAAGGTGCGGGGATCTGCCGTATCGCAGATAAGATAACCGGGGAACAACGGCTTGGTTGTGTTGACCCATTCGCCGTGTACCTTGATTTCGGTCTGATATTGGGGGTAAAAGAGCTCTTGCATGGTACCAGCCGGCACCATGCGCTCGATGCGCCCGCGCATTACATCTTCGCGACCGTTAATGACCTGAATCACATACCACACGAGCACCACCCCCTTGCTGTCTTACATGTGGCTCACGGGGTTTGGGTATGGCTTCGCCAGGGCGCTTGTGCGCGAAGGCGCTCCATATTCAAACCCTGAGCCCAGTTAGACAAGCACGTGGCTCTGCCCCACCGTGAACGGTATGTATAAGTGCAGTGGCTAGAGACGCGGACGTGTATCGCAAAAATGACCGCGACTCCAGCTGGCTGCGTGCGAACCAGTCAAGCGGGAACAAAACTGGACCGCACGCAAACAGCTGAAGGACTGCTGTGGTTTGCCTTAACAACTTATTGGCACCTTCTAATGCGAACTTATTAATAGCCGCAAAAGCAAGTGCAAAACGTGCATGGCAATCGATATTGGAGCTCATGGTTTTTCTAACACCGCCGTTACGGCCGGATGCTGATCGACCCTGCGCTTTGTGGCTTACTGAAGCCGTGAGCACAGTTGAACTCATGTAACGTTAGGTATCCTAGCACAAGCTGTTAGTGAAACTGATTTGGGTTGCGTTGGACAACATTTCGTTCATTTGACGTGCTTAAGGGGGTTGTTTTGGGATGTTGTTCACGTTGGCGCAGGTTATTGTGGTGCTGGCAATAATTGGGAGCGTTCCTGAAGCCCAACTGAAGCAGCGAGCTGCACTGGTAATTGCGTTTGGATAACAAACTATGTACAGACATGGGAAATAAATTGTGCAACTTTTTGTTGATGTGGGTATGGGTTTGTGGCGCGAGGTATTTTGGCATGAAAAAAGCCTTCGGAATTCCGAAGGCCTTTGCATTCACGATGGTGGAGACGAGGGGGATCGAACCCCTGACCTCTTGACTGCCAGTCAAGCGCTCTCCCAGCTGAGCTACGCCCCCGTGACGAGGTAGTACTATAGGGGAATGTTGTGCTTGATGCAAGAGATTTTTGTTGAAACTTTTTCTTTCGGGTTTTCCTGGGACGGGATAGAAATAATCACCCTTCGAGCGATTTTTTCTATCCACCGTCCCGATAAAACCTTGATGCGATAGACCTTACTTGTAGAGGTAAGCGATGGCGGTGCCAGTGTGGACTTGGATCGTGGCTGTTGACCTGACGACGTTGCTGATGCCCGTGTCGGCCAACAGGCCCAGGGGGCTGTGATCTAGCTCCCATTCTAGGCCGTGTTCGCTTACCTCGGTGTTGGGGGCTATGGCGATGATGGAGAACGTCTTGCCTTCAGCGCCTTCGATGGTCCACGATTCGCCTGTGCGAAGGATGCGGGAGATCACCTTGTCCTCGGCAATCCAGACTGGGGCATCCTCGTAACCTGCGAGCAGGCCCAGTACGGAAAGCGCCATATCCGGACGACCGCCGGTGGCGCAGGTTGCTACCACTTCGGCGGCTGGCCAGCGGCGGCGGATGGCGTCTAGGGCTAGCGCCAGGTCGGTATAGTCCTTGTAGGGGTTGTGGCGTTCTACTTCAAAATCGGCAGCGGCATCGACCAGAGCGCGTCCTTCATCGCTTACGGTGTCGGCGTCGCCCACGTAGACGTCGCAGCTCAGGCCAGCGCCCAACAGGGCGTCCAGGCCGCGGTCTACGGCAACAATGTGGTCGCACTCCCCTGCCAGGTGGCACAGCAACTCAGGGCTCGCCACCACCGGCGAGCCGCAAACCACTAATACTTTGCAAGCCACGGTCCTCGCCTATCCCTCAAACGCAAGCACGCGGGCCAGATCCAGGTCCCCATAGCTATCGATAAAGATGTCGCAGTTGTCGCGAACCTCGTCGCGCTCCATACGGCCGAGCGGGTCATAGATGCCCACGCGCTTAAAGCCGGCGGTGCCAGAGCTCTTAAGGCCAAAGACGGCGTCCTCAAACACCCATGCACGCTCAAACTTGTGCCCATGACGCTCCTCTAGGCGGCGCAGCGCCAGCTCGTACACATCGGGGAACTGCTTGGAGCGCCCCGCCTCTCCCGTGGTGGTTACAAGCTCCAGGTAGGCATCGAGCCCGGCGCCCGCAAGCGCAGACGTAACAAGCTCGGCCGGCGTGGACGTGGCCACGCACATGGCAATGCCGGCGGCCTTCGCCTGCTCCAAAAACGCCAGCAAACCCTCACGGGGCGGCACCTTGGAGTAGCCATCGATCAGGATGTCGCTCAGCTCGCGGTAGAGCTCCTCGCCATTTGTGCCAATGCCCCAGATGTCGTGGTATGCTTGGCACTCGTCCTCGAGCGACAAATGCTCAAACTGGGCAAAATCGTCGGCCGTCACGTCAATACCGTGGCGGTGCAATAACTCGGGCTGGGCATAGGCCCAAACTGGAGTGCTATTAACCAGCGTGCCGTCGCAATCGAAAATAAAAGCAACACTTGAGGCAGCGATGTGGTCCATAAAAGAGCCTTTCGATGTCAAATGGTAAACAACCTGCTAAAAACGTTTTACCAAACGTCAACCCAACAATCTAGAAACGCTAATTGATAAAACTGTCAAGAGTTTTACCACGGCAATTCTGCAAGTGGTATAAACATGGCGCTTACCGATTAAACGCCCACGTAAATCTTCTTTCGTTCATAAAACTAACGTACAGGTGTTATCGTAGTTTCTGCCGAAAGTTCCACCGAGCACGCGAGGTGGAACGAATCATAGAACTATCGCCGTCCCTTCGATTCGTGCAGCCTTGGACCTTTCGCATCTAGTCACCAAGGCAACACGCTGCCGCGTCATGATGGGATCAAACGTGAGCGATACAAAGCTAAAGCCAGCAACCAAAAAGCCCGCTACCCGTAAGGCCGCCCCGCACGCACCGGAGCTTTCCAAGGACGATGTCTATCTATTTGGCATTGGCATGTGGGAGCGCAGCTGGGAAAAGATGGGCGCGCACCCCGACACGCAGAACCGTACGCGCGGCTGGCGTTTTTGCGTTTGGGCGCCCGATGTAAAGAGCGTTCACGTCATTGGCGAATTTAATGATTGGGATGAGCAAGCCAACCCGCTGGTGCCCGTGCATACGAGCGCAATATGGGAAGGCTTTATTCCTGGAGCCGAGCAAGGCCAGCTCTATAAATACCTCATCGAGACCAACGAGGGTGAGAAGCTCTACAAGGCCGATCCATACGCCTTTAAGGCCGAGTGCCCTCCGGGAACGGCGAGTGTGCTGTGGACCCTCGATGGCTACAAGTGGAACGACGCCGCATGGCTCAAGCGCCGCGCCAGCCATAATCACATGTCGCAGCCCCTTAACATCTACGAGGTACATATTGGCTCGTGGAAGCGCCACGGTGACGCGCCGCAAGGCGAGCCCGACGAGTACGGCAACTACCCCGGCCCCATGGATCCCTTCCCCGCGCAGCGCGGCGAGTTCTATACCTACGATGACCTGTCGGTGGAGCTCGTGGACTACGTCCGCGACATGGGCTATACGCATATCGAGGTCATGCCGCTTATGGAGCATCCCTTCGATGGCTCCTGGGGCTACCAGACGACCGGCTATTACGCCGCCACGTCGCGCTACGGCAACCCGCAGCAGCTCATGCACTTTATCGATGCTTGCCACGAGGCAGGCATCGGCGTGATTATGGACTGGGTGCCCGGCGGTTTTTGCGCCGACTCCCACGGCCTTGCCACCTTTAACGGCCACATGCTGTTTGAGCACGAGATTCACCCCAACTGGGGAACGCACAAGTTTGACTTCGCCCGCGGCGAGGTCCGCTCCTTCCTGGTTTCCAACGTGCTGTACTGGCTCGAGAACTTCCACGTGGACGGTATTCGCATGGACGGCGTATCCAGCATGCTGTACCTCAACTTTGGCATTGACGATCCCGGCCAAAAGAAGTTCAACAAGTACGGTACCGAGGAGGACCTGGACGCCAGCGCGTTTATCCGTCAGGTCAACTGCGCCGTTGAGGCACACTACCCCGACGTGATGATGATGGCCGAGGAGTCCACCGCGTGGCCGCTCGTGACCTATCCGCCGCAGGACGGCGGCCTGGGCTTCCACTACAAGTGGGACATGGGCTGGATGAACGACACCCTGCACTACATGCAGACCGATTTTCCGTGGCGCCCCGGAAACCACGGCCTGCTCACGTTCTCCATCATGTACGCCTTTACCGAGAACTTCATTTGCCCGCTGAGCCACGACGAGGTCGTGCACGGCAAGTGCTCGCTGATCGGCCGCATGCCGGGCGACTGGTGGCGCCAGTTTGCCGGCCTGCGCACGCTGGCCTTCTACCAGATGACGCATCCCGGTGCCAAGCTCAACTTTATGGGCAACGAGATCGGCCAGTTTATTGAGTGGCGCTACTACGAGTCCATCCAGTGGTTCCTGACCGAGGAGTATGAGACCCACCGTCATCATCAGGCGTTTATCAAGGCGCTCAACCACCTGTACACCGCCGAGCCCGCCCTGTACGAGCGCGGCTACACCGACGACGGCTTTACCTGGATCGATGCGGACAACTCCAAGCAGTCCATCGTGAGCTATGTGCGTCAGGGCGAGGACGTCGATGACGACCTGGTGATCCTGATCAACTTTGACCCGGCGAGCTACGAGAGCTTCCGAGTGGGCGTGCCGCGCGAGGGCGACTGGGAGGTCATTTTCGACTCCGACCGTCCCGAGTTCGGTGGCAGCGGCTATGCCGGCGAGGAGCCCTACACCTGCTCGAGCGAGCCCTATCCCTGGAACGGGCAAATGGACTCCATCGAGATGAAGGTGCCCGGCCTGGCAGGCGTGGTGCTTAAGCGACGCGGCCCCAGCAGCTATAAGCCGCCCGTGGTCGAGGAGCCCAAGAAGGCGACGCGCAAGCGTGCGTCCTCGGTGAAGCCCAAGACCGCGGCAGCCAAGAAGGCTCCGGCCAAGGCAAAGACAACCAAGCCCGCTGCCAAGGCTTCGGCCAAGTCCACTACGGGCAAAAAGGCAGGCACCAAAAAGGTTGCTCCCAAGGCCAAGTCTGCTTCTGTTAAGCCGTCTGCCAAGAAAGCGTAACAAAGTCGTTACCACTGTAATTACCCGCCCCGCAGGGGCGTAGGATACAAGTCATAACCGTTCCGGGAGAAACATCCCCGGGGGAAAGGAACGCATGAACAAGATCTTCGACAACAAGCAGGAGTTTACCGAGCTCTATCGCGACGCCGTCATGAGCATCAGTGGCAAGAGCGTCGAGGCCGCCAGTGACCTCGACCGCTTTAACGCCCTGGCCAAGCTCGTGGCCGAGAAGGCACGCACCGTTGCCACCAAGAGTGACGCCCGTGTGACCTCCGAGGGCAAGAAGCGCGTGTACTACTTCTCGATCGAGTTTTTGATCGGCCGCCTGCTCGACAACTACCTGCTCAACTTTGGCGTGCGCGACATGGTCGCCGAGGCGCTCGACGACATGGGCTTCGACCTGTCCGTCATCGAGAACCAGGAGCCCGATCCGGCCCTGGGCAACGGTGGCCTGGGCCGTCTGGCCGCGTGCTTCCTGGATTCGATGGCAGCCGAGGGCATCGCCGGCTACGGTAACGGCATGCGCTACCGCTACGGCCTGTTTAAGCAGGAGATCGTCAACGGCAGCCAGGTCGAGGCAACCGACGAGTGGCTCACCCACGGCTACCCCTGGGAGGTCCGCCGTCAGGACAAGGCCGTGACCATCAAGTTTGGTGGCCATGTTGAGGGCTTTGAGGAGAACGGCCGCACGTTCTACCGCACGGTGGACACGCAGGACATCCTGGCCGTCCCTTATGACATCCCCGTGGTGGGCTATGCCGGCGAGACCGTCAACAAGCTGCGCGTCTGGGCCGCCGAGCCGGTCGAGGAGCACTTTGACCTTGAGGCCTTTAACCGCGGCGACTACGCCCTGGCCGACGCCGAGCGCGCCGAGGCCGAGGCCATCAGCGCCATCCTCTACCCCAACGACGCCGGCGAGCACGGCCGTCTGCTGCGCCTGAAGCAGGAGTACCTGTTTGTCTCGGCCGGCATCTACAGCCTGCTCGACACCTTTGAGAAGGAGCACGGCGAGAACTGGGAGCTGTTGCCGCAGTTTGTGGCCATCCACACCAACGACACGCACCCCGCCATGTGCGGCCCCGAGCTCATGCGTATCCTCATCGACGAGAAGAAGCTCGAGTGGGATGACGCCTGGAACATCGTGACGCAGGTCGTGAGCTACACCAACCACACCATCCTGCCCGAGGCCTTGGAGAAGTGGCCTATCGGCACGTTCTCCAAGCTCCTCCCCCGCGTGTACCAGATCATCGACGAGATCAGCCGTCGTTGGCACGAGTCGTTCGACACCACGAAGGAGGGCTGGCAGGAGCGTCTGCGCCAGACCGCCATCCTGTGGGACGGCGAGATTCGCATGGCCAACCTGTCTGTGATCTGCAGCCACAGCGTCAACGGCGTGGCCAAGATCCATTCCGACATCATCAAGAACATCGTGCTCAAGGACTTCTATGCCCTGACGCCCGAGAAGTTCAACAACAAGACTAACGGCATCTCGCACCGTCGCTTCTTTGCCGAGGCCAACCCCACCTACGCCAAGCTCGTGACCGAGACCATTGGCGATGGCTGGCTCAAAGACGCCTTTGAGCTTGAGAAACTCAAGGAGTTTAAGGACGACACCGAGTTCCTGAAGGCCGTGGGTGCCTCCAAGCGCGCCAACAAGGAGCGTCTGGCCGCCTACGTCAAGGCCGAGACCGGTCTGGTTATCGACCCCAGCACCGTCTTCGATGTCCAGGTAAAGCGCTTCCACGCCTATAAGCGCCAGCTCATGAACATCATGAAGGTGATGGACATCTACAACCGTCGCATCGCCGATCCTAACTTCCACGTGACGCCGACGACCTTCATCTTTAGCGGCAAGGCTGCCTCGAGCTACACCTTTGCCAAGGAGACCATCCGCCTCATTAACTCCGTGGCCGACGTCATCAACAACGATGCCCGCGTCAACGAGGTCATGAAGGTCTGCTTTATCCCCAACTTCCGTGTGAGCAACGCTCAGCTCATCTACCCAGCCGCCGAGATCTCGGAGCAGATCTCCACGGCCGGCAAGGAGGCCTCGGGCACGTCCAACATGAAGCTCATGATGAACGGCGCCATTACGCTGGGCACCCTCGACGGCGCCAACATCGAGATCGCCGACCTGGCCGGCCGCGAGAACGAGGCCATCTTTGGCCTGACCGCTCCCGAGGTCGAGCAGCTCTGGGCATCCAACAGCTACTTTGCGTGGGATACCCTCAACGGCGACCGCGAGCGTCTGGGCCGCGTGATGGACGAGCTCAAGGACAACACGTTTGCGGGTCTTTCGGGCAACTTCGAGAGCATCTACAACGAGCTCATGAACAACAACGACCCCGACCTGGTCATGGCTGACTTCCGTAGCTACGTGGATGCATGGGAGAACCTCACGGGCAGCTACGGCGACCAGGAGACCTGGAACCGCAAGGCCCTGCTCAACACCGCCTCGAGTGGCTGGTTCTCGTCCGACCGCACCATTCGCGAGTATCGCGACGAGATCTGGCACGCATAAAGCGCGCGAGCTCCCTTTGCCGCACGGCATTACTCGACGGGCGTGACAGTGCGCCGCGCCCGTCGCTAATGGGTTAGGAACATCGATGACAGAAGGAGAAATCGATGAGTAAGAAAGAATGCATCGCGATGCTCCTCGCAGGAGGACAGGGCAGCCGATTGGGGGCACTCACCCAAAAGATCGCTAAGCCGGCGGTTAGCTTTGGTGGCAAGTTCCGCATTATCGACTTTTCGCTGTCCAACTGCTCCAACTCGGGCATCGACACGGTGGGCGTTCTGACGCAGTACCGTCCCTACCTGCTGCATGCCTACGTGGGCTCCGGCGAGGCGTGGGATCTGGACAGCCGCGACGGCGGCGTGTCGATCCTGCCGCCGTACGAGACGCAGACCGGCGGCGCCTGGTATGCGGGCACGGCCGACGCCATTACGCAGAACCTGGACTACATCAAGGCCAACGACCCCAAGTACGTTCTGATTCTTTCGGGCGATCACCTGTATCGCATGGACTACCGTAAGATGCTCAAGACGCACATTGATAACAATGCCGACCTCACGGTGAGCGTTATGCCCGTGCCGTGGGAGGAGGCCAGCCGCTTTGGCATCCTGACCACCGACCCCGAGGACGGCCGCATCACTAAGTTCACCGAGAAGCCCGAGAAGCCCGATTCGAACCTCGCATCCATGGGCATCTACATCTTCTCGGCCGACGTGCTGATCGAGGCGCTCGAGGAGGACGCTCTGGACCAGCGCTCGAGCCACGACTTTGGCAAGGACATCATCCCCAAGCTGCTCGGTGAGAACAAGCGCCTGTACAGCTACGAGTTCCACGGCTTCTGGAAGGACGTCGGCACCATCGCCAGCTTCCATGAGACCTCGATGGACCTGCTGGGTAACAACCCCGAGTTTGATCTGTTTGACAAGAACTTCCCCATCATGTCCAACATCACCACGCGCCCGCCGCACTACATTGGCCCTGACGGCCGCCTGGACGACTGCCTGGTCTCCAACGGCTGCAAGATCTACGGCACCGCTCGCCACTCGATCCTTTCGACCGATGTCATCATCGAGGAGCGCGCCGTGGTCGAGGACTCTGTGCTGCTGCCGGGTGCGCACGTTAAGAGCGGCGCACACATCTGCCGCGCTATTTTGGGCGAGAACTCCACGGTCGAAGAGGGCGTGAAGCTCGGCTCTGTCGATACCACCAAGGATACGGCCGTCGTTGGAAATGACGTCGTTATCGGGAAGGGGGAATGATCCGATGATCAATCGTAAGGCCATCGGTTATATCACCGCTAACTACTCTTCGTCCTACGGCAGTGTCCTGCTCAAGGACCGCCCCATCGCGTCCGTTCCGTTTTTGGGCCGCTACCGCCTGATCGACTTTCCGCTGTCCAACATGATGAATGCCGGCATCAAGACTGTTGGAGTCGTCATGCCGGGTAACTACCGCTCGCTGATCGACCACGTGGGCTCGGGCAAGGACTGGGGCCTGGACCGCAAGAAGGGCGGCCTGTTCATGGTCCCCGGCAACGCGTATGGCACCACCAAGGGCGGCATGCGCTTCCTGCTGCGCGACATCATCTCCAACAAGACACTGTTCCAGCGCTCGCAGAAGCCCTATGTTGTGATGATGGGCACCAACATCATCTTTAACATGGACCTCAACACCATCATCGAGGCGCACGAGAACTCTGGCGCCCAGATGACCGTGGTGTACTGCAAGGCCACGCGCAACGTCGATGACGAGACCAAGCTCGAGATTAACGAGAACGGTCGCCTGACGGGCGTGAGCGCCGGCGTCGTGTACGGCGACAACGCCTCTATGGACTGCTGCATCGTCAACCGCGAGACGCTGCTCGAGATCATCGACCACTACCAGGCCGCCGACTATCTGGACCTGCTCGAGGCACTCCAGGGCGACTTTGGCAACATCGACGTGTGCAGCTACGAGTACAAGGGCGAGGTCGTGGGCGTGTTTAGCGAGAAGTCGCTGTATCGCCGCAGCATGGACCTGCTCGACCAGACCGTGGCCGACCAGCTCTTCGATCCCGAGCGCCCGATCCTGACCAAGGCTCACGACGTGCCGCCTTCGCGCTATGCGACCGGCAGCCACGCGTGCAACTCCATCATCTCGGCCGGCTGCATCATCAAGGGCACCGTGCGCAATTCGATCCTGTCGCGCGGCGTTGTGGTTGAGGAAGGCGCATCGGTGACCAACTCGATCATCAACCAGAGCTGCATCATCAAGAGCGGCGCACGCGTTGAGAACGCCATTCTGGACAAGAACAACGTGGTCCCCACCAACACCGAGCTTCGCGGCACGCCCGAGAACATCCTGGTGCTGGGCAAGGCTCCGTTAACTTCCGACACCACCATCGTACGTTAACGTTGGCACCGCAACATCGCTCGTAACATGTAGAATAGCCGCCCGGTTAGCGCCAGGCGGCTATTCTCGAATTGCAACATGGGAGACAATATGGCAGATTCCAGCAAAAAGATGCAGATCGTGTTTGCCTCGGCCGAGTGCGCACCGTTTGTAAAGACCGGTGGCCTGGGCGACGTGGCGGGCTCGCTGCCCGCGGCGCTTGTGCGCGCCGGCGCCGAGGTCATCGTCATGGTGCCCAAGTACGCCACCATCAAGGACGAGTACAAGGCGCAGATGGAGCACTTCTCCGACTTTTACGTGAGCCTGGGCTGGCGCAACGAGTACTGCGGTCTCGAGAAGCTCGAGCACGACGGCGTCACCTATATGTTCATCGACAACGAGCGCTACTTTGCGCGCGACTATCCGTACGGCTTCTTTGATGACGGCGAGCGCTTTGCGTTCTTCTCCAAGGCCATCACCGAGAGTCTGCAGCACCTGCCGGCCGGTTTTGAGTGCGACATCCTGCACTGCAACGACTGGCAGACGGCACTGGCTCCCGTGTTTTTGCGCGAGTTTTACCAGGGCCTGCCGCTGTATGACCGCGTCAAGACCGTGTTCTCGATCCACAACGTGGCGTTCCAGGGCCAGTTTAGCGACACCGTGATGGAGGACATCCTGGGTGTGGCGCACATTCCGGCGGCCGCCTCGCAGCTGCGTTGCGACGCCTGCAGCATCAACTACATGCTGGGCGCGCTGCGCTATGCCGATGCCATCACTACGGTGAGCCCCACCTATGCCAACGAGATCCAGACGCCCGAGTTTGGCGAGGGCCTGGACGGCGTTCTGCGCGAGCGTTCGTACGCGCTGCAGGGCATCCTCAACGGCATTGACGTGGCGGGCTTTGACCCGGCGACCGACAAGCGCATTGCCGCCAACTACACGGTTGAAGACCGCTCCGGCAAGGCCGTGTGCAAGGCCAAGCTGCAGGAAGAGCTGGGGCTCGAGGTTCGCGACGACCGCCCGCTCATGGTGATGGTCACGCGCCTGACGCGCCAAAAGGGCATGGACCTGGTCATGTACGCGCTCGACCGCATTCTGGCCGGCGGCGTGCAGGTGGCGGTGCTGGGCACCGGCGACCGCGACTACGAGGACGGCCTGCGCTACTTCCAGGACAAGTACCCCGGCACCATGGCCGCGCGCATCGAGTTCGATCCCGCGCTGTCGCAGCGTATGTATGCCGCCGCCGATATGTTCCTGATGCCTTCGAAGTTTGAGCCCTGCGGACTGTCGCAGATCATCGCCATGCGCTACGGCACCCTGCCCATCGTGCGCGAGACCGGTGGCCTTAAGGACACCGTGCAGCCGTACAACGAGTTTACCGGCGAGGGCACGGGCTTCTCATTTACCAACTTTAACGGCGACGAGATGGGCGATGCGGTTTTCCGCGCGGCTCGTCTGTTCTGGGATAACCGCGACGCCTGGAACCAGCTGGTCACGCAGGCCATGAGCCAGGACTTTAGCTGGACGCGCTCGGCCGACAAGTATCTGGACCTGTACTTCTTTATGCATCCGGAGATTGAGAGGCCTGCGGCTGTTGTCGACGAGACTGAAGCTGTTGCTGAGCCGGTGGCCGCTGAAGAGCCCAAGGCCAAAGAGAAGCCGGTTGAGGCTGAGCCCGCAAAGGCCGAGCCTAAGGTGAAGGCTGAGGTTGCTCTTGAGGCAGAGGACGAGGTCAAGCCCGCTGCAAAGCCCGCAGCTAAGAAGACCACGACCCGCAAGACGACCACTAAGAAGGCTACGACGACCAAAGCTGCCGCGACAAAAACAACGGCTGCCAAGACAACGACCACGCGCAAGCGCACGACCGCCGCTGCCAAGAAGGCCGCCGAGGCCGAGGCTGCTCCCGAGGTAAAGGCCGAGGTCGCTGAGGCCAAACCGGCCGCCAAGGCTCCGGCAAAGACCGCTGCCAAAAAGACGACCACGACTGTCAAGAAGGCAACAGCTGCCAAGAAGACCACGGCAACGAAGTCGACGGCCGCCAAGGCTACTGCGACCAAGGTCGCTCCGAAGGCTGCCGCAAAGCCCGCCGTCAAGGTCGAGGAGACGCCTGCCGAGCCCAAGGCCGAAGCAGCTGTCGAGGCCAAGCCGACCGCCAAGACCACCACGCGCAAGCGCACGACGACGGCCAAGAAGACCACGGCAAAGGCTGCCGCTCCTAAGGCAGAGGCTATGCCCGCCGCCGTCAAAGAGGAGACCAAGCCCGAGCCGGCACCGAAGGCCGCCGAGGTCAAGGCTAAGACCAAGGCTGCCCCGAAGGCAGAGGCTAAGCCCGAGCCTGCCAAGGAGACCCCGGTCTCCCCTGCCGCTCCGACCGAGAAAAAGGCTCCGACCAAGAAGACTTCCGTCCGCAAGGCAACGGCCACCCGCAAGCGCCGCTAATCCAGACGATCCAAAACCTCATCAAACCCTAAGCAAGGGGCGCTCCAACCGGGCGCCCCTTCTCTGTTAATAGTTGGTAAAACGATTTTCTAGGACAACCGTTCGCCGATGGTAAACGGATGTTGTTTATACAGCCTGTGTGCAACAGATATACTTACATCCTGTGCGTAAAGCCCATGGCCCGCAGGCCGTGATTCTATTGAACTGGACCGTATTATGAGATTGATTCACAACAGCCGTCTGCCGCAGTTTCGCACTCCGTTTGGCGCTGTGACCACTGGAACTTCCGTTTCCCTCTCGGTGATTTTGGAGGATGCCGATCCCAACCAGGCAACGCTTACGTTGCGTACCTGGGTCGATGAGATCGGTGAGTCTCGGTATCCCATGACGCACGAGGGCGACGGCATATTTACCGTAGAGCTTGAGTGCACCGAGCCCTGTCTTATCTGGTACAGCTTTATCTGCAATATCGAGGGCCAGCCCGAGGTCCGCTTGGGCGCACCGCAGGGTCGCACCGGTGGCGAGGGCGTAACTTACGACTACGCCGAGGTGCCGTCCTTCCAGATTACCGTCTATAAGCACCGCGAAGTGCGTCCCGAGTGGTACGAGCGTGGCATGGTCTACCAGATCTTCCCCGATCGCTACGCCCGCGACGAGCACTGGCGCGAGCGCACGCTGGCCGAGGTCGAAAAACCACGCAACGGAATCCAGCGCCGCATGGTCGAGGACTGGAACAAGCCGCCCGTGTACGAGCGCGCCGAAGACGGCTCCATCAAAACCTGGGACTTCTACGGCGGGTCGCTCAAGGGCATCCAGGAAGACCTGCCTCGCATCGCCGAGCTGGGCTTTACAGCCATCTACCTCAACCCCATTTTTGAAGCCGCGAGCAACCACCGCTACGACACGGCCGACTACACCAAGATCGACCCGATCCTGGGCACCGAGCAGGACTTTACCGAGCTGTGCCAGGCGGCCGAGAAGCTGGGCATCTCCATCATTCTGGATGGCGTCTTCAACCACACAGGCGACGACTCGATCTACTTTAACCGCTACGGCAACTACCCCGGTGTGGGCGCGTGGCAGAGCGAGGATTCGCCGTGGCGCGATGCGTTTTATTTCCACGAGGACGGCTCGTACGACTGCTGGTGGGGCGTGGGCAACATGCCCGCCATCAATGAGAGCTCCGAGCTGGTACGCGAGCGGCTTCTGGGCAAGGACGGCGTGATCCGTAAATGGCTACGTGCCGGCGCTCATGGCTGGCGCCTGGACGTCGCTGACGAGCTTTCCGACGACTTCCTGGCCGAGATCAAGAAGGCCGTACTTGACGAAAAGCCTGACGCACTGTTGCTCGGCGAAGTCTGGGAAGACGCCTCCAACAAGATTAGCTACGGCCATCTGCGTCGCTACCTACAGGGCTCCGAGTTGGACTCTGCTATGGATTACCCCTTCCGCGACATGGTCATCGGCTTTTTGATGGGCTACAAGAACGCCTACGAGGCCGCTGAGGATATCGAGACCCTGCGCGAGAACTACCCGAGCGAGGCATTGTCCTGCGCGCTCAACCTGCTGTCGAGCCACGACCGCCCGCGTATCATCTCGGTGCTCGGCGGCGGCCCCGACGAGTCGCAGCTGCCCGAGTGCGAGCGCAGCAAATGGCGCCTGGACGAGAACTCGATGGGCCTGGCCAAGAGCCGTTTTTGGCTCGCCACGCTCATGCAGATGACCTTCCCCGGCGTGCCTTCGATCTACTACGGCGACGAATACGGCCTGGAGGGCCTAACCGATCCGGGCAACCGCCGCACCCTGCCGACCAAGGACCAACTGCACGACTTCGACACGCTGGCTATTGTCAAAAACGCCTCCGCCGTACGCCGCGCACTGCCGTTTATGATCGACGGCGAGATCAAGGCCTTCGCGCTCAACGACGAGGTGCTGGCATACAACCGCACAGGCAAGGATGGCGAGGCCGCGACGGTTATCATCAACCGCAGCCTGCGCAATTCACACCGCGTGACGATTCCGGCGCTCGACGAATGTGCGAGCGATGTGATTAGCGGTCACGAGTGCGAGATTCACAATGGCACCGTCACGCTCGACCTGTATCCGCTGGGATCGTCGATCATCTATCACCACGCCGAGCAGCGTCTGCAGGAGCCGCTCGATCACGGTGCGGGCGTTGTGTGCCATATCACATCGGTGCCGACCGACGACGGTAAGCCCGGCACGATCGGCGCGCCCACGCGTCGTTTTATCGACCATATGGCCGCTATGGGCATGCGCTACTGGCAGGTCCTGCCTGTCAACCCGACGGACTTCTTTCGCTCCCCTTACGCCGGTCCTTCGGCCTTTGCAGGCAATATCGACCTGCTGCCCGAAAGCCACGAGGAGCTGGCGGCCGACTTTGAAACTTGGAAGGCCCGTGGCGGCGAGGATGCCGATCCGCTGTACACCGCGTTTAAACATCGCAATGCCGATTGGCTCGAGAAGTACTGCGTCTACATGGCCGTCAAGAAATACTTTGAGGGCGAGTCGCGCCACGATTGGCCGGCCGATGTCGCGCGCTACAACGAGCAACTGATTGACGACAAGCGTTTCCACGACGAGGCAGAGCTGCAGGCTTACATGCAGTACCGCTTTGACCTGGCCTGGTGCGAGCTCATGAACTATGCACACAAGAAGGGCATCGAGGTCATCGGCGATATTCCTATGTACGTGTCCGACGATTCGGCAGATGCGTGGAGCGAACCCGAGAACTTCTGGCTGTCCGATACCGGTAAGGCAATCGAGATCTCCGGTGCGCCGCCCGATAACTTTGCGCCCGAGGGCCAGGTGTGGGGCAACCCAACGTTCCGCTGGGACCACATGAAGCAGAACGGCTATAACTGGTGGATGGATCGTCTGCGTCGTGCGTTTTCGCTCTACGACCGCGTGCGCCTGGATCACTTTCTGGGCTTCCACAGCTACTTTAGCATTCCCGCGGGTAAGGCCTGCGCCGACGGGCGTTGGCTGGCAGGCCCGGGCAAGGACCTGTTCCAGACCGCCTATGACGAGCTGGGGCCGCTCAACTTTATCGCCGAGGACCTGGGCTATCTGACACCTGGCGTTCGTGCGATGGCCTCGACCTGCGGCTTCCCCGGCATGGACGTGCTGGAGTTTAGCGACTACGACGTTCGCTGCGGAATTCATCCCACACCGGGCAAGATCCTGTACACCTCGACGCACGACACCTCGACGCTTGCCGGCTGGTGCACGCGCTCCTTTGCGGGTGGCGACGAACCGAGCGGCATTGCATTGGCAAGCGAGCTCATGGGCAACGCCCTGACAAGCGACGCTCCCCTGGTGATGATGCCGCTGCAGGACGTGCTGGGGCTTGGCGACGACACGCGCATGAACGTACCGGGCGTGGCCACGGGCAACTGGACCTGGCAGGCTGACGAGGCCGACGTTGCGGCCGCTGAGGGCAAAACCGCACAGCTCCTGCGCAACACGCATAGATTCTGGGGCGAAGCGTGATAAAACGCCCGATATAGGGTACAGTTACAGACGTTTGAATTTTTGCGGGCAGAGCAATCTGCCCGCTTTGTGCTGAAAAGGAAGTATTATGGCGCGCTACGATTACAAGTGCTCGAGCTGCGGCAACGTGTTTGAGGTTGAGCATCCCATGTCCGAGACCCCCGAGGTCGTGTGCCCCAACTGCGGCGCTCCGGCCGCCAAGACGTTCTCGGCCAGCGGCATCAAGTTTGAGGGCAGCGGCTTCTACAACACCGACCAGCGCAGCGGCGGCTCCAGCACCAGCGCCACAAGCGGCTGCTGCGCCAACTGCCCGCATAACCACTAGAAACCAATCAGCCCCGCGACCAACACCAATCGCGGGGCTGATTCTTTAGCTGCCCAGGTTTCCTTATGAGTTGCGGTGAAATAAGGACTGCTTGGCGGGCAGAAGCCGCTATTCAATCCCTATTTCACCGCAACTTAGTCGTTACTTGTGGACCAGGCGGGCGCAGAAGTGGCCGTCGTAGGATTCGGCGTTTACCGGCACGCTTTGGAAGAGGCCTCGATCATTCTGGCGTACGGATACGAGCTTCTTGGCCTGATCGAACTCGGGGAGTTGCAGAATCTGCGCCTCGGAGAGCGGCTCCAGGCTAAAGTCCGCACCCTCGGGCGACGCCAAGAACGCATCCACAACCTGCGTGTTCTCCTCGTCGAAGACCGAGCACGTCGCATAGATGAGCTCGCCGCCGGCAGCCACGCGCGCAGCAGCCTCTTTGAGCATCGTAAGCTGCAGTTTGGGCAGCTCAACCGTCATATCTTTTTCGGTCAGGCGCCACGGAATCTCGGGATGACGGCGCATGGTTCCGGTGCCAGAGCACGGCGCATCGATAAAGACCGTGTCGAACTTAACCGGCTCGCCAAGCATGGCATCAAACGATGTGAGCACCTCATTAAGCTCGCAGGCATCACCCGAAACCGTGCGAACGCCCTGAATACCGGCCTTATGCAGACGAGCGAGATTCAGATCGCACTTGCGATCATGCAGATCGAGCGCCGTATGCTGACGCTCATAGCCCGCACGCTTGGCCTGACACATCATCACATAGGTCTTGGTGCCACGACCGGCACCAATCTCAAGGCAGCTACCAGGGCGCGTGGCAGCTGTGGCGATAAGCTGGGCGTTAAGGTCCGAGGCCACGGCAGCAGCGCGCTCAAATACGCCCGACGAAACGGTAACCTGGGCATCAACCGGGGCATGACAGCCCGGGAAGACAGGCGCGACGAGCTGCGAGATATACGGATCGGGATTAGTCGCAAAGGCGTTCTCATGCAGGGCCAGCGGCGCGGGGGCCAGATTGCCGGCAAAGTTCAGCGCGCCCTCGGGCGTATCGAACGAGGCCATAATTCGAGCGCACAGCCAGCGAGGAAGACCCATCAGGCGCGACAGACGAACCAAGCGTCGCTCAGACTCATCCACATCGGACGCAGTAGCAAAGTCCTCAACATTGTCCGCAACCTTATGCAGTACAGCATTGGCCAAGCCAGCGGCAGACTTAGCACCGCTGCGCACCAGCTCAACGCCCTGACTTACGGCAACGCGGCCCGGCGTATGCAGATAGAGCATCTCGAAGGCCGAGATGCGAAGCGCCATGCGCACACGCGGCGCGACCTTTTTGGGCTTATCCAAAAACTGATCGAGCAACTCATCCAAAATGCCCTGCGTGGCGGCAACACCGAGCGCCAAACGTGCGGCAAAAGCAGAATCGCGCTGGTCAATGGCCTTGGCAGAAGCACGGGAAGACAGAACGTCGCGCGCATACATACCACGACGATCGGCCTCCATCAACACATCGAGCGCAAGCTTGCGCGCGGGAGACAGCTTGCTCATGACAAAACACCCCACGAAAGATCGGCGCCCTGCAGGCCAGCAGCCCAGGCAGAAGCGGCCATAGCACGCTTGCCGTCGGGCTTAACCTCGAGCAACTCAACCGTGCCATCGGAAAGACCAAGGTAAACACGCTTAGCCTTGACGAGAACCTGACCCTCGCCAAGCGACACGTCAGCCGCCACAGCATCGAGCACGCGCACGGTCTTACCGGCAATCACGCAACGAGCAGGCGCGGTATCGGACGCGGCCAGCACATGACGCACGCAATCAAGCGCCTCCATTTGCGGATCCAGACGCATCTCCTGCTTAGAAATCTTGGCAGCATGAGTGACGAGCGCCTCATCCTGCTCGGTCCAAACCGCCGAACCATCGGCAAGCGAGGAAAGCATATCAGCCAGCAGTTTGCCGCCAAGCTCACCAAGCTCCATCGTGAGCGCCTCAGCATGCTTACCGGCAACCGACGTGGAAGCCTGAGCACAATAAGCACCAGTATCCACGCCATGTCCAATGCGCATGATAGAAACGCCAGCAATCTCATCACCAGCAAGAATGGCACGCTGAATAGGAGCAGCCCCACGCCAACGAGGCAGCAGGGACGCATGAACATTCACAATACCAAGCGGCGCTATATGCAGCACCTCATCAGGCAAAATGCAACCATAAGCAGCCACACAGAAAATATCGGCTTGCGCAGCTTGGAGCGCCTCAACAACCTCGGCCGTCATACGATTAGCCTCAATAACCGGCAACCCAAGATCAAGCGCCTTGGCCTTAATAGGAGACGGCTCCAACTTTTTACCACGCCCGCGAACAGCATCAGGACGAGTAACAACAAGCGCAATCTCATTCCCAGCCTCAACAAGCGAAGTCAAAGAAGGCACAGCAAAATCAGGCGTACCCATAAACACAATACGCATAAAGATCGTCTCCCCTCAACCAAAGCCGAGACGGCTACAAAGAACAGCGGAAAGCCAAGTACCCAGCCATTCCGCAATAACATTTCAACAAGAATAAATATACCCAAAACCAAAGAAAGAGCCGCAATAAAAGCAGCTCTTTCAGCAAAGCACCTATCAGCGAAGACGCCCATCCCTGGCCCAACGGCACCTGGGCGAGACAAGCGAGAACAACGCAGTCCCCGGTGCTGAGCGCCCACATATCGTCCCGCGCGCAGTTTCGCAGCGAAGCGAGAATGTTTGAGCACGGGATGATATGTGGGCGCTCAGCACCGGGGACGGTGGGACCTACTCCGTCTCGCCCGGTCGAGCGCCGCGGGCCAGGGCGTCCTGGTACTCCTTGACGGCCTTGATCCTCTGCATCGGCTTCAGTCGCTCGAACATAGTATTGCCATGCAGGTGATCGATCTCGTGCTGCAGGCACACGCAGAAAAGGTCGCCTGAGGCCTCGTAGCGAATCAGGTTGGCATCCAGGTCGTACGCCTCGACGACGACATGGTCGGGACGCTCAATCTCGCAGCTAATGCCAGGGATGGACAGGCAGCCCTCGCTAAACGGCACCAGATGGTCACTCTGCTCCACGATCACGGGGTTGATGAGCACGTACGGGTCATAGTCGTTCTTGTCGGTGTAGTCGCAGTCGATGGTGACGAGCTGAATAAGCTCGCCGATCTGCGGAGCAGCCAGGCCGCAGCCGCCGTTCTCGAACATCATCTTCTTCATCTTCTCGGCAAGCGCCTCGATCGCCGGGGTGATCTCCTCGATGACGGCGCACTCCTGGCGCAGACGAGGGTCGGGCGACAGTACGATTCCGTTGGCTTCCATGGCCATCCTTTCGGGTTGTTACATCAAATCATAGGCGTCGACGTCAACGCTCACGCTCACGCCACGCACAGAGCCCACCTCTTTGAGACAGGCGTCGATATCATCAGAGACATGGTACCCCACGGGCGACTTCACAAGCAGATGGAAGCGGTAACGGTCCTTGGCTCTCTCGATTACACACGAAGCCGGGCCTAGCACCTGCGGCACGGCACTCCCCGCCCGCAAAAAATCGGGCGCGGCGGCATGCCAGCGGCGCTTAAGAAGCTTTGCAATGCGCCCAATGTAGTCCTGCGCGTCGTCTCGGTTCGCCGACCACACCAAAATGTTGACCAGGCGCACGAACGGCGGATACAGGGCGTCGCGGCGCTGGTCCAGATCGTAGTCGGTAAAGATTGAACGGTCGTGCTCGGCGACGGCGCGAATAACCGGGTCCTCGGGCAGATAGGTCTGGATGATGACCTCGCCGGGACGATCGCCGCGACCGGCACGGCCCGCGACCTGCTCCAGCAGATCGTAGGCGCGCTCCCCTGCGCGGAAGTCCGGCAGCTTGAGGGCGAAGTCGGCATTGACCACGCCCACGAGCGTGACCTCGGGAAAATCGAGACCCTTGGCGATCATTTGGGTGCCCAGCAACACGGCGCAATCGGCCGCATCGAACTGCTCGAGCAGCTTTTTGTGCGCATCCTTGCCGCGCGTGGAATCGGCATCCATGCGGATGATGGCGACGTCCTCGGGCAGCATCTGGTGCAGTGCGTCCTCGATCTGCTGCGTGCCCAGCCCCATTTTTGCCAGGTAGCGACTGCCACATTTGGGGCAACGACTCGTGTGCGCGGGATACGGCTGCACGCGCCAGGAGGATCCGCATGTGTGACATTGCAGCGTGTGCGTGCGCTCGTGATACGTAAGCGCTGTGGAGCAGTGGTTGCAGGTGGGAACGCAGCCGCACTCGCGACACATCAGGAACGGCGCAAAGCCACGGCGGTTATGCAGCAGCACGGCCTTCTCGTGACGCTCGACCACACGCTCCAAGCCCTCCATCAAGGGTTTTGAGAACATGGAGCGGCTGCCGTGTGAAAACTCGCGGCGCAAGTCGGCAATCCGAACCGTGGGAAGCACGGCGTGTCCCGGGCGCTCGGGCATCTCGGCACGTGTCCAGGTGGCACCGTTATACGTGCCACGGCGGCAGCGGTCGAGGGCCTCGGCAGAAGGCGTGGCCGACCCCAACACGAGCGGGCAGCGGTAGCGCCGCGCCATCTCGGCCGCCACCTCGCGCGCGTGGTAGCGCGGACTGGAGCCCTGCTTGTAACTAGTCTCGTGCTCCTCGTCGATGATGATGAGGCCCAAGTCGCTGAGCGGGCAAAAGAGCGCCGAGCGAGCGCCGACGACCACGCGGGCCGCACCGCTGGCAACCATATCCCACTGGTCCAGGCGCTCGCCGGCCGAAAGCCGCGAATGGAACACGGCGACCGTCTCGCCAAAGCGCGAGCGGAAGCGGCCGACGGTCTGGGCCGTCAGTGAGATCTCGGGTACCAGCACGCAGGCAGAGCGACCGGCTGCGAGTACGCGCTCGATGGCGGAGAGGTAGACCTCGGTTTTGCCGGAGCCGGTGACGCCGTCGACCAGCACCACGTCGCCATGAGCGTCAAGGCGGGCGCGCTCAATCTGCGCGAGTGCCTGTTGCTGGCCGTTGGTAAGGGAGACCGGGGCCTTGCCGCTTGCCGAGGACAGCGTGGTCTGCTCGCTGCAGCCACGCCACGCACGGCGCTCCTCAACCACCACGACGCCGCGCTTTTCGAGCGCCTTGATGGTCGCCGACATACTGTTATAGAGAAGGTTGAGGTCGCGCGTCGTGACAGGACCACACTGGAGCGCCTCGATGAGTTGGCGCTGGCGGACCGCGGTCTTGGGCGGCGTATAGTCGAAGCCCTCGGGCGTAAGCATGACCCAACGGTTTTGGATGGGCTTGACGGCGGGACGTTCAACCGTCCACACGCCGTCGTCGCCCTTGACCACGCGCGGGCTGCCACCCGGGGGCAAAAACAGGCGCAGGCACTCGGAAAGCGTCGCGACATACTCGCGGCTCATCCAGCGTGCGATACGGGCAGCTTCGGCGGTAAAGAGCGGTTTGCTGAGGATGGCCTCGATGGGCTTGATGCGCACGGGGTCGAGGGCGTTGTTGCCCGGCAGATCGCCCAAATCAGGCGCAATGTCAACGACATAGCCCGCGGCGGCACGGTTACCAAAGTGGACCAGGACCGTGGATCCGATCTGGACCTCGTTGGCAAGGGACTCGGGGATGCCGTAAGCAAACGGTTCCGACAGCGCACGGGTGGGGATGTCGAGGACCACGCTCGCGTAGGCGGCAGGGGGCTCGGGCGCAGGCTTAGACTGAGCCGAGGCAGCGGCAGGCTTGGGCTTCACCGGAGCTTCCTCCGGTTCCGGCGAACCAAACAGCGACAGTTGTTGAGCCATACACCACCTCTAACGAACGGACCTGAAAGGGGTGGGACAAAATAATCAGTAGAGTTTGTCCCATGGCCGATACGAGTGTCGAGCTTGTTGCGTCACTCGAACATGGGACAAACACTACTGATTATTTTGTCCCAGCAACCCACTCATCGGTACAGAAACAAGAGCCCCGCTCGGGGGAACGGGGCTCGGATACATGCGTTTACGCGTCTACTATAGCGCCATCGTGCGGGCGCGGTCGATGCGTGCCAGGCAGTCGTCGCGGCCGACGAGCGTCATGGTCTCGCCCAGCGGGGGGCTCACCATGTTGCCGCAGACGGCGACGCGCACAGCCTGGAACACCACGCGCTTCTTAAGGTCCATCTGCTCGGGCAGCGGCTCAAGCGCGGCGTCGATGGCCTCGGCAGTCCAATCGTCCACGCCCTCGAGCGCGGCCTTGGCGGCGTCCAGAATGGCGCCCATGCCTTCCTTGGCCAGACCCTTGTTAACGGATTTCTCGTCATACTCGAGCGTCTCGGCCGTAGCGAAGATGGGAGCGGCGACGGTCACGGCGTCGGCCGGCATCTTGGTGCGCGGCTTGACGATTGCGGCAAGCGCGTCGATCCAGTCTTCGCCGTACTCGACGTTGCCCTCGATGAGACCCGCCTCGTGCAGCTCGGGGACCATGATCTCGTCGGCAAACTGGGCATCGGACATGCCGTTGATGTACTCGGCGTTGACCCAGTCGAGTTTCTTTGGGTCGAAGGTCGCCGGGTTCTTGGAGATGCGGTCGAGCGAGAACTTGCTGGCCAGGACATCGCGCGGGATGATTGTGGTCTCGCCGTCGAGCGACCAGCCGAGCAGCGCCAGGTAGTTGACGAAGGCGTCGGACAGGTAACCGGCGTCGCGGTACTCCTCCACCGAGGTGGCGCCGTGGCGCTTGGAGAGCTTCTTGCCGTCGGCGCCCAGGATCATGGAGATGTGGGCGAACGTGGGCACGGGCGCGCCGAGGGCCTCGTAGACCATGACCTGACGCGGGGTGTTGGACAGGTGGTCGTCGCCGCGGATGACATGGGTGATCTTCATCATGGCGTCGTCGACGACGGTCGCGAAGTTGTACGTGGGCGTGCCATCGGAGCGGAAGATCACAAAGTCGTCGAGCTCCTTGGCGTCGAAGGTCACCTCGCCGTGGACGGCATCGTGGATACGGACGTCGCCGCGGTCCTCGGGCACCTTGATGCGTAGGACGTAGGACTCGCCGGCCTCGATGCGACGGCGGGCCTCCTCGGGATCAAGATCGCGGCAACGGCGCTGATAGCCCTGGAAGGGGTCCTTGCGCTCCTGCGCGGCCTTGCGATCGGCGTCGAGCTGCTCCTTGGTGCAGAAGCAGGGATAGGCCTTACCCTCGTCCCAAAGCTTCTGGGCAGCCTGCTTGTACAGGTCCAGGCGCTCGGTCTGGGCGTAGGGGCCAAAGTCTCCGCCCACCTCGGGACCCTCGTCCCAGTCCAGGCCCAGCCAACGCATGGCGCGCAGGATGATCTGCGTGTTCTCGTCGGTAGAGCGGGTGGGATCGGTGTCGTCAATGCGCAGGATGAACGTGCCGCCGTTAGCGCGGGCGAAAGCCCAGTTATAGATAGCGGTGCGGGCGCCGCCGATGTGCAGCTTGCCCGTCGGTGAGGGTGCAAAGCGGACGCGAACGTCTGATGCCATGGAAATCTCCTCGATTGCAGGATGGATGTCTAACCGCATCAGTATAAAGCAACAAAGCAACCTCCGCACAAAGGGCACCGACCTGCTCATTGGGGACAGACTTAAAATGACCATTCTTTGGGCAACCTGTCGGCGCTTAGGTAAGGCTGATTATTTAAGTCTGTCCCCAATGAGTAGGTGCGGAAAGGGTGTGAATGTTTGATTTACGCGCTATGATGTGCCCTTGCATAGAGAGCCCGGCGGAATGGTAACGGTCGCTGGGACACGTTTTTGAAAGGACAATCATGTCAGAAGAACTTCGTTCCATCCCACCCCAACACGGGTCCTTTGTTTTTACGTCGGAGTCGGTGACCGAAGGTCATCCCGATAAGATCGCTGACCAGATCAGCGACGCCGTCCTCGACGCAATCCTCGCCAAAGAAATAGAGCTCCAGGAGCAGGGCTACATCGCCCCCAACGGCGTGCCTGCCAACGTTGAGAACGTCCGTTGCGCCTGCGAGACCCTCGTGACCACCGGCACTGTCATCGTCGCCGGCGAGATTCGCACCCAGGCCTACGTCGACGTACAGGAAATCGCCCGCGGTGTTATCCGCCGCATTGGCTACAACCGTGCCAAGTTCGGTTTTGACTGCGACACCTGCGGCGTTATGAGCCTCATCCACGAGCAGTCGCCCGATATCGCCCAGGGCGTTGACGAGTCCTTCGAGACCCAGACCGGCGCTACCACCGACCCGATCGAGCTGATCGGTGCCGGCGACCAGGGCATGATGTTCGGTTATGCCTCCAACGAGACCAAGACCCTCATGCCCATGCCGCACTACCTGGCAAGCCGCCTGGCCGAGCGCCTGGCAGCCGTGCGTCACGACGGCACCCTCGCCTATCTGCGTCCCGACGGCAAGACCCAGGTCACCGTGCGCTACGAGGACGGCAAGCCCGTCGAGGTCACGACGATCGTCATCTCCACGCAGCACGCCGCCGAGATCGAGGACATGGGCAAGATCAAGGCCGACCTCATCGAGCACGTTATCACCCCGGTCATGGCCGCCGAGAACATGCCGTGGGAAAACGCGGACATCTACGTGAACCCCACCGGTCGCTTTGTCGTGGGCGGCCCCATGGGCGACACGGGCCTCACCGGCCGCAAGATCATCGTCGACACCTACGGCGGCTACGGCCGTCACGGCGGTGGCGCCTTTAGCGGTAAGGACTGCACCAAGGTCGACCGCTCCGCCGCGTATGCCGCGCGCTGGGTCGCCAAGAACGTGGTCGCCGCCGGTCTGGCCGACCGCTGCGAAGTCGAGCTTGCCTACGCCATCGGCGTTTCCAAGCCCCTCTCAATCATGGTCGACACCTTCGGTACCGCGCATGTTGCCGAGGACAAGATCGTTGAAGCCGTAGAGAAGACCTTCGACCTGCGCCCGGGCGCCATCATCCGCGACCTAGACCTGCGTCGCCCCATCTACGAAAAGACGGCAGCCTACGGTCACTTCGGCCGCGAAGACGCCGACTTCACCTGGGAGAATACCGACCGAGTCGAAGAACTCAAAGCAGCCTGCGGCCTGTAAATAGGTTCGCAGAGCCCAGACAGCAAAGCATTAGAACCAAAAGAAGTACCGGCCCCAACCGGTACTTCTTTTTATTTACACGGTGGTGTGAATATTTCGATGCGCAATGAACAGCACGTCCCCAGCTGATAAATTTTGACATCCAGCCACTCCAACCATGTATCCTAAGTTCTGAGGGCTTTGGTATTTGGTCGGTCGCGAGTTCCGCACGAGCCGGAGGCCACTTAATGTGGCCTCCGTGCGAGCCAGGACTGTAGAGCAGGCGACCAAATACCAAAGCCCTCGGAACGACGGGATAGAACAGGAGCACCCATGGCAGGCAAGCCGCAAACACTAGCTACGACCTCGGCATTCGAGATCTTGGGCCCCATCATGGTCGGCCCCAGCTCATCGCACACCGCTGGCGCCCTGCGCTGCGCACAAGTTGCCGCCAGCCTGCTGGAAGGCCGCATCACCAAAGTCACCTTTGGCCTGTGGAACTCCTTCGCCCACACCTACCGCGGCCACGGCACCGATCGCGCTCTCGTCGCGGGCATTCTGGGCCTCGACACCGATGACGAGAACATCAAGCAGGCCTTTGACCTCGCACGTAAGCAGGGCCTCGAATATCACTTTGACATCAAGGGCGACGACGCCTCCATCCACCCCAACACCGTCGACATCGATATGGTCGACGCCACGGGCGCCACGGCGCAGGTCCGCGGCGAGAGCTTGGGCGGCGGCAAGATGCGCATCAGCCGCATTAACGGCGTCGGCGTCGACATCTCGGGCATGTATTCCACGCTCTTCGTGGCGCACCAGGACGTCCCCGGCGTGCTCGCAGCGCTCACCAACCTGCTCGCCTACGCCCATGTGAACATCGCCTTCTGCCGCACCTACCGCACCGAAGTGGGCGGCCAGGCCTACTCCGTCTTTGAGACCGACGGCGCCCCCGACGACACCGTCGTCCCCATGCTCCGCAAGCTCGACAATGTCGATTACGCGACCTTTATCGAGCTCCCCGGTTCTGCCTCGTCGCTCTCCCCCGGCGTCTCGGCAAAGGAAATCTTCGACGACGGCGAGCAGCTGCTCGATGCGTGCGAGGAACTGGGGCTCAACATCGGCGCCGTCATGGCCGTGCGCGAGGCACGTCTGACCGGCGAGGCACACGCTATCGCCGCCATGCGCCGCGTACTCGACGTCATGCGCGAAGAGACCACAGCCCCCATTTCCAATCCACAGCGCTCGCTCGGCGGCCTCATCGGCGGCGAGGCAAAGCTTGTCGATGCCACCAGCCGAAACGATCTGAACATAAGCCTGATGGGCGCCGTCCAGACCGACGCCGTGGCCCGCGCCATGGCCGTGCTCGAGCGCTCCGCCACCATGGGCGTGATCGTCGCAGCTCCGACGGCAGGATCCGCGGGTGTTGTGCCCGGCTGCGTGCTGGCGCTCGCCGATCGCCTGCAGCTCGACGACGAGCAAGTCATGGACGCGCTCTACTGCGCAGCCGCCATCGGCCTCAACCTCACCACGAGCGCCTGCGTCGCCGGCGCCGAAGGCGGCTGCCAGGCCGAGGTGGGAAGCTCCGCCGCCATGGCAGCCGCCGCGCTGGTGCAGATGCTCGGCGGCACGCCCGAGCAGGCGCTCGACGCCAGTTCCATCGCGCTGAGTAACCTGCTGGGCCTCGTTTGTGACCCCGTCGGTGGCCTCGTGGAGGTACCCTGCCAAAACCGCAACGCCATCGGCGTGGCGGCGGCTTTTAGCTCGGCGCAGCTTGCACTTGCCGGTATCAAGAGCCTGGTGCCGTTTGACCAGATGGCGCACGTCATGCTCTCGGTGGGCCACGCGTTGCCGGCCACGCTGCGCGAGACGGCAAAGGGCGGCATCGCGCAGGCTCCTGCCGCACTGTCGGCCTGTGCAAAATGCGGTGTGTGCGGGTAGTGACCAAGAACGACTCAATAGTGGGACATTTGTCCCAGCTCTTACGAATGCCACCGTTTCCGTACCACAAACAGCAGGGCAATCGCTATAATGCAAGCCCAGTAAAAACACGATGAGCCGCAAGGCGAAATTCGAAGGATATGCATACGATGTCGCAAAACGATCGAACTCAACTGATTCCCGATCCGCAGCAGCCGACCAGGCATACCGGCGGCGTTCAGTCGCCGCGTCCTATCGCGCCGAGCCGCGGTCAGCAGCGTGGTGCGGCAAACGCTTCCCAACGCCCGAACCAGCAGCGTCAGCAGCGCCTGGCAAACGGCAATGCGCCCAAGCAGCCCCCCACGCACGCTCGAGGCGATCGCGGCCCCGCACGCAAACCCGCCGAGAACAATAAGTCGGGCAAAAAGACGACGCTCTTTGTCGTCCTGGGTCTTATCGTCATTGTCTATATCGTAGGCGTCGTAGCGTTTTCGCAGGTAGCCTACCCCAACACTACCATTGCCGGCGTCGACGTCTCGTTCTCAAACGCTTCGTCTGCCGCCACCAAGGTCAACTCGGCGTGGAAGCACTATAAGCTCACCGTGGCGGGCGATGACTTTAGCTGGACCTATCAGCCCGAGTCCGATGAGCCCATTGTCGACGGCGAAGCTGCCGCAAAAGAGATTATCAGCCGCAACGAAGCCTTTGTATGGCCGGTTCGCCTTGTAGAATCCTTAAGCGGCAAGACCAAAACAACCGCTAGCTCCAACGAAGTCGATCTTGATCAAGACGTCGACCTGTCCATGCTCTCCGACACCTTTGACCAAAAGCAGTTTGAGAAGGATCTGGGCGCCGCCATCGACGAGTTTAACGAGGGGCGTTCGGGCGCGTTCGAGGCCAATAGCTCCTATGACGAGCAGGCCGGCAAGTTTACCGTCGAGAAGGCGCGCTCCAACGAAAAACTCAACCGCGAGCATGTCATTAAGTATGCCGAGCTCGAGCTTGCCTCGCTGGCCGAGACCGTAGATCTTTCCAAGCTCGGCAACGATGCCTATGAGCCACTCAATGGAACGCTGACCGATGATCAGATTCAGGCCGCATGCGATGCCGCCAACAACTTCTTGGGCGTCAACGTGACCCTCAAGCTCAACGGCGAGGATGCCGGCAAGGTTGATGGCAGCTCCGTGTTGCAGTGGATCAGCTTTGCCGATCCGGCCAACCCCACGCTCGATACGTCGCAGATCAGCAGCTGGGCAGCCGAGCTTGCCAACGGCTTTAATACCGTGGGCTCCACTCGCTGGTGGACGCGCGCCGATGGCAAGCAGTGCGCCGTCGAAGGCGGCGACTTTGGTTGGTCCATCGACAGCAGCTCGCTCGCCAAGCAGGTCGAAGACGCCATTAACAACAAGCAGACCGGCGAAATCGATATCAAGTACTCCCAGAAGGCCGACACCTTTACCGCAAAGGGAGAGCCCGACTGGAAGGCATACATCGATGTCGATCTGTCCGAGCAGCACGCGCGCTACTACGACGAGAGCGGCAATATCGTGTGGGAGGCCAACTTTATCTCGGGAAAGCCGGGCGAGGACGCCACGCCCGAGGGCGTCTGGCAGATCAACAGCAACGACGGCGCCAGCAAACTCATCGGTGCCAAGGACCCCGAGACCGGCAAGCCCAAATACGAAAGCCCGGTTAGCTACTGGATGCCGTTTGAGGGCAACATGATCGGCTTCCACGATGCCACCTGGCAAAACGACAAGAGCTTCGATAACGCCGAGTCGTACAAGTGGTGCGGCAGCCACGGTTGCATCAACCTGCGCCTGGCCGACGCCAAGGCACTTCACGACTGCATCAAAGTCGGCCTGTGCGTGGTTGTCCACTCGTAGTGCAACGCGCGCATTCCTACAACGTGGAGCCGCTGCGACCAATCTAACAGTTCCGAAAGAATCCGCCATATGCGCCCGCCTTACGCGACGAGCGCATATACTTATTGAGGAACTTTCTATAAAGGAGACGCTATGCCGAATGTCCCCACCATCACCCCAGGCCCGGATGATGCCGAGTACACGCCCGAAGGTGCCACCGAAACGATTCCTCTGATTAAAAACGTACATGCCGACAAGCAGAGCGAACGCACGAACGATACGGCCGAAATTTCCGATGAAGAGGCGTATGCCAAGCTCAAGGCAAAACGTGCCGAACGTCGACGCAAAAAGCTGATTCGACGCGGTATTGCCGCCGGCGTCGTAGGTGCCATCGCGCTCATTGCCATTGTCGCAACCCTGGTTATCAATGCGCAGCCGCAGGGCGCTAGCGGGCCTGTGACCGACATGGTGACCGAGGGCACGTTTACCACAACGGTCGAGGCGAAAGGCCAGCTCAAACCCATTTCGTCCTCAGTGGTCTCCCCTTCTGTCGACGGTACGGTCGATTCGATCAACGTGCAGGCAGGCCAATCCGTCAACGAGGGCGACGTGCTTATGACCATTAAAAACGACGAGCTCGATCGCAACGTTGCCGAGTCGCAGCGTGCAGTTGCAGCCGCCCAGGAAGACCTCACCAACGCGCAGAAAGCCGCCGCTGTCGCGCAGGCCACCCCAACGACGGACGTCGATGGAGCTTCCGCAGCGGCTGGCGTCTCCGCCGCATCAGCGGACACGAACGCCGTATCGGCCGCGCAGCGCAGCCTCGCATCGGCCCAGGCAAACCTCGACCAGGCGAACGCCAAGGCCGCCGGGCGCACGGTTACGGCGCCGAGCTCGGGCAGCATCGTGGAGCTTAACGCCAAGGTGGGCGCCACGGTAACAGGCGGCATGATCATGGGTGAAAGCGATACAAGCGGCGGCAAGCAGTGCATGCAGATCGCTGACCTGTCCAAAATGAAGGTGACCGTGCAGGTGGGCGAAAAGGATATCGCCAAGATCGCCGTGGGCCAGAGCGCCAACGTGACCTATCCAGCGTTTCCCGATATCGTGAGCCAGGGAACGGTCACGGCCATCGCCTCGGTGGCAAACTCCGACTCCAACTCCGGCGGCGGCAGCGTAACCTTTAACGTCGACATCCTCATCGAAGCACCCGACGCGCGCCTTAAGCCGGGTATGACTGCCGAGGTCTCGGTAGTGACCGAGAAGCTCGACGACGTGGTTATGGTGCCGACCATGGCGCTGATGACCGAAGATGGCGAGCACTATTACGTCAATCTGGCCACCGATTCGGAAGGCAAGAAGACGCGCCGCGTGAAGGTGACCGTCGTGACGCAAAACGACAACGAGGCTGTAGTCGGTAAGACGCAGGTCAAGCGCGACGACCAGGGCAACGAGATCAACCCAGACGTCCCGGTTACCAAGTTACGCGACGGCGACACCATCGTGACGGATACCGGCACAGGCATGACGGCAGACGGCGGCGACAATATGTCTGCCGACGAGGGCAAGTAATGCGTCCCGTCATCGACATCCGCAACGTGCACCGCATCTTTGAGAGCGAGGCCGGTTGCGCCCACATCCTGCACAACGTGAGCCTGGCGGTGAACCCCGGTGAGTTCGTCGCAATCACCGGCCCCTCGGGCTCGGGCAAGTCGACGCTCATGAACATCCTGGGCTGCTTGGACAAGCCGACGGCGGGTGATTATTTCCTGCAAGGGCTCAACGTCGCCGAGCTCGACGATGATGAGCTCACCGAGGTGCGCGCGCTGAGCATCGGCTTTGTCTTTCAGAGTTTTAACTTGCTGCCGCGTCTGACGGTGATCGAAAACGTCATGCTGCCGCTGTCCTACACCAATGTGCCGTGTAGCCAGCGCGAGATGCGCGCCGTGCACGCGCTGCAAGCCGTCACACTGCCGGTCGACCATTGGGACCACCGCATATCGGAACTCTCGGGCGGACAGATGCAGCGCGTCGCCATCGCGCGCGCCCTCGTCAACGACCCGCCCATCATTTTGGCCGACGAGCCAACGGGAAATCTAGACTCGACAACCGGGGCGCTCGTCATGGAAACCTTCCACAAGCTCCAGAAACGCGGCAAGACCATCGTACTCATCACGCATGACCCCGGCATCGCCGCCGAGGCCGATCGAGCCGTAACCATCCGTGACGGGCGAATCCATGGCGGCGCATATGTCGCGCATACACCGAATACGTTACGCGGGGCCGTGAACGCCCTGCCCACGATTTCGACATCCACCAATCAGCCGAAGGGAGCGAAGGAATGAGCACCCGCGATCTTGTCCAAGAAGCCCTTCACTCGCTCGAGGCCAACAAGGGACGCAGCCTGCTCACCATCCTTGGCATCGTCATTGGCATCGCCTCGGTCATCGCCATGACTTCGCTCATCGGCGGCATCCAAAACAGCCTGGTCAACAGCCTGGGCCTCAATGCAGCCCGCATGGTAGAGATCTATTCGTCCCAAGAACTCACCGATTCGGATGTGGAAAAGCTTCGCAAACTGGTGCCGCAGATTGAGCAGATCGGCATCGTCGATAGCGCCTATTCCGAGTACAAGGTCGGGGATAAAAGCTATACCGTCATGGCACACGGCGTCGATAGCGACATGCTCGATGCCGTGGGCGCCAGCAAGCTCGTTGCGGGACGTGTCTATTCACAGGCAGAGTCTCAATCAGGCTCGCGCGTGGCGCTCATCAGCCGCGGCGGCGCCGATCAGCTTTACGGCAACGAACAGGACGCACTGGGGAAAACCATCAAGGTGTCCAACGGCGAGGTGCAGATTGTAGGCGTGATTGATGGCGGCAGCGACTCCATGGGCTCGCTCACGCTATATATGCCACGCGAAACCATCTCCGGCCTGTTTGGCGACGAGAATCCTTCATTCCCCAGCGTGACGGCACTTGCCGCCGAGGGCACAGACATGGACGAGCTCTGCAAGACCATCGAGTCTAAGGTGCGCGCGATGAAGGGCATCTCGGAGGATGATGAGTACGACAGCGTATCGGCGACCTCCATGAAAAGCGCCATCGATGCACTCAACTCGTTTATGGGCGCCTTCTCGCTCATCATGGGCGCTGTCGCCAGTATCTCACTGCTTGTCGGCGGAATCGGCATTATGAATATGATGCTTACCAACGTGACTGAGCGCATCCGCGAGATCGGTATTCGCCGTGCCTTGGGCGCCAGTCGCCGCGATATCACCGCGCAGTTTTTGGCCGAGTCCTCGGCGCTGTGCGTCACCGGTGGCCTGCTGGGTGTCCTGATTGGCTATCTGCTGGCCTGGGGCCTCGCGATGTTTGCCGCAGGATCAGGGGTTCTCAACGAGCTCGGTGCCAGTGGGGAGATCACACCGAGCTTTTCAATCGCCACGGTGCTGCTGGCCTTCGGCGTCTCCGTCGGCATCGGCGTGATCTTTGGCTTCTACCCCGCTCGCCGCGCGGCAAAGCTCAACCCGGTGGAGTGCCTACGCTACCAGTAAGCCACCACCAACAAGTTGCGGTGAATTAGGGACAGAATATGCTATCTAGCAGCAAAAACGGACACTATTTCACCGCAACTTATTGAAGGGCTGTTTGCGCCAGTTCTGGGCGTCGTCCTCGAGCTATTGATGGATGACGGGCTTGTACGGGTCGAGCTTGCTCGGGGCGCTCCTCCTCGCGGGCGGGAGGGCGCGCAGGCGCGGCAAGCGCCTAGCGCGCGAACTCCCGTAAGAGCGCGTCTTCCACTTCCCGAAGCGAAAGGGCCCCGCCTCCCTCGGCGGGACGGGTGACCACGATGCAGCGCGCTCCCACGGCGCGCGCTGCGGCGAGCTTCTCAGCCGTGCCGCCTACGGTTCCCGAGTCCTTGGTCACAAGCCACTGGGCGCCCACCTGCCGAAGCATCGCCTCGTTGAGCTCGCGGGTGAAGGGCCCCTGCATGCCGATGACGTGCGACGGCGAAAACCCCGCGTCGATGCACTTCGTTATAGCACCGGGCAGCGGGAGCACACGCACGAAGAAGCGCTCCGCGAAATCGGCGACGCTCGTGTAGGGAGCAAGCTCCTTGCTCCCCGTCGTGAGAAGCGCGCGACCCGGGTTCTCGGAGAGAAAGCGCGCCGCGCAGGCGATCGACGCGACCGGCACGACGCCTTTGGGCAGCGCCTCGACCGGGCGCGCAAGGCGCAGGCATCGTACACCCACGGCGAGCGAAGCGGCCCGGATGTTGCCGCTTGCGAGCGTAGCGAAGGGGTGCGTGGCGTCGACAACGATGCACGCGCCGGAAAGCTCGCGCTCCATGTCGGCATCGTCGAGCCTGCCCGCATGCACCTCGATGCCCGGAAGCTCGCCCAAAAGCTCGCCTCCGTACTCGGTTGCCGCGTAGGCACGGGCGGGGATGCCCGCCCTGCTCGCCCATTCGCACAGAAGGCGGCCCTCGGTGGTGCCGGCGAAGATGCGCAGCGCCGGCGCGGATGCGGGCGCCGTCACTTCGGGCCGCCTGGGCGCGTGATCTGGTAGAGCAGCGCGTTCATAATGGCAGCCGCCACGGTCGAGCCGCCCTTGCGACCCCTCGCGACGATGGCTGGCACGCGTCGTGCGAGTAGCTCCTCTTTCGCCTCGACCACGTTCACAAACCCGACCGGCACCCCAACGACGAGCGCGGGCGCGATCTTCCCCGCGTCCATGAGCTCGGCGAGGCGCAGAAGTGCTGTGGGAGCGTTGCCGACGGCCACGATGAGCGGACCCTCGATGCCGCAAGCTTTGTCCATGCTCGCAACGGCGCGAGTCGTGCCCGCGGCGCGCGCAGCCGCGGCGACATCGGGGTCGGCCATGAAGCACACGGCCTTGCAGCCGAGCTTCGCGAGCGCGGGCTTGCTTATGCCTGCGAGCGCCATGTTCGTGTCGGTGAGCACCGTGGCCCCTGCGCGCAGTGCGTCGAGCGCACAGTGCGCGGCGTCATGGGTAAACACGAGGGAATCGGCGTACGAGAAGTCGGCAGTGGTGTGGATGACGCGCTTCACGACGGGCTCTTCGAGCGGCGGGAACGTGCGGCCGCCGAGCTCTTCGGTGATGATCTCGAAGCTGCGCCGCTCGATGTCGCCGGGCGCCATCTCCTTGGAATCCATCTAGTACTCCACTCCTTCCCTTGCACATATCCCCTGCTCGTAGGGATGTTTCTCGCACCGCATCTCGGTTATGTAGTCGGCCTTCTCCACGATCTTGCGGGAAGGCGCGCGCCCGGTGAGCGCTACTTCGACGCCGCGCGCGGACATATCGAGCGCGCGGTCCACGAGCGCCTCGTCGACAAGCCCCTTCGAAAGCGCGTCGAGTGCCTCGTCGAGCACGAGCAGTCCCTCTTGCGCGCCCTCGAGCTCGGCGAGCGCGGAAGCGAGGTTCCCATCGTGCAGCTCGCACGTCGCGGCAAGTTCTTCCGACGTCATCGACCAGGTAAACTTGTCCGACACCTTCCCCGCGAACACGGGCACGCCGAAATGCTCGGCGAGCAGGCGCACCTCCCCGCTTTCGCCGTCTTTCAGGAACTGCACGACGACGACGCGGCGGCCTGCAGCGAGCATGCGAAGGGCGAGGCCCATCGCCGCCGTGGTCTTGCCTTTGCCGTCGCCATGATACACGTGGATCATACGCCCTCCTCGATAATGCGGTAGACATACTCCATGTCGAGCACCCCGCGCACGACGTCGGCCAGGCGGTCAAACTCGCGCGCACGGTGATCGGCCGCGGACGCCGCGCCCGCAGCACCCACGACGCTCTCGGGCAGGCCGCGCATGCGCGCGAGCGAGCGCGCGAGGGCGAGCGCAACCCCCGGTTCGTCGAACAGGCCGTGGAGATAGGTTCCGAACACGTTTCCGCAGGCCGCGCCTTCCGGTTTGCCGCCAATCGTGCCCGCAGAAGCGCAGGAGACGGTCGTTTCGCCGTCGTGAATCTCGTACCCGCGCGCCGTCATGCCGTTCCACGCCGAGAACGCGCCTTGGGCGCCCGTGATGCGCAGCTCCGACTGGGCGAGGCGCTTTTCCTCCTTGAACACCGTACTTGCAGGGATGAGCCCGAGCCCGCGCGCGGTGCCAGCGCCTTCCCTGCCGTGCGGGTCGGAAAGCTCGTCTCCCAAAAGCTGGTAGCCTCCGCATATGCCGAGCACCGGCGTGCCCGCGCCCGAAAGCGCGCGTACACAGGCTCCGATGCCGCTAGCCGCAAGCCAGCGCGCGTCGTCGAGCGTAGTCTTCGAGCCGGGAAGCACCACCAGGTCGGGTCGGCCCAGATCGGTCGTCGAGGAAACGTAGCGCACGCCCACGCCGGGCACGCGCGAAAGCGGGTCGAAGTCGGTGAAATTCGACAAATGCGGAAGGCGCACGACGGCGACGTCGATGACGCCGCGCGCCTCGCGGGCAGATAGGCGCGGCGCGAGCGAGTCCTCGTCGTCAAGGTCGAGCGTAAGATACGGCACGACACCCACGACGGGAACTCCGCACATCTTCTCGAGCGGGGCCAAACCCGGGCGCAGGATTTCCACATCGCCGCGGAACTTGTTCACCACAAGCCCCCGCAAAAGCGCGCGGTCCTCGGGCGCAAGGAGCGCGACCGTGCCGTAGAGCTGGGCAAATACCCCGCCCGGGTCGATGTCGCCCGCAAGCAGCACGGGGGAGGACACGGCGCGCGCGAGCCCCATGTTGACGATGTCATTTTCGGCAAGGTTGATTTCGGCGGGGCTGCCGGCGCCCTCGATGACGATGACGTCGTTTTCCTCCGCGAGCGAATCGAACGCCTCCAAAATCTGCGGCATGAGCGCCTTCTTTCGCGCGAAGTAGTCCCTCGCAGCGAAGGCTCCCTGCGCCTTGCCGGCCACGATGAGCTGGCTTCGGTGGCCGCTTTCAGGCTTGAGCAGGATGGGGTTCATGCGCACGTCGGGCGGGATGCCGCACGCCTCGGCCTGCATGATCTGGGCGCGCCCCATCTCGAGCCCGTCGGCAGTGACACCGCTGTTGAGTGCCATGTTCTGGCTCTTGAAGGGAGTCACGCGCAGGCCGTCCTGCGAAAGCACGCGGCACAGCCCCGCCGCAAGCAGGCTCTTCCCCACGTTCGACATGGTGCCCTGGATCATGATGGGCTTGGCCCTACCCACGGGTATCGACCTCCTTCGCCAAGCCTCGGCCATCCGCGCCCGCCATAGCGCCGCCCCGTTCGTCGGGTTCGCCTTCGCCCGATGCACCTTCCGCCCGAAGCGCGCGGCTGAACGCCATCGCAAGCCGGGCGTTCTCCCTGTGCGTGCGCACCGCGACGCGGCACCAGAAACGGGACAGTACCGAAAACGAGTCGCACGTGCGGACCAAAACACCCTGATTATACAGGCGCTCGGGGATGTCTTTCGCCGGCGTGCGGACTAAAAGGAAGTTCGCATCCGACGGCACGACGGAAAGCCCGAGCGAGGAGAGCTCGTGGGAAAGCCACGCTCGCTCGCCCGCCAATACGTCGCGCGTGCGCGAGACGTATTCGACGTCTTCCAGGGCGGCGATGCCCGCGGCCTCGGCGACCGAGGAGACGGGCCACGCCTGCCCCGCCCGGCGAATCCCCTCGATGAGTTGGGCGTTTCCGCTGATCAGATATCCCAACCGCAACCCCGCCATTCCGTAGAGCTTGGTGAACGCGGAGAGCACGGCCACATGGCGCGAACACGCGGCGCGTGCGGCCACGCTCCTTTCGCGGGCGTCGGGCGCAAATCCGAGGAAGCACTCGTCCACGACGAGCAGCGCGCCCACCTGCTCGCAGCGGCAAGCCGCGGCCTCGATCACGCTGGGGTCGACGAGGCGCCCCGTCGGGTTGTTCGGATTGCAGAGGTACGCCACGTCTCCCGGCCCCTCGATCGCGCGGGCGAAGGAGGCGGGCACGTCGAAGTCGTCCGCTTCGGAGAGCGGGAACTCCTGCACGCATGCGCCGTAGTACGATGCCGCCTCCGAATATTCAGAGAACGTCGGCGCGCACACGACGATGCGTTTCGGGCGCACCGCCGCGGCGAGCCGCCAGATGATGTCGGACGCGCCCGCGCCGCAGACGATAGTATCTTCGGGAATGCCCTGGGCACGCGCTAGGGCGCGAACGAGGGCGCGGCTTTCCCTATCGGGGTAGGCGTCGATTCGAGAAAGCGCCTTACAAGCTGCGGCGACGGCGCGCGGCGAGGGGCCTGCCGGATTCACGTTCACCGAGAAGTCGATGAGGTCGGAGGCGCCCCCTTCGCAAGCGATGCCGAGCGATTGCGCGCTGCCCCCATGCGTACGGGCGCGCAGGATTCCCCCGGCAGCCCGGGGCGCGGCGTGGTCTTCCCTCATGTCATCGCCCCCACGGCGAGCACGACCGCCGCGCGCGCGGCGCCGAAGACGACGAGCGCGCATACGGACGCAGCGAGCATGAGCCTTGTCGCCCGGGCGATGTCGCCCCACTGGATTTCGCGGGACGCGTCTCCTATCGTCGGTTTCTCAACGAGCTTGCCGAAATACACCGCGGGTCCTGCCAGGCGCAGCCCGAGCGCGCCCGCACACGCTGACTCGGTCTGCGCCGCGTTCGGGCTCGCATGGCGACGCCTGTCGCGGCGCCAGATGCGCGCAGCCCCGCGCGCGTCGAGCCCGACGATCGGGCACACGGCGATCATGAGCAGAGCCGATAAGCGCGAGGGAATCCAGTTCAGCGCATCGTCGAGGCGCGCCGAAGCGCAGCCGAAGTCGATGTAGCGCTCGTTTTTGTAGCCCACCATGCTGTCGAGCGTGTTCACCGCCTTGTACGCCATGCCCAAGGGCGCACCCCCGATCATAAGGTAGAAAAGCGGCGCGATGACGCCGTCGCTCGCGTTCTCCGCCACCGTTTCCACAGCGGCGCGCGCGACGCCCTGCTCGTCGAGAACAGACGTGTCGCGTCCCACGATGAGCCCGACGGCTTCGCGCGCCGCGACAAGGCCGCCCTTCGAGAACGCGCGGGCCACGGCCAGGCTCTGGCGGCGCAGCTCGCATGCCGCGAGAATCTGATAGCTCGCCCATGCCTCGGCCACGAAGCGCAAGCCGGAGTGAACCATGCCGCAAAGATGCAGGATTCCCCAGGTCAAAAGCCCAAACGCAAGCGGAAGCGCCACGGCAAGCACAAGCCCTGCGGCGCGCGTGCCCGCGGACGTTTGCGGGAATGCGCCCCGCAGGCGGCCTTCGGCCCACGTGATCGCGCGCCCCATGGCGACGACGGGATGGGGAAGCCAGCGCGGGTCGCCGAAGGCAAGGTCGGCCGCGAACCCGGCGGCGACGGCAAGAATCGTCATCACCGGGCATCGCCCCCCGAAGCGGGGCGAACGTCGCGAAGGCAGCGCCCATCCCAAGTGGCGGCCCATGCGCCGCCCGGCTCGGTATGCACGTCGAAGTATCCCAATTTCGGGACAGCTAGCTCGGAGAGCAGCGCTTTCACGGTACCCGCGTGAACGACGAAGACGGCGCGCCCACTCCCCTGGGCGCGCTCCGATTCGCACGCCTCCCGAAACGCCGCGATGACGCGGCGGGTGAAATCGCTCTTGCCCTCGCCATGCGGGCAGCGCGTCTCGCACCAGGAGTCTACCCAGGCGCGATAGCGCGCATCCTCTTTAAGCTCGGCGGCGCTTCGCCCCTCGAAGTCGCCGAAATCCATCTCGCGCAGACCGGGGCACGCCATAAGCTCCGCGTTCGGGAAGAGGATGCGCGCCGTCTGGTCGGTGCGGGCCATGCCGCTCGTGATAACACGGAACACGTCACGATCGCACGCGAGGTCGCGCAAAGCGCGCTCGCCCGCACTCGACAGGGGCTCGTCGGTGCCCGCCCCGCTGTAGCGATGGTCTTCCGTGCCCGCCGTGGCACCATGGCGCACGAAGACGACTTCCAAAGGCGCACCCGCGCCCTGCGTCCCTCGAGGTGCATCGGCAAGGTTTCCTTTGATGACCTGGGGAATCCCGCACGTCATGCGCACGACGACGTCGGCGCGCGCAGCGAGCGCGCATCCCAGGCGCCCCGCGCGCTCGCGCCATTGGGCGTCTTCCGCACGCATGGGGACGACCCCCGAGCCGACCAAGGGCAGAATCACTGCGTCGAAGCCGATCAGCCGCTCGAGCGCCCGGTCAGCGTCGAGCGCGCGTACGAGTTCCTCAGCACGGTAAGCGACACGGCCGGCAAAAGCCGCGGGCACGCCGCCCTCCGCAAACTGCGCCGCGTCGACGAAATCGTCCGCCGCGAACCCGAGCTTTTCGCGCACGAAGGTCCTCTTCCCCGAATGCGCGCCACCTACCACGAGCATCATAGGAGCATGCCCCCCGCCACCAGCATGGCAAGCATCGCGAGCTCGGCCCATTGCAGAAACCATCCGGCCAAATCCCCCGTCACTCCGCCGAAGCGGGACAGAGCAACATGGCGGTACCACGCGAGCGCCAAAAGCCCCGCCACCGCCATAAGGGCGCCGACGGCCTGAGCGCACGCGACCATCCCTGCAGCCGAAGCCGCAGTGAAAGCGCAAAGCGGCACGACGATCGCCGCGCGCTTCTTCGCAGGCGAGAGCCCCGCGGCCATGCCGTCCGCCCGCGCGGCAGACCAGCATTCAACGGCGAGCCCCGAAAGCGAGCGGGAGAACACGAGCGAGCACAGAAGTGCGAGGAACGCCCCCGCCGTAAGCGGCAGCGCGGTGAAAAGGGAAAACTGCAGAATAAGGTACACAACAACACCGATGACCCCAAAGGCGCCCGCCCGCGGGTCGTGCATGATCTCGAGCTTTCGCTCGCGCGGGGCCCAACTTGCAAGCGCATCGGAGGTGTCGCAGAGCCCGTCTAGGTGGATGCCTCCCGTCACCGCCACAGGCAGCGCCACGAGCACGGCCGCGACGATGGTCGCGGGCACGCCGAGCAGGTTCGCCACGTACCCCCACGCCGTCATGAGGAAGCCTTCCGCAAGGCCCACCAGGGGAAACGCGGCAAGCGCATGGGTTGACCCGAAATCGGTCCAGGCCGATTTCGGAACGGGGATACGCGAGAACGTTCCGAAAGCCGCGCCGATTGCCTCTACTATCTTCACCTTGTAGGTCCTTCGCCTTTCATCCACACGGGAATCCCGCATACCACTTCGACTGCGCGGTCGGCCAGCGCCGCCACACCCGCGTTCACGCGCGCGAGCGCGCGCCTCCATGCCTCGGTCCCTTCATCGTAGCGCATCCCATCGGCAAACACGTCGACGGTGACCACCACCGTATACGCAGCGGCCTGAGCGAGCCGTTCAATGCCTCCGAGCACCTCGCGCGCCACAGCGTCAGGGTCACGCGGGGACAAGCCGCCTTCCGCGAAGAGCTCGTTCGCAACCAGGTTGCCCACGTCCTCCAAAAGAAGCGTGCAGCCGCGCGGAAGCCCGGGCACTGCGGCGCCCACGTCACGCGTGCACTCGAGGGTAGAAAACCCCTTGCCCTCGCGCAGCGCCCGATGGCGCGCGATACGGCGGGCGCCATCTTCCCCGAAGGGCTCCATCGTTGCGAGGTACACGCGGGGGCCGTCGTGCCCGAGGCACAGGGACTCGGCGTAGGCGCTCTTGCCGCTCGCGGCGGCGCCGATGACGAGCGTCACCTTCATTTCCCGGCCTCGAAATGCTCGTAAGCAGCCATACCAGTCGCCGTGAACGTCTTCCCATCCCGGTACACGCACAGCGCCGAATCCAGAAGGGGCAGATACGCCATGGCGCCCGCGCCCTCGCCCAAGTGCATGCCTGCGTCGAGGGGTGCCTTTAAGTCGAGCTCGCGAAGGAGCTCCTGGCTTGCGGGTTCGCTTGATGCGTGGGTGCCCACGAGGTAGCCCAAGACGTTGGGGCACAGGCGCGCTGCGCACAGGGCCGCCGTGCAGGATATGACCCCGTCGAGGAGCGCCGGCGCCTTCGAGGCCGCGGCCCCCAGGTAGAAGCCGCACATCGCCGCAATGTCGAAGCCGCCCACCTTCGAAAGCACGTCGATCGGGTCGGCGGGATCGGGCGAGTTCGCGTCGATAGCGTGCTCGACCACGTCGCGCTTGCGCGCGAGTGAGGCGTCCGAGAGCCCCGCGCCGCGCCCGACGAGGCTCCGCGCTTCCGCCCGAATGAGCACTGCGGCCACCGCCGCCGAGGTGGTCGTGTTGCCGATGCCCATCTCGCCCGCGGCGAGAAGGCGCACGCCGGTGCGGGCAAGCCCGCACGCGACGGCGATTCCGACCTCGATCGCGCGCACGGCCCCATCGCGAGACATAGCGGGGCCGTGCGCGATGTTGCCGCTCCCCCGCCGCACGTTCGCGCGCACCATGCGCGTGTCTTCTATACCCCGGGCCATACCCACGTCGACGGGCACGACCTCGGCACCCGCGAACGCCGCCATGCGGCAGGCGCTCGTGGCCCCCTCGCACATGTTGCGCGCGACGGCTCGCGTCACGTCTTGCCCGCTTTGCGACACGCCTTCGGCAACGACCCCGTTGTCGGAGAAGAATACCGCGAGCGCACGGGGGAACTCGGCCACCTCGGCGCTCCCCTGAGCTGCGGCGATACACGCGACGGCGTCTTCAAAGTCGCCCAATCCCCCCAAGGGGTGCGCGATGGAGTCCCACGCGGCGTACGCGGCGGCGCGGGCGCACTCGTCTGCGGGCGCGATCCGGGAGAGCGCGGATTCGAGCACGGCGCCCGGCGCCGACGAGAACGCGCGCTCGACTTCCTCGCGGATGCAGGCAAGCGCGGTTTCGGTTGCTTCAGCCATGCCGTCTCCTCTCTGCGAACGACGCCGCGGCAGACGCGAACGCGCGCGCAACGTCGGGGTTCGCAGGATAGTACACATGCGGGAAGCCCGCAACCAGGGACGGGGTGGTCGACATGCACGGCCAGCCCTTGTCGCGCCGGGGCTTCTGCGCCCAGAAGTCGCCGCCCGGGCAGGTGGACTGCCAGTAGTGGAACTCGTGCGCGCGGATGCGTGTGCCGCGCGGCCCGTAGAGCCCGTCGCGTTGGGAAGTGAGCACCACGTACCCGAAATGGGACAGCCTTACCCCATTCTCGCTTGCGCCCTCAAGGGCGCCCGTAACAGGCCAGCGCCGCCCCTCGCTATCGACGATTTCGCGCTGCAGGTACAGAAACCCACCGCATTCGGCGACCGTCGGCATGCCGGATTCCACCGCGCGCCGCACCGCCTCGCGCATCGGCGCGTTCTCGGAGAGCTGCCGCGCATGGAGCTCCGGGTAGCCGCCCCCCAGATAGAGGGCGCTTGTCCCCCGGGGCAACTCGCTATCACACAGGGGGCTGAAAAAGGCCAGCTCGCAACCCAGGTCCTCGAGCGCGCGCAGGTTCTCCTCGTAGTAGAACGAGAACGCCTCGTCACGCGCGACGGCGACGATGGGCCGCGTTCCCGCGATCGGCTCCAACCGGTAAGGTTCCTCGCGGATATCGGGTGCCGTTGCCGCTATTTCGAGCAAGCGGTCGACGTCGACGCTCTTTTCCACCAGCTCGGCCATCTTGTCGATGCGCGCGGAGAGCTGCTCGACCTCGTCGGCGGTCACAAGCCCCAGATGCCGGCTTTTGAGCGAGAACGTCTCGTCGGCGGGGATATTCCCCAAAACCGCGACGCCCGTGTGCTTCTCGATCGCAGGCGCCGCGTAGGCGCAGGCAGCGGCGCTCGTCTTGTTCAGCACGACGCCGCGCACGTTCGCACAAGGCAGGAACTCGGCGATGCCGCGGATTACGGCGGCGAGCGATAAAGACGCCCCGCGCCCGTTCACCACTAAAACGACCGGCGTTTCCGTGTCGCGCGCAACCTGGTAGCTGCTCGCGTCGGCCACGCCGGGCGCCATGCCGTCGTAGAAGCCCATGACCCCCTCGAGCACCGCGACATCCGCGCCCGCGGCGCCGCGTGCGAGCAGGGCGCGCAGCGTCGGGGCGTCGGTGAAGAAGCCGTCTAAGTTGCCCGAGCGCGCACCCACGACGCGGCGATGAAAGAGCGGGTCAATGTAGTCGGGACCGCATTTGAAGGCCGCGCATGCAAGGCCGCGACGCGCGAGCGCGCGCAGGAGCGCGCACGTGACGACCGTCTTGCCGCTCCCGCTCGAGGGCGCAGCGACCATGAAGCGCGGGATGGACGTGCTCACCGGGCACCGCCTTCCCCACCTGCGGCGTTGCAGTTAGCAAGCGAGACCACCTCAACGGATGGTATCCCCTCGGTAGAGGGGTCCTCCCCGACAGGCGACTCAACAAGCGCCCCGACATCGGCAAGCTCCTCGGCATCCGCGCCCGCACCACGCGCGCTGACGAGGAACACGGGGTTTTGCGCCTTCATAAGATGGTGCGAGCCTACAGCCTCGGCACGGGCGGCCGACACCTGGCACGCCTCGAACCCCTTAAAGCGCGAACCCGAGAGGAGCGCGCACGCCTCGGTGAGCGTCTCAACGGTGACGCATGGCACGCACAGGCGAACCTGCAAGTTCTTCTCGAGCGCCGCCTCCACGATGGAGGGAAGCTCGCCCGCGCTCCCGCCGACGAACACGGCGTCGGGGACGGGCAGTTTCGCGAGCGTTTCGGGGGCGACACCGGGGACCGCATGCACGTTGCCGCACCCGAATGCATCCGCGTTCTCTCGGATGAGCCGCACGCCGGCCGCGTTGCGCTCGACCGCCCATACCGACCCCGCTCGCGCGACGAGCGCCGCCTCGATCGACACGCTCCCCGTGCCGGCGCCGACATCCCACACGGTGTCGGTCGCGGTAAGGCGCAGCTTCGCGAGCGCGACGGCGCGCACCTCCTGCTTGGTCATGGGAACGTCGCCGCGGATGAAGAGCTCATCGGGAATGCCCGAGGAAGCGTACGGCCAGCGGGAGCTCGCGGCGCGGGATGCGCCCGCAGAGTCCGCCGCGAAAGAAGCCGCCGCGGGCGCAAACGCGCCGGCCGGCACCTCGGAGGCTGCGCTAGAGTTCGCAGGCGACCCGGCGCAGCCTGCGAACTCGATAAGCATCACGTTCAAGTCGTCGAACGTCTGACCTACGATTTCACTTGCGGTCGCGCAGGTGATGCGCTCGTCGGGGTACGACAGGCGCTCGGCCACCGTCACGCGCGCGTCCTCAAAGCCCGCCTGCACAAGCTCGCCCGAAAGCCGCGAGGGGTCTTCCCCGCCCGACGTGGCGAGGAAGAGCTCACCTGCGCGCTCGGCCTCGGCCACGATGTCGCACGCCACGCCGTGAGCACTCACAAAGCGCCAATCCTGCCATGGACGCGCGAGGCGCGCGGCGAGATACGACGCTGAGCTTATGCCGGGAATGACGCGCACGTCCACCTGCGCGTCGCCGGAGAGCGCCTCCACCAGGCGGCGCGCGCCGCTGAACAGCCCCACATCGCCCGTCATCACGACCACGGCGCGCTGCCACGACGCCGCATCGGTGAGCGCGGCGACGATGTCCGCCGTCTTCACGAGCTCGCATCTCACCACGTCGGGCGGCACGTCGATGCCGACAAGCGCGCGATGAGCGCCGATGACCACGTCGGCGATGTTGATCGCGTCGAGCGCCGCGCGCGAGAGCAAGTCGGGGTTTCCGGGCCCCGCCCCGATGATCGTTACATTTCGCATGGAATCTCCCGATACCCGCGCGGCGTGACCATACGGCCGCTTACGCGCTTCGTGCCCGCGTTGCCGACGAACACGGTGGTGAACATGTCGGCATCGAACTCCCCCAGCTCGGAGAGCCTGCACATGCCCGACTGCTGCCCCTCGCGCCCGATGTTGCGTACCCAGCCGCAGAGCGTGTCGGGGGCCTTCCATTCGAGCATAATCTTCGCCGCGCGCGAGAGCCTGTCGGCGCGCTTTCTGCTGCGCGGGTTGTACAAACAGATGCAGAAGTCGGCGCTCGCCACGGCGGCGAGTCTGCGCTCGATGACCTCCCACGGCGTGAGCAGGTCGGAGAGCGACACGACCGCAAAGTCGTGGGCAAGCGGGGCGCCGAGCACCGCCGACCCGCTCTGAGCTGCGGTGGCCCCGGCGATAACTTCCACGTCTACATCGGGGTAATCCTCCGCAAGCTCCAGCACGGGGCTCGCCATGCCGTACACGCCCGCGTCACCGCTGCACACGAGCGCCACGGCTTCTCCGCTCTGCGCGCGCGAAAGCGCCAGGCGGCACCGTTCGACCTCGTGCATCATCGGCGTCGCGAGATGCGCCGCGTCGGGCACGGCGGAGAGCGCGAGCTCCACGTATTTCGTGTACCCCACAACGATGTCGGCCGCCTCGAGCGCGCGCCGAGCCGCAATCGTCATGCCGTCGGGGCCGCCAGGGCCGATCCCCACCACGAAGAGCTTTCCCATCACCGCTCCTTAAACGAAAGTTCGATAGTTACCTTGGAAAACGCGACGGTCACGCCGCCGTGAGCGAGCTTCGGGAAGATAAGTTTGCCCCCGTCCGCGAGCGCCGCGCGCTCGCACACGTTGTCGACCCCCACCGTCGCGCGCACGAAATCAGATGGTGAAACGCTGCCTTCGACCTGCGACAACTCCTCTACGGAATACGTCACAAGCGGGATATTGCGCGCGCGACAGAAGGCGAGCAGACCCTCCTCGTGCGCCTTCACGTCGATCGTCGCCGCTTCGCGCACGGCCGAAGGCGAGATACCCGCCTGCCCGCACGCGAGAAGAAACGTCTCCCCGATCGCTTCGGCGCACGCACCGCGACGGCACCCTATGCCCGCAACGATGCAGGGCACGACAAGGCGAAGCGGCTCGGGCGCAGACGTCTGCGCCCGCACGCCCGCCGGCTTCCCCGTCTCACCGGCGGGCACGACCTCGCCCGTTGTCTCCGCCGCGCGAACGGACGCACCTGCATTCGCGCCAGCGAACGGCGACACGACAATATCGGCCCGAGCGCGGTCGGACGCAATGTCAACCCCCTCAGGCAGCTGTCCCGAAATCGGCATGTCGGAATAGAGCGCCACGCGCCCGCCCGAAAGCAGCCGCGCCGACACTCGCTTGATGGCCTCGGGATTCGAAACGGCGAGCCCCGCACAGCGAGCCCACGTATCCACCGCCCACACGCCGCGGACGTCGGTCGCCGTGGTGATGACGGGGATGGCCCCTGCCGCGCGTGCCACAGTTTGCGCAAGCTCGTTCGCACCGCCCAAATGCCCCGACAAAAGCGGGACGGCAAAGCGCCCCGCCTCGTCGATCGCCACAACCGCAGAATCGCTTGCCTTCGAGGCGACATGCGGCGCGATCGCCCGCACGGCGATGCCCGCCGCGCCCACGAACAGAAGCGCGTCCGACGCTTCCCACGCGAGCGCCGTCCATGCGCGCAGGTCGGCCTTCCACTCGCCGAACCCGCGCGAAACGGAAACGTCCCAGCCAGGGTCATCTTCACCTGTCTGCGCGCAATCGGAAAGCGCGCGTGCGGTGCGCTCCGCCAACGCATATCCCCTCTCAGTGAACGCTATGCAGGAAACCCTCATCTAGCGCACCACCATCGTCGAGAAGTAGCTGCCCCGATCGGGCACATCGTCGACCGAGCGGTACACGCGCTCGCCCGGAAGCCCACAGTCCTCTACGAGCTCGGCACCGTCGAAGGCGCCCTCCTCGCGAAGGATGCACTTCGTGTCCGCAAGCGAGCGGCGCGCCTTCATGACCACCTTCGTCCCCGGCCAGCTGATTGCGCGGCGCACGTCGTCGTAGCCGCCGGGCACGATGTGCAGAGGCGACGACATCTCGGGCGTGAGGTCGCGCTCGAGCGCCGCGGCGACCGCGCAGAAGCTCGGCACGCCGGGAATGGCGCGCGCCTCGAACCCGCGGGCGCGCACGTCGGGCGCTATGCGCTGGAAGGTGGCGTAGATGCTCGGGTCCCCCAGGTTCAGCAGCGCGACGTCGCGGACCGCATCCAGGTGCGCGACAAGCTCGCGAACAAGCGAGGCATGCTCGGCCGCGCGGCGCTCGACGTCGCGCGTCATCAAGAATCGCACGGGGATCACCGTCTTGCCTGTAAGGTCGACGGCGCCGCGCACGATGTCGAGCGCGACCATGGCCCCGTCCGCCGTCTGCGGTGCGGCGATGACCGGACACGATTCGATTGTGCGGACGGCCTTGATCGTGAGCAGCTCGGGGTCGCCAGGCCCCGTGCCCACCCCGTACAGCACGCCTTTACTCATACGTAGCCCCCAATTCCCCGATAACTGCATCGGCGCCCGACGTGCGGAAAAGCTCTCGGCGCTCGGCGTCGAACACGACCGCGGCGATGTCGCATGCGCCCGCCGCGCGGCGGCGCAACCTGTCATCGATTGCCGCAGCGAGCGAGGCGCGCGCAGCGTCCCCCACGCCGGCGGCCTCGATTACCTCGAGCGCCGCCGTGGTCGTGACCGACGACATGATCTCGCGCACGGTCTTCGCGCCAGCGCCGGCCAAGGCCGCGTGGGCGGCCAGAATCTCCGCGCGGCAGTCGGCGGTACGCGAATGGGTGTCCATGATGCCGCCCGCAACCTTCACCAGCTTGCCGATGTGTCCCACAAGAAGGACATTGGTAAATCCCTCGCGAACGCAGCAATCAATCGCATCGCCCACGAAGTTGGAGATGAAGACCACCGGCGCACCGTTTAGGTGGAAATGCCCCGAGATGAACTGCCCGCCGTAGTTGCCGGGCGTGAGCACGACTCCGCGCCGCCCCATAGCCGCATGCTGCCGGATCTCGAGCTCGATGCTGTCGCGCAAGGCAGCAAGGCTGCGCGGCTCGACGATGCCCGTCGTGCCCAGGATGGAAATGCCGTCCTCTATCCCCAGGTGCGGGTTGAAGGTCTTTTCGGCAAGGGCAACACCCTCGGGTACCGAAATCGTCACAGCAATATTTCCAGAAAAGCCGTGCGCGGCACACACCTCGCGCACCGCCGAAGTGATCATCGCGCGCGGCGTCGCGTTGATGGCGGCCGCCCCCACCGGCTGCTCGAGCCCGGGCAACGTCACGCGCCCCACGCCCACGCCGCCATCGACGGAAACTTCCGATTCGCGCGCGGGCACGCCCTTGCTGCCCGCAGTGCCCGTGCCCGACCCCGCATGTTCCACGCGCGCGTACACGAGCACGCCGTCGGTCACATCGGCATCGTCGCCTGCGTCCTTTCGCACGGCGCACTGGGCGCACCCCTCGCCGATGCATGCGTCGACCACGTTCGCCTCGACGGGCAGCCCGCCGGGGGTGACGATCGACACGCGGCCGACGGGCTTTCGTGACAAGAGCATCTCGCAGGCCGCCTTCGCCGCGAGCGCGGCGCAGCTCCCCGTGGTGTAGCCGCAGCGCAGGCGGGTCGTCCCGGTATATATGTAGTGCTCGAAGGCCATGCTAGCTGCTCGCCTTCCGATACCCTGTGGCAAACGAAGGGTCGTAAAGCTTGCTGCGCTCGTACGACTCCGCTTGCGCGCCGTTGTGCGCAAGCCCGCCGCGAGCTCCGAGCACGCGGCCCACCACCACGAGCGCCGTGCGGTCGATGCCCTCTCGCGCGCCCGCATCGGCGAGCGTGCCCACTGTGCATCGAACCACGCGCTCCTCAGGCCAGGTCGCCTTGTACACGAGCGCCGCCGGCTCGTCGGAGCTGCGGCCCGCGGCCAAAAGCTCGGCGGAAAGCTCGGCGAGCATACCCGAGCTCAGGAATATGACCATAGTCGAGCCGCTTTCCGCCATGGTGCGCATGCCCTCGCCCGCGGGCATGGGGGTACGTCCGGAAAGCCGCGTGATCACGACCGACTGGCTGATTCCCGGCAGCGTGTATTCCTGGCGAAGCGCCGCCGCGGCACCGCAAAAGCTCGACACGCCGGGCACCACCTCGTAGTCCACGCCGCGCGCGTCGAGCGCGTCCATCTGCTCCTGGATGGCGCCGTACAGGCACGGGTCGCCCGTGTGCAGGCGCACCACTTCCTCGCCCCGCGCATCTGCCGCGCACATCACGTCGAGCACTTCCTCCAAGGTCATGTGCGCGCTGTCGTAGACGACGCAGGATTCCTTGCACTCGGCGAGCAGCTCGGGATTCACAAGGCTTCCCGCCCAAACGACTACGTCGGCCGCGCGCAGAAGGCGCGCCCCGCGCAGCGTGATAAGGTCGGCGGCGCCCGAGCCTGCGCCAACGATATGAATCATCCGAGCCTTCCCTTCCCGTTTCTCATCGCAACCGTTTACGCCGCCATTCGCGCAGCGGGCAAAACACGGCGCCTGCGGCAGCAATCGGCGCAAATACGCAGGCAGGAGGCGCAATGCCGCCCGCGCTGGCTTTGACACGTTCACAAGTGCCCACTATCATAGTAAAAGTTTCGGCAACGAGCATATGACAATCGGATAAAAGGAAATGACCGGCGCGGCGCCTGCACAGCCCGCGCTGGCTTGCGGAGGGAACCAGGTGGGAATCCTGGGCAAGGGACATTACTGTATAGGACGCGCGGGCGAACCGCCTCGCGCCCCAAGCCAGACTGCTTCGCCTTTTCCTCACGGCATCGCCGTGGCGTTAGCTCCTTGTGAACCCCGAGGGGTGCGCTTTTCTTTCGCTTGTGCCGACAAGCAACTGTCGCCGGGGGACCGGCAAACCGAGGAAAGGAAAAACCATGTCCGACCAGATGTCACGCCGCGGCTTCATGGGCGCCGCAGCAACCGGAGCCGTCGCGCTCGCCGGAGTCGCGCTCGCGGGCTGCTCCAACACCTCCGCGAGTTCCGAGAAATCTAGTGAAAAGGAGAAGACCGCGAAGCCGGTCATCCTCGTCACGAGCTTCGGCACGAGCTACAACGACTCGCGCCACATCACCATCGGCGCCATCGAAGACGCTATCCGCGAGAAGTACTGGCAGGACTACGACATCCGCCGCGCCTTCACCGCGCAGATCATCATCGACAAACTGAAGAAGCGCGACGGCATCACGATCGACAACATGACCGAGGCGCTCGACCGCTGCGTGGAAGACGGCGTGAAGGAAATCGTCGTGCAGCCGACGCATCTCATGGCTGGCCTGGAATACGCCGACGTGAAAGACGAGCTCGACAAGTACGCCGACAAGTTCGACAAGATCTCGCTCGGCGACCCGCTGCTCACCTCCGACGACGACTACAAAAAGGTGGCCGCAGCCATTAAGGAGAACATGGCGTCCTTCGACGACGGCGAGACGGCGCTGTGCCTCATGGGCCACGGCACCGAAGCCGATTCCAACGCCGACTATGCCAAGATGCAGGAAGTGTTCAAGAACGAGGGTTTGACGCAGTTCTTCGTCGGCACCGTCGAGGCTGAACCGACCTGCGAGGATGTTATCGCCGCCGCGAGCGCCGCAGGCTACAAGAAGGCCGTGCTCGCGCCGTTCATGGTGGTCGCGGGCGACCACGCGAACAACGACATGGCAGACGAGACCGACCCCGACAGCTGGGCTGCGAAGTTCGTGGCCGCCGGCTTCGAAGTGACGTGCCTGCTCCAGGGTCTGGGACAGAACGTCGCGGTCGACGACATCTACGTCTCGCACGTGGACGACGCCATCGCCAAGCTGTAAACTCGCCGCGCACGGGGGCGCCGGTCGCGTCCCCGTGCAACGGGCATGCGCCTTTCCCCGACTGACGACGCATGCCCGTTGCATTCGCATCCCGACTGCCCACCGCACGGCACAGGCGGTCGAAGCGATTGAAAGGAACCCCCTCCATGTTGAAGAAAACCCTCGTCTTCGCCCTGTCGGCGGCGCTTTGCGCGTTCTCGCTCGCCGGCTGCGCCGGAAATTCAATCGACAGCGCAAAGGCAAGCGATGCCGATTCCCAGGAAAAGACCGAACAGGCGGCCGATGCGCCCGCGGGCGCAAGCGCTGCCCCCATCACCGCCGACAAGGTGGCCGACGGCACCTATCCAATCACCGTAGATTCCAGCTCGAACATGTTCAGGATCGTGGACGCCCAGCTCATCGTGGAAAACGGCTCCATGCACTGCGTGATGACGCTTTCCGGCACGGGCTACGGCAAGCTCTTCATGGGCACGGGCGACGAGGCTGCCGCCGCAAGCGAGGCCGACTTCATCCCCTATGTGGAAAACGCGGAAGGCAAGTACACCTACGACGTGCCCGTTGATGCGCTCGACGAGGACACCGCCTGTGCCGCGTGGAGTATTAGAAAAGAGCAGTGGTACGACCGCACACTTGTGTTCGAATCCGCCGGCGTCGATCTGCGCGCCGACGCACTGAAGTAACGCCATGCGGTCGATTCTTCCCAAGGGGGAAAACAGGAAGCTCCACAGCATCGCGGCGCGCGCGATCGCCTGCGTTCTCGTCGCCCTGCTCGCGCTTCCCTTCGCGGGGTGCAGTGCGAGCCCGAACGCGACCGGTGGCACGGCGGGCTCTCAGGAATACACGGTGAGCGTCTCGCTTTCCGGCGGGTCAGGGCGCGCAAGCATCGCCTCACCCACCACAATTGTGAAGGATGGCGACACCTACACCGCGACCATCACCTGGTCGAGTTCGAACTACGACAAGATGACCGTCGACGGCGTGGACTACGCGCCCGTAAACGACGGCGGCAACTCCACGTTCGAGATACCCGTCACGCTCGACGAGGACATCGCCGTGTCGGCCGAGACCGTCGCCATGTCGACGCCGCACACCATCGACTACACGCTCCACTTCGACTCATCCACCATGAAGGAGAAATCGGGCGACGATGCAAGCGGCGGCTCCCCTGCGGGAACGGCTTCAAGCGCCGCGGCCGACTTCCACAACGCCGATTTGGGCTGCGGCTGGGAGCCGACGGGAGCGCTTCAGCTTGAATACGCCGAGCACTTCACTGTCGACGAGTTCGAAGGCGGCCTGCGGCTTATCTGCGTTTCGAACGGGGAGCGCTTCCTCGTGGTGCCGCAAGATGCGAAGGTACCTGATGGGTTAAGCTCCGACATCGCGGTCATAAGGCGCCCCGCCAACAAGGTGTACCTCGTGTCGTCGGCGACGATGTGCCTAGTCGACGCGCTCGATGCGAACGACAATATCATCATGTCGGGCACGAAGGCCGACGATTGCTCGGTCGCGGGCTTCAAAAGCGCGCTCGAAAGTGGGGCGATCGCCTACGGCGGCAAGTACAGCGCGCCCGACTACGAGCGAATATCGGCCTCGGGCTGCACGCTCGCCATCGAGAACACCATGATCAACCACACACCCGATGTGAAGGAAAAGCTGCAGAAGCTCGGGCTCGTCGTGCTCACCGAACAGTCGTCAAGCGAGCCCGAAGCACTCGGGCGCGTCGAGTGGATTAAGCTTTTCGGCGTCCTGTTCGACAAGGAAGACGAGGCCGCGCACCTGTTCAACGAGCAGAAGGCCCGCGTCGAGCAAACGTCGGGGCTCGCGTCGTCAGGTAAAACCGTGGCGTATTTCTACATTAACTCGAACGGGGCCGCCGTCACGCGGCGGGCGGGCGACTACGTGGCGCAGATGATCGAGCTTGCAGGCGGCAGCTACGCGCTCGATGACGCGCAGACGGCGTCGACGTCAGGTTCGTCAGTAACGCTCGAAATGGAGAGCTTCTACGCGACGGCGAAGGATGCCGACATCATCGTCTACAACGGCACCATCGACGAATCGGTTGCCACCTTGAACGACTTCGTAGGCAAAAACGCGCTATTGTCGCAGTTCAAAGCCGTGAAGAACGGCAACGTCTGGGTCACAAGCGCCGACATGTACCAGCAGATGACTTCTACCGCCGACATTATCGACGAGCTGCACGGGGCGTTCACCGGCGATGACGCGAGCGACTTCCATTATCTGAGGAAGCTCGGCTAGCGCCATGAGAAGCCGGCTTTCCATAGCATACGACGAATCGGGGCGCGCCGCGTGGTATCGCGTCGTGACGGCGCTGCTCGCTGTTGCCCTCATCGTGCTCGTCGGGGCCAACCTGTGCATCGGGAGCGTGCTCGTGCCCGCAGACCACATCCCCGGCATCCTTTCGGGCGGCGCGGCCAATTCCATGGAAAGCCAGGTCATCTGGGAGATTCGCCTGCCGCGCGTGCTTTCAGCCGTGCTTCTCGGCGGGGCACTTTCGCTCTCCGGGTTCCTGCTGCAGACGTTTTTCAACAACCCCATCGCCGACCCGTTCATCTTGGGCGTCTCCTCGGGCGCAAAGTTCGTCGTCGCGCTTACGATGATCGTACTTCTGGGCGCAAACCAGGCCATGTCCTCGCCGGCCATGGTGGCCGCAGCGTTTCTGGGCTCGCTTATCACCATCGGCTTCGTGCTCCTCATTGCACGGCGCATAAGTTCCATGGCCATGCTCATCGTGGCGGGCGTCATGGTGGGATACATCTGCTCGGCGGCGACGAACTTCCTCATCGCCTTCGCCGACGACCAGTCCATCGTGAACCTGCACAACTGGTCTTTGGGTAGCTTCTCGGGTTCGAGCTGGGACGACGTCGCGGTCATCGCGGTCGTGGTGATCACCGTGAGCGCATGCGTATTCGCGATATCGAAGCCCCTTTCCGCCTTCCAGCTGGGAGAGGCCTACGCGAAAAGCGTCGGCGTGAACGTCGCACGCTTCCGCGTGGTGCTCGTCCTTCTAGCGAGCATGCTCTCCGCCTGCGTGACCGCGTTCGCTGGTCCGGTGTCGTTCGTAGGCATCGCGGTTCCGCATCTCGTGAAGTCGGCGCTGAAGTCGTCGAAGCCCATCCGCGTGATTCCTGCGTGCTTCTTGGGAGGCGCCATCTTCTGCGCGGGCTGCGATTTGATCGCGCGCACGCTGTTCTCTCCCGTCGAGCTTTCCATCAGCGCCGTCACCGCCATCTTCGGCGCGCCGGTGGTTATCGCGCTCATGTTGAAGAAGCGGGTGAGGTAGATGGGGGAATTCGTGCCGTGGCCCAAAACGCCCGGAGGGGACATTCCATGCTTAGACAGTCCTGAGCTCGCACGAAAGCGCCAAAAGGCACTTTCGGCTCGTGCGGAACTGCGCGCGGAACGCCTCCTCCGAGCGGAGTCGAACCTCGAAACCCCGGTCGAAACGCAGGCTGACGGAGCGCCGCTTTTCCGCATAAGCGACCTGTCGGCGGGCTACGACAAGAAGGTCGTAGTCGAAGGCATCGATCTGGAGGTTCGCGCGGGCGACGTCGTGGCGCTCATCGGGCCGAACGGCTCGGGCAAGTCGACCATCTTGAAAACCATCACACGCCATCTTGCACCGCTTGCCGGCGCGGTCGAGCTCGACGGGCGGGAGATTTCCCGATGGAAGACGGCGGAGTTCGCAAGGAACCTTGCCGTTATGCTGACGGATCGCCCCCGGACCGAGCTCCTCACCTGCCGCGATATCGTAGAGACGGGAAGGCATCCCTACACCGGGCGAATGGGCACACTCTCGCCCGACGACCATAGTCGGGTCGACGAGGCCATGAAAACCGCACATGTGGAAGAGCTCGCCGAGCGCGACTTCATGCAGATAAGCGACGGGCAACGCCAGCGCGTCATGCTCGCACGCGCCATCGCGCAGGATCCGCGCGTGCTCGTTCTCGACGAGCCCACGTCGTATCTCGATATCCGCTACCAGATCGACCTGCTGCGAATACTTCGCCATCTTGCGAAATCGCGGAATGTGGCTGTCATCATGTCCATCCACGAACTCGAGCTCGCGCAGAAAAGCGCCGACAAGGTGATTTGCGTGAAGGACGGCCGGGTCTTCCGCGCCGGCGCACCCGAGGACATATTCACGCGCGAGACGATTGGCGAGCTCTACGGCCTTCAACATGGCACCTTCAACGAGCGCTTCGGCAGCGTGGAAATTGGACGCCCGCACGGCGATGCACACACGTTCGTCATCGCCGGCGCAGGTACGGGGTCGGCTGTGTTTCGCCAGCTCATCCGGCAGGGCAAGGCGTTCTACGCGGGCGTTCTGCACGAAGGGGACATCGACTGCGAGCTCGCGCGCGACCTGGCGGCGGAATGCGTGGCCGAGCGCGCCTTCGAGCCGATCGGGGATAAAACCATAGCCCGCGCCAAAGAGCTCCTCGTCCACTGCCTGCGCCTTATCGTGTGCCCCGCCGCCTTCGGCACCATAAACGCCCGCAACGCAGAGCTCGTCGAGTTCGCACGCTCGCATGGTATCGAGGTCATGCGAGCGTGCGAAGGCGCATCGGAGGATTCCCAATTGGAGTGGGAAGGATAAACTGGACTTTCATTTAAGGATCCTCAGGCTATAGCTCCTACGCCGGCGAGGTCTCCAAGGCGCCGGAGAACCTCGTGAACAGGAATTTCCACGCCGACGAGCCCAACTAGACCTAATCCAAGCGAGATTCCAAACTCGAAAGACCGCTCAACGTCAGATTATTAGCAACCTCCGAGACACGCTCGATAGGAACCGAACCGTCAGACAGCGCCCACGTGCGATAGATGCCGATGATACCGGACAGCAAAAACGCAAGATAGTAATCGAACATCTCGTCCTTGAGACCTTGGGGCAGCAAATCGCGCTCGGCAATCTCGTGCTCGAGCGGCGCACGAAGACGAGCCATAAAATCATCGAGCGGAATGTTCTCGATCAGCTGACGATTGAGCACCAGGTTGTTGCACAGTGCCTCGTTAACGGTTTTAAAGAAGGTCGCCGCCGCGCCCAGGGCGCGCTCGTTGGTGTCACCGTCCATTGAAGCAAGCGTTTTCTCGACCGAGTCGACAATCATCTCCACCACATCGACGGCAATGGCATCGAGCAGGCCGTCAACCGTACCAAAGTGAACGTAAAAGGTCTTGCGGTCGACATTGGCCTCGCGCGCGATGGCACTCACCGTAATGTCTGCGAGCGGCTTTTCCATGAGCAGGCGCTCGAAAGCGGAAAGGATGGCATTGCGGCTGCGAACGATGCGGCGATCAATACGCGGTTTGCTGGTGGCCATGGGCGTGTCCCTTCGATATACGGGCATTCATCAACAGATGAGAGATAATCTACGTAAGAGGATTATCCCCCATACAGCACAAATATGCCCCGCATCATGAAGAACGCACGACTGCCCTACTGCGACTTAGGGTGCTTCTTCTTATTGAGTGCCGACGGAGATACGCGAATACCGTCACCTGTCTGGCGCACATAGGCTTTATGAGCCGGCTTAGCGGTCCCAGAAGCCTTCTGAGCGTGCTTCTTGGGATCAACGGTAACCGCATTCGTGGGGTGCGGCTTAGTGGGCGCAGAGGGCGTCTGAGACGTGCGGCCGAGTTTGCGCATCACGCGATCCCAGCGCGCATGGATGCTCTCGTTGTGGGCGCTCTTAAGTCCCAGCAGGGGCGCAGCCAAAATGGTCGGCGCAATAAACGTAATGAGGCGCCACAGCAGATAGCCGGCGGTCGAAGCCGACCCAAAGAAATGACCCAAGAACAATGCAAAGCCGCCCTCAGCGCCACCAGTTCCACCGGGCAAGGGGACCGCAGAGCTCAACAGCTGGACAAAGGCGCTCGCGGCCATGACCGAGAAAAAGTCGACCTCGTGGTGGCCAAAGGCAAGCATCAGGAAAAACGGCACCAGATAGAAAAAAGCGAGCTGCAGCATAGTGATAAACACGGTGAGCAGCATGGACGAAAAATGTCCGGCCGAAAGCTTGAACTTCTCGGAGAAGGAGTAGATCTCGCCGTCGACAAACGTGCGCCATCCCTCGATCTTAGTGGCCGAGACACCTATGCGCTCGAGCCAATTGATGATGCAATGGGCGACGCGCGTGACGGTCTTAGGCATGAGCGCGACGGCGAAGATGCCCAGCAAGATGCAGCAGTGCCCACCAAAGCTAAAGACGCACAGCAGCGTCATGTCGCCATAGCGCTTGGCAAAAAACGGCATGCGGGCAAGCAGTAGGATAGCGCCCCAGGCAACGAGGCCAAACTGGTACACGATAAAGCGCGTGAACTGCGTGGCTCCGGCCTCGCCGACATTTTGGCCCGCCTTGGTCAGGCGGTAGATCTGGGCGGGAGTCGAGCCCATCATCATGGGCGTGAGGTTGCCAAAAAAGATGCCGCTCGCCTCGACCGAGATCAGGTCGCGAATGCCGACGGGTGAATTGGGGTCGAGCCAGACGGCGATCGCATAGGCCACAATGCCAAAGAACAGATACATGAACATGCATAGACACGCGGCAACGAGCCAGGGCGCCTGGACGCTCGACATAGCGGCCCAAAACTGCCCCATCTGCCCGGTTACCACCAGATAGACGATATAACCCACCAGCACGACGCCGATAAAGATGGCGCCGCGGCGTGCACTCTTATTGTCATCGCCGCCCGAGGCCTCAACCTCGACCTGGGGCTTGGACGTATGCTGAGAGGACTCCGTCATGAGACTCCTTCTAACAGTCAAAATATCTTGGTAATTGTACCCGTAAGGGCCATAAGCAGAACGCAAAGCTCTTGTTCAAACGGGAATTGCAGACGGTTGTTTGATAATAAAAAACCCGGCCTTCCATGGGAAGTCCGGGTATCAGATGCGTGGTAGCCCATACCAGATTCGAACTGGTGATCTCCGCCTTGAGAGGGCGGCGTCCTAAACCGCTAGACGAACGGGCCATATGTTGCAAATGCAATGGCTGGGATGGAGGGAGTCGAACCCCCATTGACGGAACCAGAATCCGCTGTCCTGCCATTAGACGACATCCCAATGACTGCATCGCTGCGCTCAGCTGTGCCTTTGCGCAAGAAAGAAATATACGGGAAGTACCGCCGTGACGCAAGCCCCAATTTTGACTTTTTTAAAATTCAGTCAAATTGGCCCAATTTAGTCCAACCCGTGAAGGATCTGTGAAGCCGACCGCTGTACACGAAGGGCAAAACGCCGCGAGCGGTAGCCGTCAACCGTTGGCAGATTCTACCGCGAAAACGATAGCACCAGGCAACACAATCGAAGCATCAATGATCGCGTAGATATCGAGGCGCCATGGACGAAGAGCTTGATTACCTATGGGAGACCCTGGGCCTCGAGATCACTGCTGACCTTTGGCCCGAACGGGACAAAATCCATCCCACTCTGCGCCCCGCCATCACGGTGATGCAGGCAAACTACCGCCGTGCATCCTTTTTGATCATGCGGATGTCATGGCACGCGGGACTCCCCGACCTTAAGCGAATCCAGGCAAGCCTCGTCGAGCTGTCCGGTATGCCGACTGTCATATCCGAGGCGCACCTGGAGCAGCGACAGCGCGAGCGACTGCAACAGCAGCGGATTCCCTTTATCTGCCCCGGCGTTCAGGCATATCTGCCCTTTATGGACGAGGAGTACTGGAGCGGCAAGCCCAACAAGCACGTAAAGGTCTACGATCCGCACGAATGGGCACAGCTCGATGATTGAGCCGAGCGAGCCCGCCGATGGAAAACACGTCCCACCCTGAGCACTCAAAACGGGTCGCACTTTCCGCAGCCGCTACAGCAACGCCTCGACCCAAGCCGATTCCCTAAAGCCGGGAATCGCAAAGTCGTCGCCCACCAACAGCGGACGCTTAACCAGCATGCCGTCGGTCGCCAGCAGCTCGTAGCACTCCCGATCCGTCATGCCCGCATCTAGACGCGCCTTCAGGCCCAGCTCTCGATATTTCATGCCCGATGAATTAAAGAAGCGCCGCACCGGCAGTCCCGAACGAGCAATCCAGGTCGCAAGCTCATCAGCCGTGGGATTGTCCAAAACGATATCGCGGTCGATATACTCTACCCCGTGTTCGTCCAGCCATGCCTTGGCCTTCTTACAGGTCGAGCACTTGGGATATTCAACAAACAGTACGGTCATGGAAATCCTCCGAATATAGATCGGCCAACGCAGACACACGCCACACGAGGCGCCTTCGCATGATGGGCCAATTGTAGCCCACGGGTCACACGCTAAACGAACCGTACCCCGAATCCGCGTTTGATGAACGGCAGCAGCTCCATTGCCTCGGGCGTGATATGACCCGCAACGTTCATGCGCTCGTCACCGGGAAGATCGACCCGCGCAATCTCAAGCTCGCCTTCGTAGCGCCCATAGCCGCTATTGCTCACAGCGATCGACCCCGTCTTTCGTGACAGGCCGGCACCGGCATCCATCGGCACGGAATCCGGCTTAAGCGTCGTACGCGACTCCTGAGACCTAAAGATGAGGGTGCTCGAATCGGGTCGGTCGTGATGAATCTGCCCACGTACATAGGCATAACCGGGCTCAAGCTCGCATTGCAGGTCCACGTATCCGGTGGAAACATGAGCAAACTGCGTCCAGCCCGCATCGGAAAGATCGGGGTCGCCGACCAACACAATGTCGCAATCGGCGCCATGTGCAAGCTCAAGCATATTGAGAGCAACCTTTGACGCGCGACCGCGCTGCGCCTCGACCGTCGGCAGTCCCTCGAATACCGGCCCGCGAACGTTAGCATCACCCGGCACAAAAGCCATGATTTCGAATCCAAGCGCCGCAAGACGAAGATTCACCCGAGCAATGTCCTCCAGAGCTAAACCGGTATAAGGCTTGGGGTAAAAATTGTGGCAGGCGGCAAAACGAGTCACATCGGCACCGGCCTCACGCCACGATGCGATTTCATCAGAACTCACCGTCGATGCATTGACCACAATGCGAAATACACCGGACAGCTCCGCGACCCGCCGGGCGCTAAAGCCATAGTCCAAACGAAGGTATTCCAACCCCAGATCGCGCAGGTCCTCGATGCGCTCAAGCCCGAGCAAATCGCACGTGCGCGGCCCCACATCGGCAATGAGCGCAATGCCGCGGGCGGAAAGCAGCGACAGCACATGACGGACCTTATCGGCATACGCCGCTCCCCCATCCTCGGGAATATGCAGCGAGGTGAACGCATAGCGCGCACCCGCCGCGGCACCGTGTTCAATCGTCCGCTCAATATCCTGCAGAGGGCTGGAAAGATAAATCGAAATACCCGTTTTCACGCTTCAACACTCCTTTAAAAAAGGCCGGCGGAGCAGTTAGCCCCGCCGGCACAACCATAGCATCAAGAAATCTGCCGCGCGCCGCGAGCCCTAAGCAACACGGCTCGCGATATCAAACTACTCGCCAAAGAACTCGTTGATCTTCTGCTCGTCGACGCCAAAGAACCACGTCAGGACAAAGCCAGCGGCATAGGCAAGCAGCATAGCGGCAACGTAGCCGAGCTGCTGACCAGGAACGACGATCAGCAGGCCAAACAGACCGGAAACGCCCTGAGAAACCGTGCCGATGTGAAGCAGCGCCGCGAGCGCGCCGCCAAATCCGGCACCCAGGCAGGCCGTCACAAACGGACGAACGAGCGGCAGCGTAACGGCATACATCAGAGGCTCGCCCACACCCAGGATTCCAACGGGAATGGACTCTGCAACGTACTTCTTGAGCTTGGCGTTCTTGGTCTTAAAGTACAGCGCCAAACCGGCACCGACCTGGCCGCCGCCAGCCATCATAAGGATGGGAAGCAGGTAATTGATACCCTTGGTAGCGCCGTCGGGATCGTTGAGCATAGCGTGGATCGGCGTGAGCGCCTGATGCAGGCCGACGGAAACCAGCGGCAAGAAGCCTGCCGACAGGATATAGCCGCCCAGGACGCCCAGCTTCTCGAAAATAAAGGTCAAAACGCTAAAGATGGCAGTCGTCAGCCATGCGCCAACCGGCTGGATGACGAGCATCAGAGCAAAGGCACCGATGATGAGCACCAGCAGCGGGGACAAAAACGTGTCGAGTGCGTTGGGCATAACCTTGCGAATCTGACGCTCCATCCAGGCAAAAAATGCGCCAGCGATAAGAGCCGCGATCATGCCGCCCGCTGCGGGGTTGTACTGCGCATTGGTGAGCGGCAGCAGAATGGCAGTGGCAGGATCGGCCGCGCCAGGCGCAAGCAGGGGCATGGCACTGTTGGCAATACACATCATGCCGGCGATGCCGCCCAGCGCAGCGGAGCCACCAAACTCACGTGCCGCGTTATAGCCCACCAAGATGGGCAGATAGGCAAACAGGGCCCAGCCCATGGAACGAATGCCCTGGTACCACCACTCGCCTGCAAGCGCGCCTGCCGTCGAGACGTTAATGACGTTGCAGATGCCGTTGATGAGGCCAGCCGCAATGATGCCGGGAAGCAGGGCGACGAAGACATTGGAAATCTTCTTGAGGAAGGCCTGAACCGGCTTGGACTCGTACTTTGCCTTCTGCGCGGCCTTGTTTGTGGCCGCAGCGTCAACCACGCTCTCGTCAGCAACGCCTTTCGCAAGGCCGGTGAGCTTGGAGAACTCCTCGAGCACCTTATTCACCTTGCCCGGCCCCAGCACGATCTGCATCGTGTCGTCCTCGACCAAGCCCATCACGCCGTCGAGTGCCTTAATACCCTCCGTGTCGACGCTGCCCGTGTCTTTGACGGTCACGCGCAGGCGCGTCATGCACGCCGCGTTTGCGAGCACGTTGTCTTTACCGCCCAAAAGGTCCAGCAGCTTTTGAGCCAGCTCTTTGTTCGTCATAACTCCTCCTTGTATTGGGTATCTCGTCTGGATGTCATATCAGCTCACGCCGCGCACCTATTGGGCATCGGCATTGCTCTTCTCATGGCCACTCACCGCAGCACGGACATGGCCTCGCGCTCGCTCAAGAGCTACCGCAGCCTGCTCGGCATCGCAGTCCAGCAGTACCGAGACAATAGCGGTTTTTACGTGGCCGCCGGCATCTGCAAGCGCCTGAATAGCGCGCTCGCGCGTGCAGCCGGTCGCCTCCATCACGATGTTCTGGCCGCGCACCACCAACTTCTCGTTCGTCTGCTGCACATCGACCATCAGGTTTTGGTATACCTTGCCGATCTTGACCATGGCACCGGTCGAAATCATGTTGAGAATGAGCTTTTGAACCGTTCCCGCTTTGAGCCTCGTTGAGCCGGTCAGTACCTCGGGACCGGGCACGGGTTCAATGGCAAGATCTGCGCTCTCCCCGATCTTCGACCCTTGGTTGCAGGCAATTGCAATGGTCTTGCACCCAGTTGCCCTGGCGTTCACAAGGCCGCCCACCACATAGGGAGTACGGCCGCTTGCCGCCAGGCCAACGACAAGATCCTTGTCCGAGAGTCCACGCTCCCGCAGGTCGCTCGCGCCAAGCTCCTCGCTGTCTTCGGCACCTTCGACAGCCTTGATAAACGCCGTCTCGCCTCCGGCAATGAGCCCGACAATCAGATCGGGTGACACGCCAAACGTGGGCGGACACTCCGAAGCGTCGAGTACGCCCAGACGACCGCTGGTGCCTGCGCCCATGTAAAAGACGCGTCCGCCGCGCTCGAGTGCCTCAGCAGCCCAGTCGATTGCTGTGGCAACCTGGGGCAACACCTTCGTGACCGACTGGACGGCACGAAGATCCTCATCATTCATCGTCGTGACGATTTGCAGCGATGTCATCGTATCGAGGTCCATTGAACTTTGATTACGCTGTTCGGTCGTGAATTTTGTTAAATCGAGCATTTCATTCACCTCATCTTTCCTGTTTCTCGATGTAGTTTTGCTTAATGACATGCGTCGCCCGTTCGTAGTCGCTGGCAACGTAAGCAGCGTACAGGGCATCGACAACCATAAGCTGGGCCATACGCGAAGCCATGGCACCGCTGCGGACCAAGGGTTCACTCGCAGCGACGCCGAGCACGGCATCGGCCACGGTGGCAAGCTTGGATGATCCATCTACTTTGGTAACGGCCACAACGGGACAGTTGTGACGTTGAGCCTCGGCGGTGCAGTCCAGCACCTCTTGCGTCAAGCCCGAGTAGCTAAAGGCGATTGCCATATCGCCCTCATGCATGTTCTTGGCACACAAGAGCTGATCATGCCAGTCGTCGTACAGATGGCACTCCTTGTCGACACGCATGAGCTTTTGCGCCAGATCGTGCGCGACCAAACGAGAGGCACCGATACCGAACAGATTGACCGCGCGTGCCCGCTTAAGACGGGCCGCGCATCGCTCCAAGACGGTGTAATCGAGCGTTCGCGCCGTCGCCTCGATCGTGCGCACGTTGCTTTTCATCACCTTCCCCACGATACGTTCGACGCTGTCATCCATGGAGATGTCCTCGAGGGCTACGTCTTTCTTGTCACCTAAGAGCGCCAGCTCGGCAATCAGTTCGCGCTGGAACTCCTTGTAGCCCGCAAAACCCAAGCGCTTGCAAAAGCGCAAAATGCTCGAGGGCGAGGAGAACGTGGCATCGGCAAGACCGCGGACGGACAGCCCGACCACCTCGTGCGGATGAGCGCTTACATATGCGATGACATTGCGTTCCGCCGGGCTCGCGCTGAGCTCACGCTCGCGAAGCCGCAAAAGCAATCCGTTTGCCATCTCAAACACCTCCGTTGAGAAGAATTAAAGACCAACGAATGATTCGTACCGGATACAAACAGCTTTTACGGTACATTGTGCCGCATCGTGGCGCACAAAGGGCGAGCGTTCTACCGCTCGCCCCTCAAATCCGACCGCTCGGAAATACGCGCGACACAAAATAATTCAACAAGGTCGCATTATCAGAAACGGGTTTGTTACCGGCTAGCGCCTCGCATGGGCGCCGATCGGCCGAGTCGCATAGCGCACCAACGCCGCTGCCAGCAATACCAACAGCATGGCGGTGACATAGCCCGCAGCATCGAATCCTAAATCGATAACGTCGAAATGCCTGCCAGGAACAAAGATCTTATGTACCTGATCGCCAACGGAGCAGACGGCGCAAAAGAGCAACACGGGCACGCAACGGGAGCATACGCTCCACGGACGCCTGGAAAAGCAAACCACGACCACCGAGGCGAACAATCCGACGAAGAAAAACTCTACGGTATGGGCAACGCGACGGACGTTCGTGCCCACCCACATGCGAATGGAAGCAAGTCGGCCAGACCGGACATTCGAAGCAGCCGAATCGGTGCCCCCGGTCATCCCGTTCTCGGTCTGAGCTTCACCCGCGACATCGGCAGCCTGTACGCCCGTAGCCTGACCCTCCACCACACGCGCGGTGGACTCGCTCAGCAACGACGTCTCCACCGCATTTTGCTCCGTCAGCACCCAGATGCCCGCCAGCGTTGCAGCGAACAGAACGATCGCGGTCCATCCGATTATTTGTTTTACGCGCGCCAAGGGCCTACCTCCTTTTTTGAATATCAGCGAGTGTAGCCCCAAATGACATCGCCATAGTATCAAAATTTGAATCGCGACAGGAAGCGACAAAGCGACGCAAACCCCTACCCCGCCTCGCGCATCCAGCGATCAAACGTCCCCACGCACACGCCCAGGCACTTTGCTGCCTGGCTGCGGGTAATATCGCCCGCCTCATAGCTATCCCGTACCAGATCAAACTGAGGAGGGCACGGCTTGCGAGGTCGACCGAAACGGACCCCTCGCGCCCGCGCCGCTGCAATTCCCTCCGCTTGGCGCCGATGGATATTCTCGCGCTCCACCTGCGCCACGTAGCTCAGCAGTTGCAGCACAATATCGGCAATCAGGGCATTAGTCACGGTGACGCATAATTTCTTTCGCAAATTGACAACCGCATAGCGGAACACGGCCCGC
>OGYG01000144.1_pt1 | contig 79921 bp, 69 predicted proteins | sample 1576481 | NCBI WGS metagenome assembly OGYG01 (sample SAMEA3541497, study PRJEB24748) | human gut metagenome | biome: human gut; feature: human-associated habitat; material: faeces | place: China | collected 2012 | reverse complement strand
GCTCTCCATTATTTGCCATAGCTCCACTTTGAAGTACAAGCTGTGATGCTTCTGGAACTGTCATAAAATATCGAATAATACGTTTATCTGTAACTGTAACTGGTCCACCATTTGCGATCTGACGTTTAAATAACGGAATAACTGATCCAGCACTTCCAAGTACATTTCCAAAACGTGTTGCACTATATTTTACAGTTCCATGCGTACTTGCGCTCTGCACGATCATTTCACACATGCGCTTTGTCGCACCCATAACATTGGTGGGATTTACAGCTTTATCTGTAGATACCATCATGAAACGTTCTGCATGATATTCTTCACAAAGTTCAACCAGATTTCTTGTACCGAACACGTTATTATAAATAGCCTCAACACAGTTATGTTCCATCAACGGAACGTGCTTATGAGCTGCCGCATTGATAATAATTTGTGGATGATATCGATCAAAGACTTTTTCCAATGCTTTTCTATGTGTAATTGAACAAATTTCTATTTGAAGATCCAAAGCATTTCCATAAGCGATCTTCAATTCCTGCTGAACATCATAAGCTCCATTCTCATAAATATCTAAGATAATGATTTTCTTCGGTTCCATCTTTGCAAGCTGTCTGCACAATTCAGAACCAATAGAGCCTCCTCCACCAGTAATTAACACTACTTTATCTTTGTAATAAGCATTCGTTCTCTCATCCGAAACAACCAAAGGTTCTCTAAATAACAATTCTTCAATATCAAACTCTCGAAGATGCCGTTTTCCTCCTGCTGTACGCATTGTCGGATAATCATAGACCTTCAACTTATAGCCAAATTTCTTATAATATTCATAAAGTAATTTTTTCTTTTGAGCATCCATTGTCGGAATTGCAAAAACAATTTCCTGTATTTCTAACTCTCTCAATTTTTCAAAAGTCGCTTCATTTTCTGATAAAACAGGAATTCCATGAATTACTCGTCCCACTTTTTCACTGTTAATATCAATAAAACTTCTTGGTATATATGTAGTTTCGGAATTACTTAATAATTCTTCTGCTAACCCAACACCAATTCGTCCTGCACCAATAATTGCAATCTTTATTTTTTGTACATCATTCTGACTTTCTGCATCTAAACCAGAAAATAAATGCAATAATATAGAAAGGATTTGCCCTCCTTTCGTTTCCTGATTTGCACATTTATATGCATAGCGATACATCATGCGAAGTGCTAATGCTCCAAGTAAATTCAAGCTTGCTAACGAAAGCATTCTTGCAAAAGTAATTTTTTGAACTGGAAGAATCAACTCCAGACACAGATAAATGCAAAATGCAATCACATCTGTAAAGAACAATCTGACATAACATGGATTCCACCATATCGCCAAATCTGACTGTAGATTTTTCCAATAAAGCGTCCTCCGAAAATACATACAAAAGACAGGCATACCTGCTGAAGTATCCCTGTCGGTGATAATTTGTCCATGCCGCCATAAAGAACTAATAAGATTATGGAAACAATCGCAAAAATTAAGACATCATACACAGCTAACATCCACCGTATATTTGTCTTCTTTTCCTTTTTCAACTCATTCTCATTTGTACTACTCATTACTACTCTCCCTATTTTTCTTCATGTACAATTTCAACTTTTTGTTTTTATCTCCAACCCCATACAAAGTTCCATCTCCCCTTTTGCATAAGGCAGACTGATCCGCGCCAGCCGTTTATGTCGATCTATTTTTCTGATCCGTGACTCATAACCAACCAATGGTCCCTGTGTCACATATGTTTTTCCCTCTGCGATATACCCGGTGGACATTTTCATATGATGAGATTCATCAGACAAACGGCGCAGTAATTCTTCTTCCTGCGTATCTACAGGCGTGACAATACCGCCGGTTGCCAGTATTTTGGATGCCAGCTCATTTCGATTCATTTCTTTCTCAAGTTGTTCACCATTGCTGCTTTCTATGAAGAAATAATCCGGAAAGGAAAGAGAACGTTCCAGATGCCATTCACCCTGATAACGTTTCATTCGGTCGTATGTAAAAGTAAAGACACAAGCCGCTGCCTGTTCAGATAATGTTTTTTTACAAAGCTCCATCAGATTTTGCATGTTCTGATGCGGGCAATACACTACATACCAGATAATGATCCCTCCTTTTTTCGTAGAATACATAAATCTACGAAATAAAGTATATGCCCAATAACTAAAAAATGCAAGGAATAAAACATATCTCAGCATAATGCTCAAAAAGTCGACAATCTCTGTAATGCTTATTGTAACATTTTGTTTTGTTTATTTTCTTACATATGAGTAATTATATTTCCTTATTGTATATATTCTTTTCTATACATACAGCATTTCATGCTATAGTTTAGCAAAAAGGAGAAATCATTTATGAAAAAATCAGAAAAATTCTTTTCGACATTGCTAGAGGAATGGTTAGAGCAGACAAAGGAACCGGTAAAGCATTCAACATATTGCAAATATGAACAGATTACACGTTTACATCTCAAACCGTATTTTAAAAGCATCGACTGTGCCTTAATTTCACAGGAAATCATCCGGGCTTTTTACGAATCATTAAACCAGGATCCATCTAATGAAAAAAAACTGTCTACCACATCGCTTCGCTGTGTGTGTATGATTTTGAATCGTACGCTCGGCTATGGATATGAACATGGTTATTTACAACTACGTCTGAAATTGTCTCCAAAATTATCACGCGACCGTCATCTGGTTCGCGTTTTTTCCAAGGAAAATCAATCTTTACTGGAACAGTATTTATTTGATCATCCGTCTCTGTATGCCTGCGCAATCTTACTGGCCTTGTATTCTGGAATCCGTATTGGTGAGTTGTGTGCCCTGAGATATGATGATCTGAATCTCGCCGATGGCTATTTAAAAATCGTCCGAACGGTGCAAAGATCCGTTGTTATTTCCCAACAAAAAGCAAATCATAAAAAGACGGAATTAGTGATATCAGAGCCCAAAAGCAAAAATGCATACCGATTGATTCCACTTCCAAATTTCATAATTGTTTTTTTAAAAGAGCATTTGCTTTTTTCTGAATCACATCCGTATCTCTTTTCAAAATCTGGAATTACGCCATTAGATCCACGAACGCTACAATATTTTTATAAAAATACTCTGGAGAAGATACAAGTGCCATATTTAAATTTTCATTGCCTGCGGCATACTTTCGCAACCCGATGCATTACTTTGGGATGGGATATTCGAACTCTCAGTGAAATTTTGGGACATGCGGATATCAAGATCACAATGGAATATTATTTCCATTCTTCTATGGAGTACAAGAAAATACAGATGCAGAAATTCAAGCCGTTGATTCAGTGTGCAGGATAAAAAGTTATATATCAGATCAAACAGGGTGGTCAGTAACGTTTTCAGGCGTTACTGATTTTTTTTTGTGTGATAATTTCGCAGATTTATGTATTCTATGAAATTATTTTTACCAGATACTCATGGCATTATTCACAAAAATGAGCCATTTTGGCTTCTACGTTCCTTGGATTTTCCCTCTTTTTTCTTTCAAACCAGTAAATACAAGGCTTTCCATAGTTTTCCCAAATAGTGCAACTTGCTTCCAAGATAGATGCAAAAACTTTACAAGAATGGCTGTCCTCAAAACGGTAAACCAATACTCTTATCTTCGACAAAAATAATCCCCGTAGAGAAATGCTTTTACAAGCAATTTCCTACAGGGATATTTTTATTAATCAAAATAATTAATCTGCATTGCAGCACGTACATCCTTCAATGTAGCAGCTGCCTTCTTCTCAGCAACTTCTGTACCTTTTTTCAGGATATCATATACATCCGGAATACGCTGCTCCCACATTTTACGTCTCTCACGGATCGGTGCCAGTTCTTCCTGAAGTACGTTATTCAGGAATTTCTTTACTTTTACATCGCCAAGACCACCGCGGGTATAGTGTGCTTTCAGCTCGTCCAGATTCTGATAATCCGGCAGGTACTCTGCGAAATGTTCCGGTTTACTGAATGCATCCAGATAAATAAATACCGGATTTCCATCAACACGTCCCGGATCTTCTACTCTCAGATGGTTCGGATCTGTGAACATGGACATTACTTTTTTCTTAATCTCATCCGGTTCATCGGACAGATAAATGCAGTTTCCAAGAGATTTACTCATTTTTGCCTTACCATCGATACCCGGCAGACGTAAACAGGCCTGATTGGTCGGAAGTACGATCTCCGGCTCTGTCAGTGTCTCACCATATACGCTGTTGAATTTATGAACGATTTCTTTACACTGTTCGATCATCGGCATCTGATCCTCGCCAGCCGGAACGGTTGTGGCACGGAAAGCAGTAATGTCTGCTGCCTGACTGATCGGATAACAGAAGAAGCCAACCGGAATACTGGATTCAAAGTTTTTCTGCTGAATCTCAGCTTTTACAGTAGGGTTTCTCTGAACTCTGGATACGGTAACCAGATTCATGTAATAGAATGTCAGCTCGGTCAGTTCCGGTACCATAGACTGGATAAAGATCGTTGCTTTCTCCGGATCAATACCACATGCCAGATAATCCAGTGCAACCTGGATGATGTTCTGACGAACTTTCTCCGGATGCTCTGCGTTATCTGTCAGAGCCTGTGCATCTGCTATCATAATATAAACTTCGTCGTACAGTCCAGAATTCTGTAGACGAACTCTTTCTTTTAATGATCCCACGTAATGTCCGACATGAAGACGGCCTGTCGGGCGATCACCTGTCAAAATAATTTTACTCATGTTTCTGCTACTCCTTTACATACCTAGTATTATATGCCACCAGAGCTTTATCGTCAACCAAAGGAGACGTTTATTTCTCCAGTAAATGCCGATATTTTGCCTTCCTTTCCCCGGCTATCCTTTTTGTACCAATATCCATCTTTTTTATATTTTATCTGGGTTCCCTCACTGGTTCCTTCCTGCATTACGATATATTGACTTTCAATATTCTCACAAAACATATTAATCCCTCACTAACACATCTTTGCTTGTCAACTGTTCTCCCGGAAATCGGAACCATATATAATCGTTATAACTTACTCCATGTGTTTTTCGAACTATTTCATATGGATTGTATTCTTTTAATCCCAGATTTTCCAAAATCTCATTGATATCCGCACGTCCCTTTTCCCAACAACGCATTTCAAAAATCTTTCCAAGCTGATATCGCGTCATTTTTTTCTCTGCAAAAAGCTGTTTTCCCGGATTTTCCGTATATTTTGATACTGTAACATTCTTTCCTCTTACATATACACGTGCTGTAATATCATCTTTCCAGTATACTTCAAACGAAAAATTATCCAAAATAGAATCCTGCTTTTTCCTTTTTATATAGCATTTTATCATCTGCTCCAGGCTCTCAATATCTAATTTCAAATTTTTCACTTTTTCTGACAAATCAGAAATCTGCATCTGCTTTTTTTCTTCGTCTACAATACTTCCCGGTTTTACCGCTCCCAGATACTTACTGACCACTTTCCCATTTTCACGATGTTGGGAATAATAGTATAAATCCCCATTGATTTTTTTTATTATAATGTTACTTTTCCTCTCTTGCAGCTGCTCTAGTTTTTTTTGATATTCTGTCAAACGTGCTTCTGCTTCTCTTTTTTGATGAATCAAATCTGTGTATATCATGTTTATATCTTTCATAATCTATCACCCTTTTTATTTTAACATACATATTTATATTTTAAAATATATGTTGGTTATTTTTTCTGTTTTTTATTAAGGAATTGAAACACATCTCTCAAACTGTATGTTACCTTTTCCATTCCTCATATGTTATAATATAGGTGGGTAATTACATCAGATAGAAGATAAAATAATTCCATCTGATATGGTCTCTGGAGAGGGACACGAAACAATACTACTACACCATGGGAAGAAGGTATTTATATGAAGAAAACGATCATTACCATCAGTCGTGAATTTGGCAGCGGCGGTCATTTCATTGGGGAAGAAGTGGCAAAACGCATGAATATTCCTTACTATGACAAGGATATTATTTTCCAGATTGCAGAAAAAACCGGCTATTCAGAGTCTTTCATCCAGGAACAATCCGAATATGCTCCATCGAAGAATCTGTTTGCCTATGCGTTTGTAGGACGCGACCGCACCGGAAGTTCTCTGTCTGATCAGGTTTATGTCGCTCAGACACAGGTAATCAGAGATCTGGCACAGAAAGGTTCCTGTGTAATCATAGGACGTTGTGCAGATTATATTCTGAAAGACGATCCGGATGCATATCATATTTTCATATGTGGAAACGAATCGGAAAAAATCGCACGTACACAGAAGCTTTTCGACTTAAGTGAAAAAGAAGCTCGCAATATGAATCAGGATATGGATAAAAAGAGACGGCTGCATTATGAATACTATACAGACCGTAAATGGGGTGATTTCAAAAACCATTGTATGATCCTCAATACCAGCGTACTCGGATTGGAACGCTGCATTCAGTATATTGTAGAATTGATCGAAGTAGCTGAATAATAATATCTACATAGCTCAAAAGGATATTCGCAATTCGTTTACGCTGTTTGCTCATAGCAAAATAGCTGCTATGCAGCTTATCAGAAGGACATATATCCCCTTCTAAATATAAGAAAGCCCCCTGCTTATTGCTTCACGCAATGATAGCAGGAGACTTTCTTAATTTTGCTAATCCCTGGACTCAATTACCAACAAGATGCCTTCTTCACAGGAAATGGTAGCTGTTTCCGCTTTCAGCTCATTGCTGACTCCGCGGGCAATTCCACTGACCAGTGTAAAATTTTCCACTTCATAAGCAAATCCTTTTAAAGTGATTCCTCTGACTTCCGGAGTAAACGGAAGCAATGATACATATTTTCCAAACTGGTCTGTTTTTTTTAATTCTGCGAATTTATCCACCATGCGGATCCGGTTGTGAGCATCCACGATCTGGCAGGAAACCTTTCTATCCAATGCCAGTTTCAGCATCTGGATATTTCCCATCACATGATCCAGACGTGTTCCGGTGGCACCGATCATAGTAATCGCATCCGCCCCCGCATCAATCGCACGAAGCAACGCAAGTTCCGTGTCCGTCTCATCCTTATGTGTCGGAAACCGCTCCATCCGTTCCAGACAAACCTTCTGGAAATATTCATAAGATTCCCCATCTACAGAATCAAAATCACCCAAAATCAGATTCGGCATAATTCCCGCTTCATGACAGAACTTCATCCCTGCATCTGCACAAACAACATAATCCCAAGTTCTTTCTTTTATATATTTAATCGCAAATTCAGTCTGAATCGTTCCTCCTGTTATAATCAGGCAACGCATAATTCTTCACCTACTTATGTTCTACTTCTCCATAATATCAAGAAATCCCCGTACATTCTCCTGAATGTCTCCTTTGAACACGGCAGTTCCCGCTACAATAATATTCGCTCCCGCATCCAGAACTTCCTGCACATTTTTCAGAGAAACACCACCATCTACCTCGATATCTGCCTGGCAGTTTTTCTCTTTCATCATCTGCTTGAGATCACGGATCTTCTGTGTTGTATACGGAATGTATTTCTGTCCGCCAAATCCCGGGTTTACACTCATCAAAAGTACCATATCACATTCCGGAAGAATGTAATCCAGTACGGAAAGCGGTGTTGCCGGATTTAATGCAACGCCTGCAAGCACGCCGCGGTCTTTGATCGCATGAATGGTGCGATCCAGATGCTTACATGCCTCCGCATGTACCGTGATCAGATCTGCGCCTGCATCTACAAATTCATCGATATAGCGCACCGGCTCATCAATCATGAGATGTACGTCAAAAATACGGTCGGTACATTTCCGGATGGATTTGATAACCGGAAGTCCGAAAGAAATACTTGGTACAAAGCTGCCATCCATTACATCAATGTGTACGTACTGTGCACCTGCTTCATCCAGCATTTTTACCTGTTCTCCTAAGATAGAGAAATCAGAAGCAAGCAGTGAAGGTGATAAACAATTCATTTTTTTCATACTCCTTATTTTTATCATATTAGCATTTTGTTCTATGCCTGAAATCGTATAAAATGATCAAAATACAATAACTACTAATATTTTCTTTTGTCTTTCAGTTCGTTGTAAATCTGAACGTAATTATTGTACCGGCTCTGGCTGATTTTCCTTTCTGCCAGTGCCTCTTTGACGCCGCAATCCGGCTCACCGATATGGCTGCATCCGGTAAAACGGCAATTTTGTTCATACTCCATAAATTCCGGGAATAAGGTTCCCAGTGTTTCTTTTTCAAAAAAATCAGATGCCAGTGAACTGAACCCCGGGGTATCAAAAATATAGGTTTCTTCATCCAGCATGATCAACTGGGAATGTCTGGTGGTATGCTTTCCACGTTGAATCTTCTCACTGATGGCTCCGGTCTCCATCTGAACATCCGGTGCCAGCAGATTGATCAGGGTGGATTTACCAACACCCGACGGACCTGCAACAGTTGTTGTCTTTCCCTGCAATGCTTCCCGTAAAGGTGCAATGCCATCTTCTTCTTTCGCACTCAGGAAATACAGCGGATAACCACTGGTCTCATATGCCTCCCGAAGCTCCTGAATCTCAGTCTCCGATGCCAGATCTTCTTTATTAAAACAGATCAGTGTCGGAACTTCCTGCTGCTCCATCATCAGTAAAAATCGATCCAGCAGATTCAGATTCGGTTTGGGTGAAGTTCCCGCAAAGATCACCAATGCCTGATCGACATTTGCCACTGCCGGCCGGATCAGCGCATTTTTTCGCGGAAGGATCTCTACCACATTTCCCGTCTTTTCATCTTCATTGATAATGTCTATCTGTACATTGTCCCCCACCAGCGGTTTCAGTTTCTGCTGGCGGAAGGCTCCTTTTGCCTTACATTCATAGATACCGGATCCTGCTACTGATACGTAGTAGAATCCGGCAATTCCTTTTACAATCTTTCCCTGCTTCATAACCCGTTACTCTTTGTTAAAGTTTACATCCTGGCTCTGTTCCTGGCTTTGCTCTGTGCCGTTGGAATCGGTGTAGTGCCATGTGATCACAATAGTTCCCTTCGGAACATCGATGTCGTGTGCCTCTACCGTATACGGGAAGGAGGTGATACCGCTCCAGGACTGGATCAGATCGCTGCTTTCTGCTTTATACAGCGAGATATCAGCGGATGTAACCGTTACATTTGTCGGTGCTTTTACCGGAGATTTAATATAGTAGGAAATCTTCTCCGGACCACTGCTGACTACGATGGTAATCGAAGCACCTTTTTCTGCATACTGTCCACCGGAAATACTCTGACTGATGACATTGCCCTCAGCAACAGTATCACTGTGTTCTGTAGTTGTTGTGACATCAAAATCAGAAAGTGCTGCTTTCGCGTCCGCCTCGGATTTGCCTCTTACATCTGTAACTTTAATGGATTCTGTTCCCTGGCTGACGTAAATAGTTACTTTTGTGCCTTCTTTTACAGTCTTACCGGCTTTCGGATCCTGACGGATCACCTGACCGGACGGCACATCATTGCTGAATTCAAATTCTCTGGAAACTGTCAGATTTTTGTCCTCCAGTGTTGCCATGGCTGCTTCTGCCGTTTTTCCGGTAACATCCGGGACATCTACATCTTTGGCATTTTCTTCTTCACTTCCGACAGAAACAGTAACTTTAATCGTTGTTCCGGTCTTTACGGTCTCGCCTTTTGCTACATCCTGATCAATGATCTGTCCTTTTTCATAGGAATCAGAAATCTCGGTTCCTGCTTCAGTAACATTTAAACCCAGTTTTTTCAGCTCTGTTTTTGCTTCGTCCAGTGTTTTTCCTTTCAGGTCGATCATAACAACAGACTCCTCGACATCTTCGGATACAAGGGTGTCATTTTTACTGTTATTTTTCTTTGATCCGAAATGGAACACATCAAAAAAGCTTCCTAAAATATATACCACAATGATTACGATAATGATTGCAACGACAATTCGCATGATTCCAACGATTTTTTCCATCTTGGAATTGAGGAAACGTCCTTCTTCCGCGTCATCATCGTCCTTATCATACTCACTCATATCATCATCGTACTCGCTCATGTCGTCTTCTTCTGGTTCCGGCTCATCCTGTTTCACCGCCTCGGTCTTTTTCTTGATCTCATTGACCTCATCGTCGGTGAGAACACGGGTTTTGTCCTGACTGAACGGAACCAATGTCACGAAATCCTCATTCGGATTTAACAGTGCTTTTCTGAGATCGATCAGAAGACTCTCCATGGAGTCATAGCGGCGATCCGGACTTTTCTGCGTACATTTCTGGATAATTTTTTCCAGACTGATTGGCAGATTCGGTGCGTATTTGCTTGGCGGATCCATCTCATCCTGCAGATGCTGGATCGCTACTGCAACGGTGCTGTCTCCGTCGAACGGAACACGGCCGGTCACCATCTCGTACATAACGATACCAAGAGAATAGATATCGCTTCGGTTGCTGACATAGCCATTGCGCGCCTGCTCCGGAGATGCATAGTGTACCGATCCCATTACATCAGAATGAATGGTATTTTCTGATACCGCTCTTGCGATACCAAAATCGGTTACTTTTACTTTTCCATCTGTGGAAATGATGATATTCTGCGGTTTGATATCCCGATGCACGATATTTTTTGCATGGGCTGCCTGAATACCACGTCCCACCTGGATGGCGATGCTCAGCGCTTCCTTATAAGTCAGCTGACCTTTTTTCTCAATATAAGTCTTTAAGGTAATTCCTTCTACATATTCCATTACAATGTAATGAATGCCATTTTCACTTCCGACATCATAAATATTTACGATGTTTGGATGCTCTAATACCGCAGCGGACTGTGCCTCTGTGCGGAATTTGCTTACAAAATTTGTATCTTCGCTGAATTCTGACTTCAGCACTTTAATTGCTACATATCTGCCCAGAGCATGGTCCTTCGCCTTGTATACATCGGACATGCCTCCGGTTCCGACCTGACCTACGATCTCGTAGCGGTTTGCAATAAATGTTCCATTATTTAACATTCTGTCACCTCATCTGAATTAGGTTCTATTATAGTAACAGTGATATTGTCTCTTCCACCGTTTTGATTTGCAAGTTCAACAAGCCGTTCGGTTTTGTCCGCCAGGCTTCCGGTTCCATGCAGCACTTCAAGGATGACACTGTCTTCTACCATATTGGTGAGTCCATCCGAACAAAGTACAATGTATTCTCCTGCATGGACCTGTCGTTCAAAAATATCTATCTTCACATCTTCTGATGTGCCAATGGCACGTGTAATGATGTTCTTATTCGGGTGATTTCTGGCACTTTCCTCGTCCATTTTGCCAAGGCGCACCATCTCCTGAACCAGCGAATGGTCTTCCGTGATCTGTTCGATCGTATCTCCGATGATATACAGGCGACTGTCTCCCACGTTTGCCACAATCAGCGTATCCTGATCGATCACGGCAGCAACAATGGTCGTTCCCATTCCTTTCATCTGCTGATGCTCATCTGCATATTCCTTCAGTCTGCGGTTTGCTCTCTGAATACTCTGGGAAAGGATTGCCACCGGGCGCTTCTCCTGATTCTCTCTGATGGCCGCAACAACAGCTTCCACCGCAAAGCGGGATGCAAATTCTCCTGCTTTATGTCCGCCCATTCCATCTGCTACCAGAAAGAGATTGGGCAGATTTCCCACAGCTTCCTCTGAGGAATAGAGATAGTCCTGATTCATTTCTCTCGTTGTTCCAATATCTGTAAGAGAACTTATCTTCATCTTCTAAGAGTCCTGCCTTTCTGAATACCGTTTGCGTAGCTGTCCACATGCGCCATCTATATCACGGCCCATTTCTCTTCTAATAGTAACATTTATTCTGCATTTTTCAAGTTTATTTTTAAATTCCTGCACGGCTTTTCCGTCAGGTTGCACAAAATCACGCTCTTTAATCGGGTTTACAGGTATCAAATTGACGTGACAATTGATGCCTCTGATCAGTTCGGACAGTTGTTTTGCATCTTCCTCACTGTCGTTGACACCTGCCACCAGACTGTACTCAAAAGTGACACGTCTGCCTGTTTTCTCAAAATAATCCCGCAACGCATCCACCACTTCATGGATCTCATAAGCTTTTGCCACCGGCATCAGTTCCAGACGTTTTTCCTGACTGGAAGCATGCAGGGACAATGCCAGTGTGATCTGAAGGTCTTCTTTTGCCAGATCCCGAATCCGTGGCACCAGACCACAGGTGGATACCGTAATATTTCTCTGGCTGATATGTAATCCGTTTTCGTCGGTCAGCATCCGAATAAACGTCAGCAGGTTGTCATAATTATCCAGCGGTTCGCCGGTTCCCATGACAACGACATTGGAAACACGCTCTCCGGTGTCTGCACTGATCCGGTAAATCTGCTCCAACATCTCTGCCGGTGTCAGGTTACGCACCAGTCCATCTAAGGTTGACGCACAGAAACGGCAGCCCATACGGCACCCAACCTGAGAGGAAATACACACGGAATTGCCGTGTTTGTAGCGCATCAGCACGCTCTCTACCATATTGTGGTCTTCCAGCTCAAACAGATATTTTCTGGTTCCATCGATGGCAGACTCCTGCATGGTCACCTGTTTTAATACCGTAAAAGTGCTGTTTTCCGAAATCTGTTCTCTCAGTTTTGCCGGAAGATTGCTCATCTGCTCCACAGAATCTGCCAGTTTTACGTGCATCCACTGATATAACTGTTTCGCACGGAATTTCTTTTCCCCGTGTTCTAATACCCACTGTTCCAGCTGGTCCATAGGCAATGATTTCAAATCTGTTTTTTCCATATTATACTCCGTTCAAGAATGTCTTCTGACATTCTTGCTGCGATCAGATGTGCGATTTCGCCTCTCATCTGATATTATTTACGATGCATTTTTGCCATAAAGAATCCATCGCATCCCTCATAAGGGAAGCACTGACGCATCTGCTCCAGTTCAAACTCTGTATGCGTCTCTAAAAATTTATGTACATTTTCTTCGTTTTCTTCTTTTGTCATCGTACAGGTACTGTATAACAACGTACCGTCCGGTTTGACATAACGGCAGACAACCTGCAGGATTTCCTGTTGTAACGCTGCCAGCTCCTGAATTTTTTCCTCAGAAGCGTTATATTTGATATCGGTTTTCGTTCCGATCACACCAAGTCCGGAACATGGCAGATCCGCGATAACCACATCGGCTTTTTCTTCCGCGGATGCATCAAATTCAGTGGCATCCCACACTTTTGCCGTCATATTCGATAACTGACAGCGTTCAATGTTATCCTCGATCATCGCGACTTTATATTCTGTCAGATCTCTGGACTCCACATGACCCGTTTCACCGATCATGCGGGCTGCGTACACACTCTTGCCACCCGGTGCCGCACAGACATCGATCACGGTATCTCCCGGCTTTGGTGCTGCCATTTCCACGGCAAGCATGGACGCGGTATCCTGTACATAGAGCAGACCGTTTTCAAATTCTTCGATTTCATCCAGAGCTTCGTATCCGGACAGGAATAATGCCCGTTTGATCTCCGGGTTTTGTGTGACGGTAATTCCCTGCGCCTGCAAAGATGCCGTAATTTCTTCCATAGAAATGCGGTCCGTATCTACCTGTACCGAAGTCGGATGCGGCTGTAAAAATGCTTCCAGACTCTTTTCACAGGCTTCTTTTCCGTATTGTCGGATAAAACGGGCAACGATCCATTCCGGAACGGAATAGCGCACGGACAGATATTTTTCCGGCTCTTTGTCAGCATCCGGCAGTTTGATCTGATCCAGATTCCGGGCAATGTTTCGCATCACACCGTTGACAAATCCTTTCAGACCGGAAAATCCACGTTTTACCGTAAGTTTCACTGCCTCATTGCAGGCAGCGGAATCCGGCACGGAATCCATATATTTTAACTGATACACACCGCTTCGCAGAATGACTGCGATCACCGGTTTCATTTTTTTTACTTTTGTTTTGGAAAACTGGTTGATGATGGCATCCAGCTCGATCATGCGCTCTAAGGTTCCCTGTGATAAGCGGGTGATAAAGGCACGATCCTGTTTTGGCAGATAACGGTATTTATCCAGCACATCGCGGATGGCGATATGGGAAAATTCTCCATCTCTGGTCACAGCTAACAGGATATCCACCACCAGATTTCTCGTATTGACATTGTCGTTTCTATTATTAATCATCTTCATCTCTGCGTCGTCCTCCAAATAAGATGATCAACCGCAGAAGCTGCAGTATCATAGATGCCGCACTTGCCACATAAGTCATAGCTGCCGCAGTCAGGACTTTTCTCGTATCCCGCAGTTCATTTCCGCCTAAAATACCGGTGCGCTCCAACTGCTGCATCGCACGGTGAGAAGCGTTAAACTCTACCGGCAGTGTGATCAACTGAAACAGTACCGCCAGGGAAAACATAATGATTCCTGCCTGAATCAGCACCGTACTCATGGAACCGCGAAAGATCAGTCCGATAATGATCAGCGGCCATGCCAGGTTGGAACCGATATTTGCCACCGGCACAAAAGCGCCACGAACACGCAGCGGAACATATCCGTTTGCATGCTGGATCGCATGCCCGCACTCATGGGCTGCCACGCCCACTGCTGCAACGGAAGTTGAATTGTATACACTGTCTGACAGACTTAACGTCTTATTCATCGGATTGTAATGATCCGTCAGGTTACCGGAAACATGCTGTACCTGCACGTCATGGATGCCCGCATCTCGCAAAATCCGTTCTGCTGCCATAGCACCGGTCATTCCCGACATGCTGCGTACCCGCTGATAACGGTTAAAGGTACTGTTCATTCGTGCCGATGCGATCAGACAGATAATTGCTCCGATAACTACAAGAATATAAGTATAGTCCATCCAGTAAAATCCATAATATCTATAAGGCATAGTAGTCACTTCTTTCTGCTTAATTTTCAGTTCCCAGTTTCATTCCGTCGCTCAAGGCATTTCCACGCAAAAATGCATCTGCGGTCATTCGTTTTTTACCCTCTAACTGTACTTCTTCCAGCATCAGGATACCGTCTCCGGTCTGCACACCGACTTCGTGTTTTGTCACAACTGCCAGTTCTCCCGGTGCATGTTCCGAAGTTTCGTCTTTTACAGATGCTGCCCAGATTTTCAAAGTCTTTCCATGGAGATAAGTATATGCACTCGGCCACGGATTTAAACCTCGGATCAGACATTCAATCTCTTTTGCCGGTTTTGTCCAGTCAATGATGCCAAACTGCTTTTTGATCAGGGTTGTTTTTGTCGCTGCCTCATGATCCTGTTTTGTATAAGTAGCTGTTCCATTTTCAATAGCTGTCAAAGTACGGACACACAGATCTGCACCCACTTCGCTCAGACGGTCAAACAGGCTTCCGCCGGTTTCTTTTTCGTCCAGAACAACTTCTTCTTTCATGATCATGTCACCGGTATCCAGTCCCTCATCCATGCGCATGGTTGTCACACCGGATACTTTATCTCCGTTGATGACTGCCCACTGGATCGGCGCTGCACCTCTGTATTTTGGCAGCAGAGACGCATGTACGTTCACGCAACCGTATTTTGGCATTTCCAGGATTTCTTTTGGCAAAATCTGACCAAACGCTACTACTACGATGATATCTGCGTTGTATTTTCTTAAATATTCCACACATTCCGGCTCCCGGACACGGCGCGGCTGATATACTTCGATGCCAAGCTCAACGGCAGCTTCTTTTACCGGTGGAAACTGCATTGCCTTGCCTCTGCCCTTGGGCTTGTCCGGCTGTGTAACTGCCAGGACTACTTCATGTCCTGCTTCGATTAACGCTTTTAATGTACCCACAGAAAAATCCGGGGTTCCCATAAAGATTACTCGCATCTTCTGATTCCTCCTGACCTGTAAAGATTACTCTTCGTCGATTTCTTCCCAGTCTTCCTCATCTTCCGGATCCGCATACTGTACGTCGTGGAGTTCGCCCTCTACTTTTTCCACATACATATGTCCATCCAGATGATCCAGCTCATGGCAGATTGCACGCGCAAGAAGTCCTTCACCCTCGATCTCGTACGGTTCCAAATTTTCATCGTATGCTTTTGCTTTTACATAGTTCGGGCGTGTCACCTGACCGGCTCTGCCCGGAAGGCTTAAGCATCCCTCGTCACCGGTCTGGCTGCCGGCGGTCTCAAGGATCTCCGGGTTGATCATAACGATCGGTCCCTCTCCTACATCGATTACTACGATTCTTCGCAGTACGCCGACCTGCGGTGCTGCAAGACCCACGCCGCATGCGTCATACATAGTCTCCAGCATATCGTCGATCAGCTCTGAAATACGCGGGGTTACTTTTTTCACCTCACGACATACTTTTGTCAAAACTTCATCGCCCATAATTCTGATTGTTCTAAGTGCCATTTTTGTCTCCTCGTTTCCTCTTTTTTCAGTTTCAGATTTTCCCGGTTTTCTCACCGGTTTTCGTATTCTGTCCACTGTATTTTTCTGTTTGCCTTTTCATTTTTCCATTTGTTAAAATCCATTCATCGGATCAAAATCAAACTGAATATTTACATTGCGAAATGCCGGATCGATACGAATATATTCTTCCAGCATATTTTTGATGCTGACCAGCTTCTGATAATCCGCAGCTTTGGCATACAGCATTTTCCGATAAATATCATTGACTTTGGAAACTGCCGCATCTGCCGGACCAATAACCTGCAGACTGCTTTTTTCGTTATCTGACTGAGTCAGTATTTTATATTTTAACACATCCTGTGCCTGTTTGACCAGCATTTCCTGTGCACCTGCCGCATGAATCACCAGCATATGCCATTTTGGCGGATAATGCATCATCTCTCTTAAGAATATTTCCTGTTCAAAAAATGCTTCGTAATCCTGTTCGGCAGCTGTCACAACGCTATAATGCTCCGGCTGATACGTCTGGATCACGACCTCGCCCTGTCGGTGTCCGCGCCCGGCTCTGCCCGCTGCCTGTGTCAGCAGCTGAAACGTCCGCTCTGCCGCACGGTAATCGCTGATATGAAGGGACAGATCTGCTGCCAGCACGCCAACCAGCGTAACATTTGGAAAATCATGTCCTTTCACGATCATCTGGGTTCCGATCAGAATATCTGCCTCGCCGTTTGCAAATGCAGATAAAATTTCTTCATAACCGCCTTTTTTACGGGTGGTGTCCAGATCCATGCGAAGTACCCGCGCCGTTGGAAACTGCCGTTTCACCATTTCTTCGATCTTCTGGGTTCCTGCCTTGAAGCCTCCAATATAAGGAGAACCGCAGGACGGGCACTCTTTCACCATCGGCTGCTCATATCCACAGTAATGGCAGACTAACTTTCCGTTGTTGTGCAGGTTCAGCGACACATCACAATGCGGGCATTTAATGACTTCTCCACAGGAACGGCAGGAGACAAAACCTGCCACACCGCGGCGGTTGATAAAAAGCATGATCTGTTCTTTTTTCTCCAAACGGTCTGTGATCAGCTCCCGCAGTTTGTCACTGAAAATGGAACGGTTTCCGTTTCTTAATTCTTCCCGCAGATCCACCGTGTATACACTCGGCAGCGGACGGGCACTGACACGTTCTTTCATCTCGAACAAACGATACTGCCCCTGCTTTGCCCGGTCATAACTCTCTACCGAAGGAGTGGCAGAACCAAGCACTACCCTGGCACCGCACATCTGCGCCCGCGCGATTGCCGTCTCTCTGGCATGATACCGCGGCACGGTCTCACTTTTGTATGCCGCTTCGTGTTCCTCATCAATGATGATAACACCCAAATTTGGAAAAGGTGTGAACAGCGCAGACCGCGGACCGATCATCACGTCCAAAAGCCCGCTTTTTGCCCGTTCAAACTGATCGGAGCGCTCTCCCGCTGACATACGGGAGTTCAAAATTGATACCCGGTCACCGAAATGGTTGTAAAAACGAAGTACGGTCTGAAAAGTCAGCGCAATCTCCGGAATCAGGACGATTGCCTGCTTTCCGGACTTTACCACCTGCTCAATGATTTCCATATATACTTCTGTCTTTCCGCTGCCGGTGACTCCATGAATCAGGCACGGGCGTTCATCGCCCCGATGCCAGCCTGATAAAATTTCATCCGCAACGCGTCGCTGCGTCAGATTCAGGGAAGCAATGTTTCCCTGCTTTTTCATCTGATCCAGCGGATTGCGCCAGTTTCGGATGTGTTCCACACGGATCAGCTCCCGCTCCTGCATGGCACGGATCACAGAAGCTGTAATATTCAGCTTCTGTGTCACCGTCTCATAGGGGAGCGGAGACTGTTTCAGCAGCGCTTCCATCAGCCGCGCACGCGCGGTCTGATGCTTGCGCTGCAATTCGCCAAGCTGCGCTTTTGCTGTTGCGGCATCTGGCTTCAGCCAGATCATCCGCTTTTCCTTCTCCGTTGTCTTCTGTTTTACCGGAATCACTGTTTTCAATGCCTGATTCATCGTCCCGCCGAAATTTTCCCGCATCCAGGCGGCAAGCGCGATCAGCTGCCCTTCGATCGGAATCCCTTCCCGCACGACCCGCAGGACAGATTTCATCCGGCTTACGTCAAATTCCGGCTGATCTGTCACTTCCACCACATAGCCGCGCATATGTCGGTTTCCATTTCCAAAGGGAACCTCCACCGGTGTGCCCGGATGAATCTGATCTGCCAGCATTTCCGGAATCAGATACTGAAACGTACGGTCCAGTTTTTCCAGGGAAATGTCGATAATAATGTTTGCATACAATGTTTTTTTATCCATAGTGCTCCTTTTTACTCTTCTCTGCTGACTGTTATCTTACCAAACCTTACACTTCATCGCAAGTTTCCGATCATCCATCGGATATTTTTCCCCGTTGATCTCCTGATAGGTCTCATGACCCTTTCCGGCAATCACCACGATATCTCCGGGTTTTGCATGGGAAATGCCATAGGCGATTGCCTGCTCCCGATCCGGAATCCTGCCGTATTTTCCTTTTGCCGCTTCCAGCCCAAGACAGATCTCATCCGCAATTTTTTCCGGATCTTCCTCTCTGGGATTATCCGTGGTCACCACCACCAGATCTGCCAGCCGCCCTGCCACTTCGCCCATTTGAAATCTGCGTTCTGCCGCCCGGTTTCCGCCACAGCCGAAAATACAAATAATCCGCCCCGGGTGATAATCCCGCAGCGTCCTCAGCAACGCATCCAGTGCCATGGCATTGTGCGCATAATCCACGATAACGATAAAACGTGGCGATACCGGAAGCATTTCGATGCGTCCCGGCACCTGCAGGGTATGCAGTGCTTTTTCAATTGCTTCCTCCGGTATCTGATACTGTTCCGCCACAGAAATCGCTGCCAGCGAATTGTATATAGAAAACTTGCCCGGAGCATTTACCACCACATTCCAGCTGTTTTCCGAAGCAGCTTCCATTTCTCCCTGATTTTTTCCGATCCGATATCTGTTCAGATGATACTGCACACCCAGACGGTCGCTTCCCCGCAAAAGCTGTACCCGGTCTGCACAGTAATCTGCCTGTCTGGAAAATCCATAGGTAAGTACCTTCTCACAGCTGCTGCCGCGCCACATTTCCTGCCAGTATGGATCATCCTGATTAAAAATTCCAATTCGGCACTGACAGAACAACCGATGCTTACATGCCATATACTCCGCAAAATCTGCATGTTCGCCTGCTCCGATATGGTCTTCCCGCAGATTGGTAAAAACGGCTGCGTCAAACATGATTCCGTTCACCCGATGTAACTTCAACGCCTGAGAAGAAACTTCCATCACCACGTACTGACAGCCATGATCCACCATTTTTCGCAATATTTCATACAATTCATACGATTCCGGTGTGGTGTTGCGGATCTTCTGCTGCCAGGTGTCATAGCAGACTTCAATGGTTCCGATCAGACCACTCTTCTGACCAGCTGCGGTGAACATTTTCCAGATCATCCAGGCAGTGGAAGTCTTGCCTTTTGTTCCCGTAACACCGATGATTTTTAAATTTTCCTGTGGATTATCAAACCATTGACGTGAAATAGAAGCCAACGCAGCTCTGGTATCCTTAGTTTCCAACACACAGATTTTTCGCAGGTTATTAACTTTTCTTAAATTATTAATTTGATTTATCTGTTCTTCATCTATCACATCTTTCTCCGTCAGGATCGCCGCCGCTCCCCGTTCCACCGCCTCCCGGATAAACGCATGCCCATCCTGCCTGCTTCCCCGAATGCAGACAAACAATCCCCCCGGTTCTACATTTCTGCTGTCATATGCCACCTGCGTCACTTCCCGGGGCAGCTCTCCCCGGATACATCGCCATTTAAGCCCCTGCAACAATTTTTCCGTCTGCCGCATACCAGCCTCAACCCCTGATTTACCGTTGTATTTAAGATATGAAACTTCGCTCTGTTCTGTGTCTCAGGCAACTTACTTCCGCAGTCATCGTCTCCACGTTTCTGTCATTTTTCCATACTCTGAACAATGTCTGAATTTTCGCACAAAAGCACTGACTGAATGGTCAAATTTCTACATCAGGAATGCCAACTACCTATTGAATTTTGCAACTTCATAGTATATGATATTTAAGATAAACAATGCAGTTGTCCCATCACAATGTATCCGGATAACTCCTGATGCACGCAGGATCGTCATCAACGGATTTTCCGGATTGCAGAAGGCTTCCCGAAGAACATCTTCCAAGAAGCTTTCTCATATGTAATAGGTAAACTGTGAAACTATATACAATCAAGGAGGAGACCTATGAGACATTTAATGAGCCCGTTAGATTTATCCGTGGAAGAAACAGATAAATTGCTCAATCTCGCGAACGATATTGAAAAGAATCCGGAAAAATATGCACATGCATGTGCCGGCAAGAAGCTTGCTACCTGCTTCTATGAGCCAAGTACCAGAACCCGACTCAGTTTTGAAGCGGCTATGTTAAATCTTGGCGGATCCGTGCTTGGTTTTTCCAGTGCTGACAGTTCTTCCGCTGCCAAAGGAGAAAGTGTTTCCGATACTATCCGTGTCATCTCCAGTTATGCTGATATCTGTGCAATGCGTCACCCGAAGGAAGGTGCTCCGTTAGTTGCCTCCGAAAAATCCACAATTCCTGTCATTAATGCAGGCGATGGCGGACATCAGCATCCGACACAGACACTTACCGATCTTCTTACTATTCACAGTCTCAAAGGTCATCTCGACAATCTGACCATTGGTTTATGTGGTGACCTGAAATTTGGACGTACTGTTCACTCACTGATTCATGCTCTGATTCGTTACCCTAATGTAAAATTTGTGCTGATCTCTCCGGAAGAACTGCGTGTTCCAAGCTATATTCGTGAAGATGTACTTGCCCAGAACAATGTTCCTTTCAAAGAGGTGGTTCGTCTGGAAGAAGCTCTGCCGGAACTGGATATCCTTTACATGACTCGTGTACAGAAAGAGCGTTTCTTCAATGAGGAAGATTACATCCGCATGAAAGATTTCTACATTTTAGACAAAACAAAAATGGAACTGGCTCCGGAAGATATGCTGGTACTCCATCCGCTGCCACGTGTCAATGAGATTTCTACCGAAGTAGATGATGATCCGAGAGCAGTATATTTCAAACAGGCTCAGTACGGCGTTTACGTTCGTATGGCCCTGATTCTTACATTATTAGGACTGGAGGTATAAGCAATGTTAAACGTAGGTGCAATCAAAGAAGGTTTTGTATTAGACCATATCAAAGCAGGCATGAGCCTTTCCATCTATCATGATCTGAAGCTGGATGAGCTGGATTGCTGTGTTGCTATCATCAAAAATGCAAAAAGCAACAAAATGGGCAAAAAAGATATCCTGAAAGTAGAATGCAACATCGACAACTTAGACCTGGATATTCTTGGTTTTATCGATCACAACATCACAGTAAACATCATCAAAGATGAGCGCATTGTGGAAAAACGTGCATTAAAACTTCCGACATCCGTTACCAATGTCATCAAATGCAAAAACCCGCGTTGTATCACTTCCATCGAGCAGGAACTGGATCAGATCTTCCTTCTGACCGATCCGGAGCACGAAGTATACCGCTGCAAATACTGTGAAGCTAAATACAAAAAATAATATCCACGCTGTGAAAATTCTGTAAAAAGATGTTTTTCAAATAGTGTGTGTAAACAGTGAAATAATTATTAAGAACGGACTGCATACCTTGCTATGTAGTCCGCTTTTTTATATAATAAATCCATATGAGTATTAAGTTTTTTACTCATTATTTCAAGGAAAAAATCATTTTCATGAGGAGGGTTTTTACATGATTATTCCAAAGTATTTTGAAGACAATCATACCTTTGGTGTCAACGATGAGCCGATGCGTGCTTATTACATTCCGACATCTACCGCGCAGAATCCGGACTGGAAGTGCCGTCAGGAAACTGATCGTTTCTTCTTATTAAACGGCGACTGGAGCTTCCGGTATTTTGACAACATTTATGATTGTCAGGAAGCTTTTTACGAGGAGGGTTATGATACCCGTCATTTCGACACACTTCCGGTTCCATCAAACTGGCAGGATCACGGCTATGATATTCATCAGTATACAAATACGCGCTATCCGTTCCCGTTTGATCCGCCCTATGTACCGCACGAAAACCCATGCGGCGCATACGTTCGCAAATTTACATATAAAAAACCGGAAGGAACCGCTACTTACCATCTGAATTTTGAAGGTGTAGACTCCTGCTACTATGTATGGTTAAACGGCACCTTTATCGGATATCATCAGGTTTCCCACTCCACCGGTGAATTTGACATCACCGACGCACTTCGGGAAGGTGAAAACACCCTTGCGGTTCTTGTTTTGAAATGGTGTGACGGCAGCTATCTGGAGGATCAGGACAAATTCCGCAACTCCGGTATTTTCCGTGATGTCTATGTGCTTGCAAGACCGGAAAACTATGTCCGTGATTTCTTTATCAAAATGCAGTTAAAAGACAATTATACTGCTGCAGACGTAACAATTCCGCTGACGTTTGCAAAAGAATCCATTCCGGTTTCTTACAAACTGACCACTGCCTGCGGCTGCGTTGTTGCAGAAGGTATTTCTGAAGGAGACAGCATTGCGTTTTCTGCTTCCGATCTCACCCTGTGGAATGCAGAACATCCGTATCTGTATACACTGACTCTTTCCACCGATGGTGAAACGATTCGCCAACGCATCGGTTTCCGTGAAATCAGCATCAAAGATTCCATTGTATACCTGAATGGTCAGAAAATTCGTTTCCGCGGAACAAACCGCCATGACAGTGATCCTTATGTGGGTTCTGCCGTTACCTTAGATCATATCCGCAAAGATATGAGCCTGATGAAACAGCATAATTTCAACGCCATCCGCACCAGCCATTATCCGAATGCACCGGAGTTTTATGAGTTGTGTGACGAATACGGTTTCTATGTCATCGACGAATCCGACATAGAGATCCACGGTGTTGTAAACCTGTACAACCTGAATATCTGGAAAGAAGGAAAGAAAAACCCGTTCCCACCGTTTTTATCTGACAACGAAGACTGGACCGAAAGTGTCGTAGACCGTGTTCAGAAAAATGTGATGCGTGATAAGAACCGCACCAGCGTTTTGATCTGGTCCATGGGAAATGAGGCCGGTTACGGCTGCACCTTTGAAGATGCCCTTGCCTGGACAAAATCTTATGATCCGACCAGACTGACACATTATGAGAGCTCAATGCACCATCCGCGCAATCCGAAACGTGGAAAAACAGATTTCTCCAATATTGATCTGCGCAGCCGCATGTACGCTGCAATCCCGGAAATGCATGCCTATCTGGACAATAACCCGGACAAACCGTTTATTCAGTGCGAGTTTATTCATGCTATGGGAAATGGACCTGGAGACATCGAGGACTACTATCAGTTAGAGGAACAATATGACACTTTCGTGGGCGGTTTTGTCTGGGAATGGTGTGATCACGGTGTTTACATGGGAACCACAGACGATGGCCGCAGGAAATTCTACTACGGTGGTGATTCCGGCGAATATCCACATGATGGCAACTTCTGTATGGATGGACTTGTTTACCCTGACCGCAGACCGAGCACCGGTTTGAAAGAATATAAAAATGTACATCGTCCGGTTCGTGTCCATCTGGTGGATGCTGCTTCCGGCACTTACATTTTGCAAAACAATCTGGATTTCACCAACTTAAAAGATGAGCTGTATCTGACTTATGAAATCCTGCAAAATGGTGTAGCTGTTGCTTCCGGTGAGATTAGAGATACGGGCATTCTTGATGTATCTCCAAGAAGCAAAAAGACAGTTCAGTTACCGATCAAACCATTAACGGACGGTGCTTGCTCTGTTATCATCAGTTCTCATCAGCTGCATGAAAAGCCATTTACACCGGCCGGTTTCAAACTTGGTTTTGACCAGATCCTGCTGAATGAAAACTGCACAGATACTTTAACTGCCCTGTTGGATGCAGAAAAAGCTGCCGCAGACACAAGTTCCAACGGCTCTTGCGATACAAACGATACTGTTTCTGCTATCAGCTATACAGAAAATGATCGTGCTATCACAATCAACGGTGCTGATTTCGTCTATGTATACAATAAACTCACCGGAATGTTTGACAGCATGATCTACAAAAATCACAGCTTCTTAAAACGTCCGATGGAGATGAATATCTGGCGTGCTCCGACAGACAATGACCGCGTGGTTAAGACACTGTGGTACGAAGCAGGTTATGACAAAATGACACAGCGTGCTTATGACACAACGGTTGAAACACTGTCCGATAGTTCCCTGAAACTACACACAACCTCTTCCATGGCTCCGATTTACCGTCAACGTTTCCTGGAAATTGATGCAGAATGGATCATCACACCGGATGGAATTATCAAATCCAATATGGAAATTGAACGGGACGCTATCATGCATGGCATGTACAGTGAATATTTCAATGATGTGACCGAAAATGAGAATCCGTTCCAGCCAAATGAGGCATTTCTGCCGAGACTTGGTGTTCGTCTGTTCCTGTCAAAACGTATGAATCAGGCAGAATACTTTGGATACGGACCTCATGAGAGCTATATTGACAAACGCCGGGCAAGCTATCTTGGCAAATTTACTTCCCGTGTCTGTGATCTGCATGAAGATTACATGCGTCCGCAGGAAAACGGAAGCCACTATCATTGCGAATATGTCAGTGTTGCTGATGACAGCCGGAAACTGACCGTATATAACGAGCAGCCGCTTTCCTTTAATCTGTCCGAGTATACAGAAGAAGAACTGACCACGAAAGGTCATAATTATGAACTGGAAAAATCAGGATACACTGTATTCTGTATCGATTACAGACAGAGTGGTATCGGTTCCGGAAGCTGTGGTCCTCAGCTGGCAAAAGAATATCGTCTGGACGATACTCATTATACGTTCTCATTCCACTTGAAACCGGAAATTTTATAATTTCTTATCAAACACAAAAACATAAGACACATTCGCTGCCGTAGAATGTGTCTTATGTTTTCTTTCTTATTACTTCGCACTTATAGAAGTGAAAGCACATTACACATCTATCTTACCAGGCTCCGCTATAGCTCAGTGTCACACTGCTGTTTTTTGCTCCCTGTTCCATACTTTCCTCTAATGATTTTCCCTGTAAGATACCATATAAAAAGCCTGCAATGAAGCTGTCACCGGCTCCCATCGTATCCACGACATCGCATGGGATAATCCCAAACTCCGTATAACTTGTGCCGTCATAAGCAATGCTTCCTTTTGTACCTCTGGTGACGATGACTGTCTTTGCTCCCTTTTCCTGCATTTCTTCCATGAAGTTTCGCATCCATTCTTCATCTTCTCCATCATAGGCAAAAAATGCATAATCCACAAATGGAATCGCGATATCAATCACCGGGCTTTCATATTTCGTTGCAAAGTCAAAAGCAATCCTGGTGCCACAAGCCTTGATTTTCTCAAGATCATTCTCTATCATCCCCCAGATTCCGGATACGACCAGATCATGGCTTCCAAGAAATTCAATATCTTCTTCACTCAGCTTGAAATCTGCCATAACGCCTTCCTCATAATCTCCGAGAATACGCTCTCCGTCTATAATTTCCACGTGTGTCACAGCCGTACTGCCAGGCATCACTTTCAAATGAGAAATATCCACCCCTTTTTTTGCAATTGACTCCTTCATTAATTTCCCATATGCATCGTCTCCAACGACACCGGTATAAGACGCTTCCCCGCCAAGCCGAACCGCATAAACGGCAACATTCACCGGATTTCCTCCCGGAAATGCCCCACCTGTCTGATCATAAGCATCCACGCAATTGTCTCCTACAGCTGCAATTTTAATCTTTTTCTCCATTTTCAGCATTCCTCGCATCACTTCATCATTGTTTATCTTTCAGTACGCAGAATCATCTTTTCTTCCAAATTCATTAATAATCAAACTGACGATAATATCTTCTGATTTCCATTGGATGGCAATTGATCTGCTCCAAATGTGCATCAATACGCTGTGTTACAGCATGGGTCACAAGATGAGACAGATTTCCACGGAATTCCTCGCTGATTCCTTTCAACTCATAGTCTTTGGAATCAATTACTGTGTAATTTGCACAAACACGCGGCAGGAATTTTACTACTCGTTCACTCAGAGAACGCTGTGCATCTTCACCTACAAATACAGTGACCGGTGTATCGCGGTCTACAATTTCCAGCATTCCATGGAAAAATTCTGCACTGTGGATAGATTTTGTACGGATCCAATGCTGCTCTTCCCAGTAGCACATTGCATAAGAATATGTTGAACCATACTGATTACCTGCTCCTACAAAATAATGGATACTGTCATTGCAATGTTTCTTTGCAAATGCCTCTCCAAATGCATCCGCTGCTTTCTCAACTTCTACCAGATCTACAGCCAGATTTTCATCCAGTTCTTTGTAATAACGATCATATTCCGGGAATTCACCTGCATTGTACATAAAACGGTCTGCAACCATAAAAAACTTCAGCTGTTCATTGCCCGGATATGCAATTTCATAATCTACGATCTGCGCCAGTTCTGTAGTATCCACATCAATAAATCCAAGCACCTTTGCTCCCGCTGCAGAAGCTTTTTTGACACCTTCCACCATCTCGATGGTACTTCCGGTTACGGATGAAACCACAACAATCGTATCTGCTCCAACTTTTTTATTTCCAGTTGTCAGATATTCTGCTGCATTTTCCACGAAAAAGTCAAGTCCTGATTTTTCTTTCATATGAACTTCTGCCTGTAAGCAGGAAGCATAAGTGCCTCCTATGCCAAGCCAGCAGATATTTTTAAATCCATCTTTACAGATCTGGTCTACAATTTCTTCAATTTTCCCGCGCAATGCAAGTGCACCTTTTACACTGTCAATCTGTTTCTGCTCATCAAATTTCAACATGTTATTTTGATATCCTCCTTTAATTCCTTTTCCTTTTTTGCAACCACTTATGTAAATTACTATACCACAGTTTCTTAAATAGTCAACATCTTTTTTAAAAATGTTATTCTACGCATTTAATAACTATATGTTTTTCGCGATTATATCTTGTGTTTTATTCATTATCATTCATTTTTTGGCATATTTGCATAACCGGCTGATTTAGACCACTAGTGCATTTTTTTATACCAATCATATTTGACGAACAGATTGCATCTGTTATATGATAGAAATAAGCAACTATTCGGTAGCATGAATGTAAAAGATGTTCTATAATAATCTTTTCATATAGTTATTTTTAAAATTGGAAGTAAAAGGAGCGTATTTTTAGAATTTATGAGAAAGAATTTACTTACAATGGATGTCATTCTTGCAAAAGAGATCATATATATGTTGAAAAATGAGGGCTATCGCCCCGGAGACCGGCTTCCTTCTGAGCGATTTCTTGCGGAGCATTTTCATGTGCAGCGGCCTACTATCCGGAATGCTCTGGCACAACTTGTGCGTGAGCATTACCTTTTTTCCCAGGAAAGACTTGGATATTTTGTTGCTCCTGAGAGAATCAAAATATCTACTCACACCTGTACCGGTAATTTTGATCCCGGAGAAAAACGTCCGAATATTCGCTGGCAGCCCTATTCTTTTGAAGAGATTTTGGTAGATAAACGTCTTTCCGGCAAAATGCTGATCCCGGAACAAACACCAGTTTATAAAATCCTTTTCATTTATTATGAAAACGACACCCCGCTGTGCCTGGATTATTCTTATACTCCAATCGATATCTATCCTGGTCTGACTGCTGAAATTCTGGGTTCACGCCCAATTTTGAATGTATTGCAGACAGATCTTCAGATACCGATTTTGAAATCCAATCAGCGTGTGACACTCATTTACACAAATGAGGAAGAATCCAGTCTGCTCCAAACTGCACCGGGTAGTCCCATGATGAAATACAAAGGTCTGGTATACGACGAAACCGGCAGACTGATTCATTTTTTTGAAGACATTATGAAAATAGATGATTTTGCATTTATCAGAAATGCGGAAATGGAGGAATCATGGAACAATTAAATCATGTAGCAGCACAGGTGCGCGATATTATTGTAAGCAGGATTGAAAGCCATGAATATCTTCCCGGAGAAATGATCCCTAGCGAACGAGTCCTTGCAGAAATGTATGGTGTAAGCCGACCTACCATCCGCACAGCCATCGATGAACTTGTAAATGAGCATTATCTCGTGCGTCGACAGGGAAAAGGTACCTTTGTCAGGAAACCGGAATATAACAAAGTCGCTTTCGGTGTATTAAATGAATCCGAAAATGCCAGTTTCACTTCCCTTGTCCGCAATTTTGGAATCGAGATATCCAACAAATTACTGTGCACCGGCACCATCCAGGGGCGTTATTATTATGCTGATAAACTTGGTCTTGCATTTGAAGAACCAATTTATGGAATCCACCGTATCCGCCAGGGTAACAAAGAGCCACTGGCTATTGAGTACACTTACGTTCCACTGAAATTTTTCCCGGATATCGATAATTATAACTTTGAACAGATTTCTCTGTATGACTACATGTCCACCAGAGATCACCTGCCCGTTGTTTTCCAGGAATCTCTGACCATGGTAGAAGCCGGGGATAAAATCCGTTCCTATCTGCATCTGGAAGATGAAATGATCGTCAATCACCTGGAACTGATTGGCTATGACCATCACGGTAACCTTGTAGAATATACAGAAAGTTATTCCCGCCCAGACAAACTGGAAGTACGTTTTGTATCAAATAACACAAAATAGAAACGCTGTCCGTAAAAAAATAAGTCGAGCGCACATGAAATTTGTGCGTTCGACTTATTTTTGTTAAAATTTTCTGAGTCCAATACTTCCGTCATCTTCGGTGTTTTCAATGGCACGGATTTCTACATAGTAACCGGCATTTGCATTGATCTCCACGTAGACACGGTCTCCGACTTTATGACCAAGAATGGCTTTTCCGATTGGGGATTCCGTAGAAATCCAGCCTTTCAGGGAGTTTCCGCGCACGGTTGTCACCAGTGTATACACTTCTTCTTCGTCATCATCTTCAAAATATAAAGTAACTTTATTATTGATTCCAACTTCATCGGATTTTGACTCATCGGATACAACTACCGCTGTTTTGATCATGCGCTCCAGATAACGGATACGGCTTTCGTTGGCATTTTTATCTTTTTTTGCTGCGTGGTACTCAAAATTTTCACTGAGATCGCCATGCGCTCTTGCCTCTTTTACAGCTTCCAATGCTTCTTTACGAACTACCAGTTTCCGATATTCGATTTCCTCTTTCATTCGTTCAATGTCTTTTTCTGTCACTTCATCATGCATAATCTCGATACCTTCTTTCCAAAAGTGAAGCGGGCACTCACGTTCTGCTCTCGCTACTTCTCTCTGACACAGTTACTTTACAGCCTGCATTCAACTTGAATCTATCGCCTATTTCGGTGGATTACATCGTAAAGAATCCGAACTGTGCCATTGAATAAGTGATCAGGATGATCACCAACATTACCGGTGCAATGTATTTTATCATCACATTGTACAGTTTTTCACGATTCATTTTTTCACCATTTCGTTTTACTTCATCTGTAACAGTCTTTGCTCCTGCCGCCCATCCGATCAGAATACAGGTGCACAGTGCTACGATCGGCATTAATACACTATTGCTGATATAATCAAAGAAAGTCAAAAAGTCCATCCCAAGAATCTTGATATGTGCCCATGCACCATTGCCCAGAGAGGATGGAATTCCCATTATAATACTGATAATGATGCAGACCGCAACGCTTTTCTTACGGCTGATACCGAATCGATCCATAAAGGAAGATACGATAGCTTCCATAATCGAAATGGAGCTGGTCAACGCAGCTAAGAATACAAGCACAAAGAACAAAATTCCGATGATCGTGCCACCTCTCATTTGCTCAAACACTTTCGGAAGCGTCACAAACATCAATCCTGCTCCGCTTGCTTTTGTTCCTGCTTCACCGCTGAATACATAAACTGCCGGAACGACCATAAATCCTGCCAGCAGAGCAACGACTGTATCAAAAATCTCAATCTGATTTACAGATTTTGTCAGGCTTGTCTCGTTTTTTGTATAAGAGCCATAAGTAACCATGATTCCCATAGCCAGACTCATAGAATAAAACATCTGTCCCATGGCTGCACACACTGTTTTCAGTGAAAACTTCGTAAAATCAGGCAGGAGATAGTACTTAATACCGGCACTTGCTCCCGGTAATGTAAAAATATAAATGGAAATAATCACAGAAATAATCAGCAATAACGGCATCAGGAATTTACTGATTTTTTCAATTCCTTTATTGACGCCAAGCAGGATAACTGCTGCAGTCAGTCCCAGATAAACAGCGAAATAAATCATCGGTGAGATCGAATTTCCGACAAAATTTCCAAAAAAACTATCTGCTGCTGCATCCAGTCCATGACCGGACACAAATGTCACCATATATTTAACAACCCAACCGCCGATCACACAATAATACGGCAGAATGATCACCGGAACGATCGGTGCCAGCACGCCTAAAAATCCAAATTTTTTATTGATGGCTTTATATGCAGTACCCGGACTCTGCTTTGTCTTGCGTCCGATTGCAATCTCGGTAGTCATCAATGTGAAACCGAAGGTCAGTGCCAGAATGATATATACCAGAATAAAAATTCCTCCGCCATACTGCGCGGCAAGGTAAGGAAAACGCCACAGATTACCAAGTCCCACTGCGCTTCCTGCTGCTGCAAGCACAAAACCGATTCCGCCAGAGAAACTACTGCGCTCCTTTTTGTTATGTTCCATATTAAATCCTCTTTCTAATCATTATTTTCTACAATTTTTTTCGTCTAATTGACGTATCCATCATTATATCATTGACATCCATATATTTCAACAAATACACTTGTAAAACACATCAAAATATTTTCTTGATTCTTTCAACTTTTCATGCTTCTGTATAAAAATGAGAGTTTTTCACATTCTCCTCTTTATCCTACCGTTCTTTTATTATTCTTCATTCGAAAAATGCTCGAAAAATCTGAGCTTCCGAAATTCAGAAACCACTTGGTTCATATAAAGAATATTTGTGCAATCACAAGAACTGTAATTGCGCGACTTTAAGATAACATACTTTTATTTGTTTAATCAACAATTACAAAAGTTCATTTTGAAGAAAAACCTTCTGACTTATTTGCTCGACGAATGAAATAAAGGGGCTCGGCTTATTTTTTCTTAGCGAGCGATTGTTAGCCGATAAGACAAAATAAGCTGAGCCCCTTTCCATAGTCTACAATTGTATCACAAAAGAAACTTTTTTTATAATTTACAGTTTCACCACAAAAACTTTTTAAACCGGATAAGCCCCATTTTCATGATCAGCAGCTTCCGGATCTACCTTTGTCTGCTGTGCCTCACGATATTTGAAGAAATCCAGTGCCTGCTGTGGGAACAGTGCATAAGACAATACATCCTCATCCTGCTGTTTCCAGCGTGACATTTCTTTCTCAATCTTAGCAAGCTCCGGCTCAATCAGATCTGCCGGGCGGCATGTGATGGCTTTATCTTTATCCGGACCAAGTACTTTTTCTACGACTTCCGGATTGAACGGTTTAACCGTCTGACCGTACTCACCAAGTAAAATGCTCTTGGTCTCTTTGGTAGCGACTTTGTAACGCTCTCCCATCAGAACGTTTAATACAGCCTGTGTACCTACGATCTGGCTGGACGGTGTTACCAGAGGCGGCTCACCAAGGTCTTTTCTTACACGCGGAATCTCTTTTAATACTTCCTCGTATTTATCCTCTGCGTTCTGCTCTTTCAGCTGAGAAATCATGTTGGAAAGCATTCCGCCCGGAACCTGATAACGAAGCGTATTGATATTTACACCAAGTACCTTCGGATTTAACAGTCCGCTTGCCATTGCCTCCTCACGGATCTTAGCAAAGTATTCATTGATCTCTGCCAGAATATCCTGATTCAGACCGGTATCATACGGTGTGCCTTTGAAAGTCTCTACCATAACCTCTGTAGCCGGCTGGGATGTGCCCAGTGCCAGTGGTGAAATTGCAGTATCAATGATATCGCATCCAGCTTCTACGGCTTTTAAGCAGCTCATGGAAGCCACACCACTTGTATAGTGTGTATGAAGTTCGATCGGAAGGCTTACATTTTCTTTTAATGCTTTTACCAGACGCTCTGCCTCATACGGAATCAGCAGACCTGCCATATCTTTGATACAGATGGAATCTGCACCCATATCCTCGATACGTTTTGCAGTATCTACCCAATAATCCAGCGTATATGCCTCACCTAAGGTATAGGAAAGCGCAATCTGGGAATGACCTTTTTCCTTTTTGCAGGCATCTACGGCTGTCTTTAAGTTTCTCAGATCATTTAAACAGTCAAAAATACGAATGATATCGATTCCGTTTGCAATAGATTTCTGTACAAAATATTCTACTACATCGTCTGCATAATGACGATAACCTAAAATATTCTGTCCACGGAACAGCATCTGCAGTTTTGTATTTTTGAAACCATCACGGAATTTTCTGAGACGCTCCCACGGATCTTCTTTCAGGAAACGAAGGGATGCATCGAAAGTTGCACCGCCCCAGCATTCTACTGCATGATAGCCGACTTTATCCATCTTATCGATGATCGGAAGCATCTGTTCTGTGGTCAGTCTGGTGGCCATCAGAGACTGATGCGCATCACGCAGGACAGTTTCTGTTATTTTCAATGGTTTTTTCTCCATGATAAATTATCTCCTTTTTTATAATCATTACCTTTGTTTACGGATTGTTCCGCTGTTTCAGCTCCCACAATCCTCCCTCCATTCGAAAATCGCATGACTCTGTCCTGCTTTTTTTATCATTGGAGGGGCGTGTCGCTAATCCTGTAAAGCATTTACATGCAAGCATGACATGCTTTTAGGATTTCGACACTGTAAACAAAGTTATACACCGAATATTGCCATAAATACACCGGCTGCGATAGCAGTTCCGATAACTCCGGCAACGTTTGGTCCCATGGCGTGCATCAGCAGGAAGTTAGTCGGATCTTCTTCTGCACCGACTTTCTGGGATACACGGGCTGCCATCGGAACGGCGGATACACCTGCGGAACCGATCAGCGGGTTGATCTTACCTTTTGTTACAACGCACAGGATCTTACCAAAGATAACTCCGGCTGCGGTACCGAATGCAAATGCTACCAGACCAAGTACTACGATCTGAAGTGTTGTCACTTTCAGGAATGCTTCTGCACTTGTGGATGCACCAACAGATGTACCAAGCAGAATAACTACGATGTACATCAGGGCGTTGGATGCTGTCTCTGACAGCTGTTTTACTACACCACTCTCACGGAACAGGTTACCAAGCATCAGCATACCTACCAATGGAGCTGTGGTCGGAAGTACCAGACACACAATGATGGTAACAATGATTGGGAAAAGGATTGCTTCCAGTTTGGAAACTTCACGAAGCTGTCCCATACGGATGGAACGCTCTTTTTTGGTTGTTAAAAGTTTCATGATCGGCGGCTGGATGATCGGAACTAATGACATATAGGAATACGCCGCCACGGCGATCGGTCCCATCAAGTCATTTTGATGTAATTTTCCGGCCAGGAAGATGGAAGTCGGTCCATCTGCACCACCGATGATGGATACTGCTGCAGCTGCTGCATCGGAAAAACCGAATACGATAGCCAGCAGATACGCGGCAAAAATACCGAACTGTGCGGCTGCTCCCAAGAGAAAACTGATCGGGTTTGCGATCAGCGGACGGAAATCCGTCAGTGCGCCGACACCAAGGAAAATCAGGGACGGAAGGATGGACCACTCATCCAGTTTGAAGAAGTAGTGCAACAGACCTCCGACACCGTTGCTTGCATTTTCCGGAGAAATCATGATATCCGGATAAATATTTACCAGAAGCATACCAAACGCGATCGGCACCAGCAGTAACGGTTCATATCCCTTTTTAATTGCTAAATATAAGAACACACAGGCAACGGCGATCATCAGATAGTTTCCCCAGGTCAGATTGAAGAACGCGGTCTGATGCACGAGATTGCCTAATGTCTCTGCTATATTACCTGACATGTCTACCTCCTGTCTTATGCGTTCATGGTAGCAAGTACTGCTCCTGATTCTACTGTCTCACCTTTTGTTACATCCACGCTGGCAACTGTGCCGTCCTGTGGTGCAACAACCGGTGTTTCCATTTTCATGATCTCAAGTACAACGACAGGATCACCTTTCTTTACAGCTGCACCCGGTGCTGCTACAACGTCAACAACTTTACCTGCTGCGCCTGCTGTGATGGAAATGCTTCCTGCTGCGCCTGCGGCTGCTGCCGGTTTTGCTGCCGGAGCCGGTGCCGGTGCTGCTGCTCTTGGAGCCGGTGCTGCTGCCGGAGCGCCATTTGTATTTTCTTCTACGGTTACATCATATACGTTTCCGTTTACGGTAATTGTATAACTTTTCATTTTTCTATTCTCCTTAAACAAAATGGTGTGATTAGCGTCTCTTGATCGTACGGACTCTGAAACTGTCTACCGGTACATTCTCACTTGCTGCGATCGCGGCTGCGATAACAGCAACCAGCTCCAGATCGTCTGTTTCCTGTACCGGAGCTGCTGCAACAGGTGCTGCCTTTGGTGCCTCTGCTTCCGGTTCTGCTTTTTTTGCAAATTTTTTCTGGATCACAGGAATGATCTTGAAACAGTAAATGATCAGCGCAATTGCGATCAGCATAACGAATACCGTTCCCATACCAAGGACTGTATTCTGTAATGCATTTGCCAGTCGGGCTTTTCTGTCTGCTGCCTGCGCAAATACGGTCATCCCCGGAAGCTGTAAAGCCAGAAGTCCGAGACTGCCTGCCGCAATCCCTTTGATATTCTTTCTCATCTTCACTATCTTCCTTTCTTTTACAACATGGAAAATGCCATGATCAGATGTTTTCTTGTCTGTGCCGGAGCGATGACTGCATCCACACTGCCTCTTGCTGCTGCGGAAGTTACGGCATTCTGTTTTCCTTCATAAGCAGCTGCCTGTTTTTCAGTTGCTTTCTCTCCTTCAGCTGCAAATAAGATATTTGCTACTTTTTCAGCTTCCATCATACCTACTTTAGCGTCATCCCATGCAAATACCATATCGGCATCACTGATGCTTCTTGCGCCCATAGCCACATAAGCACTGCCGTAAGTATCGCCCATGATCAGGTTTACTTTACTGTTGAAACCGCCGTCGTGATAAGATTTTACCAGTTTTGCGATTGCCTGTGGAAGACCTTTTTCTGTCTGCTCTACTGCCGCAAATCCATCTGCTGCTGTCACAGTCAGAAGCGGAATCTCGCAATCGTTACAGAATGCGACGAAAGCTGCTGCTTTCTCACATCCGTCTACCGTAAGACCGTCAGCCAGATCTGCAGTTTTCTCACCTTTTTCATCATAAAGTGCATCGGCATTTGCCACTGCACCAACTAAAATTCCATTTAATGTAAGGAATCCTGTCACCATCTCCGGTGCGTAATCCGGGCGGATCTCCAGGAATTTATCGTCTGCACACTCAGCTAACAATGCACGTGCATCTTTTATTGCACATGTCTTATCGGAAATGTAACGGTTCAGATCATCCTCTCCGCAGCGTCCGTACTCCTCATCAATGAGCATGACTACCAGCTCACGGATTTTTGCCAGAACCTCATCTTCACTCTCCAGTACTTCTGCCTGTCCGGAAACTGCTGCCTGATATTTTGCAGAATCAAACTCGCGGGAAAGCTTTTTATTATCCTGAATTGTATGCGGTGCATTCACATACATCTGTGCTTCTTTTGTCATAAATGCAAAATCACTCATGGCCGGGATCAGTGTCATGCCACCTGCACAGTTACCCATTACCGCGCTGATTTGAAGTACACTGTCCGCATACTCAGCCTGTTTTGCAAGCACTGTGCCAAAGCTGTCCAGTGCATCTACAGACTCCTGCAGACGGAAGCCGCCGCAGTCTAACAGTCCGATCACCGGAGCTGCTGCCTTGTCAGCCATATCATATAATTTTGCGATCTTCTTTGCGTGCATCTCGCCCATTGTTCCGTTCAGCACATCACGGTTCTGACTGTATACATACACCGGATTGCCCTCGATCTGTCCGTAACCTGTGATGACACCATCGGATGGTGCGGACTGGTCATTTACGGTAAAATCTGTCATGCGAGCGGAAACTAATGCGCCAACCTCTACGAAACTACCCTCATCTAACAGACGGTTGATTCGCTCTAACGCTAAACATTCTGCCATATTGCCTCATACCTCCTTGAGATTGTTATTTTATTAACATACCAGAATCATTCTACTTCATTTTGAACAAAAATTCAAGAAAAATGTTCCTGTTTGCCTATCATTTTTGTGCCTTTCCTTGGCAAATTCACTTGTATTCTATGCAAAGTATACAAAATACCAATCAATGCCTTTTTTATCGCCTCTGATTTCAATCATCTTTTTATCCTCCTTATTTTTTACTCAAATTTCCAGGTAGAATGTGTATCACAGACTACGTTCAGCTCTTTGTCGATCACAATGTGACCACGACGGTGTGACCAGCATCCCACGTTTACAGCAACACCAATGGTAGACGGATGACGTGCCGTATTTTCAATATTTACACCCATGACAGAATATTTTCCGCCCATACCCTGCGGTCCAAGACCGATTGCATTGATTCCGTCCTCCAACAATCTCTCCATTTTTGCTGCATTTGCATTAATCCAGAACCCCGGTCACATTTAATCCGATCGCTACGATGGTAGCGGTAAGCCCCAGTGGAATTTTTTCTAATATAAAGCTGTCAATCGCAAATATCAGAAACAAAAACTGCTGCCGCAAATCAGCTTTTTGTGACGCAACCGGCCATTTCCCTGGCAATTCGGGAACTGGAAGCCGAATTTGGCATCACGCTGTTTACCAGATTTAACAACCGACTCACTCTGACAGAAGATGGCGCACTTTTTTATAAGAAAGCAGACTACATTCTGCAGTATTGCAAAGACATGCAGTTTGAATTGAACGGCAGCCGGATTCAGCAAAATCCAATCCATGTCGGCATTCCACCGGTGCTCAGCAGTTTTTTCTTTCCTGGACTCATTGATGCCTATCGTTCCAAATATCCGGATGCCCTCGTCTCACTGGAGGAGTATGGTTCTGTACGCGCCTGTGATCTGGTTCAGGAGGATAAACTGGATCTGGCTCTCGTCATCATGGAATTCAAGAATGCTCCGGCATTCTTGTTGCGAGGTGCGCGTCATGCAATTGCATGACATACTTCAACTGCGCACCTCTGTAATCCTGCCGGAGGCTATATCAGATGGGGGATTGGCTCCCACCACTGATACTAGCTTGTTTCTCACCACCTATAGAGGTGGGAGTCATCTCCCATCTGATATACAATATTGACCAGCTCGACAGTCATGTGCTCATTCACGACCAGCTCGTATTTTGTGTTTCACCGGAACACCCGCTGGCTGATCATACCTCTATCACAGCTGCTGATCTGGATCATCAGGATGTCATTTTGTTTAATAAAGATTCCGTGCAGAATGCCATTTTACGCACCCGCTTTGACTCGGGAAATATAAAAAGCTTTCTATATAGAAACGATCAGATTCAACTGACACTTCTATATAGAAAGCTTTTTTCTTAACTATTTGTTTTTCCTATTTCACTTTGACTGTGAAAATTTTTTTCAAAGAACTTCGATGTCCTTAGTTACCCGGATAAGTAATGACAGACTCTACATCGTAACCTTTCAGTTTCTCACGACCGTTTAAACCAGCCAGCTCCATCAGGAATAATACTTTGACAACTTCTCCACCAAGGCTCTCGATCAGTTTGATAGCAGCCTCGATGGTTCCGCCTGTTGCGATCAGGTCGTCTACTACAACAACTTTCTGACCCGGTTTGATGGAATCTTTGTGCATCTCGATCTCTGCGGAACCGTACTCAAGGTCATATTTTGCAGAAACAGTCTCGCACGGCAGTTTTCCTTTTTTACGAACCGGTACAAAACCTTTACCAAATTCGTAAGCCAGCGGTGCGCCAAAGATAAATCCTCTGGATTCTGCTCCAACTACCACGTCAAAATCAACGCCATCCAGACGCTCTTTTAATCCGTCAATGGCAAGTTTCAGTCCGTCCGGATCCTGCAGAACAGTTGTTATATCGCGAAAAATAATGCCCGGTTCCGGAAAATCAGGGATACTTCTAACGTAATCTTCTACTTTTTTCATAATATGTATAGTTCCTCCTGTATTTTGGATTATCACTCAACCTTGTTATTATACATGAAAACTTCCGGGAGATAAAGAGATTTTTCCCAGTTCTTCAAATTTTGCGATTCCATCCGGACGCAGTTCGCAGGAAATCTGAAATTTTTGCAGGGCAGTTTTTGTTTTTGAACCAAACACGCCATCTACAGAAACGGGATAGCCTGCCTCACAAAGCTCCCATTGCAGCCAGCGAACGCCTTCTCCGTGAGTGATCTTTTTTACAGCCGGATGCTGTGCTGCTTCTTCTGGCTGCATAATCCATACATATGGACGTAAATATGGATTTTCACCTTTTCGTGTAATACTGAATTTTTCTGTCATGGTATCCGACCTGCAATTCTCCATATCGTAACTTACCCACGGAAAAAGCAGACCATATTGCCAGTCATTGTCGGTTACATTTGAGCAGATGGTTCCATAATTGATTCCTTTTGCTTCCACACAACGATACGCGCCATCACATTTACCAAGAAAAACACCCACATGTCCTGGTTTCCAGAGTACGGTTCCTACAGGGAGCCATGCATACGTTTCATACACAATTCGTTGATCTGCCACCGCATACATTTGCGCTGAGCTCAACTCCACGCCCAGATAAGCCCCGATCAGTCCGGAACAATCGGTATTCACTTTTCCAACCTGTCCCTGCTGTCTTGCCCGTTCCACATAATCATCCGTTACCAGATCCGGGAGTTTTTCGTGTAGTTCCTGCACAAATTCTTCTGTCAAAATTCCATGAGAGATTTTCGCTCCGTAAAAATATGGCGTTCCGATTCTGCCTTCTGCGAAATCTGCTAATCCCTGTCCCGTCAGATTACTTTGCAGATTCATCATGGTCATTTTCCATCCCTTTTCATTCTCTATCTATTAATTAGTATGAAACTATCTGTAAAAGTTGATCATATAACACACAACCTGCTATTTCTTAGGCAAAAACATTCACACATATACGGACTTGTTATTACTCCCCACTTATAGAGCGGAAGTCTTCTCGACCGTGAAAAAAATATGGTTGATCCAGCTTTCACTAAATCAACCATATTTTCGTTTCATAAGTTTTTGTTATTTGACTTTTCCGTTAACAACGTGATACCGCACACCATTCTGTGTTACATATCCATTATAGGAAAAATCAACTTTTCCGTTTCTGATGTACCAGCGACCATTTTCGTTGCTTGCAATTCCATTAAAATTGAAATTAACTTTTCCACCTTCAATACGCCACCAGCCATTTTCATTCTTTGCTACTGTGTTGGCGCTAAAGTCTACTTTTCCATTGCGGATCAACCACCAGCCGTTTTCGTTCTTTGCTACTGTGTTGGCACTAAAATCTACCTTTCCGTTGCGGATCAACCACCAGCCGTTTTCATTCTTTGCTACTGTATTAGCATTAAAGTCTACTTTTCCGCTGCGGATCAGCCACCAGCCATTTTCGTTCTTTGCTACGGTATTGGCATTAAAGTCTACTTTTCCGTCTTTGTTGATGTACCACCAGCCATTGTGGTTTTTAGCAACAGTCACTTTCTTCTGTACCACACCATTTACCAGATTGTACCAGGTTCCATTTACTTTAGCCACATCTGTAACGTACTGACGTGTTCCATTCAGATAATATACATCTTCTCCATCAACCGTATAAATGCCTGTTCCATACGCCGTCAATGACGCAAATTCTTCTTCGGCCTTCTGAAGTGCCTCGTAATTGCTTACCTGTGCTTTCTGCGCATCTGTCAATGCATCATATGCTGCTCGTGCTTCTGCAATCGCACCTTTGCTCTCTAAAGTAATGTCAGTTCCGATTGCATCAATCTTGCTCTCGACGTCTTTTACTTTTGCTACATCTTCTTTCAGTTCTGCAAGTTTTTCTTCTGCTTTCTGAAGTGCTTCGTAATTACTTACCTGTGCTTTCTGCGCATCTGTCAATGCATCATATGCTGCCCGTGCTTCTGTAATTGCGTCTTCACTGGCTAAGGTAATATCTCCAAGTGCGTCAATCTGGCTCTCTACAGCTTTTACCTTTGCTGCATCTTCCTTCAGTTCCGCAAGTTTTTCTTCGGCTTTCTGAAGTGTCTCGTAATTGTTTACCTGCATCTTCTGTAAATCAGTCAACGCATTATACGCTGCTCGTGCTTCTGCAATCGCATCTTCGCTGGCTAAGGTAATATCTCCAAGTGCATCAATCTGTTTTTCGGTTGCGTCAACGTCAGTGTCTGTCGGACCTGCATAATATGCTTCCACATTGTCCAGATTCATCCACATGCTTCCGCTCATCTTTCCATATACACCAATGGTCATGGTTCCATCTGTTACTTTCACCGGAATACCAACTTTGACCCAGTCGTTTTCGGAAATCGGCATATCCTGTTTTGCGATAACATTACCCGCGCTGTCCTTGGCATAGAGATAGCTCTCATCTCCGTCAGCGTAATCACCTTTTATCATGGCAGTCACATAATAGGTTCCATTCTCCAATCCTGTTAAAGTCTGGTAAATATGTCCAAGGAATGCACTGCTGCTCCAGAAGCTGATACGTGTTTTTCCCGCATAAGGTGTTTTATTTTCCAGAAAAGCTCCTGTACCTTCAAGAGACCAGTTTGGAATTGATCTTTTATTTGACCATGCTGTTTCAAAATCTCCATTTGGAACCGTAATCTTCTCTTTTGACATCAGTACCGGCATGGTTGTCTCTTTATTCTCAGTAATTACAATATTGGATTTAACAGCGGTCAGACTACCGGAAGTAACAATTGCCTGATAAGTTCCCGGAACTACTCCGTTTAACGCAAGTTTTCCATTTTCATCTGTCTGTGCTGTATAAGTCAAAGTATCTGCTCGGTTGTCTGTTTTTCTCAGTAATACAGATGCATTGCTTACCGGTGTTCCATCTGTCAGGAAAACAAAGCCGCTCAGGTCACCGGACATACTCTTCATTTCCTGATTGGAAACGGAAGTTTCCTCCCCTTTTGTTACCTGTATTTCAACATCTGAAATTGTCTCATAAGTACCTTTTTCAAAACTCAGAGTATATGTACCCGCCGGAATCCTACGGAATTGATACTGTCCACTCGCATCGGTCTCAGTCTGTGCCACAACGGTATCGCCCTGTTTTAAGCTTACCGTTACACCTGCCAGTGCAGCATTACCGCTTGTAACGGTTCCTGCAATATTTCCGGACAGATTTTTTACGGAAAAATCAATGCCGCTGACACTTTGACCAGATACAACTTCTACGCTGCTGTTTGGTCCCTCAATCTCGGCTCCATCTAATTCAGCACTGATGGTATACTTACCCGGTTTTAAGGAATCAAAGCTATAGTCTGTTTTTTCTCCATCCAGCAGAATTGTTTTTGTATAAACATCCCCTGTCTCACTCTGTGCACGTAAAATCAGATTTTCACCGGTCAGATCAGAAGAAATTGTTCCGGAAACTTTTCCCATTTCCACTGCATCGGTAGATTTCACAAAGGTAACATCATCAATATTGCACCATGCATTTGCTTCTCCGTCTGCCTTGAAACCAACCGTTACTTTTCCGCCGGAAACAGTTACATTTTTCATTGTAACGTCTGTCCATTCTGACTGATTCTGTGGAATATCGATGTTCATGGATACATCACCGGATTCTGCATACATCTGCAGTTTCTGGAAGTTTCCACCATTTTTAATTTTGGCACTCATATCATAAGTTCCATCCGGCAGGGCAACATACTGATTACTCTGGATCGTCTGTGATACGCCACAGGAGAAATCTGTGCTGTCGCCCAGGCGCAGTGCATATTTTCCGGTTGTTGTGGTTCCATTGTTATTAATCGGGCTTTTTCCTTTTGTCACCTGATTCGTCCAGCCTGCCAACGCTGTACTGCCCACACGATCTGCATCAAAGCTGCCATTTTTTACATAGTTATTTTTATCTGCAACCGTCCATGTTCCAGTCTCTGCGTCCAGATTCCATGCACTCAGAGAATTGTAATATGGAGTTCCGTCTTCTGTAAAAGATAACGGGCACCACTGGTTATAACCAAGTCCGTTTCTGGCAAAATCTGCCCAACGGTCTCCACAGAATAATACGGTCTCCTGCTCGGTTCCTTTTACGGTGTAGAAAAATCCAGTCTGGGTTACATGGCAGAAGTCATCGCTGCAGCCCGGCATTATCTTCATATTTGTCTCTGGATTCTTTGCTTTTGCAGCCAGATAGGACTCATCTAAGCTATCAAGTACCATATAATATGCATGAGAAGCATTCCATCCATACAAATCTGATGCGCAGATATAATATTTGCCATTGTACTTGAACATGCAGTTTCCTTCACGCCCTGCTCCTTTGTATACCATATAAGAAGGTCCAAGTCCTACTTTACCATCTGCCTGTGTCTGAATCTCAGAGATAAAGATTTTGCCTCGTCCGGAACCATAGGAATATACCAGATAATCTTTTCCGGTATCTTCATCGGTAAATACGGTCTGATCACCGGTATTTGTTGTTCCGCCAGTATAGTCTCTCATATCAATACGCTGATTCCATTTAAACTGTCCAGTCGGACTGTCAGAAGTAAGTACCAGTACCTGTTTGCTGTAATTATCTGTCTGATTTTTATCCAGCTTATTATCCGGATCTGCACATTCATGCTGTACAAACAGTGCATACTTACCGGTATCTTCCATATATGCAACACCAAGACGTCCTACCCATTCCACATCCTGATTATCCATTTCTTCACGTTTTGTAATTTCTTCCGGAACTACCACGTCGCCCTCGTACTTCCAGTTCGTTAAATCCGTGGAGCTGTAACAGGTTACGCCTGCAAAATGGTTGTTCTTCTGTGCTTTACTGGAATCGTTATAGTATATCTCACTTTCGTCATACTTTACACCATACCAGTAATATTTCGTCACTCCATCAACTGTAAATTTAAAAATTCCACCACCCTGAGAATAAATTGGATTTCCGTCCGTATCGTGCCAGAATATATCATTTTCAATCTGGTTAGATACAGCTGTGGTATCTGCTGCTTTTGCAGAAACACCTGTAATTGGTGACATTGCCATTGCCGCTGCCAGCAGGCAGGCAAATGCTTTCATTGGAATCCCTTTTCTCTTCATTTTTCATATCCTCCTCTTTTTTCTTATAAGTTTTACTATCCTTCTTGCCCTTTAACTTCTTGCGCTCATTATAAACCACAATTTCTTTGTTTTCATTGTGTTTATTTGCTAATGTGTTTTAAAAAATTGCTCTTAGTATCTACATTTTGGTAGATGCCCGTAATACCAGATCAAACCCCGGGGAAATCTTCTCACCCGCATCCCCGGATTCCAGCCATCCGATCAGTTTTTCACATGCAAGCCGTCCAAGCTCCTGCTCATCAAAGGAAATCGCAGTAACCGGCGGTATGTAATTTTGCAGAAAAAAACTATCATAAAAAGACACTACTTTTATGTCTTTTGGAATCGACAAATGCATGCGGTTTAATTTCATCAGTACATGGCTGCAAATTTTATCATCCATGCACACAATACATTCCACACATTTTTCTGCAAGTTCTTCCACTGCGGCAAAGACATCTGCTTTCGTCGCGCAATTTAAATACACCAGATCCTGTGGTATTTTCTTGTAATAAATCTCATGTGCTCTCTCAAATCCGCGCAAACGTTTCTGTGTAACCGTATGCTGTTCGTTTCCACCAATCAATGCCATTCGGTTGATGCGCCGTCCCAACAGATAATCTGTCATCTGCGTACAGGCTTCCACCGTATCATCATCCACATACAGTGCTTCGTGTCCTTTCACTTCCCCGATAACCGCCAGCGGTACATGCTCACTTTCCAGATATTGGATCACCGGATCATTGGTCAGCGCCCGGGTTACGATCATTCCATCCACTTTATTTTCCTGAACCACCCGTTTGACTCTGGACAGATCGTTCGCCTCCAGCATGATCACAAGTACCTCATACAATTTGCTGGCAGCTGTTTCACAGATTCCCATCAGACACTGTTGGAAAAATGGTATTTCATTCAGTTCCTGATCTGCCGGAAGCAGAACTCCAAGGTTGGATGTCTTAAATGTCTCATCTGAAACATCTGTTTCTTTTTTCTGATATCCGATTCGTTTACAATAGGCAAGGATTTTCTTTTGCATCTCTTTCCCCACCCGGCCTTTTCCGGATAAAGCTCTCGATACGGTTGTCTTGGAACATCCTAAATCTTGCGCAATTTGCTCAATCGTTATTTTTGTATCCCCACTTGCTTTACTCATCTCCCATTTTTTCTGTTAATTTTGTATATATCTATATTACTTTGATATCATTTTATCGTCAATTTGCTTATTTCATAAAATCATTCCTCTGTTTTCTGTAAATTACACATATTTTCTGTTAGTTTGCGCAATTTTGCGCAACAGTTGTAAGACATTCATTCCATGGAAGCTGTTATCACACATTCTTGCAACTGTATGACTTACATGGTTGTACTGATTACAATTACAGAAAAAGAACTGCTTCTATGTATCATCGTCACATAAAAGCAGTTCTTTCTAAATTACTTAATCGCTTATTCTATTTTTCTTTCTTGTTCTTCGTACCAAACATGCCCCTTGCGCTTCACTCGTTTAGTCTTCATCCTGAGACCAGGCAAGTGCACAACGCACCGCACGATGCCATCCTTTTAACAGTTTTACACGCTCTGCTTCTTCCATGGTCGGCTCGAATGTCCGTCCCAGATTCCAGTTTTTGCGAATTTCTTCTTTACTGCTCCAATAGCCTACAGCCAGTCCTGCCAGATAAGCCGCGCCAAGTGCTGTTGTCTCAATACATTTCGGACGCTCTGCACGAATGCCTGTAATATCTGCCTGGAATTTCATCAGCATATTATTGGCACTGGCTCCGCCATCCACTTTGAGATGTGTCATTTTGACTCCGGCATCTTCTTCCATCGCTGCAATGACATCATAAGCCTGATAAGCAATGGACTCCAAGGTTGCACGGATAAAATGTTCTTTTTTGCATCCTCTGGTCACGCCTACGATCGTGCCTCTCGCATAAGAATCCCAGTACGGCGCACCCATTCCGGTAAAAGCAGGAACCACATAAACGCCTTTGCAGTCCGGTACTTCGTCTGCGTATTCCTCTGACTGGCGTGCAGTTTTGATCATACGCATTTCATCCCGCAGCCACTGGATCGCTGCGCCTGCCACAAATACGCTTCCTTCCAGCGCGTATTCCACTTCATCGCTGACACTGGCAGCCAACGTGGTCAGCAGACCATTTTTTGATGCGATCGGCTCTTTTCCGGTATTCATCAACAGGAAACATCCGGTTCCGTATGTAATTTTTCCTTCACCTTTTTCAAAACAGCTCTGTCCAAACAATGCTGCCTGCTGATCTCCCGCTGCTCCGCACACCGGAATCTCTCCGCCGGTCACTGCAGGATCGGTATGTCCATAAATATAACTGGATGGTTTTACCTCCGGAAGCATACTTCCCGGAATGTTAAATTTTGCCAGAATCTCCTTATCCCAGCAGCATTTATGAATATCATACAGCATCGTTCTGGATGCATTGGAATAATCCGTCACATGCACTGTGCCTCCGGTCAGATTCCAGATCAGCCAGGTATCCACGGTTCCAAATAACAGATCACCGGCTTCTGCCTGCGCTCTGGCGCCTTCTACATTGTCCAGAATCCATGCGATCTTGCTTGCAGAAAAATAAGGATCTGCGATCAGTCCGGTTCTTTCCCGGATCAGTTCGTCAAATTTTTCCTCTTTCAAACGTTCGATCTGATCCGCAGTTCTGCGGCACTGCCACACAATCGCATTGTATACAGGGACACCGGTGTGTCGGTTCCATACGATGGTTGTCTCACGCTGATTCGTGATACCGATGCCTTCGATATCTTCCGGAGTTGTACCCGTAACCGCGATCGCTTCCGCCAATACAGATAACTGTGTGGACCAGATTTCCCGTGGATTCTGCTCCACCCAGCCCGGCTGCGGATAAATCTGTGTCAGTTCCTTCTGTGCCATACCACAGATATTTCCTTCATGATCAAATAAAATACAGCGGGAGCTTGTGGTTCCCTGATCCAATGACATAATATATTTTTTCCCCATGATTTTTTCTCCTCATAGTTCTCTTATTTATACATATTTTTCATATTCAAGAATGCTCCGGCATTCTTGTTGCGAGGTGCGCGTCATGCACTTGCATGACATACTTCAACTGCGCACCTCTGTAATCCTGCCGGAGGCTATATCAGATGGGGGATTGGCTCCCATCTGATATACAATCCTGATGCTGTTCTCTCATAGTAAATTATTATGTAAAACACTTCTGTATATATATTTTTATATTATCGTATCTATTCCTATCTTTCAACAGCAGATTTTTTCACATTATCGGCATCTGGTCTCATCGTAAAATCCCCTTATTAAGACCATAAACAATGCTTTCAGGAACACTGTATCTCTTTGGTTGCAACCACATCCACACCGGTATCTGCCACATTTTTCACAATCACATCCCCAATCTGAACCGGTGCTGTAAGTGTCACTCCTTTTAATGCCATCAGGCATTCCCGGATTTTCCCTTTTGGAATATCCGATGCCGTTTTCACCGATACCACCGGCAGATTGCCGCCCATTACCGGAACCGTGGATGTCACGATTCTTCTTGGATCTGTCAGCTCTTTTCTGGCATAATCATCCCCGCGTTTGCAGGTATTTCCACTTACGGATATCACCTGCACGCCATCCATTTCCACTGTCAGATTACAGCCCAGCGGGCAGCCGATACAAATCAGTTCTTTTCGTTCCATTATGCTTCCCCCTGTTCGATTCGAATTGTTATTTTGGATAAATGCTCATATTCCTGCAGTTTTTTCTTCTGCAAAATCACCTGCTCCATTTCACCCGGTGACATAACTTTCTTTTTTAAACGCATGATACAGGTATCGTCAAAATAAACACAAAGCTCACAGTTTTTGTATACATTTCCGACCCGGAAGCGTACAATCTGTTTGTCCTGCATCCGATGCGGATGAACGGAAGACGGCACCGTATAGCGCACACCACCCTCCGGGCAAATATTGATTTCTGTTGCATCTTCCGCAAACTGCTGTGTCACATATTCTGCCGCGAACGTTCCTGCCGCCCCGGCTTCCTCTGACACATAATCCACCAGATCATGCACATGCAGGACATTTCCACATGCAAACACACCCGGAATATTTGTCTCAAGGCTCTCATTGACTACCGGTCCGGAAGTCACCGGACTTAATTCCACACCTAATTTTCCGGAAAGCTCATTTTCCGGAATCAGACCACAGGATAACAGTAAGGTATCACATTCGTAGGTTTCTTCTGTTCCCGGAATTGGTTTTAACTTCTCGTCCACCTGCGCGATGGTCACTGCCTCTACCCGGTCTTTTCCTTTGATATCCACCACGGTATGACTCAGTTTCAATGGGATATTATAATCATCCAGACACTGTACAATGTTTCGTTTCAAGCCGCCGGAATACGGCATCAGTTCTGCCACCACCTGCACTTTTGCACCTTCAAAGGTCATACGTCGTGCCATGATCAATCCGATGTCCCCGGAACCAAGAATAACCACTTTTTTGCCCGGCATCCGTCCCTCAATATTAACGTAACGCTGTGCTGTTCCGGCGGAATAAATGCCTGCCGGACGATAGCCCGGAATATTTAAGGCTCCCCGCGGGCGCTCTCTGCATCCCATGGCCAGAACGATGGCTTCTGCCTCTACCACAAACATCCCCTGCTCCCGGTTCATGCAGGTAATTTTTTTATCCGGACTGATATCCACCACCATGGTTGTCAGCAGATATGGGATCTGCATCTTTTCCACTTCCGCAATAAAACGTGCCGCATATTCCGGTCCGGTCAGTTCTTCCTTAAAGGTATGCAGTCCAAATCCATTGTGAATACACTGGTTTAAAATTCCGCCCAGCTGCTCATCACGCTCCAGTATTAAAATATCTTTCACACCGGCCTTTCGTGCCGCAACCGCTGCTGCCAGACCTGCAGGTCCGCCGCCGATAATCGCAATTTTCGTTTTCATGCTACAGATCCTCCTTATCATATCCGGTCAGGAATCCTGAATTTCTGCCTTTTTTCGTAATTTCACTGATGTCGCATCCAAGTTCCCTTGCAAGAATCTCCACGGTCTTCGGGGAACAAAATCCTGCCTGACATCTCCCCATTCCGGCGCGGGTTCTGCGTTTTACGCCATCCAGTGTTGTCGCTCCCAATGGGCGGTGGATTGCATCTAAAATCTCACCCTCTGTCACCATCTCACAACGGCAGATGACGTTTGCGTATGCCGGATTTTTCTGAATCATCGCATGGCGTTCTTCCACAGTCAGTTCTTCCATGCAGACCACACCTTTTCTGGTAGATACAAACTCCAAATTATCCTCTGCCGGAAGCAGTTTTTCAATCAATTCTGCCACATAAACGCCAATGGCTGGTGCACTGGAAAGTCCCGGAGATTCAATCCCGGCCACATCGATAAAGCCCGGCGCATCTGCCACTTCCTCAATGATAAAATCATTTTTCTCTGTATGCGCCCGCAAACCGGCAAAGGATGTGATAGTCTGACGTTTTGGCAGGTTCGGTGTACTAAGTAGCGCACGCTGCTGCAGATCTTCCAGACCTTCTGCTGTGGTTGCGATATTTTCCTTATCTGATTCGTCTACCGCGGTCGGTCCCAGCATCAGATTGCCATGTACAGTCGGCGTTACAAGCACACCTTTTCCATACTTTGTCGGAAGCTGGAAAATCGTATGGGATACAAAGTCTCCAACCTTTTTATCCAGCAGGCAATACTCGCCTTTTCGTGGGATGATCTGAATTTTATGTTCGCTGACCATGTTGTGGAAAACGTCCGCGTAAACTCCGGCGGCATTTACCACCAGTTTTGTCTCATACACATGATCCTGCGTATGAATCTCATAATATCCGTCCTTTTTCACAATTTTCTGTACTTCCTGATTTAACAAAAACTCTGCGCCGTTGGTACATGCATTTTCTGCCAGTGCGATTGTCAATCCAAACGGACATACAATGCCGCCTGCCGGTGCATACAGTGCTGCCACAACCTGTTCGGACACCTGCGGTTCCATCTGCCGCACTTCGTCGCCGGAAATAATCTCGCATCCTTCTACACCATTTTTCTCTGCCTTTTCCAGAAGCAGCTCCAGCTTTGGTCTGTCCGCCTCATTAAAACAAAGTACCAGCGAACCGTTTCGTTTATAGGAAAAATCCAGTTCCTTTGAAAGTGCTTCCATCATCCGGCTTCCCTGTACGTTCATTTTCGCTTTTAGGGTTCCCGGTGTCGCATCAAATCCCGCATGCACGATACCGCTGTTTGCCTTGCTGGTACCTTCACAGATATCGCTGCAGCGCTCCAGTACCGCAATGTTTCGTTTCTTTCGCATCAGCTCCCGGGCAATGGCACTTCCGGTGACACCTGCCCCAATGATCATTACATCATACATAAAATCGCTCTCCTTTTCTCAGTTTCGCTTCCTTCAGATCCAACTCATCAAATATTTTTTCATTCATAAATACTTATTTATACACTTTTCTAAAAATCTGCTTGAACCTGGTGAAATTAAAAAGAGCCGAACAAAAATAAACCATCTTCATGGTCTCCTTTTTGCTCAGCTCATAATCTCATGCAAATCAATATGTTATTTTCTGGGTTCATTGTAACACTTATTGCCACCAGACTCAAGTTACTACTACAAATTTTGCAATATTTCCTTCAATTTATCAAAATCCACCGGTTTTGCAATATGGGCATTCATCCCCGCATCCAGACAGCGTTGCACATCTCAGCAGCAGATACCGCAAACGGAATCTCAACACAAAAACGACTGCCTTTTCCAAGCGTACTGTCTCCCCGGATATTTCCACCCATTGCATCTGTCAGGCTTTTCGTGATTGCCATGCCAAGCCCCGTACCCTGTATTTCCTTTGTTTGCTTCTTTATATAAATGAAAAATTGCCGAAACGGTATGATTTAATCCTTCCAAAGTCAGTTCCAGAGAAGACTGTTCTTCTGTATTCTGCTGCAACAGCTCCTTTTCACAGACCAGTTCCGTCAGAAAATCTCCCTCTTCCAGATTGAGTTCCGGACAACATTGCCGCACTTTTTTAATTTTCCATTTCTTGTCAGTTTGTTAATTATAAGTCTTTTTCATACGATAATTGCCAACTTCGTAAACGTAAGTCCGAGAGTCAGAAAATAATGAGAGCAGACGTCTTAGTCTGCGACATTCTTTTCTGACTCTCGGACCGGACACTCCCAATACATAAAAGCAAAAAAATTTGTACTTCTTCTTATAATTATGTATAATAATATAGATATTAAATTTGTGAAGGAGCGTTGTATGAACAAAAACAATCAGAAAAAAAACGCTGGTGCCCTGATCGGTGCCGCATTCCTTATGGCGACTTCCGCCATTGGTCCGGGATTTTTGACCCAGACCGGAAAATTCACGGACAGCCTACATGGAAGTTTCGGCTTTGTTATTTTAATTTCCATCGTACTGGCTGCCATTGTACAGTTAAACGTATGGCGTGTACTCTGCGTATCCGGTATGCGTGGACAAGACGTTGCAAACAAAGTGCTTCCAGGACTTGGTTATGTGGTAGCATTCCTGGTCGTAGCCGGTGGTCTTGTATTTAACATCGGTAACGTCGGCGGCGGAGCCCTTGGTTTTAACACCTTACTCGGCATTCCGACAACAGTTGGATATTTCCTTGCAGGTGCCATTGCAGTCGTTGTTTTCTTATCTAAGAATGCATTAAAAGCCATGGATACCCTGACAAAAGTACTTGGTGGACTTATGATCGCCGTTATTTTCGTTGTGATCCTTATTGTCCGCCCACCAGTTGGCTATGCCTTAAAAGAAACCGTTGCACCATCTGCAGCAATGAGCGACACTTTCCCTGCCATCCTGACACTGCTTGGCGGAACCGTTGGCGGATATATCACCTTTGCCGGTGCACATCGTCTGATCGATGCAGGTATCACGAAAAAAGAAAACCTTGGTGAAATTAAGAAAAGTTCTGTTATGGGACTTGGTATCGCAACCATCGTCCGTGTACTGTTATTCCTCGCCATCCTTGGCGTCGTTGTTGCTACTGCAACTTCCGGTGCACATACACTGGATCCGTCCAACCCTGCCGCTGATGCATTCAAGATCGGTGCAAGTCAGATCGGATACCGCTTCTTTGGACTGGTACTTCTGTGTGCTGCCATCACCTCTATCGTAGGCTGCGCGTACACTTCCGTATCTTTCCTGAAGACATTCAGTAAATTTATCGAAAAAAATGAAAAATGGTTTATCGTTGGATTCATCATCCTCAGCACCGTCGTTATGGCACTGATCGGTCAGCCTGCTACTCTGCTTGTTCTGGCAGGAGCTTTAAACGGACTGATCCTTCCAATTACCCTTGGTGTATGCCTGATAGCTTCCAAAAAGAAGACTATCATGGGTGAGGATTACCATCATCCGACCTGGCTGCTGATTCTTGGTATCGTTGTTGTTGTCATCTCCGCATACCTTGGCATCACATCCCTCGGAAACCTTGCAACACTTTTTGCATAATGGAGCATGATCAATTATGAAAGACACAAAAATTCTTACCGCCGGAGATTCCTCCCTGCTCATTCAGTTTGGGCAGGAGATTTCTCCGGAAATCAATGCACAGATCACTGCGTTTGTGCATCTGATGAGAGAACAGCATGTGGAAGGTGTCACAGATGTGATTCCTGCATTCACAAGCCTTCTCATCAACTATGATCCGCGCGTTATCGACTACCGCAAATTAAAACGCCGTCTGGAAAAATTATTAAAACTGGAAGTCAGCAAAAAAGTATCTTCTTCCCGTATTTTTGAAATTCCGGTGTGCTACGGCGGCGAATACGGCCCGGATCTGGAAAACATTGCAAAACACGCAAACCTTACCCCGCAGGAAGTCATTGATATTCACTCTTCCAGTGACTATCTGATCTACATGCTTGGATTTTTGCCGGGATTTTCTTATCTTGGCGGCCTGGATGAACGCATCCACACTCCGCGTCTGGCAAATCCGCGTATCAAAATCCCAGCCGGAAGCGTCGGCATCGGCGGTTCCCAGACCGGTATCTATCCGTTAGATTCACCGGGAGGATGGCAGTTACTGGGACTGACTCCGGTAAAAACGTATGATCCGAACCGTGAAGTTCCGATTCTTTTTGAAGCCGGCGATTACATCCGTTTTGTCCCGGTCAGCGAATCTGATTTTACAGCAATCAAAGATGAAGTGGAAAAAGGTACTTATACCTGCACGATTCATCAAAAGGAGGTGTAACCCATGGGCGTTCGTGTATTAAAAGGCGGCATGCTCACAACTGTACAGGATCTTGGAAGAACCGGCTATCAGAGCCAGGGCTTCGGTGTGTCCGGTGTCATGGATGTGCGCTCCTTTAAAATTGCAAACCTGCTTTTAGACAATCCGGAAAACGAAGCAGTCCTTGAATTTACCCTGATGGGACCGACACTGGAATTTACTTCCGAAACCATTATTGCCATCACCGGCGGCGATTTCCAGCCACAGGTAAACGGCAAACCCATCAAAAACTATACCGCAGTCTATATGCACCGTGGTGATATCTTATCCTTCCGCGGCGCCAGAACCGGCAGCCGTGGCTACATCGCTTTTTCCAGTTATCTGGACATTCCGGTGGTTATGGGAAGCCGTTCTACCAACATCAAATGCTCCATTGGCGGATACAAAGGACGCCGTCTGATGGATGGGGATTATGTTGGTTTCCGTATCAAACGCAGATATTTACCATATTACTTGTCCCGTACTCTGGATCTGGATGAATTTGATCAGGATGAAGTGACCTTGCGTGTTATTATGGGACCACAGGATAAAGCATTTACCGCAGCAGGCAGAAAGACATTTCTGGAATCCGAATATACCGTAACCAGTGAATTTGACCGTATGGGATGCCGTCTGGAAGGACCGTTCATCGCATACAAGACCACTTCCGATATCATTTCAGACGGAATTGCCTTCGGATCTGTTCAGGTGCCAAGCCACGGAAAACCGATCATTCTGCTTTCCGACCGTCAAACCACCGGCGGATATGCAAAAATTGCCACTGTCATTTCCGTGGACATTCCGAAACTGGTTCAGCGAAAAACAGACCACAAGGTACGTTTTCAGGCAGTTACCGTAGAAGAAGCCCAGCAGCTCATGCAGGATGAACTTCATGAACTGCAGGAATTCCGCAAACAAATTTATCAGCCGTGTAAAGAAGTTCTGGACTGCAGACTTGTGGCAAAACGTTTATCAAAACTGTTTCAGGACTAGCTACTGAACTATTACAGGATTCTGTAGCAACAGATTGAAAATACATTCACAGGATCTTCCTATAGAATCCTTTTTATTGAACATCAAAGGAGTAACAAACTATCATGGATTTACAACAGATTGAAAAACTTGTACAGATTATCGAAAATTCCTCCATGCTGGAGTTTTCCATTCAGGAAGGCGATACAAAGATCAAAATGAGCCGCCGCGGAACCATGGGTGTTCCGGGAGAAGCAGCAGTTACCGTTGCACAGACTGCTCCTGCTGCCCCGATTGAAGAAGAAGCAGAGGACGAAACCTACATCACCTCCCCGATCGTCGGCACCTTCTATTCCGCTCCGTCTCCGGAAGCAAAAGCCTTCGTAAAAGTCGGTGACAGAGTCAAAGCCGGACAGACCGTATGCATTCTGGAAGCAATGAAACTGATGAATGAGATTGAAAGTGATTTTGACTGTGAAATCGAAGCCGTTCTGGCCAGCAATGAGCAGAAGATCGAATATGGCCAGCCACTGTTTAAGGTAAAAAAACTGGATGACTAAGGAGGCCTGCTGATGTTTCACAAAATATTAATCGCAAATCGTGGAGAAATCGCGGTCCGCATTATCCGCGCCTGCCGCAACATGGGCATCCGCAGCGTCGCCGTTTACTCCAAAGAAGATAAAAACAGTCTTCACGTACAGCTGGCAGATCAGCGTGTCTGCATCGGAGAAGGCCCTGCCCGCAACAATTACCTGAATATGGAGCGCATCATCACAGCTGCCCGCAATGTCGGCGCTGATGCCATTCATCCGGGCTTCGGATTTTTATCCGAAAATGCAGATTTTGTCCGTCTCTGTGACGAGTATGGTATCACCTTTATCGGACCGACTGCCGATGTCATCAACAGCATGGGAAACAAATCCCACGCCCGCAAAACAATGATGGATGCCAACGTTCCTGTCGTTCCAGGCACAAAAGAGCCTGTCTACGATGCAGAAACTGGTGAAAAATTTGCCGATGAGATCGGTTACCCGGTTATGATCAAGGCTTCCTCCGGCGGCGGTGGAAAAGGTATGCGTGTGGCAAAATCCAAAGATGAATTCGAATTTAATTTCAATATGGCACAGCGTGAATCAGCCAATTCCTTTGGCGATGACACCATGTATATTGAAAAATTCATTGAAAATCCACGCCACGTAGAGATTCAGATCATGGCAGATAACTTCGGAAATGTGGTTGCTCTTGGCGAGCGTGACTGCTCCGTACAGCGAAATCACCAAAAGCTGATTGAGGAGTCCCCGTCTCCTGCCATCACGGAAAAAATGCGTGCTTCTATGAATCATGACGCGATTCTTGCAGCAAAAGCTGTAAATTATACAAACGCCGGAACCGTTGAATTTATCGTAGATCCAAAAGGCACTTACTATTTCATGGAAATGAATACCCGTATTCAGGTAGAGCACGGTGTCACAGAAATGGTCACCGGCACAGACCTCATTATTGAGCAGATTCGCGTGGCTATGGGTGAGCCGTTAAGTTTTACCCAGAAGGATGTCACTCCGCGTGGTCATGCCATTGAGTGTCGTATCAATGCGGAAATCCCTGAGAAAAACTTTATGCCAAGTCCGGGTGTGGTCAAACATCTGCATCTGCCATCTGGAAACGGCGTCCGCGTAGATACTGCCCTTTACACTGGCTACCGAATTCCATCCGAATACGATTCCATGATTGCAAAAGTCATTGTTCATGCACCGAATCGTGATGCAGCATTGCAGAAAATGCGCTCCGCGCTGGACGAAATGGTAATCATGGGTGTGGAAACCAACCTTGATTTTCAGTATCGTATTTTGAAAAATCCAGAGTTCTGCGAAGGAAAAGCCGATACCGGCTTTATTGAACGGATTTTACGTCTGGACTAATAAATTTTCAAATCAGAAAGAGAGGTCTTTACCATGTATCAGGTAGACTTAAACAGTGACCTTGGCGAAAGTTTCGGCCGCTATACCATCGGAATGGATGAAAAAATCATTCCTCTTATTTCTTCTGCAAACATTGCCTGCGGTTATCATGCATCCGATCCTGTCGTAATACTGGAATCCATTGCCCGCACCAAAGAGGCAGGCATCAAGATTGGTGCACATCCGGGACTTCCGGATCTCATGGGATTTGGACGCAGAAATATGGCAATCTCCCCGGCAGAAGCAAAAGCTTACACCCTGTATCAGATCAGTGCCCTTGGCGGCATGTGTCAGGCAAACGGAATGCGCCTGCAGCACGTCAAACCACATGGAGCCTTATACAACATGGCAGCCAAGGATTATGAGCTGTCTATGGCCATCTGTGAGGCGATCCGCGACTATGATCCTGAGATCATTGTCATGGGATTATCCGGAAGTGAAATGATCCGCGCTGCCAAAGACTGTGGATTAAAAGCGGCCAGCGAAGTATTTGCAGACCGTGGCTATGAAGAAGATGGCACACTGGTCAACCGCCGTAAGGAAGGCGCGCTGATCAAAGATGAGGATGAGGCAATTGCCCGCGTCATTCGTATGGTAAAAGAAGGCGTTGTTACTGCTGTGACCGGAAAGGATATTCCGATTCAGACAGATTCCGTGTGCGTACACGGAGATGGTGAAAAAGCACTGCTTTTCGTAGAAAAAATCCGTAAGGCACTTACCGAAAATGATATTAAAATCCGTCCATTAGCCGATATTGTAAAATAACGTTTGTTTTATAAGGAGTGAAAGTCCGAAAAGAATACCGCAGACTAAGACGTCTGCTTGTATTATTTTCGGACTTTCACTCCTGCTTATATCGTAAATACACAGATTTACATTTAGATATTTTCTCAGTTTAAATAGCCCGGAGAACCAGAAAATAATACAAGCTGCCTTCTCAGGCTGCGGTATTCTTTTCTGGTTCTCCGGGCTTCAATAACCAAAATTATAAATTACAGGCACTCTGCCGAATTACATCATTCCCATTCCTGGTGCACCGCCTGCTGGCATTGCCGGAGCCGGCTCTTTGATATCTGCTACAACAGACTCTGTTGTTAATAAGGTAGAAGCAACGCTTGTTGCGTTCTGTAATGCACTTCTTGTTACTTTTACAGGATCAAGGATTCCTGCATCTACCATGTTTACATACTCTTCTTTTGCTGCATCAAATCCGACACCCGGCTCGCTCTCACGAACTTTGTTGATGATGACAGCGCCTTCAAGACCTGCATTTGCGGAAATGTAGAATAACGGAGCTTCCAGAGCTTTCAGGATTACTTTTGCTCCTGTCTTCTCATCACCTTCCAGTGTCTCAGCAAGTTTTGCAACCTCTTTTGTTGCATGGATGTATGCAGATCCGCCACCTGCAATGATTCCTTCCTCTACTGCTGCTTTTGTAGCTGCCAGAGCGTCTTCCATACGCAGTTTGCTTTCTTTCATCTCTGCTTCTGTAGCTGCACCTACACGGATCACTGCTACGCCGCCTGCCATCTTCGCAAGTCTCTCCTGCAGTTTCTCACGGTCGAAATCAGATGTAGTTGTCTCAATCTCTGCACGGATCTGAGCAACTCTTGCTTTAATTGCCTCAGAATCACCCTCACCGTCAACGATGATTGTGTTCTCTTTCTGAACTTTAACAGATTTTGCCTGACCAAGCTGATCTAATGTTACATCTTTTAATTCCAGACCAAGTTCGGAAGAAATTACAGTACCACCTGTCAGGATTGCGATATCCTGCAGCATTGCTTTTCTTCTGTCACCATATCCCGGTGCTTTTACGCCGACAACAGTGATTGTTCCACGTAATTTGTTTACGATCAGGTTTGTTAATGCATCACCCTCGATATCCTCAGCGATGATTAATAATTTTTTACCTGTCTGTAAGATCTGCTCTAACAGTGGTAAAATCTCCTGAATGTTTGTAATCTTCTTATCTGTGATCAAGATGTATGGCTCATCCAGGTTTGCTTCCATTTTATCCATATCAGTTGCCATGTATGCAGAAATATATCCACGGTCAAACTGCATACCTTCTACTAAGTCTAACTCTGTCTGCATTGTCTTGGACTCTTCGATTGTGATAACACCGTCTGCGGAAACTTTCTCCATAGCATCTGCTACCATATTTCCTACTGTCTCGTCGCCAGCGGAGATTGCTGCAACTTTCGCGATATGGTTCTTTCCGTCAACTTTCTGGCTCATAGCTGCGATTGCTTTTACAGCAGCCTCAGTTGCTTTCTTCATACCTCTTCTCATAACGATTGGGTTTGCACCTGCTTCCAGGTTTTTCATTCCCTCTTTGATCATTGCCTGAGCGAGAACGGTAGCGGTTGTTGTACCATCACCAGCTACATCATTTGTCTTTGTAGCTGCTTCTTTTACAAGCTGTGCACCCATGTTCTCGAATGCATCCTCAAGCTCAATATCTTTTGCGATTGTAACACCGTCATTTGTGATCAGTGGAGCACCAAAAGATTTATCCAGAACTACGTTTCTTCCTTTCGGTCCTAATGTAACACGAACGGTATCTGCTAATTTATCTACACCAGCTTCCAGAGCTTTTCTTGCCTCTGATCCATATTTTAATTCTTTTGCCATGATAATTTTCCTCCTTCAATTTTATTACTCTACTACAGCAAGGATGTCATTCTGTCTTACGATGATGTACTCCTCACCCTCTAATTTTACTTCGTTACCTGCATATTTAGAATAAATAACTTTATCACCCGGTTTTACCTGCATGGTTACTTCTTTGCCATCTACCATTCCGCCAGGTCCTACAGCGATTACTTCTGCTTCCTGTGGTTTCTCCTGTGCACTTGTTGTAAGGATCAGACCGGATTTTGTGGTCTCTTCTGCCTCTACCTGTTTTAATACAACTCTGTCACCTAATGGTACTAATTTCATGATGTGATTCCTCCTTATTCTATATATAAGTTCTATGCTTTCTTTTGTTTTATTAGCACTCATTTCTTCTGAGTGCTAACCGATAGTCATATAATAGTTTTTTTGCACCTGAATCGCAACTAAATAATTTCATATATATATGTGTATTTTTTCCACTTTTCTCATATATACTCTTTTTTTCTTACTTTTTCTCACTTTTTCATTTTTTAAATCAATGCAAAATGCTTCAGTGCATGATAAATACCGTCTTCATGCAACCCCCTGGTTACATAATCCGCATGCTCTTTGGCCACATCCGTTCCGTCCCCCATCGCAACTCCCACACCGGCAAACTCCAGCATGTCTACATCATTGGCACTGTCACCGAATGCATAGGTATCCTTTACATCAATTCCCAGTTTTTCGCATACAAAAGCAATTCCGCTCGCTTTGCTGTATCCTTTTGGTACTACTTCCATGGCCACATCCCCGTGAACCATAAAATCATAATCATCCTTTAATAATTCGATCACCGCCGGATAATCCCGATCATGGATTAAAACAGAAAACTTACTTGCTTCCCACTGTTCCTCATGCCCTTGAATCGGCAGCATACAGTCTTTCATAACCTCCAGCAGATATCTTCCGTATGCATCTCTGCTGATCTTGTCTGCATCCATGTACAGCATATGGCGGCCTTCCATAACCATGGCAATATCATAATCATAAAATATCTGTACTGCCTTTTTCAATAATTCCCGGTCAATCTCTTTGTACAGCATTTCTTTTCCTTTATATTCTATAAAGGTGCCACAACCGCAGACAATGCCGTCAAATCCCATACCGAGCAGCTCTTCACTGTTGATAAACACGCGTGTCCTTCCACTGCAGAGGAAGGTCTGATGTCCGTTCTCCTGAAGCTGATGAATTGCTTCTTTTGTGCTCTGTGGAATGTTATTGTCCCTGTCCCATAAAGTCCCGTCAATATCAAAAAAAATCGCTGCCATATATGTATGTGTTCCTTTCTTCTTACCTCATTTTTCCTGTTTTCTGATTATAACGGTTTTTACATACAAATGCAAATATTCAGGGTAAGGCATAAAGCACTTTTTCCAGATGAAAAATCGTTCCTTTATTTTGAAGATTTTCTTAATATTCTTTGAATTCGCAGTTTCGCCACATCGTACATGCTATAATAAGTAGAAACAGGTAAAATCGACAACACATGAGACTTGATACATGATTCTGGTCAACGTAGTCTATTACATTCTTCTCAGAATCATTGCATTTTCTCACCGACATTAAGAGGAGGTTACATTATGGCATATCCACATAAACGGCACCGTTTTCAAAAATTTATTGTTTTTCTGTTTGCTATCGTGATTATTTTACTGGTTAGCTATTTTGTTGCCTTGCCAAAAATAAAAACAAAAGCCGCCGGTGTTGTAGCTGAAAAACTTCTGGAGTCACAAATCACATCCGATACATCTGCCATTGCAGGCGTCAATGCCCAGGAAATCCTTGATGCCATGAACGATACAGACCGTGCAACCGTAGATCAGATCATTACGAATCATATGTCCGCAGATACAATGAAAGAAGCTTCTTCCTACATCACCAGCGGCGATACTGCCGGATTGAAGCAGTTTGCAAAAGATACGCTGACTGCGTCTGAGCTGGAACAGATCAAAGAGCTTTATAATAAGTATAAAGGACAGGTTTCGATGAAGTAAAGCGTAACACTATATTAAAAAGGAGCCAAAAAACTTACCTTGTTAGCTAACAATCGCTGCCAAGGTAAGTTTTCTCCGCTCCCTTATCTACAACATAATAGCTTACTGAAAACAGTACTGCAATATTTCTTGCGTAACTTGAAAACGCTTATGCCATAGCAAATTTATCATAATAAACAAGTACTTCTCATTCCGATAAATTTAGTTTTTTATTTTTTCACTCTTTTTACTTTATTCAACAACTCCTGATTAGCATTCTTTACAAATCCACAATTATCCCTATAAAAAATCCAATTAACAAGTCAAAGTGACAAGATGTCACCCAAAAGTGGTAGCTAAAAATATCAATGTGCCATATAATACAATAGAGGATTGTGTTTTGGCAGAGTCCTATGTAAAATAATCGGACAAGGATGAGAAGAAAAAGGAGATTCTTATGGGAACAAATGAAAAAAATATGACCACTGGATCACCTGGAAAACTGATCATTACTTTTGCTATACCACTGATGCTTGGAAATATCTTTCAGCAGTTTTATACGATGGCAGATACCATGATCGTCGGACAGGTGGTAGGGGTTGAAGCACTGGCGGCAGTAGGCGCCGGAGACTGGCTGGTATGGTTGGTGTTCGGTATCATGACAGGTATCACACAGGGTTTTTCTATTCTGGTAGCTCAGTTTTATGGAGCAAGGGAAAAAGAAAATCTGAAATGCGCGGTGGCGAAAAGCTATATCATGACAGCACTGCTTTCTGTGATTGTACTTGCGGTAAGTGAAGGGGCAGTTTATCATGTTCTTTTGTTTTTACAGACACCGGATAATGTCATTGACCTGACAATGCTATATCTTCGGCTGATCTTTGCCGGAATTCCGATCATAGCAGCTTATAATATATTTGCAGCGATTCTTCGAGCACTGGGTAACAGCAAATCTCCACTGATAGCAATGACCGTAGCAGCGTTGATCAATGTGGGACTGGACCTGTTATTTGTGGCAGTTTTTGGCTGGGGTGTAGCCGGAGCAGCAGTGGCGACAGTCATCGCACAGGGATTTTCAGCCCTGTACTGTCTGATGGTGTTACGGAAAATTCCGGATATCCGACTGGAAAAACAGGACTTCTACAGACAGCCGGCAATGAGTCTGCGGCTTTTGAAAGTGGCGACTCCTCTTGCGATCCAGAATGTGATCATCTCTGTAGGGGGGCTTACAGTACAGTATGTAGTCAATGGATTTGGATTCCTGTTTGTGGCTGGATTTACAGCATCAAACAAATTATATGGAGTTTTAGAGATGGCTGCCGTTTCATACGGATATGCAATTACAACCTATGTAGGCCAGAATCTTGGTGCAAAGAAATATCAGAGAATCCGGAAAGGCGTGCATAGCGGAACTTATATGGCATTGCTTACTTCTGTTGTGATCTCAGGTGTGATGGTGTTATTCGGACGCAATATATTGTCACTGTTTGTATCCGGCGAACCGGAACAGATCCGACAGGTGTTAGACATTGCATATAAATACTTGTTTATTATGGCAATTTTTCTATGGGTACTGTATCTGCTGTATGTATATCGTTCGGCGATTCAGGGTCTGGGTAATACCCTGATTCCCCTCGCCAGTGGCATTGCAGAATTTGTGATGCGTGTCAGTGTTGCATTATTGTTACCAAAACTGATCGGTGAAGACGGAATTTTTTATGCGGAAATTTGTGCCTGGACCAGCGCAGCTGTTTTATTGTTTATAAGTTATATGATTATTATACGAAAATACAAAGAATAAGGTTTAGAGGAATAAGGTTTTAATATGATATAAAGAGGGATTGTTCATCAATGATAACAAATCAAGAACAATCCCCTTTATTAAGTGTACCTATATTCTATTTTCCTTCGCCACTAAGTATGATTCTAATATTTTTTCTTTTTTGCCAGTATAGGGATAAAAGGAATTCATTCGTTTAATAAAACTATTGTACCGAAAGATAAGAATATCCCATCAGGCTCTCATCTACTTCTCTGGCTGCTTCGCGTCCCTCACGGATTGCCCATACAACCAGTGACTGTCCTCTGTGCATATCGCCTGCGGTAAAGACTTTTTTCACATTCGTCTTGTAACGGCCTTCTTCGGTTTCTACGTTTGTTCTCGCGTTTAATTTCACTCCAAAGGCATCTGCCACATATTTCTCTGTACCGAGAAATCCTGCTGCGATAAGTACCAGATCTGCATCCAGTTTCTGCTCACTGCCTTCCACCGGAACCATGTTCATGCGACCGGTTTTCTCATCTTTTTTCGCCTCCAGTTTTACAGTGATCAGACCTGTCAGATTGCCGTTTTTATCTTTCAGAAACTCTTTTACCGTTGTCTGATAGATTCGCGGATCATGTCCGAATACGGCAATGGCTTCTTCCTGACCGTAATCTGTCTTGCAGATTTTTGGCCATTCCGGCCACGGATTGTTCGCAGCACGCTGATCCGGAGCTTTCGGCATCATCTCAAGCTGTGTTACGGATACTGCTCCATGACGGATGCTTGTTCCCACACAGTCATTTCCGGTGTCACCACCACCGATGATCACAACTTTTTTGCCCTTTGCAGAGACAAATTTTTTATCTTTCAGATCAGAATCGAGCAAACTCTTTGTGGTCTGTGACAGGAAATCCACTGCAAAATAAATACCTTTTGCATCTCTGCCCGGTGCATTGATATCACGCGGATTTTTGGCACCGCAGGCAAGTACCACAGCATCATACTCTTTCATAAGTTTTGCTGCTTTTTCGTCTTTTCCCACATTCACTCCGGTGACAAAGTTGATGCCTTCTTCGGTCATCACATTGATTTTGCGGTCGATGATGTGTTTTTCCAGTTTCATATTCGGAATGCCATACATCAGCAGTCCACCCACACGGTCATCGCGCTCATATACGGTTACCCGATGGCCTCTGCGGTTTAACTGGTCTGCTACGGCCAGACCAGCCGGGCCGGATCCGATGACAGCCACTTTTTTCCCTGTACGCACTTTTGGCGGATTTGCCTTCGCATAACCTTTTTCATATGCATGTTCAATAATTCCGTACTCATTGTCCCGCACGGTGACCGGATCATCATGCAGACCGCAGGTACATGCAGCCTCACACAGTGCCGGGCAGACGCGGGATGTAAATTCCGGGAAGTTGTTGGTTTTGTGCAGACGCTCGTAAGCCTGCTCCCATGTTCCCATATAGATCAGGTCATTCCACTCCGGCACCAGATTGTGCAGTGGGCAGCCGCTGGTCATGCCCATGAGTGTCATACCTGACTGACAGAAGGGAACGCCGCATGCCATGCAGCGTGATCCCTGAATCTCCTGTTTTTTCTTTGAGAGGTGGATGTGGAATTCATCAAAATTTTTGATTCTTTCTTTCGGTTCAACCGCTTTGCTTACCTCTCGGTCATATTCCATAAATCCTGTTGGTTTTCCCATTTTAATCCTCCTGTTTTACCGAAATTCATCATAATTCACCATAAGGGCTTCACTTCCGTAAAACTATATTTTTATAGAAGTGAAGTCTTCTCATGTAAAATTTCTATGCCTGAGCCTCAAGATTTGCATAAAATGCTTCAATCTGAGCCTGCTCTACGTTGTAGCCCTTTTCCTCCATCTGTACGATGGTTGTCAGCATATGATGATAATCATATGGCACTACTTTTTTGAATTTCGGCAGATATTCTCCGAAGTTATCCAGAATTTCTTTTCCTTTTACGGAATTGGTCAAAGCGACATGTTCCTGAATCAGTTCTTTCAATTCCTGTACATCGTATTTGTTGGTCAATTCCTCGGTAAATACCATTTCTTTATTGGTTCTTGTATACAGATCGTTGTCCTCATCCAGTACATATGCGACACCGCCGCTCATACCTGCTGCGAAGTTCTTGCCTGTTTTTCCGATAACAACTACGCGTCCGCCGGTCATATACTCACATCCATGATCACCGACACCCTCAACGACTGCAATTGCACCGGAGTTTCTGACTGCAAAACGCTCTCCTGCCACACCGTTGATAAATGCTTTTCCGCTGGTTGCACCATAAAGTGCTACGTTACCGATGACAATGTTTTCATCCTGACGGTATTTGATGCCTTTCGGCGGATATACGACCAGTTTTCCACCGGAAAGTCCTTTTCCGAAGTAATCATTGCTGTCACCTTCCAGCTCCAGTGTCAGGCCGTTCGGAATGAAGGCTCCGAAACTCTGTCCACCGGCTCCGTTACATTTTACCACGTAAGTATCATCTTCCAGTGTATCTTTGTATTTTCTTGTAATCTCAGAACCAAAAATGGTACCAAAGGAACGGTTGATATTAGAAACATTGATTTCAATGCTTCGTTTCTGTTTCTGCTCAAGTGCCGTTTTCATCTGTTTTAACAGCACTTTCTCATCGGCTGTTTTCTGCAGTTCGAAATCGTATACTTTTTTCGGATCAAAGATTACTTTATCCTTTGAGTTTGCAAACGGATTCTCCAGAATGTTCTTCAGATCCAGTTTTGCAGCGTGACCGGTTAAGTTGTCACGTACTTTCAGCAGATCAGAACGTCCAACCAGCTCATCTACCGTGCGGACACCAAGTTTTGCCATATATTCGCGAAGCTCCTGAGCGATAAAACGCATGAAATTCATAACATATTCCGGTTTTCCGGCAAAACGTTTTCTCAGTTCCGGATTCTGTGTAGCGATACCAACCGGACATGTATCCAGGTTGCAGACACGCATCATGACGCATCCCATCGTTACCAGTGGAGCTGTAGCAAAACCGAATTCCTCTGCACCAAGCATTGCCGCTACAGCAACATCACGACCACTCATGAGTTTTCCGTCTGTCTCAATGCGGACTTTATTTCTCAGGCCGTTCATGATCAGTGTCTGATGCGTCTCAGCGAGACCAAGCTCCCAAGGAAGTCCTGCATTGTGGATGGAACTTCTCGGTGCAGCACCGGTTCCTCCGTCATAACCAGAAATCAAGATAACTTGTGCACCGGCTTTTGCAACACCGGCTGCGACAGTTCCGACACCTGCTTCTGATACCAGTTTTACAGAAATTCGTGCTCTTGTGTTTGCATTTTTCAGGTCAAAGATCAGCTGTTCCAAATCCTCGATGGAGTAAATATCGTGATGAGGCGGCGGTGAGATCAGACTTACACCCGGTGTGGAAAGTCTTGTTTTTGCAATCCACGGATATACTTTTTTACCCGGTAAATGTCCACCTTCTCCCGGTTTTGCGCCCTGTGCCATTTTGATCTGAATTTCCTGCGCGCTGACAAGGTAACGGCTGGTTACACCAAATCGTCCGGAAGCAACCTGTTTGATAGCAGAGCACCGCTCCGTATCCAGTCGTTCCAGGCTCTCACCACCTTCACCGGAATTGGATTTACCATGTAACCGGTTCATGGCGATGGCAAGTGTCTCATGCGCTTCCTGTGAAATAGAACCGTAGGACATCGCACCTGTTTTAAATCTTGTCACGATGGAGTCAACGCTCTCCACTTCATCGATTGGAATACCTGACTTCGGATATTTGAAATCAAGCGTTCCACGAATATTCATAATGTCGGTCTCATTGTTGACCAGCTTTGTATACTCTTTAAATAAATCATAATCCCCACGTTTTGTGGACTCCTGCAGCAGATGGATCGTCTGTGGATTGTACAGATGTTTCTGTGCTCCGCTGCGCATCTTGTGATGTCCTTTGCTGTCCAGTGTCAGCTCCGTCTGTAATCCAAGCGGATCAAATGCCATGGAATGCAGCTCATTTACATCATTTTCAATATCAGAAATCGTGATGCCACCGATTCTGCTGACAGTATCTGTAAAATATTTATCAATAACGCTTCGATCAATACCGATGGCTTCGAAAATCTTGGATCCCTGATAGGACTGAATTGTAGAAATACCCATCTTGGAAGCAATTTTTACAATTCCATGTAATACTGCAGAGTTGTAATCATTGATCGCAGCATAATAATCTTTGTCAAGCAGATGATCATCTACCAGCTGCTCAATCGTATCCTGCGCCAGATATGGGTTGATGGCACAGGCACCATAACCAAGCAGTGTTGCAAAATGGTGGATCTCACGCGGCTCACCACTCTCCAGGATCATTGCCACTGCAGTTCTTTTCTTTGTCTGGATCAGATGTTGCTGCATTGCAGAAACTGCCAGAAGTGACGGAATTGCCACATGGTTCTCATCCACGCCACGGTCGGACAGGATCAGGATGTTTGTGCCGTCACGATATGCACGGTCTGCCTCAACAAACAGGCGGTCAATGGCTTTCTCCAGACTTGTGTTTTTATAATAAATAATCGGAACAACGCCAACTTTGAAGCCTTCCTTTTTCATATGTTTGATTTTCAGAAGGTCAGTATTTGTCAAGATCGGATTTTTGATTTTCAGTACCTGACAGTTTTTCGGCTCTTCCTCCAGAATGTTTCCATCTTCACCAACATAAACTGTTGTGGATGTGACAATCTCCTCACGGATAGCATCGATTGGCGGGTTTGTAACCTGTGCAAACAGCTGTTTGAAATAGTTAAACAGCGGCTGATGATCATCGGATAATACAGCCAGCGGTGTATCAATACCCATGGCTGCTGTGGATTCCGCACCGGTTTTTGCCATCGGAAGCATGACTGTCTTTACAGACTCATAAGAATAACCAAAAGCTTTCTGGATGCGGTGCAGATCATCGCCGGTGTAACGCGGTACACGCACATTCGGAATTTTCAGATCTTTCAATTCTACCAGGTATTCATCCAGCCACTGTCCATAAGGACGTTTGCCCGCATAAGATTCTTTCAGCTCATCATCATCGATGACACGCCCTTTGACGGTATCAACCAAAAGCATTTTGCCCGGACGCAGACGGTCTTTTGTAACAACCTTTGTCGGATCTACATCCAGCACACCTACTTCAGATGCAAGAATCAGATAATCATCATCTGTAATGTAATAACGGGACGGACGCAGACCATTGCGGTCAAGGACAGCTCCCATGATATCTCCGTCACTGAATACGATGGATGCAGGACCATCCCATGGCTCCATCATCGTTGCATAATACTGGTAAAAATCTTTTTTCTTCTGACTCATCAAATGGTTGTTTGCCCACGGCTCCGGAATAGTGATCATAACTGCCAGCGGAAGTTCCATACCACTCATTACAAGGAACTCCAGTGTATTATCAAGCATTGCGGAATCGGAGCCGGATGTATTGACCACCGGAAGCACCTTGGATAACTGACCTTTCAGATGTTCAGACTCCATGGTCTCCTCGCGGGCCAGCATCTTATCGGAGTTACCCTTGATCGTATTGATCTCACCATTATGTACCATAAAGCGGTTCGGATGTGCTCGCTCCCAGCTCGGATTGGTATTTGTGGAGAATCTGGAATGAACCATTGCAATGGCAGATTCATAATCCGGATCCTGCAGATCTTTGAAAAACAGACGCAGCTCGTTTACGAGGAACATTCCTTTGTAAACGATCGTTCTGCTTGACAGAGATACTACATAGGTATTGTCGTTAGACTGTTCAAAAACGCGGCGTGCCACATACAGACGGCGGTCAAAGTCCAGACCTTTTTCCACGTCATCCGGACGTTTGATGAATGCCTGCATAATGTATGGCATGCAGTCTACGGCTTTCTGTCCAATGACAGTCGGATCAGTCGGCACTTCACGCCATGCCAGCAGCTCCAGACCCTCTTTTTCTATGATGACTTCAAACATCTTCTTTGCCTGATTGCGCTTTAACTCGTCCTGTGGGAAGAAAAACATACCAATTCCGTAATCTCTTTCTTCACCTAAAAAGACGCCGGAGGATTTCATGGTTTTGGAGAAGAATCTGTGAGATATCTGTAACAGAATACCTACTCCATCACCAGTTTTTCCTTCGGCGTCTTTGCCAGCTCTATGTTTTAAGTTTTCAACAATTTTTAATGCGTTCTCAACCGTCTGATGTGTTTTCACACCTTTAATGTTTACCACAGCACCAATACCGCAGTTGTCATGCTCGAACCTTGGATCGTACATGCCGACAGCCTTGGCGTTGCTCTCGTTCATATGAAGTTTCATAACATCTTCCTTTCTGCAGACATTTTCAGTTTTTACAATACCTTAGTTAGTCTTTCTGTAATCTGTTAAATACTCTTTTTTATCTGTATTCAACGCAAACTGATTGATTGGATATACTATATCGCTTTTTCGGGCAAATGTAAACCCACTTTTTTTCTTAAGTTGTCAGATAATTAGATAACTTATTTTTTATCACATTATTGTCTCTAAATTATTTTAATTATCTGTTTATTTTGTTTTGTTTCGCACAATTTCACTTTGTATTTCTTTATAAAAAAATTTACCTGTAGGAATCAAATTCATGTGTTACAGGTAATTTTTTCAAATTTTGCATTCAATTCATTCTTTTTTGTGGATATTGGCTAAACTATTATGAAGGGCGAAATCAGAGACTCCTTCTGCAACCGCTAATCGCTTGTCGCAGAAGGAGTCTCTGATTTCGCCATTTCAGTAATTATAATATTGCCAATCAATTACTAAAACTTTATAACAGCACTTAATCGTAAATTGGCATATACTATGTAATATCTATTTTTCATAGAAAAGTCTTTCATTTAAACCACACGCTTACCCGTACGTTTCACACCTAAAAATACAATTTCAACACTTTATCGTCTGTTTTTTTGCCAACTATGGAACCGATCAACATGCAAACCAGTGATACACTGATTCCAATCAAAATCTGATGCAAATTTGCGATTTTTAATCCAAAGAGCATAGTCACACAATAGCATACCGTTCCACCGATAATCGCACTGACAGCTCCGGCTTTGTTCGCTTTTTTCCAGAACATACCAAGCAGGAAAATCCAGAAAAATGCACTTTCCAGTCCACCAAAAGCAAACATATTGATCTTCCAGATTACACTTGGCGGATTGATGGAAATTCCGAAAATAATAAGTCCGATCACCAAAGTACAGATCTGGCTCAGCACAGTTGTTGTTTTCTCAGATACCGCATGTCCTTTTTTCTCTTTCTCATGCATATACACATCTTTTACGATAGAAGATGTGGTACTCAGCAGCAGTGATGAAATGGTGGAAATGGATGCTGCGATCGGTCCAATGATACAAATTCCAGATACCAGCGGTTTTAAGGAACCTGCAATGGCAAGCGGAATGATATTGTCTACGCTGTTTCCGTAAACTGCCAGATTTCCAGTCAACACACCTGCGGATAACACGCCAATAAAGTTCATTCCGATATTCATAGCACCAACAACGACAGTACCAAGAATAATCGCGTGATGCAGGGATTTTGTATCCTTGTAACTTAAGCAACGCACTGCTGACTGCGGTAATCCCAATGTAAAGATACCAACCAGCATCCACTGGGAAATATACAGGCTCACCGGCATATTTCCACCGGATAACGGCTCTAACATCTCCGGTTTTGTCGCTACGATATTTTCCATGATATTCTCATAACCGCCGCCCTGACGGATAATGCCAACCAGCAGGATCACCATACCTGCCAGCATAACCATTGCGCAGACCGCATCGGTAATGGCTACGCCGCGGAATCCACCAACGGTTGTATAGATAACAACGACCAGACCAAATACAATCAGTCCGGTGAGATAAGAATATCCCGTTACGGCTTCAAATAATTTTGCGCCGCCTACAAACTGCGCCACCATAGTTGCCGCAAAGAAAATAACAATGATAATGGCGGAAATATTTGCCAGCGCATCAGACTGATACCGATGTCTGATCACATCAATGATCGTTACCGCATCAATTTTTCGTGATACCATGGCCATTTTTTTACCAAGAACACCAAGCACCAGCAGTAATGCAGTTACCTGAACCACAGACATATAGATCCATCCAAATCCGACGCTCCATGCCTGTCCCGGTCCGCCGACAAAGGAACTTACGGAACTGTAAGTTGCTACCGTGGTCATCGCCAGTACAAAACCGCCCAGACTGCGGGAACCGATAAAATAATCTTTTACAAAGCCTTCAGAGGCTCTTTTTGCAGATGCGCGGCGCACATAAATACTTACAATCAGCATAATGATCATAAAAATAAACACCGGCATCAATGCCAGAATATTCTTATTCATCTTCATTTTCCTCCTCCAGATCAAAATCTTTGAATACGCGTTTCATCAGATATACAACGACAATAATGGAAAAAATCCAGGTACCGATGCATCCCGTGATGGCCCATAACGGAGTATGGAAAACGGTGATATGTAACTTACTTACTCCAAAACCTGCAACTATCCAGAACACGATAATTGCAATGACTGCCCAAAGGACAGATTTTGCCTCTTTTGCGATCTGCCGCAATTTTTCCTTTCGCTTCATGACGTCCTCCCTCAAATTTTGGCTCGTGTCAACGATTCCATATTTTTGTTTTCTTAATTAATCACAAATCCTCTCACCTCTGAATTTCAGTAGACATGAGAATCTGTGTTTGTCACGTATTTTTATTCCAATTATATCATCAGGTTCAAACAAATTAGTCGAATAATCATTATACCTTATAACAATGCTTCCCGCAATGCTTTCTGGTCTTCGTATACTGCCATAGCGCCGGCATTCCACATTTCTTCTGCGCCTCCGAATCCATAGCCCACTCCGACACAGTCAATGCCGCCTTCTTTTGCGCCATCCGCATCATAGTGTGTGTCTCCGATCAACACAGCATTTTCCTTGGAAAAATCCGGACACTGCGCTTCCATACGGCGAAATGCTTCCTGTAATACCTGAATCTTTGTATCGATTTTACCATCCGCACTGGCTCCTACTACTTCATCCAGTTCGGAGGTCAGATCAAATTTTTCCAAAATCTGCCGGCATTGTGCTTCTGGTTTCGAAGATGTGATCACCTGCACATATCCCGCCTCTTTAAATGCCTGAATCGTCTCGCGCACTCCATCAAACAATTCACACTCGTACACGCCAACCGGAATGTAACGTTCCCGGTAACGTGCAATTGCTTCTTCCGCTTTTCTTTCGTCAAATCCAAGATATTTTTTAAAGGATAAACGAAATGGCGGCCCTATAAATTTTCTGATTTCCTGTTCTCCTTCCAGATGGATTCCGTAAGGTTCCAGCGCGTAAGCCAGACAGTTGCTCACACCCTCATAGGTATTTGCAACCGTGCCATCCATATCCCAGAAAATATATTTATATTTTTTCATCTACTACTCCATTTTTGTCTTTTTATTTTAGTAATTAACAGTGAACATCTTTTTATCAGTTCCCCTGTTTTTCCAGTCTGCATTTCCATATCGGAATTCAAGAATGCTCCGGCATTCTTGCTTCTATTACATTGTCACTTTCATCCGTTCTGTGACTTGCTGATCAATTCCTGACGAAGCTGCGCCACCGTCTTATGCAGCACCGGATGCACTTTTCCCGGGCAAAGCATAAAAAGTGGCTCCAGCACAAACAAACGGTTCTGCATATCGACATGCGGAATGATCAGCTCCGGTTCTGCCACGATCTCATCATCGTAAAATACGATATCCAGATCAATAGTACGCGGTCCCCAGTGGATCACACGTTCCCGTCCCAGATCTGCCTCAATCTTGTGAATTACAATTAATAACTCCTGCGGTGTAAACAATGTTTCCAGTTCGATCGCACCATTTAAAAATGCCGGTTGATCCGTGTAGCCATATGGCGCTGTCTCCACCAGTTTTGATGCTTTTACATTGCGGATTTCGGTGCACTCCTGCAGAAGTTTCACTGCCGCACGCAAAAACTGCTGCCGCTCACCCAGATTGGAACCAACGGACAGATATACCGTGTGCCAGCCACGGCTGATTTCCACCGATACATTTTCCAATGGCAGTCCGATCGGTGCCCACGGTTTCTGAATTTCCAGATCTATTTTTTTCAAAAGTGGATATTCCATCAGCATTGCCTGAGCCATATGCTCTGCCACAGCCTCGATCAATTTAAACGTGTGATTCTGCATATAACGTGTAATAAAATGGCAGACTTCACCGTAATTGATGGAATTTTCCAGATCATCCGAATAGCCTGCTGCACGCGTACTTGTATATAGCGTGGCATTTACCAGAAATTTCTGTCCCAGTTTTGTTTCCTCAGAAAACACCCCATGGTGTCCAAACACTTCCAGATTCTGTATTTTTATACGATCCATTTTACGCCTCCATAATCGCTTTTGTCATCTGAATAGCCTGTTTATTCGCTTTGATATCATGCACACGGACAAACGCATAGCCCTGCTGTACCGCAAATACTGTTGTCACAGCGGTTCCAAGGGCACGATCTGTCACAGGCGCATCCAGAGTCAGTCCGATGACAGATTTTCTGGATGTTCCAAGAAGCAGCGGATAACCAAGTGTTTTCAGTTTATCCATATATTTGATGGTGATCAGATTCTGCTCATAAGTTTTCCCAAAACCAACGCCCGGATCCAGCATAATTTTATCATCTGCAATACCAGCTGCTTTTGCCAGAGTCACGCACTCTGCGGTTTCATCGTACCATTCTTTCAAAAAATCTGTGTAATCACTGTTGTCACGGTTGTGCATCAGACAGCATGCCACATCTCCTTTTGCGATCACCTCTGCCATCTTCGGATCATATTTCAGTCCCCAGATATCATTGATCAGATCTGCGCCTGCTGCAATTCCGGCTTCTGCCACGGCACTCTTGTAAGTATCCAGTGAAATCGGTGCATCAAATCTGGCTTTTACTGCTTCAATGATTGGTGCCACACGTTCAATTTCCTCCTGATCCGTGATCTGTACATGCCCCGGTCGGGTAGATTCTCCACCGATATCAATGATGTCCGCTCCCTCTGCCAGCATTTCCTCTGTATGACGCAGTGCCGCATCCAGACAGTTAAAATTACCGCCATCAGAGAATGAGTCCGGTGTCACATTTAAAATGCCCATAATATATGTCTCGTGATCTGTGTCAAAATTCTTTGTTCCTATTTTCATGTTCTCATTCTCCTTATAACAAAAAATGTAATATCTCTATTCTGCACAATATATATCAAACTATTTTTTAAGTTTTATTTTACCAGATAATGGTCTGATTGCGTTCCTCGTCACTCCATTTACAGGAATCTGCCGCCTCACATAAAAAGCAGTTTCGTGACAAATGGTCTGCTCTGCGGATATAATATTCCATGACACCAGTTTCCGCGTTTTCTTCCTCGCGCCCATGATGTACACCTACAATCTGCAGCGTCTCAGACATCCATTCTGACGGATATCCAATGTCAGACAGCAGTTGTTTTGCAATCCGCATTCCGGCTTCACTGTGATGCTCTCCGGTCTCATACTGCGCCACCCGACCAATATCATGCAACAATCCGGTCACATAAAATTGATCCTTCTTTTCCTGCAAATTCACTGATTCATGCTTTTTTTCACAAATATGATCTGTTCGATCGGCATTTCTATCCTCGGTAATCTTTTCATTGCTTTTCAATGCAGATTCTGATCCATAAGTATTTTCCAGACTTGCTTCTAATCCAGATTCAAATTTTTCCTGCATCTGATCTTCCAGATACATCATCCATGCCATACGACAGACATCCAGTGCATGCGACAGTTCATGATGACAGTAAATCCGATTCTGTTCAATCTGCTGCACACGCTTCTGCAAACGCAGAAATTCCGGGTGTTTCAGTAATTTTTCCGTAAATTTCATAAATCTTTCTTTTCCTGTTCCAACGCAATCATTACAGCTCATACGCTTCCCGCACATTTCGCAAATAAGATAATGAACCAAATGCCAGTATCATATCGCCTTTTTGTGCGTCCCGTAAAGCATATAATACCGCATCCTGCACATTTTCACAATATCGCGCTGCAATCTTTTGCGCTAAAAGCTGCTTTTCCAGCTCTTTTCCGTCCAAAGCCCGTGGATTTTGCGGAGTAACCGTATACACATGATCTCCCGGCCGAAACATCATCCGAATCATTTTTTCATAATCTTTGTCTGCCAGCACGCCCATGATGTACACGATTCTGCGGTCAGAAAATCCTTCGTTCAATGTTTTTCGGAGTTTGCGTACTGCATCCTCATTGTGTGCTCCATCCAGATAAAAATCCGGCTCCGCGCCAAGCTGCTCCATACGGCCATGCCAGGTTGTGTGCGCCAGTCCATGTTGAATGGATTCTCTTGTAATCTTCGGATAGTTTTTCTGCAAAATCTGTAAAACGTTCAGAACGCAGACTGCATTTTCCACCTGAAATGCGCCACAGAGAGAAAGATTTATCTGCATTTCCTGTGACGTTTTGTTCTCTGCTATTCCTTCTTCTGTTTTCTGCAAAAGTTCATCAGAGCACCCAATAATTTCTTTTTCGTTAGCTTTTTCATTCTGAACTGCATCAAATGCGTTCCATGTAAATGCATATCTTCCATTTTTCTGTGTGATCTGCTGCGCCTGATCTGCTTTCGCCACAACCAGCTCTGCATGCATCTCTTTTGCTTTTTTCTCAATTTGTATAAAAGCATCCGGCTTCTGCTCTATGGTAACCACCGGAACCTGCGGTTTGATAATGCCACTCTTTACTGTTGCAAGCTCTCCTAAGGAATTTCCCAGAAACCGAATATGATCCATGCTGATAGATGTCAAAACACTTACCAGTGGGTGTTTGATCAGATTCGTAGCATCTGTTTCGCCGCCCATGCCAACTTCCAACAGAGCAATATCACATTTTTCCTCATAAAACCACAAAAATGCTGCCGCGGTCTCCACCTCAAACCGGGTTGGATGCGGTTTTCCCTGACTTGTCAGTTTGTCACATGCTTTTTTTACCTTTGTAAAAAGCTGTGCCAATCGGTCTTTTTCTATATTTACCCCCTTCATCTGGAACTCATCTTCGTAGACAAATACATCCGGCGTGCAAAATCTGCCAACCTTATATCCTGACTCTGTCAATACCTGCGACAACATGGCTCCAACGGAGCCTTTTCCATTAGTTCCGCCGATATGTACCAGCGGAATTTCGTCCTGTACATTTCCAAGCTCTTCCATCAGATTCTGAATACTAGTCAGACCAAGCTGACTGCCGTATTTTTTTGTTTCTTCCAGAAACTCCATTGCTTCTATATAATTCATACTTCTATTCTGCGCTCCTCTTTTTGTACCGTTCACACTTTTATCTTGTACATAGCTTTCCCGTGCTGTACGTACATCATCTAATAAGATTCTCTCGTTTCTTCTGAAAATCCGATAATAATATCTGTAATTCCAAACTGTGTACCTACTTTTCTTCCAAACATACACTAGCTATTTATTAACTACTACCATAAGTTTTTTTCTGTCACAAGATATGACATTGGCAGATCATTTTCTTCCGTTGGAAGCTGTTCTGCCACCTGAAGTTCATATGCCACCCCAAGCTCGATGCAACCTGATTTTCCTTCAAAAAATCGATCATAATAGCCTTTTCCATATCCCATACGGTTTTTCTTTCGGTCAAATGCCACCCCCGGAACCAGTACCAACGCATCTGACCAGTCTATCGGATGATCTTCCTTCGGTTCCATCACATGAAATGTTCCCTCTTCCAATTCTGAAAAATCACTGATTTCAAAATATTTCATGGTATCGCCAAATACTTTTGGAAACGCAATATGCTTGTTCTGTTTCCATCCTTCTTCTATTACAAGTCGGATATCTACTTCATTGCCAAGCGGCGCATAAGCAAGAATTTTTTCTGCATTTTGAAACAGTTCAATGGAAATGATTCTTTTGCAGATCTGATCTGATTTTTCCCTGACTTCACTATTACTCATTTCATTTCGAAGGGTTTTATATTTTTTTCTGATTTGTTGTTTTGCTGTCATTTTATTCAACTCCTTACTGAGTCAAGCGGATATTCGCAATCCGCTTCGCTACTTGCTCATAACCGAATAACTGCTCCGCAGTTTATCAGAAGGAGCTTGCACTCCTCCTGATACAAGCAAGTCCCCACCCACTGCTTATTGCTTTTCGCAATTGAAGCAGGGGACTTACTTGATTCGGTTAAACAACCGTAGTGAGTTTTTATCTATAATATGTAATTTACAAACTCTATTTCCGCTAAATCATAACGCAAATACAGCACAATATCAATTTATTTTGATATTATGCTGTATCTTTTACCCTTCCACTTTATATTACATTTTAAAGTCCCATTGTATTTCCATATTATCACGCAAAAAACGTCAGCACTTTATTCACATAATATTGCATTGTCTTATCATCACAGCTATACGTCTCATGTTTTGTTCCCGGCAGATACAGAAATTCACAGCTCGCTCCTTCGTACCTTTGAATACGTCTTGCAAACCTACATATCTCATTCCCCCACACATAATCATCCTGTTCTGCCTGAATCAGAAGCATCGGCGCCCGGTACAATTTCCATGCTATTCCTTTCAGATACCAGCTCATTTCAGCAGAAGCAAAAAGCCAACCATAGGAAGCTGCACAGATCTGCATATATTTATGCGTTTTTCTCCGATTGTTAAAGCGGTTAAAACGTGGTCTGGATGTAGAAGCACTTGTTTCAAACGTCTCGTTTGCATCGTATGGATGCTGTCCCAGTACATACTCCTCACTTCTTCCAAATAAACACTGCAATCCTGATACGGATGCAGAAATCACCCATGGCACATTCGCTGTACGTGGACGAATCATCGGAGAATTTAAAATCACCCGATAAAACCACTCCGGCTTCCATGTTGCCGCAATACCACCGATTGCACCGCCCATAGAATGTGCAAACAGATTTAAATGTAAATCCGGATGTTTCTTTCTGATATACTCACAAACGTGTAGAAAATCTCTGACATAACGTTTCCAATTATCAATATGTACCAGAGAAGGATCTTTCGTCAGACGATAACTCAACCCGTGTCCGCAATGCTCCGGCAGATAAACATGATAGCCTGCCTGCAGGAAATAATAAACCAGCTCATCATATTTTGGTGCTGATTCCGTATATCCATGACAGATCACGATCACACCTTTAGGCTCCTCTGCCAGATAACGCATAACATGGATTTTTCCAATACCATCGTAACTGCTGATATATCCACTTTTCCTATGCTTTTTTAAATACGGTTCCACTGTTTCCTTCATCACCGTATCATATTCTTTTTCCAGAATTGTATTCATGACACCTTTCCTCTCTATAATAATATCCATCCCTTTTAAACTATCTAGCTAGAACTCATAGATTATTATTTTTCTCTTCCAAATTTGAGATTGCGCTCCCCAGCATAACTATTTTTATATGTTTTAACACATTTGACTACTTCCAGCAAAACTTTTATTGATCCTTTTTGCAGTCAAATCCACCGTGTCGTATTACTTATCGGATTTGGTAATAATTCCATTAATCCTTTTCTCATTATAAAACATCAAGATAATACCTCCCACACAGCAAAATACTGCCGCGCCAAAAGCTGCAATTCGATATCCCGTGCCATTTCCCGCACCGATGGTAGAAACTGCCGTAAAAATCAACATAGACAAACTCTGTCCCAATTTAAACGCAAAGGTTCTGGCAGCATAAAACATTCCCTCACGATTGCTTCCGGAAGTCATCGCATCACTCTGTGCAATATCTGCCACAACCGCCTGCGGTAAAATACCGAAAATGGCCATCGGAAGTGCTGCCACAATGGTGAGAATCAATCCCTGAACCGTCTCCGGGATAAAAGAGATTTTCCCCATAAATCCGGTGTAAAAATAGCAGATGCTGAATACTGCAAATGCAAATAGAATCATTTTTTTCTTTCCCAGCTTCGGTGTCAGCTTATTTACCGGAATATAAAATACCAGTGACAAAGCTGTCATACCAACAAAATATAACGTTGTCATCGTCTCCGGGAGCTTCAGTAAACTGGTCACAAAAAACGGTAGTCCCGTCTGAAACATCGTCAACGCGATCCAGTAAAAAATATCAGAACCAACAAATTTCCGAAATTCTCTATTTTTGAATGTCTCCACCAGAGACTTAAATGCAGATTCTTTTGCCGGAACCGTATTGACATAATCTTTTTCCTTAATGCAAAATACCGGAATCAGCATACAGATAAACGCCACTGCCGCCATGATCGTAAATGTCACGCGGATCGCACCGATTCTGCCAAATGCCGGAATAAACGTTCCCCAGATTGTCGGTGCCAGATAAGCTACCGCTGTTCCTGCGATAAACGTAAAGGAAATAACCGTGGAAATATTTAACCGCTCCTGCTGTGTATGTCCAAGTTCCGGAATCAACGCATTGTAAGGCGTACAGTACGCAGTAATCGACAGATAATAAACCAAAACCATGATCAGCAAAAATACCGCATTGATCCGGCTGTTTTTATTTACCGGTGACCAGAATACAAGTACCGTAGAAAGTGCCAACGGCAGAGACGCCCATTTCAAAAACGGAATCCTTCGTCCATTTTTTGACGTACAACGATCCGATAACGATGCGATCATCGGATCCGTAAATGCATCAAAAATTCTTCCAAACGCTGTAATTCCTCCGATAATCGTAAAAATTCCAAACACAACCAATCCCTGCGGGATAAACACCGTCTGTCCCTGACTGATCGCCGTACTGTCCGGTTGATAAAAATAAACCAGCCAGTTTGAAATAATACCGGATAACATCGCCCATCCAAACTGCCCTGCCGCAAACTGCCAGATCTTTCCTGTTGTAAGTTTCTTCATAATATGTTCCCCCATACGTATTCAGATTTACTAACCCAATTTTCAACCGTCATATAATATAGCTTCTATACTAATTATAGTATTACATTTACTACACTGAAACAATATACAACTTCCCGAAAAATGTTCCTTTTTACGCATAATCCTAAACTCACATTCCTTCTTTCATTATTGTACAGTAAAATCTTTTCTCTACGACTAAAAGCATTCTCAAAACCTATACAAAATGTGTATTCAAGTCGAACGCACGTGAGACTTGGTGCGTGATTCTGGTCAGCGCAAGCT
>OGYG01000141.1_pt1 | contig 80865 bp, 64 predicted proteins | sample 1576481 | NCBI WGS metagenome assembly OGYG01 (sample SAMEA3541497, study PRJEB24748) | human gut metagenome | biome: human gut; feature: human-associated habitat; material: faeces | place: China | collected 2012 | reverse complement strand
ATATTGTGCATCATACGACTGTTCGGGTATTTTTATTGCACTACATATGATTATAGCATATTTTTTGATTTCGTCAATAGTTTCCTGCAAATTTCCGGAATGATTTTTATTACTTTTTTCTTCTTTTTTCAGACTTTTTCAAAAAAATCAACCAGTTTGCACGCATCTACTGAATCTGTTCTGCTAACACTTCTTTCGCTTTCGACAATGCTGCGTCAATTCCTTCTGGATTCTTTCCGCCGGCCTGCGCCATATTCGGACGACCTCCGCCGCCTCCGCCTACAAGACCAGCAATTGCTTTGATCAAATTTCCTGCATGAGCACCTTTCTTTAACGCACCTTCTGTAGCTGTCGCCATCAGGCTAACCTTACCACCTGCTGCTGAAGCGATCACTACAACTCCTTCTCCGAGTTTTTCTTTTAACTGATCGCCAAGCTCACGAAGTCCTCCCATGTCTACATCTTCCACACGGACTGCAAGCACTTTCACTCCGCAAATCTCCTCTACCTGATTCATCACATCGCCGACAGCTTCCTGAGCCGCTTTGCTTTTTAAGCTTTCGATCTCACTGTGAAGTGACTTTGTCTCTGCGAGCAGATGACTGATTTTCTCCGCCAGATTCTCTGGTGTTGCTTTTAATAATTTTGCCGCTTCTGCAAGCTTCTGTTCCTGTGCTTTATAATAAGCAAATACACCGTCCCCAGTCAGCGCTTCAATACGGCGCACACCAGCTGCCACACCGGATTCGGACACGATCTTGAATGTTGTGATCAGACCAGTATTACTTACATGTGTTCCACCGCAAAGTTCTTTAGAGAAGTCTCCCATTGTGACAACGCGCACATCTTCTTCGTACTTTTCTCCGAAAAGTGCCATCGCACCTGTCTTTTTCGCCTCTTCCACATTCATTACTTCTGTTACGACCGGATTGTTCTTTGCGATTTCTTCATTTACAAGCGCTTCTACTGCCTCAATCTCTTCTCTTGTCATCGCAGAAAAATGTGCGAAGTCAAAACGAAGTCTGTCTGGTGTCACAAGAGAACCTTTCTGCTCTACATGAGATCCGAGTACTGTTTTTAATGCCTTCTGGAGCAGATGTGTTGCACTGTGATTCTTACATGTATTCAAACGTTCTTTCGATCTCACCTCAAGTGTCACAGTATCTCCTGTACGGAACATTCCCTTTGTCACACGACCGATGTGTCCGAATTTTCCTCCGAGCAGCTTGATCGTCTCTTCTACTGCGAACTCTGCATCTGCAGTATGGATGATTCCAGTATCGCCTTCCTGTCCACCCATTGTAGCATAAAACGGTGTCTTCTCTACGAAGATTGTAGCTCTCTGTCCATCTGCAACCGCTTCCGTGATCTCACTTTCTGTTGTAAGCACTGTGATCTTAGAATCACAGGACAGTGTGTCATATCCGACAAATTCGGTTGTGACAGACGGATCGATTTCATCATATACAGTCGCATCTGCACCCATATAGTTTGTCTCTTTGCGGGCTTCTCTTGCCTGGACTCTCTGTTTTTCCATTGCTGCCTGGAAACCTTCCTCGTCAATTCCATAACCTTTTTCTTCCAGAATTTCTTTTGTCAGATCAAGTGGAAATCCATAAGTATCATACAGTTTAAATGCATTTTCTCCAGAAAGTACCTTTTCTCCGGCCTGATTCATCTCTTCCTGCATCACCGAGAGAATATGCAATCCCTGATCGATTGTCTTGTCAAACTTATCTTCCTCCTGCGTCAGCACATTGAAGATAAAATCTTTCTTTTCATCTAATTCCGGATACCCGTCTTTGGAACCTTCGATGACTGTCTCACTTAATTTTGCAAGGAATTTTCCTTCAATTCCAAGAAGACGGCCATGTCTTGCCGCGCGGCGGATCAGACGGCGAAGCACATACCCGCGTCCTTCGTTTGTCGGCATGATTCCATCTGAAATCATAAATGTTGCAGAGCGGATATGATCGGTGATCAGACGGATCGATACGTCCTGATCCGCATCTTTCTTGTAAGTCACGTTCGCTGCTTCACACACTTTATCACGAAGTGCTTTGACAGTATCCACATCAAAAATAGAATCTACATCCTGCACAACAGAAGCAAGACGTTCCAATCCCATACCGGTATCGATATTCTTCTGCTCTAACTCAGAATAATTTCCATGTCCATCGTTGTCAAACTGAGTGAATACATTGTTCCAAATCTCCATATATCTGTCGCATTCACATCCAACTGTACAATCCGGGCTTCCGCATCCGTATTTCTCCCCGCGGTCATAGTAGATCTCAGAACATGGACCACATGGACCAGCTCCATGCTCCCAGAAATTATCTGCTTTTCCAAACTTGAAGATACGCTCTGCCGGAATTCCCATCTCCTTGTTCCAGATCTCAAATGCTTCCTCATCATCCACATACACAGACGGATATAAGCGGTCTGCATCAAGTCCTACCACTTCTGTCAAAAATTCCCATGACCACTGGATAGCTTCTCTCTTAAAGTAATCTCCGAAAGAGAAATTTCCAAGCATCTCAAAAAATGTACCGTGGCGTGCTGTCTTTCCGACATTCTCAATATCTCCGGTACGGATACACTTCTGGCAGGTTGTCACGCGCTTGCGCGGCGGAATCTCCTGTCCTGTAAAATATGGTTTCAGCGGCGCCATTCCCGAGTTGATCAGGAGCAGACTGTTGTCATTGTGCGGCACCAGTGAAAAACTCTTCATTGCAAGATGTCCTTTGCTCTCAAAAAATTCAAGGAACATCTTTCTCAATTCATTTACTCCGTATTGTTTCATACTTTTCCTCCTAAGGCAAACTATTTCATGTCTGATCGACTTATTTGCTAAATACTTCCTAATTATAAATAGGTTTGCCTGCCTTGTCAATGAACAGACAGCAGAAAACATGCCGTTCTGATCCAGGCGGCAAAAAGATTACACTTCTGTAATAAAAAACACTGCCTATTCAACTGAGATCGCATACGCTGTCTGTCTGCGGCATTCTCTGCCGGACAGACCTGAAAACTTACTGCAATCTCTCTCGTAGGCAGTGTTCCTTCTCCTTTTCATTTGAAAGGGGATCTTCTTATTTTTTTTCTTTTCTGACACGCAAAGCATGTCCGGCTTTGACTCCAAGAACTGCTACTGCCATCAGAAATACCATTTTCACAACTGTGATAATAAGTTCTGCAAAAAATGCCATATTCTTCCCTCCATTCGGATCTTTCTCTCCGACTTTTCTTCTGTTATCATAACACAGCACTCTGCATTTGTAAAGCCGTGCAAAGCTTCTTCCTTCTGCTTCTAATTCAACTCAATCTCGGCCAGTTCTTTTGGAGGAAGCTTTTTAGTAGAAGTTGACACAAATTTTTTCAGTTCTGCCTGTGCTTTATTCACCGGAAGATTCGTTCCCGCTCCGGCAACACATCCTCCCGGACATCCCATTCCTTCAATCAGACATCCATTCATCTTGCCTGCCTTTGCAAGTGTCAACAATTTTTTACACTCTGCAAGTCCTTCTGCATGTTCGATCTTCACATCGATATCCGGATAATACTCATTGATACACTGCTCGATCGCATTTGCGACACCACCTGCCACTGCATAGCCACGGCCGGCTCCGGTTGCATCATGGAAGGAGGATTCTCCTTCATAATTATCAAAATCAATGTCTTTCGCATCAAACATCGCCTGCAGTTCTTCAAAAGTGATCACAAAATCCACATCACTGCGCACACTTCTTCTTGATGCCTCTAGTTTCTTTGACGCACACGGACCGATAAATACCACCTTTGCATTTGGATGCTTCTGTTTGATCGTCCTTGCAGTCGCAACCATCGGTGTCAATTCCTGAGAAACTTCGTCTACAAGGTCCGGGAAAAATTTCTTTGTAAGCATAGACCACGATGGGCAGCAGGACGTCAGAAGGAATGGCAACTCTCCCGTAGCTACTTTTTCCGCATAGTGATGCGCCTCTGAAACAGCTCCAATATCCGCTCCCAGTGCGACCTCATATACTTCGCTGAAGCCTAAGTCCAATAGTGCAGACTTAATTTTTCTTGGTGTGACATCCATTCCAAACTGTCCAACAAAGGCAGGTGCAATCTCTGCAATGATCTCGCCGCCTTCTCTGAGCGCTCTTCCCAACTGAAAGATCTGTGACTTATCCGAGATTGCTCCGAATGGACAGCTTACCATACACATTCCACAGGAAACACATTTCTCATTGTCAATCTTTGCTCTTCCTACTTTGTCACTGACAATCGCATTTACTCCACATGCTCTCGCGCATGGGCGCTCTTTCTTTGCAATTGCATCGTATGGACAGGCAGACTTACATTTTCCACACTTGATACACTTTGACTGATCGATATAAGAATGTCCGTTTACCATAGAGATCGCATCTTTTGGACAGACCTCTGCACATGGATGTGCCAGACAGCCTTTACACATATTGCTGACCTCATATCCGCGCTCTTCGCACGCAGCACACGCAGATGGCACAACCTGCATGAGCGGCGGCTCATAATACTTCTCAGAAATATTACTTTCTTCCACTCCTGCTGTAATATGAACCGGACGGTCTTCCGGACGCAAAGACATTCCCATCGCAAGGCGTACACGCTCACTGACAACAGCTCTCGCACGATACATACTGTCCCTATATTTTTCTCCATCCTCCGTCACAAGACGATATGGGATTTCCTCAATCTCTTCAATCAGATTCTCTGATGTTGACTCAAATGCTACTTTCGATACTTCACGGAATACTTGTCTTCTGATTTTTCTGACAGGTGTTTCTAATCCTCGCATTCCCATTCTTCTTCCTCCTTTATCTTTCCAGCATATATCCATGACATTTTTACAATGTCACAAGCTGCTTTTCCATCGGATATCGGTTCCGATACATTATTACTTTAATCATAAAAGAGTGTTAATCGTTTGTCAATGTTCTCGAATGCATTCTTTCAGATACAATGTAACTTGCTTCCACTCTCCCACTTCCATATTTGGAAGGAGATTGCTATCTTATATGAGAGGCCTTTATGCAAATACACGCTGCGCATAATAGACAGACTGCATGGCATCTTTTCCATAGAAATCAGCTCCGATCATCTCTGCATATTCTGGATTTAAAACAGCACCTCCGACCATCACTTTGCAGTCCGGACAGTGTTCCCGCAGCAATCGGATCGTCTCTTCCATGCTCACAACAGTCGTAGTCATCAGCGCGCTCAGTCCGACCAGTCTGATCCCCTCTTGTTTTGCAGTATGCACAATCACCTCCGGATCCACATCCTTTCCAAGATCGATCACATCAAAACTATAATTTTCCAACAGAACTTTCACGATATTCTTCCCGATGTCATGGATATCTCCTTTGACTGTAGCAAGGATCACTTTTCCTTTCTTCTGCTCTTTTTGTCCGCTTCGTTCCAGCACTTCTTTCAGCACGGCAAATGCTTCTTTCGCTGCCTCTGCACTCATCAGAAGCTGCGGAAGAAAGACTGTTCCCTTCTCAAATCCTTTTCCAACAACATCCAGCGCCGGGATCAACTGTTCCTGGATGATCGCACGCGGCTCTTTTTCTCTGACGAGCTCTCTCGTAAGATGTCCCGCCTCTTCCTTTAATCCACGTTCGATCGCTGTCTGCAGTGACATTTCTCCCGCCCGGGACATCTCCTGCCCGGCCTGTGTCGGACTGCCCGCTATAGACTGTTGTTCTTCCTCGACAGTTTTACTGTACCGCTCTATATAGGAAGCACAGTTCTCATCATAGTTCATCAGCGCACAAAACGCATAATAAGAATTCATCATCTCCTCCGAGAACGGATTGAGGATTGCCGATGTAAGCCCTTGCTGCATCGCCATCGTATAAAAATGCGCATTGATCACAGGACGTTTCGGAAGTCCAAAAGATATATTGGATACGCCAAGCACCGTATTTACTTTGCATACTTCCCGCACGAGTTTCAATGCTTTCAATGTCACAAGCGCTCCTTCCGGTTCAGAACTGATCGTCATCGCAAGCACATCAACAACAATGTCTTTCCGATCGATCCCATATTTTTCCGCCTCACAGATGATTTTTTCCGCGATTGCAAGACGCCCCTCTGCCGTATCCGGGATGCCGTCTTCATCAATCGTCAGCGCAACAACGACGCCACCATACTTCTGCACCAGTGGAAACACCTGGTCCATCGACTCCTGTTTCCCATTGACAGAGTTGAGCATCGGCTTTCCATTGTAAATTCTCATCGCACGTTCCATCGCTTCCGGAAGCACCGTATCAATCTGAAGTGGAAGGCTTGTGACACTCTGAAGTTCTGTCACCACTTTTTCCATCACTGCCACTTCATCGATGTCGGGAAGTCCTACATTGACATCTAGAATATGTGCGCCTTTCTCCTGCTGCATGATCCCTTCTTTCAGGATATAGTCAAAATCTCCATCTTTCAATGCCTGTTTTAATTTCTTTTTCCCAGTTGGATTGATGCGTTCTCCAATGATGACAGGCTTTCTGCCAAAACTTATGCAGGTTCCATAAGAAGATACGAGTGTATGGTGCTTCTTTACCGGTGGAACTGCCTTCATCCCCTGACATAGTGTTGTCATCTGTCTGATATGTGCCGGTGTTGTTCCGCAGCATCCCCCTATAATGCAGGCGCCCTTCTCTACAATCCGTTTCATCGTAGAAGCAAATTCTTCCGGCATTACATCGTAGTAAGTCTGCCCGTCCCGCTGTTTCGGAAGTCCTGCATTTGGCTTTACAATCACAGGCAGCGACGTGTAAGTCAAAAGTTCCTCCAAAATCGAAAGCATCTGCTCCGGTCCCATACCACAGTTGATTCCGAGGGCATCCACACGAAGTCCTTCCAGCATCGCAACCACCGAAGGAACGTCTCCCCCCGTCAAAAGCTTTCCGCGTTCGTCAAAGATCATCGTTGCAAATACGGGAAGACTTGTGCGCTCTTTCGCCGCGAGAACTGCTGCCTTCACTTCATAAGTATCGCTCATCGTCTCAATATGAATGAGATCTGCTCCGGCTTTCTCACCATATTCCATTACTTCTGCAAATGCCTCATAGGCATCCTCAAAGGCAAGATCTCCCATCGGCTTTAACAACTTTCCGGTCGGTCCAATATCCAGACCCACATAGATTTCTCTGCCATCTTTGACACCACGCCGTGCCGCCTCCCGCACATTTTCCACAGCTCTGGCGACAACCTCCTGCAAAGGACAGTCTTCACTGTGAAACTTCAACGCATTCGCGCCAAAAGTATTGGTCAGTACAATATCGCTTCCCGCCTCAAAATAATTCTGGTGGATCGCAATGACTTCTTCCGGTCTTTTTAAGTTCCAGCTCTCTGGAAGTTCTCCCGGCTGTAACCCTTTCTCCTGTAACAATGTGCCCATTCCTCCATCGAGAAACAGTAATTCTTTTCCCAAACGTTCTAACAGCATCCTCTAACTACTCCTTCTGTATAAACAATCCTTCTTCTCACACGCCTCACATCCTTTGATATGGCATGGCTGTTGTTCTGTGCTGGCTCCGATCACTGCGGTGACAGATTTTGTCGGTGTCATCATCCCGCCTCCTGTGAGGGTAAGACCGATCGTCTTCGCACAGTCTAACATCCGCATCAGTGTCTCCTGACAGGAAATTGAGAAATCTCCGTATCCCGGACTAAACCGCGGGCGCAGATACCTTCCCTGTCTCTGATACTCTTCTGCGATTTTCTTTTGACAGTCATCACAATACTCTTCCAATTCCGCAGCAGCACATGCCTGACCGACAACTGCCTTCGCCATATCTGTCAGAGAGTATCTCCGGATCCATCTGTCCACCTCCGTCCCAAGCGTCGCCCCAAACAAAACAATCTGATCACATCCCGTAAGATTTTTTGAGAGGTTTTTGCTTGTGACTGTCCATCCGCCAATTTCTATCTGATCCGCTCCTTTGACCTGCAAATCAAAAATGCGATAGACTGACTTCGCACATTTTATCTGATCAAGTTCTCTAAAAACTTCTGTGATCAGTGCAAATGTTCCATCATCTACCGCATGTCTTCCATAGCCAAGATAGCGGATTGCTTCCTTTATCCGCATTTCCATCGGCATTACCTCAAAATCTCTGACAGATTTGTCATAATCGCTGCCGCCACTTCCGGCTTATTCATTGAGTAAATATGGATGTGATCAATTCCGTTGGCGATCAGATCAATGATCTGGTCTGTCGCATAAGCGATTCCCGCCTGCTTCATCGCTTCCGGCTTCTCCCCGAAACGGTCTAAGATCGCATGGAACCGCTGCGGCAGAACCGTTCCGGATAATTTGCAGATTCTTGTCATCTGTCTGCTGTTTGTGACAGGCATGATTCCCGGGAGTACCGGAACAGTGATCCCTTTTTCCCGAATACGATAGAGGAAGTTATAGAGAATCGCATTGTCAAAAAACATCTGCGTTGTAAGAAAATCCACTCCACAGTCTACCTTCTGCTTCAGATAAGCGATGTCATCTTCTTTGTGTTCATTTTCCACATGACCCTCTGGATAACATGCCGCCCCAATGCAAAAATCGCCCTGCTTTTTAATCTCTCGGATCAGTTCATATGCGTAATGATACTGGTCTGTCTCCGGAAATTCCAGACCTTCCGGAATATCTCCGCGCAGTGCCAGGATATTTTCAATCCCCTCCGCCTTTAATCGGTCTACCACCGACAATACTTCCTCTTTTGTCGAAGAAGCACAGGTCAGATGCGCCAGGCTGGTCACACCCATTTTCTTTTGAATATCCGAGGCAATCTGTACAGTATTCTTGCTCGTTCCGCCTCCTGCGCCGTAAGTGACGCTGATGAACGCAGGTGCAAGCTTCGCGATCTGCTCTGTGGCGCTTAAAACGGCCTCAATTCCTGCATCCGTCTTTGGTGGAAAAATCTCAAATGAAATATGTATTTTGTTCTCCTGTAATTTATCTATAATCTTCATCTTCTCGTAATCTCCTTAGCTGCAATATTCTCATGCTGTTATTTTGGGTGTGCCTTAGATCAAATCATCGTACAACTGCTCATACTGTTTTGCAGAATTATCCCAGGAAAAATCCTGCTGCATTGCATGTTCTACAATCTTATTCCAATCTCTCTTCTTATCATAATAAATATGTTCTGCATAACGTATGATGTCCATCATCTCATGTGCATTGTAGTTTGCAAAACTGAATCCGGTTCCGGTCTTGTCAAATTCATTGTACGGAACCACCGTATCTTTCAGTCCTCCCGTCTCTCGCACGATCGGAAGTGTTCCGTAGCGCAGACTCATCAGCTGACTTAATCCACATGGTTCAAATAGTGATGGCATTAAAAACGCATCGCACGATGCATAGATCTTATGTGACAGTGCTTCTGAATAATAAATATTCGCCGAAACTTTTCCCTGATACTTCCATGCAAAATGACGGAACATATTCTCATAGCGTTCTTCTCCGGTTCCAAGTACGACAAGCTGGATATTCTCCTGACATAACTCATCCATCATGTAGGCAATCAGATCCAATCCTTTCTGGTCTGTCAGTCTTGATACAATTCCGATCATCATGGTCTTTGCGTTTTTCTCCAGTCCAAGTTCTTCCTGAAGCGCCAGTTTATTTTTCGCTTTCTCTTTGCGGAAATTTTCCACCGAGAAGTTATTCGTAATCAATTCATCTGTCTTTGGATTATAGACATCATAATCTATTCCATTCACGATTCCCTGCAGGCAGTTTGCCCGTGCACGCATCAGCCCATCAAGATTCTCTCCATAAAACGGCATCTTGATCTCCTCTGCATAAGAGTTACTCACCGTTGTAATGCGATCTGCATAGACAATTCCGCCTTTCAGATAATTGGCATCCTTGTATGCTTCAAGCTTATCCGGAACAAAATAGTAATCCGGCAATCCTGTGATATCCCTCACCGTCTTTGTATCCCATGTTCCCTGGAATTTCAGATTATGTATCGTCATGATCGTCTTAATGTTCCGATAGTATTCATTAGAATATCGGAAATTATCAAGATAAATCGGGATCAACCCGGTCTGCCAGTCATGGCAATGAATGATATCCGGCCGGAAATCGATTACCGGAAGCGTACTTAAAACTGCCTTGGAGAAAAAGGCAAATTTCTCAATGTCTTCATAGATATTGCCATAAGGGGCAAACCCATTAAAATAAAATTCATTGTCAATAAAATAAAATGTCACGCCATCGTGCACATATTCCAACACACCGACATACTGTGTTCTCCAGTTCAAGTCCATATAAAAATGAGTCCGATACTCTAATTTTTCTTTCCACTCTTCTTTCATACACATATATTTTGGAAGCATGACTCTGACATCATACTTCTCTTTGTCAAAGTATTTCGGCAGCGAACCTACAACATCTGCAAGTCCCCCAGTCTTGATAAACGGCACACACTCTGACGCTGCGAACAAAATCCTTTTCATATGATTCCCTCCAAACTTTTTACTTTCTGTTATTATATCGTATTTTCAGAAAAATGAAAAGACATAAGATAGAACTGAGTCCTTTTTATTCCACAAGCTGCCTGCGTCTTCCTCTCAGGCGGATAGTATCCGCAAGAAGTGCGATAAATTCCGAGTTAGTCGGTTTCCCCTTTCCGCTGCTGACCGTATATCCAAACATTTCATCGATCGTCTCCAATTTCCCCCTCGTCCATGCCACCTCAATCGCATGGCGCTCTACCCGGCTTGATGTTGTCTGATTTTTCTTCGCAACAGTCGGATAGAGGATTTTTGTGATTGCATTTAGCACATCCATATCTTCCACAGCCATTATGATCGCATCCCGCAGATAATGATATCCTTTGATATGTGCAGGAATCCCGATCTCGTGAATCATATCGGTTACTTCCTCCTCAAGATCATACTCCGGCAGATCTTTCCTGCTGCTTTCCAGTTCCCGGTCCGGGGCTGCCGGGCGGTAAACTCGATTCACATGTTTGATCTTATCTAACAGCATCCGGTTGTTAAATGGCTTCATAATATAGTAATTCGCTCCTTTTTCAAAGGCATCTTCTGTCATTTGTTCCTGTCCGACAGCTGTCACAACGATAAAACTCGGATGCTTTTTGATTTTTTTATCTGTGTTGATCTGTTCCATCACACTCAATCCGTCCATTTTCGGCATGATCAGATCCAAAAGGACGACATCCGGCTGTTTTTGTTCTATAATTTTGCACATATCCTCCCCATTGTTCGCTTTTCCAACCAGCGTCAGTTCCTTGTCCCGATCGATCAGTTCCCCAAGAAGATCCAACATTCTCTCATTATCGTCAGCAATAGCTACATTCAGTTTTCCCATGGCTACATCCTCCTTCAATTTCTGCCTTCATTCCACAGCATTCATTATAGACTTGCCACAGGTGGCGAATCAAGAAAAAGGGTTCCTCATTATTCGACAGTCCTGTCAGGATTTTACATGTTCCAACATATTTTCGATAAAAATGCCATAGCCTTTCTTCGCATCCTGCACGAACACATGAGTTACCGCTCCAATGATCTTGTCATTCTGGATGATTGGGCTTCCGCTCATCCCCTGGATAATCCCGCCCGTCTTCTCAAGAAGTTCTTTGTCTGTCACTTCCAACACGATCCCCTTATTGACTTCCCGCTCCGAGAGATCCACTTTCAATATATTGACATCATATTCTCTGACAACACCATCTACACAGCACCTGATTTTCGCCGGTCCTCTTTGGATTTCTGTCTTTCTCCCTGCTTTCAGCGGTGTCTGATCCGCAAATAATTCATGGATCCGGTCTACCGTACCGAATATTCCCGCATCTGTATTTTCCGTGATCTCCCCGAGAATATTATATCGGTTGTACACAATCACGCCTTCCATCCCGCCTGGGCTTCCATCCTCCCCTTTCTGGATTGCACTGATACTTGTTTCGTAGAGACTTCCTTTGGCGATTTCCAAAAGCTCATTGGTGTCTACATCGTGGATTCCATGCCCAAGTGCACCAAACTGACTATTTCCATTTAAGAAAGTCACTGTGCCAAGTCCCTGGGCATTGTCCCTCACCCAGATTCCGAGACGATATTCTTCCTCACTGCTTTCCACTGCCTTCAGCCGCACATCTACGGGCTGGTCTTTTCTGCGAAGATGAAGCACAACATTTTCATCATCAAGCTTTTTTACTGCCGCAATCAATTCTTTTTTGTTTGTGATCACCTCATCATTGATCCCTGTAATATAATCTCCCTGTCGAACGATATGATCTGCAGGTTTATATTTATCTCCGTCTGTCCCCTCGATCGCATCTGTTCCCAGCACCATCACACCGTTCGTCTCCATATATATCCCAATTGGCATTCCCCCGGGAATCAGATATTCTTCGCTGATTTCCTCCGTACTCACTTCTCTTTTCTGCGAGATTGTCTGATATTTTACGATGCAGGCGCCGCCGCCTACCAGCACCGTGAACAGAAGAAGGATCATCAGACTCCTCCGATACCAGTATTTTCTCACACTTCATTCCTCCCAACATAAAAAGATTGCACGACTGTACATTCCTCACAGTATATTTTTTCTTCCGCAAGATTCCAAAACCTTCCTTTGGAGAAAAATAAGACAGACACTTTCATGTCTGCCTTAGTATATGGAATTTTATCTGATTCACTCTGATTTTCTTTTGGAAAGTTCTGCCATTTTTTTCAATTCAACAGCGCTTTGCCGGATCGACTCTGTCACTGCAGATCCTCCGAGCAATCTGGAAAGTTCTGCCACAGACTCTTCCTCCGTCAACTCATTGATCGCAGTCTTTGTCACCCCATCCTGCACCGTCTTCTCGATCACATAATGGGCATCTGCCATCGCTGCAATCTGCGCAAGGTGTGTAATACAAATGACCTGATACTCTTTTGCAAGCATTCCCATCTTCTCTGCAACTTTTCCAGCAGTAATCCCACTGATTCCAGTGTCAATCTCGTCAAAGATCAATGTAGCAATCTCTTCTCGATATGCGAGAACTGTTTTGATCACAAGCATGATCCTCGACAATTCTCCTCCGGATGCCACCATGCCCAGTGGCCGCAGCGGCTCTCCAGGATTCATCGACACAAGAAATTCTGGCTCATCGATCCCATCTTCCCTGCATTCCAAAAGTCTGGTAAACTTCATTTCAAACTGCACATCGAGGAAATTTAAATCTTTCAGGCCGAGCCGGATCCTCTCCACAAAAATCTGTGCCTGTTTTTGTCGAATCTCCGACAGTTCTTCCGCAAGAACTTCCAGTTTTCTACAGGATTCCTCATATTTTTTTTGGAGGGATGCAATATAATTTTCATAGTCATGAAGCTTTTCCAGCTTTTCCTCCACCTGACCGGCGTATTTTTCGATCTCTTCCACAGAATTTCCATACTTGGATTTCAAACGATTGATCTCGTTGAGCCTGATCTCCACCTCCTGGAATTCTTCCGGGGAAAATTCTACAGAGTTTCTCGCCGCAGAAAGTTCATGGTTAAAATCATTTAACAGATTCTCTATCTCTGACAACTGCTCATACAAACTTTCTGCCAGTGGATCACAGCCGGAAATTTCCTGAAAAATACGAACTGCCCGACTAATGCAGTCTGCAGCATTTCCTCCGCCATTGTCACTTGTATAAGCATAAGCTTCCTCCATATGCTCCGCCATCCGTCTCCCGGTCAGCATCCGCTTATACTGTTCCTCCAACAAATCATCTTCACCAGGTTTTAACTCTGCCTTTGTGATCTCCTCCAGCTCAAAAGAAAGAAAATCTTCCTCTCTCCTCCTGCTGTCCTCATCTTTGATCGCAAGTGCAAGTTCTTTTTCGTTCGCCTTGCAGCTGTTCCATGCCTCTTTGACCTTATCTTTCAGATCTCCGATCTCTTCTCTTGCAAACAAGTCTAAAAAAGCAAGATGATTCTTCCGGTGGATCAATGTCTGATGCTCATGCTGTCCGTGAATGTCGATCAGAATCGTCGCCACATCTTTTAGAATCCGTGTTGTTACCGTTTCCCCATTGATCTTGCTGACACTTCGTCCATCCATCAGTTTTCTGCTTAAGATCAATTGTCCCTCTTCCGGATAAATATCAAGTGCTCTCAGCTGTGCCTCCTGGGACGGATGTTCCACAGTAAATACCAGTTCTACTAATCCGTAAGCAGCTCCTTTTCGCAGCATCTCAGCAGAATACTTCCCGCCAAGTGCCAGTCCGATAGAGCCTAAAATAATTGATTTTCCGGCACCGGTCTCTCCTGTCAGAATGTTAAATCCTTTTTTAAATTCTACTTCGATCTCATCGATCAGCGCCAGATTCTTTACATGTAAATTTTGTAACATCTGTTTCTCCTGCCGTTACAATACAATTTTTCTTATTTTTTCCATCACAATTTTCGTCTCTTCTGTGCTGCGGACTGCACACATGATCGTATCATCTCCCGCAATACAGCCGACGACTTCGTACCACTGCATCGAATCAATGGATGCGGCGACCGCCATCGCCATTCCGGATACGGTTTTGACTACCAGTATATTTTGCGCCATCTCCATCGAAACATACCCGTCTTTTAGGATCCGCATGTATTTTTCCTTCATATCCTTTTCCGGAACCTGAAGGATCACATACTTCTGTTTTCCATTTTCCCCCGCAACTTTCGTAAGCCGCAGATCACGGATATCTCTTGAAACAGTCGCCTGCGTCACTTGAAAACCTGCTTTGTTCAGCTGTTCTGCCAGCTCTTCCTGGGTCTCAATATTATACTGGTTGATTAATTCTACAATCTTTGCATGCCGACTTACTTTCATCTTATTTAATTTCCTTTCATTTTCTTGCGCAGCGTCTCCAGAAAACTCTCCTCACTCAGCTTTAAAAGTTTGGCAGTCTTTTCAGAACGGCTGATCGTAATACGGTCCCCTGTATAGACCGGAATCACATCCGCTCCGTCAAACGTCACGCTCGCCTCCTCAACCGTATCTCCTTTTCCTTTTCCGATCTCGATCACGATCTCATCTTCCGCCGAAAGTACGATACTGCTTGTATTTAAAGCGTGTGAACAGATCGGTGTGATCACAAACATCTCTGCCGTCGGTTCCACGATCGGTCCGCCCGCTGACAGGTTGTACGCGGTAGAGCCAGTCGGCGTCGAGATGATCACTCCATCTGCCTGGTAAGAATTTAAAAGCTGTCCATTGACATAAATATTGAAATGGATCACACGGATACTTCCGGCACGCGCCACAACAATATCGTTGAGCGCGATATCTTCCTTTCTTCCTTCAAGCTTTCCCTGCAACATCATCCGGCGTTCCGGAAGAAACGCCCCGCAAAACAGCTTTTCCAGACTTTCTTCGATCTTTGGAAGTTCAATCTCTGTCAAATATCCGAGTGTCCCCATATTCACTCCGATCAACGGAAGATGCTTGTTCCTCAATTCCCTGACCGCCTGGATCAACGTTCCGTCTCCTCCCAGCGTCAGGACACAGTCTGTCTCTTTTGGAATCTGGTCTGCAAGGAGATTGCCCTCTTCATCTCGCTCACATAAGATACAAGTTCTGCCGCGCTTTTCTATATAATCTTGTATCTGCCTTGTCACCTCATAATTTTCATCTTTACTGTAATTCGTAATGATGTAAAACGTTTCCATAACGTACCTCTCTCGCTTTTATTTTGCCAGCGCCTCAAACGCTGCCTCCACTACCTGATACAGTGCATCCTCCATATCCGGCAGATTGCTTCCCACTTCGCTTTTCTTTAAATGTACCAGATATTCAATATTTCCCTCCGGTCCTTTGATCGGCGAAAATTCAATGCCGAGAATCTGAAATCCGATCGATGCCGCATAGGAAGTGACCAGTTCGATCACCTCGTGGTGAGTACTCTTCTCGCGGACAACCCCCTTCTTCCCTACTTTCTCTCTTCCGGCCTCAAACTGTGGCTTGATCAGGGCAACAATCTCCCCATCCGGTTTTAAATAGTTGCGGATCGGTTCCAGCACTTTTGTCAGCGAGATAAAAGACACATCAATGGAAGAAAAATCAATTTCCTCTCCAAGATCTTCCGGTGTCACATACCGGATATTTGTCTTCTCCATACATACAACCCGGTCATCTTGTCTGAGTTTCCACGCAAGCTGTCCTCTCCCTACATCGATCGCAAACACCTTTCTCGCACCATTCTGGAGCATACAGTCTGTAAATCCCCCTGTAGAAGAACCAACATCCGTGCAGACTTTTCCTTCCAGATCTACATCAAAATTGGCGATTGCTTTCTCAAGCTTTAATCCGCCGCGGCTGACATACGGCATTGTGTGCCCCTTGATCTCAATCTGAACCTCATCTGAGAAAGTTGTTCCCGCCTTGTCCTCCCGCTGTCCTTCTACAAATACATTGCCGGACATGATGATCGCCTTCGCCTTCTCTCTTGACTCTGCAAGATTCCGCTTTACAAGTAATACATCTAAACGCTCTTTCATCTATTTCTACTCCTGCTGTCTTTTCTGGTACACGGACAGGATCCGCTCTGTGATCGTATCCGCATCCAACATTACTTCTTTTCTTAATACTTCTATATTTCCATGTTCCACATACTCATCTGGAATTCCGAAGGACTCTACCTGAACGGGAAGTCTTTTCTTCTCCACATAGGCAAGCACCTGAGCTCCATACCCTCCGGCCAGTACATTTTCCTCAATCGTCACGTAAAGTGTATGCGACTTAGAAAGTTCCTCCAAAAGTTTTTCATCCACCGGCTTGACAAATCGACTGTTGACCAGTGTGCTTTGAATTCCTCTCTCTCTTAAGGAATCACTCACCTGCAAGGCCGTCTCCATCATATGTCCGACACTGAGAAGAACTATTCCTTCTCCAGCTTGGATCACTTCACTCTTTCCATATTCGATCGGCGCGCGGAACTCTTCCAGTCCGGTATACGCTGTTCCTCTTGGATAACGGACTGCGACCGGCCCCGGATACTGGATTGCAAAACGGAGCATATCCGCAAGTTCCCACTTGTTTTTCGGCGCCATCACCGTCATATTTGGGATTGTCGATAAAAATGATAAGTCAAACACACCCTGGTGCGTCTCTCCATCACTCCCCACAAGCCCTGCGCGGTCGATTGCAAATACAACCGGGAGATTCTGCAGGCAGACGTCATGGATCAGCTGGTCATACGCCCGCTGTAAAAAAGAGGAATAGATTGCAACCACCGGCTTAAGCCCTGCCGCTGCAAGTCCCGCCGCAAATGTCACTGCGTGTTCTTCTGCAATTCCCACATCAAAAAATCGATCCCGGTAGGTTTTGGAAAATGGAACCAATCCTGTCCCGCCTACCATCGCTGCGGTGATCGCCACCAGCTTTGGCTCCTTCTTCGCCTCTCGGTAGATCACTTTTGAAAAGACATCGGTGTAAGAATCTTCCCCTGCTTTTTCCTTTGCCTGTCCGGTCTCAATATCAAACGGACCTGTCCCATGAAACTGGGACGGATATTTCTCCGCCGGGAGATATCCTTTTCCTTTTGTTGTAATCACATGTACCAATACGGCATTCTGAAGTTTCTCTGCTTCTCTAAAAGCCCGGCACAATGCCTTGAGATCGTGTCCGTCCACCGGGCCAAGATAGGTGATCCCCATATCTTCAAAAAACATTCCCGGAACAAACAGCTGCTTGATTCCACTCTTCGCTTTCCGAATATGTCCTGTCACTCTCGCTCCAATATACGGCAGCTTCCCTAATGCCGCCTCCACACCCTTTTTCAATCCGGTGTAGGCACTCGCTGTTCGAAGACCATCCAAATACTTCGACATGCCTCCCACATTTTCTGAGATAGACATATTGTTGTCATTGAGCACAATAATAAAATTACTCTTTAATCCTGCTGCATTGTTGAGTGCTTCATATGCCATCCCGCCGGTCATGGCGCCATCCCCGATGACAGAGATGACTTTATGATCTTGTCCTAGGATCTCCCGTGCCTCTACATACCCAAGTCCTGCCGAGATGGATGTGGAACTGTGCCCGGTATCAAACGCATCGCAATCGCTTTCTTTCCGCTTTGGGAACCCGCTCATCCCACCATATTTCCGCAGATCATCAAACCCGGCTTTTCTGCCGGTAAGCAGTTTGTGCGTATACGCCTGATGCCCCACATCCCAGATAATTTTATCCTCCGGCAGGTCAAAAATCAGGTGCATCGCCATCGTCAGTTCTACTACGCCAAGATTAGAAGCCAGATGTCCGCCAGTCACACTGATTTTCTCGATCAGAAAATCCCGGATCTCCTGGGCAAGCACTTCAAGCTCCTCTGGCTTTAATTTTTTTATATCATTTGCTTTCTGAATTTTTTCCAGTACCATAGGCACTCCCTCTATTTCTCCCGATGTATCAACTCCTGCAAGAGCTGCTCCAGATAGGCATTCTCTCTCTGCAGACTCCTTAACAGAGCAATCGCCTCCTCAGAAATCTGTTCTACATCCTTTTTTGCTTTCTCTAATCCGAAGAGCGTCACATAAGTCGTCTTCTCATTCTTCTGATCGCTGAAAACTGGTTTGCCGAGCACTTCTTCTGTACTTGTAACATCAAGAATGTCATCCTGAATCTGAAATGCGATCCCAATCTTCTTTGCGACCTGCTCGATCACTGCAACTTCCTCTTCTTCTGCTCCCGCCAGAATCGCACCGATCATCATGGCACTTTCTAAAAGCGCTCCTGTCTTCAGCTCATAAATAAAAGAAAGTATATCTTTTGTGATATTCTTTCCAGAAGCACTGACATCTACGACCTGGCCTCCGATCATCCCGTAGATACCCGCTTTCTTTGCAAGCACCTGAAGTGCTTTACCGATTCGGATCGCCTCCTCCGGCGCTTCCTCAAATGCGGTGCATGCTGTCTCAAACGCATAGTTTAACAATGCATCTCCGGCAAGGATCCCCATGTCTTCCCCGTATACGATGTGTGTCGTCTTCCTTCCTCTCCGGTAATCATCATCATCCATCGCCGGAAGATCATCGTGTACGAGCGAATAAGTATGGATCATCTCGATTGCCGCCATGAACGGTCTGATGGTCTTTGCGGCACCTCCAAACATCTGGAAAGTCTCCCAAAGAAGCATCGGACGGAGTCTTTTCCCTCCTGCCATCAGACTGTATTCCATCGCCTCCATGATGACCTGCTGCTTTCCTTCCTGCACAGGAAGATACGCCTTTAGGATCTGTTCAATCTCCTCTGTTTTCTTTCTTTTCTCGTCTCTAAAATTCATGGCATTCTCCATTTTCTTCTAATATCTGTATCTGTTTCTCCACTGTATCGATCTTGTCATTGCATGACTTCAAGAGTTCTATTCCTCTGTGATAAAGTGAAAAAGACTGTTCCAAAGAAAGCCCCGGCTCTTCCATCTGCCGCATCATTCCATCCAGTTCCTGAAACAGTTCCTCCAGTGTTCTATTCTCTTTGACTGTGCTTTCCGCCATCTTCTGCCTCCTTTTCCACTTCCGTCACCTGTGCGCGTATCGTTCCGTCTGTCACTTTGATGGAAAGGATTTCGCCTGGGCAGACATCTTCGATTTTTCGAATATTGACTCCAATCTCATTCTGCACATAAGAAAATCCCTGTCCCAATTTTCTGACCGGAGAAAGTCCGTTGAGACGCTCTGCGCGCACAGACAGACCGTGTTTTGCTTCCTTTAACCGCTCCTGCATCTTCTGCCTAAACCGTTCTTCCAAATCCACTGCCTGTTGCCGTTTCTCATTTAGCTTCACCTGCGGATGCAGGTAAGAAAGCCTCTGGGCCCGCTGCATAACCTGATTTCGCTTCTCTTCCACCGCGTGCGAAAGTGCACGTTTTAGCTTCCTTTCCGTCTCATCCAAATATACGCGGACAACATCGTATTCATAAACCGCAAGCTCCGCAGCAGCAGAAGGTGTCGGCGCACGAAGATCTGCTACATAGTCAGCGATTGTTGTGTCGGTCTCATGTCCCACCGCCGAAATGACCGGAGTCTGACATGCAAAAATCGCCCGTGCAACAATCTCCTCATTAAATGCCCAGAGATCCTCGATCGAACCGCCGCCTCTTCCTACAATGATCACATCTACGCCGAATGCATCCATTCTTCGTATCCCGTCTGCAATGCTTTCTGCAGCGTCTTCTCCCTGCACAAGTGCAGGGCACAAATACAGCTGCACATAAGGATTCCTCCTGGACGCAATATGAATGATATCCCGGATTGCCGCCCCTGTAGGCGCTGTTACAATACCAACCGTGCTGGCAAATGGAGGAATCGGCCGCTTATATTCCTGCTCAAACATCCCCATCTCTTCCAATTCCTGCTTCAGCTTCTCAAACTTCTCATATAGCAATCCAGCCCCATCTAAGATGACCTCTTTCGCATAGAGTTGATATCTGCCGTCGCGCTCATAGACATTGACACTTCCAAGAACGATGACTTGCTGCCCTTCTCGCATCCGAAAAGCAAGACCGCCTCTCTGTCCGGCAAACATCACGCAGGCGATCGTCCCCGTCTCATCCTTGAGAGAAAAATAAATATGTCCGGAAGTGTGATATTTGCAGTTTGACACTTCTCCTTTCACATAGATGCGTCCAAGCATGAAATCTTGTGTAAACATATTCTTAATGTAAGAATTGACTTGACCGACGGAATATACACTGCGCATGGCACTACCTCGGATTGACGATCTTTCCAAGAACTCCGTTGATGAAAGACGGACTCTCTTCACCACCATAGCGCTTCGCCAGTTCTACTGCCTCGTTGATCGCAACCCCCTGCGGCACTTCCTCATCCCACTCAATCTCATAAACTGCAAGACGAAGAATAGTCAGGTCTACTTTTCCCATTCGGGATGTCTTCCATCCTGTCACGGAAGCATTGATCTTCTCATCGATCATCTCCACCTTCTCCGCAATTGCGGCATATTTTGTGCGAATGTATTCTTTCTCTGTGTCCTTTGCCGATTCCAGCTCTTCCAGATAAAGTGCAAGCTGCTCTTCCATCTCTTCCTTCGGTTGAAACTCGATGCGGAATAATATTCTAAAAATGTGTTCTCTAAGTTCTGATCTTCCCATTATATACCTCACTGTCTGTTTTTTCAAAGGTTATCTCTTCGATAGGCTCTATTATACTACATAACCTTCCATATTGCAAAATAGAATTCAGCACACGAAAAGAGATTATGAAAAACCTTTCATAATCTCCCTGTGAGCCGTGATTTTTTCAAATCTATTCTTCACCCATGTCTACACCCGCAATGCGGATATTGACATCCGCAACGGTAAGCCCGGTCATATTCTCCACCGCCGCTTTGACTTTCTCCTGAATCTTTGCTGACACATCCATGATGTTATAGCCATATTTCAGGACAAGTGCCAGAGATACTGTCACGATTCCTTCCAGCACATCCACCTTCACGCCTCTGGATAAATTCTTCATTCCCAGTCGTGCAATCAGGTCATTTGTGATATTTCCTGCCATGGAAGCAACCCCTTCTACCTCTGTGGCTGCCAGAGCTGCAATGATCGCAACTACTTCATCGGCGATCTTTACTTCCCCGAGATTCGGATCCTGATGTATCGTATACGTATTTCTTTCGTCTTTTACCATTTCTAAAACCTCCTGTCTGGTTTGCTGTCTGTTATAGTTATTATAACAAATTTCTCATTATTTGCAAACAAAAAACTTTAAGAACGGCCAAATTCAGACAGAACGAGTCCCTCGTTTCGATCCAGTGTCATACGGATGCTCCAGCTATTGACAAACAGAAGAAGTGGACGATCCTTTAAGTCCTTGATCTTCTTCATGTCAGAAGTTCCGATTACTTTATCAAGATCAATGTCTGTATTCTCAATCCAACGGATATGCTCATATGGAAGCTGATCCATGCGGATCTCCACATTGTATTCATTTTCCAGACGGTATTTTAATACGTCAAACTGAAGCACACCGACAACTCCGACGATAATTTCTTCCATCCCGGTGTTGTACTCCTGAAAAATCTGGATCGCACCTTCCTGGGCAATCTGATTAATTCCTTTGATAAACTGCTTACGCTTCATCGTATCCACCTGACGTACTCTGGCAAAATGTTCCGGTGCAAAGGTTGGAATTCCCTCATAGCAGAACCGCTCTGCTGAAGTCGTAAGAGTATCCCCGATCGAGAAGATTCCCGGATCAAACACACCGATGATATCTCCTCCGTAAGCCTTCTCTACCATCTTCCGCTCACTTGCCATCATCTGCTGTGGCTGAGAAAGACGCACCTTTCTTCCTCCCTGCATGTGATATACTTCCATGCCCGCCTCAAACTCACCGGAACAGATCCGCATGAACGCAATACGGTCACGATGCGCCTTGTTCATATTTGCCTGGATCTTGAAGACAAATGCAGAGAAATCCTTCTCCGTCATCGGGTCAATCTCTCCTTTATCTGACTTTCTCGGAAGCGGCGAAGAAGTCATAGAAAGGAAATGCTGTAAAAATGTCTCCACACCAAAGTTCGTGAGCGCAGAGCCGAAAAATACCGGAGAAAGTTCTCCCTTGCTTACCAGCTCCTGGTCAAACTCAGCACTTGCTCCGTCTAACAGTTCCACTTCTTCCTCCAAAAGAGAAAGTGCATCTTCCTCGATCAGTGTACTCAGCTCCGGATCATCCAATGAAATTTTCTTCACTTCTCCCATTTTTGTTCCTTTTTGTGTATCTGAGAACAGTTCAATTTCCCGATGTTCTCTGTCATAGACACCTTTAAATGCCTTCCCGGAACCGATTGGCCAGTTGACCGGACAGGTTGCAATCCCCAGTTCTTTCTCGATGTCATCCAGCAATTCAAACGTATCTCTCGCCTCACGGTCCATCTTATTGATAAAGGTAAAGATCGGGATATGACGCATTACACAGACTTTAAATAGCTTTCTCGTCTGCGCCTCCACACCTTTGGATGCATCGATCACCATCACCGCAGAATCTGCAGCCATCAGTGTACGATAAGTATCCTCCGAGAAGTCCTGATGTCCCGGTGTATCCAGAATGTTAATGCAATATCCATCGTAGTTAAACTGAAGCACGGAGGAAGTCACTGAGATTCCTCTCTCTTTCTCAATCTCCATCCAGTCTGATACTGCATGTTTTGCGGTCGCTTTCCCTTTGACAGATCCTGCCTGATTGATCGCGCCGCCGTATAATAAAAATTTCTCGGTCAATGTCGTCTTACCGGCATCGGGATGAGAAATAATCGCAAATGTTCTTCGTTTCTTTATTTCATTCGTAATATTTGACATAATGTTCTCCTGCTTTGCTTTTTTTCAACGTTTCTATTATAGCAACTCTTTTTTTGTTTATCAACAAAAACTATTTTTCTTCTGCCTTTGCCTCTTCTTCCCCACTATGTATCGGTGTGATCACGATATTCTGCGGGGCAATCCCTGTTTTTCTTGTGACGATATCTTCAATCTGTGCACGATTAGCATCTGTCAGATCTGCGTTGCTTACAACCACATCTGCACTGTCCACCGTCAGATTGACGACCGTCTCTGAAAATCCCTTTGATGCAAGAAGTGTCTCCACTGCCACTTCCTTCTCAGACAGATCCGTCAACTGGATCATCTCATTGACTGCCTGCTGCTTCTGCTCTTCACCGATCTCCGCATTATCAATGATCGCCTGAAGCGTCTCCTTATTCTTTGCGCGCACTTGTTCTCTGGAAACTTTTGCCTCCGCTACTACTTTATTCGCCTCTCCGCTTGTAAGTACTGCCTCCCCCGGTGTTCCATCTACCGAATCCTCCAGCGCTGCCTCCTTGTCTGTACTCTCAATATCTCCTGCCGTCTCAGCCAGCTCCTGCTCAGAGATATCAAGCAATTCTTTGTTCGCCAGTTCTCCGCTCGTCTCCTTTCCTTCTGCTCCTCCAAACAGCTTTCCGGAATAGTTCAAGTATCCCGCCACCGCGATCATAACTGCCAGTGTTGCAATGATTACCTGATTCTTCTTAAATAGTTTTTTCAAAATGAACCCTCCTTCTTTGAATCACTCTGCTTCATTATTTTAATTTTATGCGTTTCGATACCAAATAATGCCTGCACTGCCTCCGTGATTTCCTTTCGCACGACGGCATCATCCCCTCCGGCTGCACTTACAAGCACTCCTTCCACCTGAGGGTGTACTTCCTTTCGCACATACGGTGTATGCGCTCCTTGCGCAGTATCTTCAAACACTGTTTCCTCTCGTCTTGCAGACTCGCTTTTCTCCAAATCTTTCTCCACGACTTTCTCTGCCGATGTGCGAAACGTAATCATCACCCGCACCTTTCCCACACCTTCGGTCCGTTTTAAAATATCTTCCAATTCTCGCTCCATCGTTTCCCGATACGTATCCAAATCCGTCGTCTTTCTATCATCTGCCTCACTCGTTCCTTCTTTTTCCAAGCTTTCACCCGGTTTCGGAGTCGGAATTGCAATGATCACAAGAAGGATCCCGACAAGAAGCACGACCAGCAGTTGATGTTTCTTCGGAAATCCTTCTGGAAATTTCCAGTCCCACCGTTCCCTATTCACTGTACTCTTCCCCTCCTTCTTTTTCTCTTTCCTCAGCGATTTCTTCTTCCTGCATTCTGTCTTGTTGTGGATTGTTGCCGCCATAGTCTTTTGGAAGATAATCTTCCGGGCAGATTTCCTTAAGGTACTTTGTCTGCTCCTCGATCTTTCGCAATTCCTCCTCATAAGTATGCTTCTGAAACACTTCTTCAAAAGTTTTTTCCATTCCGGCAACCTTTAGCAGCGGACTGATCACAAGCAAGATCAATAAAAGTCCTGTGAAAAATTTCAGATACTTCCGGTATCCATCACCGGGGATCAAATGAAGTGCCGCTGTCATAAGCACCATATAAAACGCAATATTTTCCACCCATTGATACAGTCCCTCTGTCATCTTTCTCTCCTTCAAATGCATTAAGTTGTCGATGCTGTGACGATCACGATCGTCAGCAGAAACAGTAATCCCGTCGTAAAGATTATCCTCAGCAGAAGCTGATACCCTTTGCCGATTCCAGAAATGCAGCCGACAATCCGCTGATCCGATACCGGCTGGATTACCGCCGCCACCAGTTTGTAGAGAAATGCGACCACTGCGACCTGCAAAAACGGAACCGCACAGATTCCTACGCAGATGATGGCGCCGGTAATCCCGATACTGTTCTTGATAAGAACGGTTGTCCCAAGAACAACCTCCGTCATTCCTCCAATTGCATCCCCGATACCGGGAATTGCCTCTGCAGTCTTTGTCACCACCCCTCTCTTGACAGAATCGATCACCGGAAGCAGCATTCCCTGAACAAGATTCAGACCAACGACACATGCAAGAAGTGTCTTAATGCTCCAATCGATTCCCGTGTGGATCAGATCTGCCATTTTCGATAAATATTCTTCGGAAGAAAGATGATTCAATACCTCCAATATGGTATAGACCTGTACAAATGGAAGCAGGACATTCAAGATCAAAAGCTCCACAAGAAAGATCAAAAATAAAACCAGATTATAAAACGCTGCCGATGTCACACCCCCATTTGCAACGGCTACTGCGAGAAAGTAGACCGGTCCAAGCACCTTCATAAATGAAGTCAGAGTGGTCAGTCTCTGCGCTGTAAGATCTGTCATCATCCGAAAACCATTTAAGCACACGGTAAATAATAAAAGATACAAAAGATAAAAACTAATCTCTGAAATCTGGCGGTTTGGAAATATACCGGAAAAATTGGCAAATACAGCCGCAATCACTGCAAGCATCAATATATACACAAGACTCTTTTTGCTCTGCCCAAACTCATAGGCAACCTGATCTTTCACAAACTGTCCGACCGCCTCAAACGACATCGGAAGATCTCCTTTTTCAACCTCTTTCACCATCTTGGAAAAATCCATCTTCCCTTCCGGGAACATGCTTTCGAGCGCCCCCGTCACTTCCTCAAAGCCAAACTCTCCGAAAAGAGCCTCCTCCACAGCTTCCTTTGCATCCTTAAGCGCCTGCTCTTCTTCTATCTCCGATGCCTCTGCATGCGCTGTCGACAAAAAAAGCAACAGTAGCGCAAACAGAATTCTTGTCCACCATGCTTTTTTTCTGTCCCATACCGGTTTCTGCTCTTTCATGTGCCTCCTCCCAACTCCCATTTTCACTACGTTAAAAATGCATGGATCGTCTCCAACAGTGCCAGCAGGATCGGCATGCCAAGCGCCAATATCGTCAGTTTACTGAAAATCTCAATCTGGGATGCCACCGTCTGATAGCCGGCATCTTTGCAGATTCCAGAGGAAAATTCCGCTGCATAAGTGATTCCCACCATCTTTAGCAGTGTACCGATATACGCCCGGTCAATCGTGATCATATCTCCAATTGCACGAAGCGTCTCAAGGATAATCTCCAGTCTCCCTACAATATTCAGAAAAATGAAAATGCTGACCGCCACACTTAGGTAGATGCCATACTCAGATTTTCCATTTTTAAACTGAATCGCAAGCAGCGCGCCCGCCACACCCACAAGTCCAATCTGTACTGCATTCAACTCGTATCCCCCTTCTCCATCTCTTATAAGGAAAATAGCTGCTCAATGGAATGAAACAGTTCCTGAATATAGGGAAGAATCCAAAACAGTACGAGCAGAAGCCCTGCAAGACTTGTCAGAAATGCCTGTTCCTCCCGGCCACTGTGTTTTAATACCTGACATAGTACCGAGACGAGGATCCCGACTGCCGCAATCTTAAAAATAAGCTGAACACTCATGTACTCCTCCCACTAGATCAATAAAATTGTAATAAAAATCCCACTCATCACACCGAGACAGCTGCATAGTTTCTGCTTCGCAGCCAGTCCTTCCCGCACGTCTTGTACTTCCACCTTCAGTTGTTCCAGATACAGATCGATCGCCCCTTCCTGGGCATGTCCGCCGAGATACCCGATACTATTTCCAAATTCTTTTAATTCTTCTAACTCTTCCCTCGTAAGCTTTGTTGTGCAAAGTCGCTCTTCCACCGCACAAGACCATATTTCGGCAAAGGAACTTCCCGCACGTCTTGCAAGCTGTCCGGATACCTGTGTCAAAAATAAGCAGTACGGTGCCTTTACTTTTCTTGAAATGCGGGCAAATGCTTCCTCAAGCGGTGCGTGCGTGTATGCAATTTCTTCTTTTAACAACAAAAGGATTCTCCGCAGCCATTTCAGATCGTTCAGATGTCGTTTGAGATCAGCCGCCGTCAGATACCCGATTCCACTCGTCCCAAGAACGATCAAGATAATTCCGATTCCTTTCACACGCATGCCCCCTTCTCGTATTGTTCTCGGTAAAGCAGTGTTCCTCTTTCATCATAAATTCCTTCTACCTCTCCGATATGAATCCCATTTTTTAAAACAACATAACGACCAAACCTCTTTTTCTGGATCAGCTGCTGCAGCACAGGTTTCTTTTGCACCTCTGCCATCGATGTGCCATGAACAGTTGCCAGCATACGGCATCCGCAATGCATTGCGTACTCCATCGCATGAATATCCTCCGGTGCCCCGATCTCATCGACTGCAAGTATTTTGGGAGCCATCGACCGAATCAACATGAGCATTCCCTCTGCCTTGGGACATCCATCTAAAATATCCGTGCGGATCCCAAGCTCATTCTGTGCAATCCCAAGATGACACGCCCCCAGTTCTGAGCGTTCATCGACCACGCCTACACTTTCCCCCTGAATCCATCGATTTCCGTCTGAAATCTGACGGATCAAATCCCGCAGCAATGTTGTCTTCCCACATCCCGGTGGGGAAATGATCAGCGTGTGGTACAGCTGTTGATCGTATGTAAGATATGGCAATACTTTCCCTGCACAGTCCTTTACCTCATGTGCCACCCGGATGTTGACGGATGAAATATACTGGATATTCTTTATCGTTCCCTGATCCATAATCACTTTTCCTGCCATTCCTACCCGATGTCCTCCTTCCACTGTCAGAAATCCCTGTCGCAGCTCCTCTTCAAAAGCATATAAAGAATAGCTGCTGATATAATCTACCGTCTCGCGCATTTCTGTCTTCGTGACAAGATGCGGTTTTCCATTCTGCTTTGGAATCTTCTCTTTTCCACGGATATTTAAGATTACCGGACTTCCTACACGAAGACGGATCTCCTGAAGTCCTTCCATGTCTATCTCTTCCTGGCTGATCAGTTCCTGAATCTCTCTTGCAAGAATCTGCAGCACCTGACTGTTTTTTCCGATTGCTCTGTTCATCTTTGTCCACCTCTTAAAACAGTATATGAGAAACTTGTCTGTTTAGAACCAGATTCTCACACGGAATGTATTTCGATAAGAATCCGAAGAACTTTTCTATGCAAAAAAGACTCTGCACAGATTTCTCTGTACGGAGTCTTTTTCGTATATTTATAAAATTCAACTTCTTATTCTGCTACATCTTTGATGGAGAAGCTCATTCTTCCCATCTTATCTTTTCCTAAGCAGACTACTTTGACTTTATCGCCAAGTGTCAGAACATCTTCTACATTTTTGATGCGCTCTTTGGAAATCTTGGAAATGTGTACCATTCCTTCTTTACCCGGAGCAAATTCTACAAATGCTCCAAATTCTTTGATGCTTACGACTTTTCCTTCCAGCACCTGTCCGGCTTCAAAGTCTGTGACAATGATCGCAATCATCTTCATCGCTTCTTCCATCGCCTCTGCATCTACACCGCATACAGACACTGCACCGTCATCTGTAATATCAATCTTCACACCAGTCTGTTCAATGATCGCATTGATCGTCTTTCCGCGCTGTCCGACAACATCACCAATCTTTGCAGGATCAATCTGCATCTGACGGATCTTCGGAGCGTACGGTCCAACAGAAGCACGCGGCTCTGCAATCGCCTTGCTCATTACTTCATCTAAAATATAAGTTCTTGCTTTCTTTGTGCATGCAATCGCTTCCTCGATGATCGGTCTTGTCAATCCGTGAATCTTAATATCCATCTGGATTGCTGTGATACCTTTATGTGTTCCGGCAACCTTAAAGTCCATATCTCCAAAGAAGTCTTCGAGTCCCTGGATATCTGTCAGAACGATATAGTCATCGTCTGTCTCCCCTGTCACAAGGCCTGCGGAAATTCCTGCCACTGCTGATTTGATCGGAACACCTGCTGCCATCAGCGACATGCTGGATGCACATACACTTGCCTGGGAAGTAGAACCATTTGATTCAAATGTCTCTGATACTGTACGAATCGCATACGGGAACTCGGCCTCGCTTGGAAGTACCGGTACGAGAGCTCTCTCTGCAAGCGCACCATGTCCGATCTCACGACGCCCCGGTCCTCTTGACGGCTTTGTCTCACCGACAGAGTATGACGGGAAGTTATAGTGGTGCATATATCTCTTGGAAGTCTCTGCCTCATCAAGACCGTCAATTCTCTGCGCCTCTGAGAGCGGTGCAAGTGTTGTAATAGTACAGATCTGTGTCTGACCTCTTGTAAACATTGCGGAACCGTGTACTCTCGGAATCAAATCAGTCTCTGCTGCAAGCGGTCTGATCTGATCGATCGCTCTTCCATCCGGACGCTTGTGATCTTTTAAGATCATCTTGCGGACAGTCTTCTTCTGATACTGATATAATGCTTCTCCTAAGAGTTCCAGCCACTCTTCGTTCTCTGCAAATGCTTCTTCTAACTTCTCACGGATCACGCGGATATTTTCTTCTCTGACTTGTTTTTCATCTGTGAATACCGCTTCTTCCATCTCTTCCGGTGTCACGATCTCTTTGATCGCCTCAAACAATTCTTCCGGCACTGCACAGCTTGTGTATGCATGCTTTTCTTTTCCACACTCTGCCACGATCGTATCGATGAACTTGATCACTTCCTGGTTCACTTCATGCGCCGCAAAGATCGCCTCGATCATCTTCGCCTCCGGCACTTCATTTGCACCTGCCTCGATCATAATGACCTTATCTCTTGTGGAAGCAACTGTCAACTGCAGATCAGAAACCGCTCTCTGTGCCGCATTCGGATTGAATACAAACTCTCCGTCGATCAGTCCTACCTGTGTAGTAGAAGTAGGCCCATCAAACGGGATGTCAGAGATTGCTGTGGCGATCGCAGAACCTAACATCGCTGTCAGTTCCGGGCTGCAGTCCGGATCCACAGACAATACGAGGTTATTTAATGTCACATCGTTTCTGTAATCCTTTGGAAACAGAGGTCTCATCGGTCTGTCAATGACACGAGATGTTAAGATCGCATTTTCAGACGCTTTCCCTTCTCTCTTGTTAAACCCTCCCGGGATCTTTCCTACCGCATATAATTTCTCTTCATACTCAACGGAGAGCGGGAAGAAATCGATGCCCTCTCTCGGTTTTTCAGATGCTGTCGCTGTCGATAATACAACCGTCTCTCCATAGTGCATCAAAGCCGCACCATTGGCCTGTGCTGCCACTCTGCCTACATCGACACGCAGAGTTCTTCCGGCTAATTCCATTTCAAATTTTTTAAACATACTGTTCTCCTTTTCTTCGCCGGCAGGCTGTACCGAAACTACTGAAAAATACATTTCTGCTTTGGACGCTGTCAACACTGCTGACAGCTCCTGCGGAAATATGCTTTTCAGTGGTCTCGGCTCATACTTTCCTGCCGTTTTTCATAAACTTCTGCACCGAATGTTTTTCATCCGGCACTTGTAACTGAAAACAAGGGATGGCACGAATAACCATCCCCTGCTAAAATCACTTTGATTATTTTCTAAGTCCTAAACGTTCAATTAAAGAACGGTATCTTTCAATATCAGTTTTCTTTAAGTAAGCAAGTAAGCCTCTTCTCTGACCTACCATTTTAAGAAGACCTCTTCTTGAATGATGATCCTTTGGATTTGCTTTAAAGTGATCTGTTAATTCATTGATTCTTGCTGTTAAGATTGCGATCTGAACTTCCGGTGAACCTGTATCTCCTTCTGTTCTTCCGTATTCTGCAATAATAGCCTGTTTCTTTTCTTTTGCGATCATGTGATGATCCTCCTTTATTCTTTCTTATTATTAATATTTGAGCGCCAGATATTAAGTAACGGTTGGAGTCTTCCAGTTACCGGATATCGGCTCGTAAATCCTTAGTTAGATTAGCATAATTGAATTTGTTTTTCAAGATTTATTTTCAATTTTCTTTTCTTTTCTCAGTTTTCGTCACTATGCACAATTCACAGTTCCCTGCGTTTAATCGCTGCAATATCTGCTTCCATCTGGCTTTTCAGTTCCTCCACAGAGGCAAACTTGCGCTCCGGCCGCACAAACGAGAGCAGTTCTACTTGGATGGTCTGTCCGTAGGTTTCTCTATCGAACGAAAAAACATTGACTTCTAAAATCAATTTTCCATCCGCATCCACAGTCGGCTTATTGCCAAGGTTCCCAATCCCTTGATAATAGTTCCCATCAATCCGCACACGGCACGCATAGACGCCGTTTGGCGGCGCCAGCTTTCCGATATCCGGAGTGATATTCATCGTCGGAATCCCAAGCTTTCTCCCAAGCTTTCTGCCATGCTCCACCACACCACTCATTGCATACGGATATCCAAGCAATTCTCTTGCCACTTCCATATGTCCGGCGCGGACTTCTTCTTTGATATAAGTACTGCTGATTTCCCTGCCCTGATACAGTTCTTTGTCCACGACTTCCAGCTCGTATCCATATATCCCTGCATACTGCTTCAGCATATGAATGTCTCCGCGTTTCTCATGTCCAAAATGAAAATCTGTCCCGACCGCAATATACGCTGCATGGAACTGATCCACCAGTACTTCTTTGATGAACGTCTCTGCTTCCATGCCGGATATCTCCTCCGTAAATGGACAGTCAATCAGATAATCTGTCTGTCCATCGAGATGCTCATACCGTTCTTTCCCGGTCATCAGACTTTTCTTCTGTTTGCCCAGTCGTTCATAGAGCGGAGCCATGTCAAATGCAAAGACAACACTTACCACCTCTTTGGATGCATGTGCCTTCACACGGCTGACCAGTTTCTGATGGCCTCTGTGCAGGCCGTCAAATTTCCCCAGTGTCACTGCAGCTTTTCTCTGTTCCTGATAGCATTCTAGTTCTCTTACATACTGCATGTCATTTCCTCTTCTATCCTTATCCGTATTGTGAGATTTTACTTTTCGTAGAACATCTTCTCGAGCCGGAACATCTTTTCCTCCTGACGGTAGCGATAAATTCCGACAAACACTCCCTGCGCATCGTACACCCGCACCTGTTCTTCCGGCTCATACTTCTCTCTTTTCTTTACAAAAGAAAGGGAAAATGGATTGCCGTTGTACAGATACTGGTTTCCAGCCTCTTTCACATCCACACTCCTGCATTCTGGAAACATGGCATCGATAGGAATGATTGCCTCCATCAGCGTCCCGTCCTGCTTCTTCTTTTCAATCTCACCTAACGTCAGGCTATCTCCCAGCTCAAAACGACTTACTTTTGTCCGAAGCAGTGATTCCATACAAGCCCCACATCCAAGTTTTTCCCCAATGTCATGACAAAGTGTGCGGATGTAAGTCCCCTTTGAGCAAGATACTTCCATCGTCACTCGAGGCAGATCGATCTCCATGATCTCAATGCTGTGGATCTGGACCGGTCTCGCCTTCAGCTCAACTGTCTTTCCTTCCCTTGCCAGTTCATAAAGCTTCTTTCCCCCGACTTTCAATGCGGAATACATCGGCGGAACCTGCTCATAATTCCCGACAAATTTCTGAATACATGCAGTTACCTCTTCGACTGTAAGCGATGTGGTATCTTTTTTCTCCAGCACTTCTCCGGAACTATCCTGTGTATCTGTGACAGTCCCAAGCAGCATGACCGCCCGGTATGTCTTATCCTTATCCGTCAACAGATCACAGAGTTTTGTCCCTTTCCCAAGGCATACCGGCAGAACTCCTGTCGCATCCGGATCGAGTGTCCCGGTATGACCGATCTTTTTCTGACCTAAAATCCCTCTGAGCTTTGCCACGACGTCGTGAGAAGTAAACCCTTTTTCTTTATATACATTGATCACTCCGTGTATCATCTGTCTTCTGCCTTTCTTTTCTCCATTTTCTTTTGTCTGTTTCTAGAGCTGTTTTTGGATTTCTTCTACCAACCGGGAAAGAATTTCTTCTGCGCTTCCTTCCATGGTAACACCTGCCGCTTTCTTATGACCACCACCGCCAAATTGCTGTGCGATCCGGCTGACATCCACTTCACCCGTTGCCCGCAGACTGACTTTAAACTCATGATGAGATAATTCATAGAGAAAAATCGCCACTTCAACCCCTTTCGTCACGCGAAGCTGACTGACGATCCCATCCAATTCTTTTGGTTTTACTTCATAAACATCCATCTCTTCTTTTGTCAAAAAGGATGCGATACATTTCCCATCAAGAAGCAGTTTGCTGTCCAGCAGTGACTTCCCAAGCACTTGATTCTGTACATAAGATTTCTGATAAAAAGTACGGTCAATGATTCCGGAGTAGTCAATGCCTTTCCGCATCAGTTCGGCTGCCGCCTCCATCGTCTCCGGCGCAGTGCAGGAATACTGAAATACCCCAGTGTCATGTACAATACCAAGGTACAGACATTCTGCGATCTCCTTTGTAATCTTTTCTTTGTCTAACAGACGATACACCAACTCCGAAGTAGAACTTGCATCCGGGTCGATCTCATTTTCATCAGCGAATGCCTGATTGCTGATGTGGTGGTCGATGCACGCTGTCCGTCCTGCCTGCTCATAGAGCATTTTGGAAAATCCAAGACGATCCGAATCGCCGCAGTCCAAAAGAATGAAAAGATCATAAGTTTCTGTCTCTGTGACTTCCGAACGGATATCTGCTGCCGCACCGATAAACCGAAAAGAATCCGGCACCGGCTCCAAGTAAACATCCACTGTGATCTCCGGGTAATTTTTCTGAAGATACTGATACAATCCGAGTGTAGAACCGACACAGTCTCCATCCGGGCGGACATGTCCGCCTAGCGCCACACGGCGGACTCCCTGCAATAATCTTTCTAATTCCATATTTTCGCTTCCCTCTATTTGATATCCTTTGTCACTTCGTCGATTTTCTTAGACATGCTCACGCCATATTCAATGGACTGATCCAGAACAAATTTGACTTCCGGCGTATTTCTCATATTGAGACGATGTGCCAACTCTCTGCGGATGTATCCTTCTGCGCTCTGAAGTCCTGCAACAGTATCCTGCTGTGCCTTCTCATCCCCAAGAACGCTGATATAAGCTTTACATGTCTTCAGATCCGGTGCTACTTCCACAGCAACAACCGATGTCATCGGTGCCACTCTAGGATCTTTGATCCCGTCACGAAGGATACTGCTTAATTCTCTCTGTACTTCCATGTTGACTCTTGTATTCTTAATACTGTTCTTTCTCATCGTTGTTCTCCTTTCCATGCTTAGATGTGCCGGAAACTGCGATTTCCAGACTATATCTCTCGGACATTGATCAACCTCCTTAGTCTGAAAATGCAGTTTCCCCAACTTCTCTATCTTATTTTTTGCCTATCTTGGCACTTCTACCATCTTGAATGCTTCAACCTGGTCTTCTTCTTTGACATCGTTAAACTTCTCAAATACAAGACCACATTCATATCCGGCTCTAACTTCCTTGACATCGTCTTTGAAACGTTTCAGCGAAGCAAGAGCACCCTCGAAGATCACAACACCATCTCTCGATACTCTGACAGAACATCCTCTCTCAAATGTACCATCAAGCACATAGGAACCTGCGATTGTTCCAACACCAGATGCCTTGAATGTCTGACGTACTTCCGCATGTCCGAGCACTTTCTCCTCAAATACCGGATCCAGCATTCCCTTCATCGCTGCCTGCACATCTTCGATCGCATCGTAAATGACACGGTACAGACGAAGATCAACACCTTCGCGCTCAGCGATTTCTTTTGCAGTCGCATCCGGACGGACATTAAATCCGATGATGATCGCATTGGATGCGGATGCAAGGTTGACATCAGATTCATTGATCGCGCCGACACCGCCGTGGATGATCTTAATGACAACTTCCTCGTTAGACAGCTTCAGAAGACTCTGTTTTACCGCCTCCACAGATCCCTGTACATCAGCTTTTACAATGATTCCAAGTTCTTTTAAGTTTCCTGCCTGGATCTGGCTGAACAGATCGTCTAAGGACATTCTTGATTTTGTCTCTTCAAGCATTCTCACACGGTTCTGAGAGATAAATGTCTCTGCAAAGCTTCTTGCTTCTTTATCAGACTCACATCCAACAAAGATCTCACCAGCATTTGGAACATCATTTAATCCGAGGATCTCCACCGGCATAGATGGTCCTGCTTCTTTGACACGTCTTCCTTTGTCATCCATCATCGCTCTTACTTTCCCGTATGCAGAGCCTGCTGCGATCGGATCTCCTACATGAAGTGTTCCTTTCTGCACAAGAACTGTTGCCACAGAACCTTTTCCTTTGTCAAGCTGCGCTTCGATGACAATTCCTCTTGCACGGCGATTCGGATTAGCCTTCAGCTCAGATACTTCTGCTGTCAGAAGAATCATCTCCAGCAGTTCATCGATTCCTTCATGTGTATGTGCAGATACCGGAACAAAGATTGTGCTTCCGCCCCAGTCTTCTGCGATCAAGCCGTATTCTGTCAATTCTTGTTTGACTCTCTCTACATTTGCACTTGGCTTATCAATCTTATTTACTGCAACGATGATCTCGATCCCTGCCGCTTTTGCATGGTTGATCGCTTCTACCGTCTGCGGCATCACACCGTCATCCGCTGCAACAACAAGAATCGCGATATCTGTTGAGCTCGCTCCACGCATACGCATCGCTGTAAATGCTTCATGTCCCGGTGTATCAAGGAATGTAATGTTCTCTCCATTGATCGTTGCCACATACGCACCGATGTGCTGTGTGATTCCACCCGCTTCACGATCGATCACATTTGTGTTACGGATCGCATCGAGAAGAGAAGTCTTTCCATGGTCTACGTGTCCCATGACACATACAACCGGAGGACGTTTCACCATTGTGCTTTCATCCTCTTCGTCTTCTTTTAATAATTCCTCGATCACATCGACAACTTCTTCTTTTTCCACAAGGCATTCAAATTCCATTGCGATCTCTTCGGCAGTGTCAAAGTCTACTTCCTGGTTCACTGTCACGATCTTGCCCTGCATGAATAATTTTTTGACAATTACCGATGGCTGGATCTTCATCTTATCTGCAAGTTCCTGAATAGTAAGTGTCTCTGGAATTGTGATCATTTTGATCTTTTCTTCCTCTTTTTCCACTGGCTTTGGCTGTGGTTTTACCGGCTGTGACATCGGTTTTTGTTTCTTCCCTTTTGGAAGTCTTTCTTCTCTGTCGTCATCCCGGTAATCTTTCTTTTTATAGTTCTCCTTGCCCTTCTGGCGTTGTGGTTTCTGCTCCGGAACAATTGGTGCAGGAATGGACGGAGAAGTTCCTCTTCCATTCTCCTGTCTTCTGTCATCTCTTCTTCCGTTATTTCTTCTGTTGTCCTGTCCGCGGTCATCTCTTCTTCCCTGACCGGAGAATCCGCCTTTCTGACCCTGGCGTTCTCCTCTTCCATCCGGACGATTGTCTCCACGGTTATTGTAGTTTCTGTTCTCACCACGATTCTCCCCGGAGCGCTCTCCTCTGTTAAACGGACGGTTTCCGGAACGTTCTCCTCTGTTATCGCCATTTCTGGATCCTTGATTATTGTTGTTTCCACGGCTGTTTGTGCCATTTCCGGAACGGTAATTGTTGTTCTGACGATCCTTTTGTCCTGTACCGTTTCCTCTCTGATTATTGCCGCCATTGTTCGATCTTTGTCCGCCCTGACGCTTTCCATTCTGTGTGTTCTGCGGACGGAATACCTGCACGATATTTTTCTTTTTTGGTGTCTCCTCGGACGATGCTTCCTTCTTTCCTCCAAAAGCATCTTTCACCATGTTTTCCTGTTCATCTGTAAGGGAACTCATGTGGCTTTTCACCTCTACTTTCTTCTCTTGTAAAAAATCTAAAATTTCTTTGTTTGACTTGTTTAACTCTTTTGCCAGTTCATGTACCCGGACTTTTGTCATACGCTCTACCTCCTCTATGCCATTGTCTGCCTCTCATCCTCTATCTGCTTCTTAATTCCCTTTGCAAATCCTGCATCCAGCACGGCAAGCGATGCCCGGAATTCTTTTCCCATTGCATGCCCCAACGTATCTTTATCCTTATAAAAATAAATTGGTACTTCATAGAAATCACACATGTTCTGAAACTTCTTTTTTGTATTGTCAGAAGCATCCTCTGCCACAATGACAAGTTCTGCTCTTCCTGACTTTGTCTCTTTCTCTGTTGAAAACTCTCCGCTTACTGTCTTTCCCGCCTTGGTCGCCAGACTGATCAGCGAAAGTGCTTTACTTTGTTTCAATCGCATCCATCTCCTCTTTTAAATGTTCATATACCTCTGCCGGAATGGATTGTTTGAAAGATCTCTCAAGCCCTCTGTTTTTCACTGCCTTTTCCAGACATTCCCGTGAAAAGCAAAGGTATGCCCCGCGACCGTTTTTCTTGCCGGTCGCATCCAGAATGAATTCGTTTTCTGACGTTTTCAGTACGCGCATCATCTCTTTTTTACTTTTCATTTCACCACATCCTACGCACTTCCGCATAGGAATCTTCTTTACGCTGCCCAAACAATCACTCCGTTTCTATTCTTCATCTGCCAGATAGTCCTCTGTCTGCTCCGGCTCATCCACTTCTGCTGCTTCCATCGCCATATCCATATAGTTTTCCGGAAGATCTCCTGCCTCAATGGCCTGTGTCTCGCTCTTAATGTCAATCTTATAGCCAGTCAGACGCGCTGCAAGTCTTGCGTTCTGCCCTTCTTTTCCGATTGCAAGAGAAAGCTGGTAATCTGGAACGATCACACTTGCTGTCTTCTCATCCGGATCTGCCATAACAGAAATAACTTTTGCCGGGCTTAATGCATTCTCAATTAAGATTGCCGGATTCTCACTCCAGTTGATGATATCGATCTTCTCCCCGCGCAGTTCGTTGACGATCGCATTGACTCTTGCACCGTTCATTCCGACGCATGCTCCAACTGGATCAACATCTGGATCATTGGACCATACGGCAATCTTTGTACGAGAACCTGCTTCTCTGGAAATACTCTTGATCTCTACTGTTCCGTCTTTGACTTCTGCCACTTCTGACTCAAACAGACGCTTTACAAGTTCTGGATGTGTACGAGAAACTAAGATCTTCGGTCCTTTTGTCGTATTCTTTACTTCTACCACGTACAGTTTGATACGCTCTGTCGGCTTAAATACCTCTCCTTTGACCTGTTCATTCTCTGTCAGCATCGCATCTGCCTTACCAAGGTTAATACTTACATTTTTGCCAACATATCTCTGAACGATACCTGTAACGATATCTTTTTCTTTTTCAAAATACTGGTCATAAACCACTTTTCTTTCTTCCTCGCGGATTTTCTGGAGGATCAGGTTTTTTGCATTCTGTGTGGCGATTCTTCCGAATTCCTTTGATTCTACCGGAATCTGGACAATGTCGCCAAGTTCAAATTTTGAATCGATCATCTTTGCATCTGCAAGGCTGATCTCCATCACCTCATCTTCTACTTCCTCCACAACGACTTTCTCCGCAAATACGGAATAATCGCATGTCTCCCTGTTCATGATGATCTTAATGTTATCTGCTTTTCCAAAATGGTTCTTGCAGGCATTCATCAATGAATTCTCAATTGCATCTAACATGGTCTCTTTGCTGATGTCTTTTTCCTCTTCTAAGATCGTCAGCGCTTCTAATAACTCAGTGTTCATTTCTATTTCCTCCTAACTGTTTAAAAATCAAGTGCAAGACGGATCAATGCGATCTCGCTTCTCTCAAATGTCTTCGGTTCACCATCTTCATATTCGATAGTGACAGTGTCTTTGTCATACGATTTTAAAATACCGGTAAATTCCTTCTGTCTGTCGATCGCACGGTACGTTCTGATCTCCACTTCTTCTCCCAGACTGCGTTTAAAATCTTTCTCTTTCTTTAGCGGTCTTCCAAGTCCCGGAGAGCTGACTTCAAAAATATAAGTATCCTCGATATAATCTTCCCGGTCCAGAATCTCTGAAAATGCACGGCTGACTACTTCACAGTCATCTACTGCAATTCCTCCCGGTTTATCGATATAAGCGCGCAGGTACCAGTTGCTTCCTTCCTTTACATACTCCACATCTACCAGTTCAAATCCATTGCCCTCCACGATCGGCAGAATCAGTTCTTCTGTTTTCTGTTCATATACTTCTCTTTTTGACAAATCATCTCTTCCTTTCTGTTCTTGTTCTTTCGTCTCTGACAAATCTGCATGATACAAAGAAGAGTGGACGTCTTGCCCACTCTTCTGTCAGTTACATATCAATCTATTAAAGAGCATAGCACAACTCTCTGGGAAAAGCAAGCGCTTTTTGCCGCTTTCGCTTTATAATCGTGTCTTCGTCCCTTTTCCATCCCGCTTATTTAACTTGAGCCGGTTTAAGGAAACTTCTTTTTCCTGATAACTTCCCTTTGTGTCAACCCCGTCGGTAAACAGATAAATCTGCTCAATCCGATCACTCTTTTGCAGCTTCATTCCGCGCACACCGACTGCGCCTTTTTTCTTCTCCGGCACCTCCGCAAGAAGAAACCGCAGGAAATATCCTCCTTCCGTCTGAAGCACGATATTCTGCTCTTCCAAAACCTTTATAATCGCAACGACTTCGTCCTCTTCCTGAAGCTTCGTTGCCGCAGTCGTCCGCTTTGATACAAGAAACTCTTCTCCGGCCACTTGTTTTAGCATACTTTGCCTTGTCACAAATAGCAGTTTCGCATCTTTTAATTCTTCTTCCGCACAGAGATATACGATCTCTTCCTGCGCACTGTCGTAGTTCCCCAGATTATCGATCGGAACACTCTTATCTCGAAACTTTCCATATGGAATATCCGAGACTTTTACCTGATGCATCTTTCCGGTATTCGTAAAAATACAAACTTTTCCAGTATTTTTACAAGGAACGATGTGCTTGTTCTCGCTGTCTGCGGCTTCTTTATTCCGCTCATACGTTGCTACATCCACAGTCTTTGCATATCCGAAGCGATCCAGAAGCAGGATCACATCCTGTTCTTCCACCTTGTTCTCTTCATAGATTGCCTCTTTTCCATTCTCGATCACAGTGCGGCGTTCTCTTGCATAAGCCTTTTTGTATCCTTCTAATTCGTCAATGATCACATTTGTCATCGAATCATAATTGTTCAGGATATCTTCATACTTTTCAATGTTTTTCAACGTCTCTTCATGTTCCTTCATGAGCGCTTCGATTTCCAGACCGATCAATTTATAGAGGCGCATCTCCAGAATCGCCGTTGCCTGCTTCTCGGTAAAACACAGTTTTGCTGCCTTTTTCTTGGATGCCGCTGTCTTAAACGTAATATTCTCCACAGTTCCGTGGATCAAGCATTCCTTCGCATCTTTGATCGACTTGCTGCCTCTTAAGATCTCAATGATCAAGTCAATGACGTCACACGCCTTGATCAGACCTTCCTGAATCTCTTTTTTCGCAAGTTCTTTTGCAAGCAATGTCTTATATTTTCTCGTCATCAGTTCAAACTGAAAATCTACGTGGTGTTCGATGATCTGACGGAGCCCCATCGTCTCCGGTCTTCCATCGGCAACTGCAAGCATGTTCACCCCAAACGTATCTTCCAGACGCGTCTTCTTATAGAGCATGTTTTTCAGGTTTTCAATATCCGCATCTTTTTTCAGTTCGAGAACAATACGGATCCCTTCTTTAGAAGACTGATTCGAGATGTCTACGATATCATTTGTCTTCTTTGCCTCCACCAGTGCACAGACATCGTTCAAAAACTTTCCGATCCCTGCGCCGATCATCGTATAAGGAATCTCAGAGATGACCAGACGTTTCTTTCCGCCTTTTCCATTCTCTACCTCTACTTTTCCGCGAAGTTTGATCTTTCCTGTACCGGTCTCATAGATGGATGGCAGATCATCTTTGTTGACTACGATGCCCCCGGTCGGGAAATCCGGCCCCTTCAGATATGTCAGAAGTTCTTCCGTTGTGATCTCATTGTTCCTCATGTATGCCTTTACTGCATCGATCACCTCACCCAGGTTATGTGTCGGGATACTCGTGGCCATACCGACTGCGATTCCCTCCGCACCATTGACAAGGAGGTTCGGAATTCTGACCGGAAGCACTTCCGGCTCTTTTTCTGTCTCGTCAAAATTTGGCACAAAATCTACAATGTCTTTATCAAGATCTGCCAGATACGCTTCCTGCGTGATCTTGGCCAGACGGCTCTCCGTATAACGCATCGCCGCAGCGCCGTCCCCTTCTATCGACCCAAAATTCCCGTGACCGTCTACCAGCACCATTCCCTTTTTAAAATCCTGCGCCATAACAACCAGCGCCTCATAGATGGAACTGTCACCGTGTGGGTGGTATTTACCCATCGTATCTCCGACGATACGGGCACACTTTCTGTATGGTCTGTCATATCTGATCCCAAGTTCATACATATCATAGAGCGTTCTTCTCTGTACCGGCTTTAAACCATCCCGGACATCCGGCAGTGCTCTTGCTATGATGACACTCATCGCATAATCAATGTAAGACTTCTTCATCACATCCGAATACTCGGTTCTTATCACTTGCTGCTCGTTCATATTTTACCTCACCTAACTATATATCCAGTTCTGCCTCTGCCGCATTCTCATAGATAAATGCACGTCTCGGCGGAACATCACTTCCCATCAGCATCTCTGTCACACTAGATGCCATTCTCGCATCTTCAATCTCTACCAATTTTAACATTCTTGTCTCCGGATTCAATGTGGTCTCCCAAAGCTGCTCTGCATCCATCTCCCCGAGACCTTTGTACCTCTGCAGAGTAAACGGGCCGGTCTGACGCTTCCGGTACTGTTCGAGTGCCTTATCGTCATACAGATACTCTTCCTCACCCTTCTTCGGCATCGCCTTGTAAAGCGGCGGCATCGCAATATAGACATGTCCCTCAAAGATCAACTCCGGCATAAAGCGATAGAATAAGGTCAGAAGCAATGTAGAAATATGCGCTCCGTCCACATCTGCATCTGCCATGATAATGATCTTATCATAGCGGAGCTTACTGATGTCAAAATCATTCCCATATCCTTCTGAAAACCCACACCCAAACGCATTGATCATCGTCTTGATCTCCGCATTTGCCAGCACTTTATCAATGCTTGCCTTCTCCACATTCAAAATCTTTCCACGGATCGGCAAGATCGCCTGATACATCCGGTCACGCGCCGTCTTTGCGGATCCTCCCGCCGAATCTCCCTCAACGATAAAGATCTCACACTTTGATGCATCACGGCTCTCACAGTTTGCAAGCTTTCCGTTGCTGTCAAACGAATATTTTTGTTTCGTCAGCAGATTCGTTTTTGCACGTTCTTCTGTCTTGCGGATCTTCGCCGCTTTCTCTGCACAGCCGATTACCTTCTTCAACGTCTCAAGATTTCGGTCAAAGTAGCGAACAATCTCTTCCCCGGTCACCTTTCCCGTAGCTTTGGATGCATCTGGATTGTCAAGTTTCGTCTTCGTCTGTCCTTCAAATCTAGGATCCGGATGCTTTACCGAGACAATCGCCGTCATCCCGTTTCGAATATCCGCTCCGGTAAAATTGGAATCTTTCTCCTTTAAAATTCCAAGCTCCCTCGCATATTGGTTGATAACTGTAGTAAACGTCGTCTTGAATCCAGTCAGGTGCGTACCGCCCTCCGCATTGTAAATGTTATTGCAGAAACCAAGCACATTTTCATGGAACTCATTGACATACTGAAATGCCACTTCCACCTCGATGCCTTCTGCTTCCCCTTTAAAATAGACTGGCTCATGGATGACCTCTTTCTTCTGGTTCATATCTTTGATAAAACCGATGATCCCATCCGGCTCATGAAACTCAATATGTTCTGTCTGCTCTCGTCTCCGATCCTCAAAGATAATCGTCAGTTCCGGATTCAGATACGCCGTTTCATGCAGACGACTCTTCACCTCATCTGCCTTAAACTTTGTCTTCTCAAAAATCTCTCCATCCGGCAAAAAATTCACAAGTGTACCGGTCTTTCTCGTCTTTGCGATCACCGGGAGAAGGCCGTCCTCCAGCTCTACGACCGGAATCCCCCGCTCATACCGGTCATGGTGTACCCCGCCGTCCCGGCTGATCTTCACATCCATATATTCTGACAACGCATTGACTACGGAAGATCCGACACCATGGAGTCCACCGCTTGTCTTGTAAGCCGAATCATCAAACTTTCCTCCCGCATGCAAGGTCGTGTAGACAAGCCTCGCTGCAGAAATTCCCTTCTGGTGCATGCCGACTGGAACTCCTCGTCCATTGTCCTCCACCGTAGCCGAACCGTCTTTTTCTAAAAAAACACTGATCTTATTACAGAATCCGGCGAGATGTTCATCCACCGCATTATCCACAATCTCATAGATCAGATGATTCAGTCCCTTTGTAGACACACTTCCTATATACATTCCCGGACGCTTCCGGACCGCCTCCAGCCCTTCGAGCACCGAAATACTATCTGCATCATATGTATTTTTCTTAGCCATTTACCCCTGTCCTTTCACGTTCTTTATCAAAGCTTCACACATTCTACCACAAATGTTCAGGATTTTCAACTTTATTTTCGAACAGCTGTTCTTTCTACTTCTAAACTCCTGTTTTTATGGATTTTCCACAATCACTTTCTGAAGTGTCACTGCAAGCAATTCCATCGCATTTCTCATTTCCTCTACCGTGTTTGTCTGCGCCCCTGCCTCGATCAAAAGCGACTTCGGGCGCATGTGCAGACTGTAGCGGTACCCACGGAGAAAGATCCTCCTTGTAAATCCAGGATACATCTGTTCTGCCGCCAACTTCATTTGAAGTGAAAATGCCAGATTGTCCTGTATGTATGGGTTTGGAAGGTATGCGATATCTCCGTTATCCTTTGTCCGGCTCAACCCATTAAAAAACATAATCTGCGCAGTCGGTTTTCCATTTACTTCTGTCACCAGATGCGTATCCTCCCCCACGCCGTCCCGGTGAAGATCGATCACAACTTCGATACTTGGATGCTCTTCAAGGATTGGCCGCACTCCCGCCTCCGCATACTCATATGCTGCGCTCCGGTCCAACTGTCCATTGATCAGATCGTAGACACCCGGATGGTGGATCGTCGGAATCCCAAGTGCATTTAACCGCTCTGCGAGAAGCTTCCCCATCCCGACGATCGTTGTGTCTGTATCTCCCTCCACGGAATCGATGAAAGCTTCCTGCGAATGCGTATGGAAAATAAGAATTTTCGGTGCATCTCCTTGCTTTTCAATCTTCATGCTCCTTGACAGGAGGTCATCCGCATTCAACTGATCCGGTCCAATCATAGTCGCACTGTCCACCGTATAAAAATTGCTGAGCAGATAATCAAAATCCCGTAGCTTCTCTATAGACATCTCCGGGGGAACCTGAGCCATCTTGGGCGGCTCCTCCACCGTTACCGCTTTCTCTGGATTCACCAGTTTTCCATCTGCCCCCACTTCATTTTCATCCTCCGCCTGCTTTTTCAGGATCATCTCGTACGTTTCTTCATCCTCCAGCGATGCCCGATAAACTTTCTGGCGCCGCAGATATCCACCGGCAGGCAAAATCTGCATCGCCTGCTTTGCGATCCACTCCCCCGGAGCAAGAACAGGTTCCGCCTTTAAATAGGAGAGAGAAGGCAGGTATCGCTCCTCTGCCCTCTTCTGCACACTTTTTGCCACTGCCTTTTTATCAAAAACTGTCCCCATATTTTGCAAAATACATAAAAACACAAGAAAGATTGCGATCTTTCCAGTTATACTTCCTGTCCCTGTCAGCTTCCATCTTTTTTTCACGCATCCACTTCCCCACTATTTTCTGCTGCTCTTGTCCATCCTGCCACAATCGCCCTGCCTTTAAACTATATGAGCCAAACAAAAAATTTATGAGGCTGTCCCTTCCGAAAACAAGATATTTAACGCCTCCGAGATTGTAAAACTCACCCGCTTGATAGTGTCATCAATATTTTTTGGTGTCATATACATCCCGTTCAGATGCGGAGCGATCAGCTCCCGGATCAGTTCCTGCTTCTCTGCGTCGTTGTAACTGCGCAGCGTCTCCCCTACACTTTTGAGCAGTTCAGAAGACTCCAGCGCTACGATGAAGTTTTCCATCGTATCATTGACGATCGTCACCGCATCTACCACAGTCGGAACACCGATCCCGATCACCTTGACACCCAACGTCTCACTGTTCAATGCCAGCCTGTGGTTTCCCACACCAGATCCCGGACAGATTCCGGTATCTGTAATCTGAATCGTCCGGTTTAATCTTTTACTGTTTCTCGCCGCAAGCGCATCGATCGCCACAACAAAATCCGGCTCCGTTTCCTCCACAATCCCCTTCACAATCTCCAGCGTCTCCATTCCAGTTTGCCCCGTAACCCCGGGCACTACAGCACTGACAAGATATACTTGATCTTTTCCCATCGCATATTTCCCATATTCTTTTACGATGTGCCGTGTGACATGCAGATGGTCTGCCACATAAGGTCCGAGTGCATCCGGTGTCACCTCGCGGTTTCCAAGCCCTACCACGAGGACAGATACTTCCTCCTTTCGTTCCGGTACGAGTTCTTTGATATCCTCTGCCAGCTTTTTTGAAATTTCCCTGTGATAATCTTCATCTGGCACAGCCATATTCGGCGCCTCGATGGTCAGATACGTGCCGACCGGCTTTCCCATCATCTTCGCTCCATTCTCTGTCTCAACAACGACACGGGTCGTCCGGATCTCTCTCTCCTCGTCGTAAGTCTCTTCCACACTCACACCCGGAATCTCCACATGATCCGACACAAACCGTTCCCTTGTCTCCAGCGCCAAGTCCGTACGAATATTATAATTTTCCAACATTACATTCTTCCCCTCATTTCCACTCTGTTTTTTAATAGTTTTTACAAAAAAATGGGAAATATGTATTGACAGAACAGATTCTATCCATTAAACTAAATAAGTGTGTTCGACAGAACGTCCGTGTCCGAATCTGCCGAATTACCCTAACGAATAGAAAATAAAAAAATCACATATTTGGAGGTGTACGATTTGGCTAACATTAAATCTGCAAAAAAAAGAATTTTAGTAAACGAAACAAAAGCTGCTAGAAATAAAGCAATTAAATCAAAAGTAAAAACTTACGTGAAAAAAGTAGAGACTGCTGTTGCTCACAGCGACAAAGCTGCTGCTGAAGAAGCTTTAAAAGCTGCTATCGTTGAGATCAACAAAGCTGGTTCTAAAGGTGTTTACCACAAGAACACTTGCGCTAGAAAAGTTTCTCGTTTAACAAAAGCTGTTAACGGAATTGCTTAATTAGAAAGCTTAATCAAATAGAAATAAAAAGAAGTAATCATACCGTCATGTGATTGCTTCTTTTTTTATTTCATAGGACCAACTTCTACAAAATCCTAATTTTCTCTCACAGCAGGCGCCCTATAAAAGAGCACCTGTACATATCCTTTGATCTGGAAAAATTTTACAGAAACAGATTTTTCACATCATTGAATAAAATCAAGATCATCAATCCAAAAAGCAGCACAAATCCTGCAAAATGGACCATTCCCTCTTTCTCCGGTGCAATCCGCTTGCCACGGATCACTTCCAGGATCAAAAATACCAGTCTCCCACCGTCTAACGCCGGAATTGGAAGCAGATTCATCACCCCTAAGTTTGCCGATAACAAGATCCCGATGTTCATCAGATTCAGGAATACAATTGCCATTCCCGCCGGTTTCGCAGCCTCATAAGTATCATCTACAAGGTTTACAATTCCTACCGGGCCGGCCATCTGGTCAAGACCGACTTTTCCGGTGACAAGCATCTTCAAGCCATCCAATGTCGTACAGATCCAATATTTCACTTCATAGACTCCATACTGAAGCGCCTTCAGTCCGTCCGCCTTCTCATTTTGTGCCTTTCCGGTCAGACCAAGCAGATACATTCCCGTTTCTTCATCCATCCTCGGCTTGATATCTACCTGATGTTCTTTTCCATCCCGCTCATAAGTGACCGTGACGGTCTCCCCCTGATGCATTTGATTATATACCTGTACCTCTCTCCAGAGATTGATATCCTTGTGATTCATCTTCACAATGACATCGCCCTTCTGCAATCCGGCTTCCTCTGCCGCTGACCCCGGAATTACATCGTCTGCAACGGCCGGATCATAACCAACCCAGGCAACAAGGATCACCGCAAAGATAAACGCGAGAATAAAATTAAACACCGGTCCTGCCGCTATGACAGAAATCCTTGCCCAAACCGATTTGCTGTTAAAGCTTCCCGCCGACTGATCGTCAATCTCATCTTCGCCCATCATACAGGACCCTCCAAACGGCAAAAGTTTCCACGAGTATCTCGTGCCTCCCCGCTCAAAACTTAGGATCCTCGGTCCCATTCCAAGAGAAAATTCTGATACATCAATCCCATTTTTCTTTGCTAGTAAGAAATGTCCAAGTTCATGGACAATTACAATGAAACTAAAAAGTAACAAGGCAAGAAGAATGCCCATCTGTTACCACCTGCTTTCTATATAGTCATATGTTTCTGCCTCTGTCTGCAGTATTTCATCCACAGAAGGATTGGCGATATTTTTATGCGCCTCCATGCATGCCTGGATCATCTCCGGTATCTCCAAAAATCTGATCTCCCGGTTCAAGAACTTACTCACTGCCTTTTCATTTGCAGCATTGAACACCGTCGGAAGGCTTCCGCCTGCCTTTCCTGCCTCGTATGCCAGCCGCAGCCCATAGAAGGTCTCCAAATCCGGCTCCTCAAAGGTCAGCTGTGCAAGCCCTCTGAAATCCAGCCGGTCTCCCGGCAGATATCTGCGCTCCGGGTAGTAGAGTGCATACTGAATCGGCAACTTCATATCCGGTGTGCCAAGCTGGGCGATTACCGCGCCATCTACATATTCTACCATGGAGTGAATGATACTCTGCGGCTGCACAACAACCTCAATCTGATCTACATCCACTCCAAAGAGCCATTTTGCCTCAATCACTTCCAGCCCTTTGTTGACCATCGTAGAAGAATCGATCGTAATCTTACTTCCCATCTCCCAGTTCGGATGCTTCAAGGCATCTTCCACCTGGACGTTCTGAAGGTCTTCCCATCTTCTTCCGCGGAATGGTCCTCCGGAAGCTGTGAGCAGGATCTTATGGAGCGCCCGCTCCTGTCCGCCCTGCAAAGACTGAAAAATGGCGCTGTGTTCACTGTCCACCGGAAGGATCGACACTCCGTGTTCTTTTGCCAGCGGCATGATAATATGCCCCGCAGTCACAAGTGTCTCCTTATTTGCAAGCGCAATATGTTTGCCGGCCGTAATTGCCGCAATCGTCGGCCGAATCCCGATCATTCCTACAATTGCAGTCACTAAGATCTCCACTTCCGGAAGTGTGGATACTTCAATCAGCCCTTCCATCCCAGATACAATCTTCACATCAAGATCTCTGACCTTATCTGCCAGTTCCTTTGCGCGCTCTTCACTCCAGACTGCCACAACTTTCGGTGCAAATTCCCGAATCTGCGCTTCCAGTCGTTCTATATTATTCCCCGCAGCCAGTCCTGATACTTCGATATCTTTATTTTCTCTCACAACCTCCAACGTCTGTGTGCCGATGGAGCCTGTCGAACCTAAAATTGCTATCTTTTTCATCTCATTCACCTACTTCATTATCGTCACAGCGAGATAATAGATCACCGGCGCTGTAAAAATCACACTGTCAAACCGATCCAACACACCGCCGTGCCCCGGAATCAGCTTGCCATAGTCCTTGATGTCATGGTTTCGTTTGATCGCAGATGCTGCAAGATCTCCTACTTGTGAGATCATACCGCCCACTGCACAAATAAATGCATACGCGAATGCACTTGCCTGCACATCCGGCGCGAAATAATTGATTGCCGCAGCATAGAGCGCTCCAAGAAGTGCAGCGCCTACAATCCCACCGATACCACCTTCCACAGACTTCTTCGGACTTAACTTCGGAGCCATCTTATGTTTACCGATCAGCATTCCGACACAGTACGCACAAGTATCACATCCCCAGGAACAGATAAACACAAGTCCTACGAGAAATGCCCCGTGTGGGAGCAGTCTTGTCTGATAGATGTAAGAAAGCATCACTGCCACATAAAACATTCCGAAATAAGTCAGCATTACCTGCTCTGAGCGATATTTCGGAAAAGAAAACACATAAACTGCCATCAACACGATCAAAAAGAGTATCCCGATGCAGGTAATCTCATTGATCTGGCCCGCTGCAAATGCTCCCGGCGCTTTTCCCGCCGCTACTCTGTGCAGCAAAATATAGTAAGCTGCTGCTGCCACATAGCCTGTCACACCAAGCAGTTTTTTATGCACATCTGCAATTTTATAAAGTTCACTCATTCCGATCAGACTGAGAACGAGAAGGATTCCAAACAGAATATCTCCTCCGCTGACAATCGCAAACAGCGCCACGATCACAAGCAGAATCCCGCTGATCAATCTTGTCTTAAACATTTGTATCTTCCTCCCCTGTCTTTCCAAAACGTCTGTCACGGCGATTATATTGTTCAATCGCCTTTCGCAATTCTTCCTTCGTAAAGTCCGGCCATAACACATCTGTAAAATAAAATTCTGTGTAGGCAAGCTGCCAGAGCAGATAGTTGGAGAGCCGCAATTCTCCGCTTGTACGGATCAAAAGATCCGGATCCGGAATCCCATGTGTGTCCAGATAAGACTCCAACACCTCTTCTGTGATCTTCTCCGCCTCTATCTTTCCCTCTTTGCAGTCCTTGGCAAGAGTTCTCACTGCACGGACGATCTCATCCCTGCTTCCATAATTGATCGCAATCTGGAAGTTCAGGCCATCGTTATTCTTCGAAGCCTCCTCAAGTTCTAAGATTCTTGTGCGGATATCCTCATCAAGTCCTGGCAAATCTCCGATCACTCGCACTTTCATCCGGTTCTTCTCGGCAGTCTTTAAACAAGTCTTCATATAATTTCTGAGAAGCTTCATCAGCGCATCGACTTCCCCTTTTGGCCGGTTCCAGTTCTCTGTAGAAAACGCATAGACCGTCAGATACTTGACACCCATCTTATATGCTTCCTCACAGATCCGCTCTACATTTTTGCTTCCCTGGGCATGCCCGTAATTTCTCGGCATTCCTTTCTTCTTCGCCCAACGCCCATTCCCATCCAGGATGATCGCAATATGCTGTGGTACGTTCATCTAATCAAATTCTCCTCTCTAATAGGATAAGCAAGGTCAGACGTCACTTCATCCCCCTTGCTTATCCTCCTTTTTTTCTTCTGTTGTCTCAGATCAGAAATAAAACACTGTGTGCCTCACACAGAATTTCTTCTTAGACAGTCATCACTTCTTTTGATTTTGCCTCAACAGCTTTTTCGATCTGTGCGATGTACTTATCTGTCAGTTTCTGTAATTCATCTTCCAGATCCTTGATCTCATCTTCAGAAACCTCTGTTCCTTTTAATTTCTTAAACGTATCATTTCCATCACGTCTGATGTTACGAACTGCAACCTTTCCTGCTTCTCCTTTTTTCTTAACATCTTTCACAAGTTCTTTTCTTCGCTCTTCTGTCAGCTCCGGAAATACAAGACGGATGACTGTACCATCATTGGTCGGATTGATTCCGATATCAGAAGTCAGGATTGCCTTCTCGATCTCTTTTACCATTGATTTTTCCCATGGCTGGATCTGGATCATGCGCGCTTCCGGCACAGATACATTCGCCACTTGCTGGATCGGAGTTGGTGATCCATAGTAGTCTACTGTCAGCTTATCCAGTACATGTGGGTTTGCACGTCCTGCACGGATCGTTGCCAGTTCACTTGTCAGGCTGTTGTAAGATTTCTCCATTTTTTCATTAAATACATTCAGTCTTTCATTCATTGCTATATTCCTCCGCTTCTTTTTATGATACAGTTACTTTCGTTCCTGTAAATGTTCCTGTCATCGTCTCTACGATACTATTCTCCTCGCTCAAACCAAACACGAGCATAGGCATCTGATTCTCCATACATAAGATAGATGCTGCCAAATCGATCACGGCCAGTCTCTTCTCGATCACTTCACTGATCGAAATCTCATCGTACTTCACAGCCTCCGGATTTACCTTCGGATCACTGTCATATACGCCATCGATCGTCTTCGCAACGAGCATTGCCTCTGCCTCGATCTCAATCGCACGCAGAACTGCACCTGTATCCGTAGAAAAATACGGATGTCCGGTACCTCCGGCAAAGAAAACCACCTTTCCTTCTTCAAGCGCTTTCACAGCTGCATCCTTGGAGAACAGAGTCGTGAATGCTCCACATACAAATGGAGTAAATACTTCTGTCTTCATTCCCACATGGCGGAAAATCTCAGATACATAAGTACAGTTCATGATTGTCGCCAGCATCCCGATCTGGTCCGCTTTCGTGCGGTCGATCGTCTCGCTCGTTCTTCCTCTCCAGAAGTTGCCTCCTCCGGTCACGATCGCAACCTGGATTCCTGCATCTACAAGCTGTTTTACCTGCTCTGCGACTCCGATACAGGTCGCCTCATCAAAACCTGTCTTTTTATCTCCTGCCAGCGCTTCTCCGCTGAGCTTCAGTAATACTCTCTTCATCTGTCTCGCTCCTTATTCTCTTTTGTCATTGATATATAGACATACCAGGACTCTTACGTTACCAGTATATCATAATTTTATCAAAAATGGAATCTCTTCCCGACGGGATTTCTCATTTTATCGATATTCTTCCAGTACGTTTCGGATTTCCTCATCCAGCTCTTTGATTCTTGCATCTTTCTGTTGGCAAAAAATCTCATACTCCAATTTCAATGCTTCTGCTTCCGCCTGGCACTGCACGCGATACTGGTAGTACTGATAATAGGTCATCACCTGCAAAGCTCCTGCCATCTCCTTTTCTTTGATCTCTGACAGAAGCTTTCGAAACGTCTCGGGCGTAATGGCTTCCCTGTCGCCTTCTATCTGAGAAGTCACTTCCGGAAACAAAAATGCCACCGACTTCTTTTTACTTATCGCATTAGTGAGGGCAGACTCCATCGTCATTGCATGCTTTGACACTACCACAGTCTTCACCGGAAGTGCTCCATCTTCCAGATTCCCAATATAGCCTCCGGACTGCTGCGGAACCGCCCATACCGAAAATCCTCGCGCCTTCAGGTCTTCCTCCTTGCTCTCGGAACTTTGTCCCTCAGAGAAAAAATATCCCCCCGGTGTCCCGATCCCCGCACCATTCCATGCTGCAATCTGGTCATCTAATTGTTGTACCCATTGCTCCTCATCTTCTCCTCCCGGAGACTCTGTCTGGAACACATATTCCCATCCGCTTCCAAGCATGCCATGAAATGCTTCCATACTCATCAGTTCCGGCGAACTTCCCGGTACTAACCCATTTTGCAGCGGAAATGTTCCTCGATATCCATATTCTGTCATGATCTGGAGTGTATCCTGTGTAAGCGTTTGATTTGCATTTGCAAAGCCAAGCAGAACACAAGTCCCTCCATTTCTCGTGTTCTCCAACCGCTGCAGCCATTCCTTATCCTGCTTCTCTAATACACGCTTCTCCTCCTCAAACGGCTTAATCCGTGCGGTAATTTCTGCATTGCTCGAAACCCACTGCTGCTCCTTTTTCTTCTCTGCCCACAGCGCCGCAGCAATGCCAATGATCCCGATAACGGTGACTACTACCGCCACAATCCTCAGCAATGCCATCCTTTGTTTTCCTGCTTTCATATTCCTTCTGCACTCTCTTTCTCTGTTTTCACTCGTATAAAACATTATACGATAAGAAAAGCAGAAAATCAATCGAAGAAAATTTTGTGAGGCGTTCTGCCTACCACTCACAGAAAGAGACGGCAACAGACAAAAGTCTGCCGCCGTCTCACTTTCCTTCTTATGTCATTTCTCCCTGACTAGGATTAGTCTCCCCAGCCAGTTCCTCCAACATCAAGCATATTATCATTCTGTGACGAACTCTCAACTCCACTCATCGTAATAATGCTCTCTCCGTCAAACTCGATAATTTCTAATGCTGGTGCTTCATACTGTCTTTTCATTCTGCTTCATCCTTTCTACTGATTGTATTTCTTCCTACTCTGGAAGTATCTCTTCTTCTCCAAAAAACTCCTCCGGCAGCGCTTCCTCTTCCGGCAATACCGGCTGCTCTTCCGGAAGTACAACTTCCGGCAACTCCATTGTATGCTCTTCTCCCGGCTGCGCTTCCGCCTGATTTTCTGATGGTTCCAAATGCTCTGGTTCCTCTATAGTAATCGGCAAATTGTCATAGGTCAAGAGCCATTTTAATGTCGGATACCCTTTTGTGGATACCGAACCGAAATCCCACGCGTCTGGATCGGCTCCCCCTTCGTTGCCATTGAAAGTCAAGACATCGCGATAGAACGAGACGTCGTATTTCTGATGTTCCTCAGCAGCCAGCAAGGTTCCTTTTGCAATCGTCGCCTCCGAAACATTACTTGTTCCTGTTGCACTGGAGAGCTCGTAACATTTTGTAAGATTTGTCGCTTCTATCGTTTCAATCTGATATTTTCCTAAAAACTTATAATTGGCTCCTGCATTTCCGATGGCAATACATCTGTCTACCCACCAATTCTTCCCGTTGGTACCAAAAGTATCGATGCTTCCTAAAAATCCACTCTTATCTCTCCATGTCGCCGGTTGGTTGGATCTCGCCTCCATGTTACTGATGACATTTCTTATCAGGGCTGCCTTAATCTCTCCCACAGCGCCGCCTTGCTGGTTATTATCCATAACAATTTCCCCTTGCACGTAGGAATCTTCAAATTTGGAACGATACCCTGACAGCTGCCCAATGGCTCCTCCGACCAGGTTAAAATTCGAAAGTTCTGCCGGAGCAATCTCCCGGTTAATGTCAATTCCCTCTAACCAGATTTTTCCGACATAGGATTCATACACAAGTCCGCTAAGTGATGCGGTGTTCGTTCCTCCATTCAGTTTTACATGATTCATATAGATCGTCTCCAGATGACCATACTCCACTGAACGTGCAAGTCCATTGGCTTCTGCTTTCCTTGTATATCCCCACTCCGTCTTCTCGCCTGCAGTTACAAAGACATTTTGTATGCGGAGATTTTTCACAGTCGCCTTGGCATTGACTGACCTTCCTCGAATGAGGTCAAACAAAGAGGCACGCAAGCCGTGGATGACCTGATTGTTTCCATCCAGTTCTCCTGAGAATGCTTTCATGATGTAGGAGGTCTGATTTTCTGGCAATCTCACTTGCTCCATGGAAATATTGTTCATCAAAATATATTTTCCACCCGGATTCTCTGAAATCTTCATCAAGTCTTCCGGTGTACGAATCTGAATATATTCCGCAGATGGATGTTCGGTGCGCAGTGGATGTTCGGTCACTGCCGATCCTTCCGGCAATGGCGGAAGCGGTTCTTCTCCTGCGATCCATACAAGGGAAGGATATCCATGTTCTGCCACGGAAGAAAAGTTCCATTTAGTGCTGTCAAATTTCAAAGTATCCCGATAAAAATCTGGATTTTTATACTCGGTAGTTTCTGTCAAGTATCCCGAAACTGCGGCGCTTCTTCCGCTCACCGCTGCCTCATAGCAGTTCTTCAAGCCGAATTCTATCGTAGTATTCGATTTCCCTTTTGTTGCAAATCGGTAGGCCTCTCCGACACTTCCCTGTGCCCGGTTTTCTCCTGCTTCCCCGATTGCAATGTTATTTTCCATCCACGTCGCCATACTTCCGTCAAAACCGACCGTTCCTATGAAGCCAGCTCCATCGGTCTGTGGTGACGTGGATTTTGTCCGCATATTAGAAACAACCTGTTTGACAGTGTTCTCCGTTTCGTAGTTGTTGTATCCAAACACACCTCCCTGCGTGTTGGAACGAACAGTGATTTCTCCTCCCGCATAGCTGTCGTTGACATGAACTCCTCCATTCAACTGAGCAATCAGGCCTCCGACCATCAAATCTGTCTTTCCAGCAAAAGCCGGTCCATAAGGGTTAATGTTCAATCCTTCTGCCCACACTTCACTGATCGTCGTGTTTTGTGCCGTTCCTGCAAGTGCACCTGTATTGTCTCCTCCTGCAAGAAAGATATTCTTTAACTGCAATCTAGAAACCTTCGCATTTTGTAAAGACTTCGCAAGCGCATTCGCCCCTTGGTCACTCTTCCACCGTTCTACTGTTACGTCTGTCACCTTTAAGTTCTTCACAGTTCCTGACAATCGATCAAATAGCGGTGCCCCGGAAATTTCACGGATCGTCAGTCCATTTCCATCCAGCTCTCCACTGAAGTTTCCAAGGAAAGAGCCATCCTCAGCCTTTTCCCCAAAAAGAGAAATCGATTGCATCAGAATATATTTTCCGGAACTGTTTTTCGCCGCCAGAAGTTCTTCGGCCGTATGGATCGGCTCATATCCAGACGGAACCGTCGTCTGTAATGGGGTTTCTTCTGCCGGTGTTCCTTCTGTACCCGGAGGTCTGATTCCCTCTGCATCCATCTCATGGAGTCTCGGCCAACCCGTCTTTGCTGCATCAGCCCATTTCCAGATGTTCGGATCCAGTTTCAAATCAGACTGATAGAATGCTTCACTTTGCAGACTATCCTGCGTCACTCCCTGCGGATCTGTACCTACAATCTGGTATCCCGGTGTGTCCGTATTGACAAAACAGTTTTTAAATGCCTTCAATTCATTAATATCATCCGGATTGTTCATATACATCAATTTGTAACGAGTGCTTCCCGGATCTTGTGGGTACACACCGCCAGCCACCACACATTCTGAAATTGCACTTTCTCCTGTCACGCTTCCGACAAATGCCGCTGTATTTTGCGGAGCTGCCTGATATGGCATGTGCAATTCTGCATCTGCAAATACTTTTTGAATCGTCACCGCATCTGCGCTTCCGACAAGTCCACCTACCTCATTTGCGGATGTATGTATCTTTGTCTCTGCTACAAGCAGATTGGACATTCTGGATGCAGCTGCTTGGGCTGTGATCACCCCTGCATAAGCCGCGTTTGCCGTCAGATCCGCACCTTGTACACTGATTCGATCAAAGGTGGAACCTTGATCTTTTCCAACCAGTCCTGTGTAACTCTGACCGTTTAAAGTAATTCCGTTGAAATGTACATTTTTTACCGTGGCATTCTTCGTCTCCGTCGCCAGCACATTTGCGCCGGCATCTTCGCTTTTCACAAAAATATTTCTGAAACGAAGGTTTTCTACGGTTCCTGACAGTACCGCAAACAACGGACCTCTGATTCCACTCACGCCATGTGCTTGCCCGTCCAGACTTCCTGTAAAAGTTTCTGTTACATAAGCAGTTTCTACCTCTGCAAAGTTTAGGTCAGCTGTCAGAACAAATTTTCCTTCCGGCACTCGGTTCATCTTCTGGAGATCTGCCACTGTATGGATCTCCGCCCGCATCGGATTGATTTCTACCGCAAACTCTCTCAACGAAGAAAATCCTCTTTCAGCTGCCTGCGCCGCATCCCACACAGAAGCATCCAGTCCCAGTGTTTCTGTATAAAATTCCGCTGTCCACACTTCTTTGCCTATCGGTCTTATAAAATCACCTTCGCCAGACTGGCTGATTCCATTTCCGGCTGCAAATTCATATGCATTGCTATACTGTGCAGTATTTCCGCCAAGCTTCTGCATATGGTCTGCCACATCTCCTACCGAACAAATATTGCGGTAGGTATTTTCGCCGACACCGTTTCCTACCATCCCGGCTCCGTCTGCCCCTGTCACATCCACATTGAGATAAATATTTTCAAAAACAGCTCCTTCTGTCGTCACCGCAACTCCGGCTGCCGTAGAAGCCGCCTGAACTGCACCTTCTACAAAAAGATTTTTCATCGTTGTATTGCGTACAGTTCCCGCAACTGCCGCAGCCTTTCCTGCTGCACTGTTCACTCGGATTCCGTGAAGCAGCACTTGTTCTACAGCAGCATCTTCCATTGTATTTGCCAAAATTCCACTCACCGTCTCCGGAGTGTCTGACAGCTCCACAGTACTTCCCTCTATTGCCAAGTTCCGGACACTTCCCTTCAGTTGATCAAACAGCGGCTTTTGCAATCCGGTGATTTTATAGTGCTGTCCATCCAGCACACCTGTAAATTCCGGTATGACACCGCGTTCGCCTTCTGCCCCCGTCAGATCGATATCTGCTTTCAGATGATATTCCTGTCCAGGGAATGCTTTCATCTTCAGAAAGTCCTCCGGTGTATGGATCTCTATAATTTCTTTTTTCTCCATGCCTCTTAATTCCGGATATCCCTTCATAGCTACTAAGCTGAGATTCCAGATTTCTTCCGAAAGGTTCATAGAAGCCCGATAAAATTCTTCCTCTTTTGTGCGTTCTTCCGAAATTGCAGAAAGGATTCCTATCGTTTCTGTCGTGTGAGAGATTCCCCCGGCAGTTTCAAGCACAAACGTATTCTTCACCATCGACTCTAACACTTCCGGTGTTCCCAGGAAGTTATAAAGAGGCGTCTCTGTTCGATTGTCTACCTTTCCTGCCGCGAATACATTTTCCACATTGCTTTTTCCTCCGAGATTTCCAATGAATCCCGCACTATTCGTCCGATTCTTCTCATCCGTATAGTTCTCTGCCACCATATCTGCACCACTGTACACCTGACGGATATTTAAGCTTTTCCCAGCTCCGATAAATCCTCCACAATCCGTTCCGCCCAGTGTCACCTTACTGTCGATCACTGCAATTTCACTGATCTCTGAACCAGAAGCGCGCCCTGCAAAGACCGCATTGTAATTTCCGGTTCCTTGGATCTGCGCATTTCGAATCTGGATTTGTGAAAAGTCAGAACCAGTATAATCGTATCCTACGACAGCAGCATTGTAGCTTTTTCCACTGATCTTGATATCTTCCAGACTCAGCCGTGCAAACGTCGAATGGTTCGATTCTTTTGCCACTGCGGCATTTTTGCTTTCGCTGTTTGTAATGTTTACAGAAGTAAGCTTCAGATTACGAACCGTCGCATTTTGTACTTTTTCAAAAAGCGGTACTTGAAGACCTGTGATCGCATACTCTCCTCCGTCCAGCTCTCCTGTGAATGTACCTTGGATCACAGCAGCATCTGTCACCGAAGAAGCATCGATCTCATTTTTCAGCACATATTTCGTATAACGATTTTCTCCCAGAGTCCGGAGCTCTTCTAATGTTCTAATCTCCTGTACGGTCTCTTCTTGTTCTTCTTTTACAACAATCGTAAACTGCTTCTGTTGTGCAACCCAGTCTTTCTTTGTCCCTGTTGTATCACTGATCTCTATATCAGCAATGTACGAGTTGGCTGTTCTGCGCAAAAGTGGCACTGCTGCATCTGTAATCTTATGTCCATTGCCATCCAGTTTCCCAATGAAAGTCGTGTCCACATACACCTCTCCACTTGTCTGGATGCCTTTCATGGAAATGTCTTTTTCCAACACATAAAATCCATTTGGATTCTCTCTAAGCTTCTGGACAAGTTCTTCTGCTGTAGAAATGGATACGGCATTTCTCGTCTCTGTCCCACCGTAAACCGGAGTCCGGAACTCATCCGTAATCCTCTGGAGATAACGGAAGACATTCTCTCTGGATTCCTTGATATGATTCAGTGTATTGTTTCCGTTGGAAGCTCCACTTCCGATCTCATTTCCATAATTGATCATGTTTTGCTTTAAATATTGAATCAAAGCTTCTTCATCAAAGTACGCATTCCCCTGCTCTTTCTGCTCGTGGATCTTTGTCTCGATTTCTGTGTTTTTATTTTTTCGATAGGACTCAAACGTAAAGTCTGCATTTCCTGTTTTCTGCCGGAAATATTGCAGATCCCCCGTTCTTGTTCTTCCACTCAGGTACTCTACCAGACCGTTGCTGTATCCATACAAGCCAGCCAGTTCATACCCATTTCGACGAAATGTCTGTGCATTCGGTGTACCATTATCTACATACGGGACATACCAGCTCGCATAACATGCTCTGTCAATCTGATAAGCACCTAAATTGTTGACTCCTACCTCATTGAAACTTCTCAGATCCAAGCGATGTCCCGGCCGGATTGTCAGTTGATTGTCCCACAGATCATCCAATGTCTTCAGATTCATATTTTCTAATTCTCCGGCACCAATCGTCCGCCAGGTGCTGTTTGCACTGTTCCACTTCTGGTGATTATTGGTTGTTCCGTATCGGTGCTGCAGTGTAATCCTTGCCTGCTGCTCCGGAGTCAGTTGTAAATACGCCTTCCCCTGCAAATAATCCAACGTATAGATGACATCGAACACTTCCTTATAATAACTCTGAAACTCCTCCGGAGAATTGATCCGATCTGGTGTCAGATTTGTCATCATCGATCCGTCTCTCGCATAGGTTTTCATAAAGTTCATATTATAGTCTACGTTCGCCTGATTAGCAAATCCATTGGAATAGTCCTCACCATTTCGTCCCGGTCGTTTTCCTTTGTTCTCCATCCAGATCCACATATCTGTCACATGTCCCATCTCGTGGTTTAAGACAGTCAGGTCTCCGATGAAATTCGAACCATTATAATAAATGTAATCCCGATTTGGATCTCCGAAAATCACCGCTACCGCACCACTGCTATGCTGCCAAAGTGTCTGCAGCGGCCTATAAAATTCCTTGAACACATCCTGATTATGATTCTTATTAGCAGAAGAATCCACGATCAAAAACTTACTATTGTTAATAGAATTTGCCCCATTTTCCGCAACGTCAACAAAATTATCATAACTTGTCTTGAAGTGATTCACCTGAGTAATCACCTGTTGCTTTTTCTGCTGTCTCCATGCTTCCGTATCCTGATATCCACTATAGATTTCCAGATTTCCATAAATCAGCGCGGATGGGAACGATGCCAGATACAAGTTTTTAGAAGTTTTATACGATAATACCGGAAGGATCAGTTCATGATTCCGCTGTACCGTATTGTTTTTCAAAATCTTCCATAATCTTGACTGAATCTTCGGGTTGTTCGCCCGCGCCTCTACAATGAACCCACTCTGGAAATTGTCGATGATCCAATCATTGACGTCCGCATAACCAGCATACTCTTTCATAAAGTATTCCACGAACGATGCCACGTTAGAAATCCCTGTATAAGCTGAGAGGCGGTTAATATAGAACGATGGCGTATTATTTCCCTGACGCCCGCCATTGCTACTGAGTTTCACAATCTCTGTAGGAAGATTTCGCACTTTTTTCCCTGTCTTTAAGATAGAATTGTCAAACAGGACGACATCCCTGAGATTGATACCTCCGATCTCAAAGTCATACCAGCGATCCAGATAGTTATACGCATAGAGGAAATCTTTCAGATACTCGCTGGTAAGGAAGTGATCGGTCACGATCTTCTTTGCTATCTCATTTTCCAGATTTATCGGATACTGTGCATTTGTGGCCGACATCGAAACAAGAACCTGCTCCATCTCCGTTTTGACAACTTCATTATAATTTCTCCGATATACATCCAAAACAGAACCACTGTCCTTTTGTGCCACTCTTGTCTCAATATCTCGGTCAAATTCATATGTCTTTGCTGTTTCCAGTAACTTCTGGAACTGCGCTGATGTTGTATTCACTACATAATTTTTAAAGTTAAAGTGTACCGGAATCTGTGACACTTTATAAGAAGCAATGTTTGCCCGCGTATCTATATAAGACATATTGTAGATCAGCGGTGTCGTTTCATCCACAAATTGAATTCTCAGTTTCTTTACCTGATTCACGGTCTTATCTGACAGCGCTACAATCCTTCTTCCTTGTTCATCCATCGGATAGACTGCCAGCACTCTCTTCTGATTTAAAATGTGTGACACATCTACGTGATTTCCATCCAGAACAATCTGTTCCCTCTGGTAGAATGGCATAAATAACTGTAAATTTTCATACAGTAATTTCCGGTCTTCCCGATAGGCTGTAATTCCTTCCAGTGATCTTGACAAAGCAGCCTCTTCCTGACTTCGCACTGCGATCGCTTCCCGGATCATCTCCGGCGCTTCTACCGAAACTGGATTTTCTTCCGTCCCGTACACATCTCCTTCTGCCTGCAGACGCGGTCTCTTTCCTCCGACAACATCATCCAAATACCAGATGTCTTCCTGCCATTCCAGTGTCTGCAAATAGAATTCCTTGCTTTGGATCTGTACCTCAGATGCCTGTTCGATTTTTCCAGGCAATACCGAAGATACCGGATCTCCCTCACGATATTCGTAGTTTCCTACATAGTTCTCTCCTTCGGCAATCCCCTGCTGATTTCCTACAAATGCATAGGAAGCCGGTCCAAAAGAGATATTGTGTTCGATCTTTGTCGGAGTCTGGTCTCCCGTACCACTTTCCCCGATAAAAGTTCCGACAACCCCTGCCGCAACCGGAGTCTCATTCTTTTCCTCCGTCTTTTTCCACGAAAGTTGTCCAAAGTTTTTACTCAGCTGTGACTGCTTCACGATTGCCGCAAATCCGCCCTGCGGACCCTCTGCCGTCTGGAAGCTGTCTAGATCCACAGTTCTCTTTGCATAAGAGTTTGAAATGACAGAGCCTTCCAAAATCTCCGCTGCAAATCCGCCTGCATTCCCTCCGGTCACCTCCGCATTAACGGAACAAGCTTCTGCCGTCGTCTGCTTCATCACTGCAATCATACCACCTACCGTAGTTCTTCCTGTGATGCTCACATCTCTTACATAGACATGTCTAAGTGTCGTTCCGCTCTCCGAAACTTTAGCCAGTGCAGCAACCTGATCGGTATCTTTCTTCCCGATCGATCCCTGCGTCAACTTCAGCTCCTCTACCGAAGCTCCTGCCAATGTCTCAAACAACGGAAGCTTCATTCCGATGATCTGATGTCCATTTCCCCGCAACAGGCCTCGGAAGCCACCCGAAATGATCGCATTGCCTTCTGTGATCTCCGATACATCAAGGTCGGTTGTCAGAACATAGGCGCCGCCCAGGTCATCCTTGATCTTCCGAAGGTCATCCACCGATGAAATTTCTTTCATTTGCAGCATCGTTGTCATATTGGAATCCCCATTCTGCAATACCGGTGTCTTTCCTTCCTGCAGCGGTGCAAAATTCCATACGTCTTCCGGCCATGCCATTGCCGTGTAAAATTCTTTTCCGGAAAGGGTATCGACGGAACTCTCTGTAATCTTCGTCAATGCTGTTGCCCCGGTTCGGCTGCTTTCCCTTTTCAATCGGCTCTCTTTCATAGAATATAATCCAGAAACACCTTCTGCACTATACTTTGTGTCTTCGGATGCTCCGTCAAATTTATAGCCCTGGGTTCCGCTGCTGTAAGAAACATTGTTTTTCAATATACCCGTTCCATCTGCATTTCCAATGTATCCAATAAATCCACCAGACTCTTTCTGATTGGATTTTGCCACTTCCATACTTACATTTGTATAACAGTTTGTGACCGAAGTGCTGCAGTTCGAATTATGCCATCCAATCAATCCTCCGATGGCACCGTTTGTCTGGTTTCCACGAATTGTTCCAACTGCATAGGAATTTTCTATAATATTGCTGCCATTCCCATTGTTGACGCTTCTCAGATTTGACATCTGTCCGATCAATCCACCTGTCGTATTAAACGTACCGGTAATCTCCAAGTTGGCGGAACATCTTCTGACCGCTGCATAATCCATACGACCGATCAGACCTCCAAGCAGCTGTCTGCTGTTCGGTGTTTTCAGACTTCCGCTTACATGGACATCTTCCACACTTGCGTTTGCCATCGCTTTGTTCGCCAGCGTTCCGCCGCCGGCATCTCCATAGGATCCCTGCTTTGTAATGGATACATTTTCCAGCTTCACGTTCTTTACCGTACCACCTGAAATCGTTCCAAACAAAGTTGTCGTCAGCCCTTTGATCTTATATCCTTTTCCATCAAAAGTTCCGCGAAATTCCGGGATCAGTACGTCTTCTCCCTGCACCATGCCGGCATCGATATCATGCTCCAGTGTATAAGTCCCATCCGGGTCTGCCTTGATTCGATCTACCAGTGCCTGCATCGTAATGTATTTCGTGGATGCCTGTCCTTCCGATAAAGTTCCAAACTCCACAACAACCTCTGCCTGCGGCTGCCCTTGCTGCGGCATCACATAGTTGTCCAATTTCAACCCGAAGCTGACTTTCCCATCCTCCGAGACAATCAACTTTGTAATCTCAGAAAATACTTCTGGCTGATCTTCCATCTCAACCTTTACAATATATTGCTCTGGTTTAAACTCCTCCACATGGAAATGCGAGACCTCTTCTACTTCCCCCACTTCTTCTCCGATTCCAGTCTTGTGATACAGCGTAACACCAGAAACGGTTCCGAGTTCAAATGGAATTTTCTTTTCTTCTTCCTGCGGTTGTTCCGGCTGGTCTACCGGATTCAAAATGTTTTCCCGCAGCCACTCCTTATTTTCCTCTGTCTCTGTCGTTCCGTCCACTGCCGCCTGTGCAATCTGATAGACTTGGCGGTTGACTGTATCGTCACTGTATACAATCTCTGTCTTTTTCTCCGAAGATCCTTCTTCATTGGAAATCGTTCTTGTAATCTTTGCATAGACTCTGGCAGCATAATCATTTTTATATCGCTCTTTCGAAAGATTTGCCAGAACCGCTGTAAAATAGATTCTGTCGTCATCTTCTGAAAATTTTTTAACTGCCGTTACTTTAGCCGGCTTGTACACTGCACCATTGTAAAGATATTTGCGGTCCAGTTCCAGTTCCTGCTCCCCTAGATATGTTTTAGGAAGCAGAACCATTCCATATTCTACGACTGCACCACTGCTCTCCAATTCTTGCAGATAAGACTTCTTGATACAACCGATCATTCTTAATCCCATCGGAGTAATCGTCCGGATTTGTCCACCCAACATCTGCATATCTACATCCCGCAACTCAGGTCCGGATGCTTTGACCGGAACTATCCATTGTCCCCAGAACAAAAGCAGCAAAAAAATCCAGATGGCTAAACTCTTTTTCCTCTGTTTCATACTCTAATCCTTCCTTAGTATATTCCTGTAATCCACCCCGGCTCACTCACTTGCGGCAGTGTCGGTTTCTGCGGCACTTCCGGTTCCTCATTTGGTCCCTGTGGCTCCTGTGGTGCTTCCGGTTCCTCATTTGGTCCCTGCGGCTCCTGTGGCGCTTCCGGTTCCTCATTTGGTCCCTGCGGCTGCTGCGGCACTTCTGGTTCCCCATTTGGCTCCTGCGGCTGCTGCGGTTCCTCATTCGGCTTCTGTGGCACCTCTGATTTTCCTTCTGTTTCTTTTTCAGTATCTTTCTTGGTGTCTTTCTTTTTATCCGCTGATTTTTTCTTTCCGTCAGACATTTCTGCCTGCTTCTGTGCATCTTTCTTCAGCGCTCTCTTTTCTTTCCAGGTAACATCCTCTTCTTCAAAAAGATGATTTAGATCCAACACATGGTCACGTGCATTGAGATTCTCAATCTCTGCCACCTCATCCGACACCGGTGTTTTCTTCTGCTGTTCTTTCGCATCCCCCTGGAAGTGTTCCCACAAAGCGATCCCACTTCCAAGCAGTATGCAAAAGCCAATTCCGGCGATTGCACCTGCTATCCTCTTTTTTCTCTGCATTCGTTGTCTCTCCTTCTTATCACTTTTCTTTCCCATCCAAAAGATTGTCTAATTTCCTTCAGCATTGCCGGATCCGTCTAATACGATTTTATGATCACAACATGCGAATGCTGCCACCTTATGGGAAATGCATAAAATGGTCTTTGATTTCATCTGTTTTAAATTGTTTAACACTTGTTCTTCTGTCTTCTCGTCCAGCGCCGAGGTGCATTCATCCAAGAGAAGAACCGGCGCATCACTTAAGAGTGCCCGCGCAATTGCAATCCGCTGGATCTGTCCTTCGGAAAGTCCATTTCCTCTTTCCCGCAGCACCGTATCCAATCCATCCGGGAGCTCCTGAGTATATTCCCAGATACATGCCATCTTTGCCGCCGTACAAATCTCCTCTTCCGATACCTGTCTTCCGGAAAAAACAAGATTTTCACGGATGGTTCCTGATAAGATCATATTTCCTTGCGGCACGTAGGCAAACATCTTTCTTGTCCCGGCATCCGCCGGTATCTTTTTCTTCCCAAGATCAAAATAAATCTGTCCTTCCTCACATTGAAGCAAACCGAGCAGCAACTTCATCATCGTGCTTTTGCCTGCACCAGAAGGACCGGCAACTGCCGTCAGACTTCCCTTTTCCAAACGTACAGAAAAATGTTCCAGCACGCTTCGGTTCTCGTAGGAGAATCCAACCTCTTCAAAGACAATCGCCTGCATCTCTTCAGAAATTTTTTCAAACTCCTCTTCCACGGAAAATGACTCTTCTTCCTCGATCTGCTCCAAATCCATCAATCGTTCCGCCGATCCGATCATACTATAATATTGAGGAATCAGCCCGGAAATATTTCGGAACGGCGCCCGGATCTGCCCGATGATCTGCAGAAAAGCTGTCAATGTACCAAAAGTCAGCAATCCTCTGGAAATCTGAATCGCACCCCATGCCAGAGCCGCATAATATCCTGCCGTAAACATGACATAGACGATGGTATTCGCCAGATTGCTGACTGCATTCCGCTTCTTTTTTATCTGATAATGGATTTCCTGATAATTGGTGAGTTTTTGTTCCATCATTTCTTCATTGGAAAAAGACTTGATGACCATAAGGTTTTCGATACATTCCTGTAAAAATGCACGCACCTGCCCTCCACTTTCCTGCACTTCCTTATGAAAATGGCGAAATCTCTCACTGTAAATCCTATTTCCGATACATACCACAACCCCAATCAGCAAGATCACAAGCGTAAATCGAAAATCAATCCGAAATAGAATCAGCAGCCCCACAGACAGTTTTGTCCCAAGAGAGATCAGCTGTGGCAAAATACCGACAATCCCTGCAACTACAAGCTCTACATCACTTGTCAGTCGATTCATAATCTCTCCGGAATGAATACCGCTGATCTCCAGATACGGTTTCCTTAAAATCGCCGCGAACATTCTGCGCTTCAGTTCCATCTCCAGTTTGCCTGAAACACGGACACGGATATTACTGTTTACGATATTCAGAATGGCCTGGAGGGCAATGAGCCCTACAAGGATCAGACAATATCTCCAAAGGCTTCCTTGTCGGCTGCCGGATGCCACATCAAGAAGTGCGCTGGAGATCAGTGCAAGCAGAAGGAAACTTCCGGCAATGGCTGCGCTGACACCTGCCAACAGTGCAACTGCCCACAGATGGTTTTTGCTGCATCGATAGATCCAGCTTATCGGTTTTTGTTCCATTTCCCTCTCAATCCTTTCCATCCTCTCCACACTAGATCTGTCAGTCTTATGATCCATTTTCTCGCTCGGATTGAACTGCACCAAATCTTTACATAGATCCGATATCTCCTATCCTTTCTGCAATCGACATAATCCTCTCCCCGATAAAATCCTCGCAGCACTCCAAGCACTTGTTCCTCCTGGATTCCATGCTCCGGTATCCACTGATGATCCCCACAGAGGATATACCCTTCTGTGTCTCTTCCGATGACTCGATGAAGAATATAAGATCCATTCTTCCTTCGATAGAGAATCACCTCACTGGTTTCCACGATTCCCTCCGGCCGAACGAGATGCAAGATATCCTTCTGCGGTCTGATGCAGGGAAGCATACTGATCCCAGATGCCGCTGTAAATAATTCCCCGTCTTCTAAAAGAATCTGCTCCATTTTCTTGCGCATCGTATGTTCCGCCTACGCTTCTAAAATGCCAGCCTCTAAGAGTCTGGTGACAAATGTATGTACATCGTTTTTTGCCTGTTCCTCTGTCATCTCATATTGATCCAGCATCATCTCTGTCAGCGCTTCTTCTGTCAGATCCCTCTCAAGCGCTTTCCAGAGAAAAGCCCCCGTCTGGTTCATCTGAATCATTCCTTTGAACTCATTTGTCTGTGCTCCAACCGGTACTACAACATATTTTCCTGCCACTTCCCGCATAAAAAATCCATTTTTGATTCTCATATTCCTTCTCCTCTCATACTTTCATATGCCATCTTTGCCGCACATTCTGAAATCGTACACTGCATCTGATAGACCGGGACTTCTTTAAAAAGTTCATCCAGCATCCCCAGCAGCTTCTCTGCCATCTCCTGCCTGCGCGGAACGAGTGTCTGCCGCATCAAAAGCAGCACCGCTTCTTGAGGATCCATGCGCCTGATCTCGTTTGTTTTCCCACGCTCCAGCATACAGATTCCCTGCAGTTTCCCCTTTCGGTTCAACTGCTCATCTGTTTTTCCGCTAAACGGTGTCCCATACACGACCCAGCCATCCGCTTCTTTTCTGACTGCCGGCTTATCGTCATTGATGATCAATGCCCGCTCAGCTCCAAAATATTTCTGCCACTGTTTTGTATGTGTAGATTTCCCTGTTCCACTGTCCGCAGAAAACAGATAGACTCTGCCATCCACTTCCACCGCAGATGCATGGATCATCATCCCGCCTTGCAAAAGAAGCTTGCGGTAAAATTCCAATCCTACAAAAATATATTCACACTCTTCTAATGTCAGATGAGGCTGCTCTGCCTGCTTCTGTATACAGAGTTCCTCTGTCATCGTCAGTGTGATCTGCGTCTTCGCATCCCCATCAAAGCGGTATGACTCCATCTTCTTTTTCAGAAACTCATAGATTGGCTCATACTCTACAATGCAATCCGCAATCTGATATCGCATTCCTCTTCTCCCTTCTGAAAAAGGACCTGGAAGTATTGCTCCCAGATCCTCCTGTGATCAGTCAATGATAAATTCTTTTTCTACTTTTTGCAGCTGTCCATCTTTCGATACATACATGCTGACTTTATAAGTTCCCGGACCAAATGCTCCATTCAGTGTACGCATGCGAAGTTTTGTATGGCTTTCATCTAAAAAGCTTGTCTCCAACAACACTTTCCCTACAGATGTCCCTTGGATCACTGTAAACTTAATCAGTGCCTGATTCGGAAAGTCATCGATTGCCGTTGTAAACGTAACATCCAGACAGGTGCCATAATCCGACTCTTCTTTATTATAGAAAATCGATTCAATTGCAAGTTTTGGTTCTTCCGGAACTTGCGGCACATATGCCGGAATCTTATCATGTTCTGTATAGCCCGCATAGTTGCCGTAAACATCTACAGGAAGCGCAAAATAGTCCTTATCGGTTCCATTATAGGAGATCTCCACCTGGTTATATCCACTGTGCATCTGAATCTGCGACGAAGCAATCTCGCCACCCACAAGTTTATCTCCAGTCGGTGTATTGTTCTCCCAGTTATAGGAACCATTAAAGTTATACGTTCCGTAGTAAAGTGTTCCACTCTCATCCGATACAAAACTATATCGGAAAGAAGTCTCCGAGATCCGCTCTACTTTCTGCTCTGTAATCCGCGGCGGATTGTATTCCACTACAAAAGATTTCTTTGCAACGGTTCCATCAGAAAATGTCACCTTTGCAATATACTGATTATCTTTATGTCCATAATTTTCCGGAATCACAATCGTATAGACTTTTCTGTCTTCGCTGACAAAAAGCTGTGCTTTATCTGTTGTGATCGGTGAACCGGTCGGACAGATAAAGGAGAAATTGTCCAGTGTCAACTCTTCTGCCGGAGCTTTATTTAACTCTACGGTAATTGTGTTTTTCGGTTTCTCTCCGACAGATACGATCTGATATTCGGATGAAATGTTTGGATCTTCCTGCACATTTCCACTAACAGTGATCGGCCCCAGAACATCCGATGTTCTTCCATCGTGAGCTTCCATCACATAATATAACGAATAAGAGATTCCTTCTTCCAGTCCACTGATCAACACCTTATTGAATCCCGTCTTCATTTCCTTACGGTATCCTTTTTTCACAGTATCCACAGAAGGGATTTCCTCTGCCCCGCGACTGACCTGTGTATGCCCCGGAAGGTATACATATACATATCCACCCTCATCCACATCAAACAAATCAAATTCTGCTCTTGTCGCCTCACTTCTCAGTACTGTTGCATCGCTGACAGTCGGGCAGTCTACTTTGTAACTGAAATATTTGGAAATGATCTTGCCCGGTGCAATCTCCATCGAGAATGTATAGGTATCATCTTTTGCAAACACCGAAGTAGAAACTTCGTACACGCGATTGTCTTCCGTCTTTGCACTTAAAAGTGTCATTTCTTTCCCGCCATGGCAGATAATTCTCATATCTTCTACTGCGAGAGGTTGTGTTGTCGCTTTCTCCAAAGTAACGATCATCCGACTCATTCCACGTACTTCCACAGATACAATGCTGTTGGTCAAGATCTCTTCCCCAACTCCCACTTCTACTTGATTATTTCCATTATCCTGCACTTTATCAAGTTTTCCGCTTCCGCCAATCGTAGAATTGTCTCCATTTAAAACAGCATTCTCCACGGTTCCATTGATAGTGATTGCGGAGCCACCTGCAGCCTCAGACACGAGTAATTCCTCCGCAGGTACATTCAACGTAAATCCCTGTACCACTTCCGCAACTTCCACTTCTGCAATTTTCAATGCTCCGTTGACCGTCATATTACTTCCCGCTACAAGTTTCGCAACACTGGATCCCGCTCCAAGATTCAGGGTGAAATTCCCCGCTGCCCTGCCTGCACCGGCAGCACTTTTCCCAATCTGATCAAATACTGTGTCATTTGCTGTCACAGTACAGTCCGCGTCTGCTGCCACTTCCAAATTTTTTACACGAAGCTGATTCAATACGATCTCTCCACCTTGTACAGAGCTGTCCACAACGACCTTGTTATAATTTCGCACTTTCTCAGTCGCATTCACTGTGTAAATGCCGCCCTTTACTTGCTCCGCCGTAATCGTCAGTGTATCCTGTGTCACCTTCTTCGCAGTGTCACACGCATCCAGCACATTTTTGGCGAGCCATTTCTTCTGGTCCGTCGACACTTCCGAAGACTTCAGCATCTCCTGTGCCGTCACATAAGCAGACTGTACAAGTGTATTCCCATAGGATACCTGTCCGTCTACTTTCATATAAGATCTGACTGCATATCTGGTGTTAAACCCTGCTCCACTGATCCCGGTAAGAACTCCGGTATAGTAAACCTTCTCCTCTGTTGTCTTCCAATTCTTCTCTGCCGGAATCTCAAGAGCTTTGTAAGCTTTCCCTTTTAACGCATAGCTTCCGCCAATCTGAAGTTCTCCTCCGGCTGCCTCCAACGCACTCGCAGGTACTGCCACCGTTCCGTAAGTAACCACTTTTCCTTCTGCTTTCATCTGCTCCAGGTAAGCCTTATCGATTGCCGAAATCGTCCGAAGTCCTGTCTTTCCTTCTGTTCGAATCTCCATAGATTCTGTAGAAATATGTGTTTCATTCTCTGCCGCCAACGCGAACCCTGTGCTGCCCAATACGAATGTTAAGGCTAATAACAATACTTTGCATATCTTATTTAGTCTTTTTAGCATTCCTTTTCTCCTTCTAGTCTTTATTCTTCCCAGTCATCTGGAATTGTCACCTCATTATCAAGGTTCTCTGACGGTTGTTCCGTTCCCATATCCATCTCGGTATCTATTGATGAATCTTCTGTACTTCTTTCCTCTGGCTTCTCTAATGAAGAGTTCCCTGCATGCTCATCGCTTGCTCCCAATTCTTTCTTCTCTTCGGAATCGGTATCCAGATCCTCTGCCTGCCCGTTCGCTGTAGCTTTTCTAGAATCATCACCTGCCTGATCCGAACTCCTTCTGGAAAAAGAATCAGATAACAGCCATGTGATGGCACAGAGGAAAAGAAGTACAATTACAGTTATGATTGTTTTCTTTTTCATATACTACCTCTGAGTCGCTGTCCTAAAAGCCCAGATCTTCTTCTCCCCACGGACTCTCTGCATCAGTATCAAGCCCACTCATCATAATCGTATCTTCCACCGGAATCTTTACAATATTCAGTTCTAATGCCTCATATCTTTCTTTCATTATTTTTACGCTCCTTTTCATTTTAGTTTCCGGTAAATTATACATTATCTTTTTACATCTCTGCAACTATTTTTCATCCGTGTTTTTCACCATTTTTTCTTCCTATTTTTCTTATTTTTTGCTCTTTTTCACAGATGCTTTTACTCGTAAAGTCCTGCCGCCCTGCACACGCGATCCATATGGTCTACCTGTTCGGTCACCGCAGCGCTCTTTAAGGCCTCTCGCCCTTTTCTATTTGCAAAAATGGTCTTCGTGACCAAGCGCCAGATCCATGCTGCCGGCAACAAAAATGAATGCCGCCTCACTGCCGGAGAAAGTTCTTTCATTGCCTCCAAAGGCGGGAAAAGCATTGTCATCACTAACCGTATGCGTGTCCTTCGGATTTGCTTTTTCTCCCCGCCCTCTTTTAAGAGTCTCGCTCCCATATGATTTTCCATCGTGCCATATGCCCCACTGCCAATGATATGTTCCAAAAGAATATTTCCCTCAAAAAACGATTCGTCTTCCTCCATACACTGCTGTAAAAAGCGCTGCATCGTTTCGGAAAACTTCAAAAGTCTCCCTCTCTCCAGATACGCTTCGACCTTTTTCCAGTCGCAACTGTCTTTTTTCTTCTGTGCAAACACAAAAAGGTCCAACAGCATCCGGATTCCAATTCCTCCGTACTTCAAGTGCTTTGCCATATGACCAATCATATATACATAATACTCTTCCCAAGGCATCTGATACGCAAACGCAAAACCTTCCTTTCGGATACATTTGCTCCAAATATCCTCCAAAAGTACGTCCAGCTCCCGATTCTCCGTTGAGCAGTCCCAATGAATCTCAACCGTCATAAAAGGATTCCGCACATAGACATTGTGATGCCCTCCTCCATGTTCCAAAGTATATCCAAGCGACTCCATAATTGCCTGAATCTTTCCTTGCTGCTCTTTCTGACACAGAATATCAAGATCTGTGAGAAAACGCATATCAGGAGAAGGGTATTCCTTTTTCAACTGAGCTCCCTTTAATGGGAGATGCTCGATTTGTTCTTCCTCAAACTTCTGTTGGATCTCCTGCAAAGAAAAATACTGGGTAGCCTCTCTCGCAATCCCTTTCTGCTGCGCCTTTTGCATTGCACAGACCACATCCGCAGGGATTTTCTCCTGTTCCTGCAGTGGTAAAATTCCATAAGATACTAGATTGTCAATCTTCTGATACTTGCACAACTGCTGCAAATACTTCCAGTCAAGCCCTTCGACCTCTATCGTTATTGGTTCTTCCAGTAAAACACTCTTGATCAACTGAAAGAGCGCCTTCTGTTCTTTTTCTCTTCTCATCTACTTCTCTCTTTCTTTTTGATTTATCTTACGATGTCACACACAACGATCTCCGGAAGATTATTGATTCGCGGAATTCCTCTAGAACTGCCAAGACCAGCCGACAAGATCATCGTTCCATTTCCGCAGGAAAACATTCCTCTCGTATACATTGGAAAAAATCCTTCCTCCGGATCAAACAGTCCTCCTACAAACGGAACTCTTACCTGACCACCATGCACATGTCCGCTGAAAACTAGATCTACATCCCAGTATTCCATGCTCTTCCACAACAGTAATCCTTCCGGTACATGACTCAGCAAAATCTTTAGCCGATCCGTCTGCACAAACGCTTCCAGAAATCGTTGCTCCGATCCATCTTTCCAGTCTTCCGGCAGTAAATATCCGTAGGCTCCCCCAATCCTTACTTCCTGTCCGGCAATCTTGGTATCCACATATTCTTTCTCCAGTACAACTGCCCCGGCAGCTTCAAGTTGTTCCGTCAGATCACCTTCACCATAAGCTTTCTCATAACCCACCTCATGATTGCCCAGCGAAAAATACACCGGCGCAATCGCACACGCTTCCCGAACCAGATGCAGAACAATATCCGTGCGGTCTTCATCCTCATTGAGCATATCTCCCGTCATAAAGATTACATCCGGCTTCTGTTTCTGAATCTTAGCAATCAGCCTTTGATTATCCCTACCATACTGATAATTATGAAGATCTGTAAGCTGCACAGCTCTAATTGGAGCTGCAATCTTTGGATTCCGGTAAGTATACTGCCGAACAATGAGACATTTTTGTGATAAGATAAGACTGACCAAAACAATTCCTGTCAGCAAAAAGAAACTAAATACAACTATCTTTCCAACTTTCTTCATTGTCCACCTCCGATCTGTCATTTCTCTTTCCAATCAAATAGCCGGAGCTTCTTCCACCCCGGCTTTCTTTTCTTATGCGTACTGTCTTACAATCTCCTGCATCTTTGCAAATTGCTGCTCCATCTCATCCACCAGACGGAACTGCGTCCGCGCACGGACAAGGTTGTGTTCTGGATAAGCCGTCTTAAAGTAAGTGTCTCCTTCCAGATAATCTGTCAGGAACCGAATTCCACACTCAAACGTCATCAGACGCGCTCCCCATGGAAGACTCTCGACTTCTTCCGGTGTCAACACATCTCTTGTCGCCTCCAAATATCCTTTCACATACATCTCATATAAAGAGATATCAAAATGCATCTTATCCAAATCGCGCTCATCTTCCTCCGCTGTCGCCGCACCAAACCGGATGGAATCTCCGAAATCGTTTGCAGCAAGCCCTGGCATGATCGTATCCAGATCAATGATACAAAGTCCCTTTCCAGTCTCTGCATCAAACAAAATATTGTTCAGCTTCGTATCATTGTGTGTCACTCGAAGCGGCAGCGTTCCATTCTCCTGCTGTTCTATTAACACCTTACAATCTTGCTTTCTATCAAGGGCAAACGCAATCTCCGGTCTGCAAGTGACCGCCCTGTTTTTGATATCTCGCTTCAAAGCTTTCTCCAAATTTTCAAACCGTTTCACCGTATTGTGGAAATCTGGGATTGTCTCCTTTAAGCTGGATGCCGGATAATTTCCAAGCTGTTTTAAGAAGTGTCCAAAACTATTTCCAGACTGATAGAACTGCTCCGGATCCTCTACAAGCTGATAACATACCGAATTCGAAATATAATTATAACATCTCCACGGCTGTCCCTCATTATCCTCGAAATAGGTACATCCATTCTTTGTCTTAATGCAGGAAAGTGTCTCTCTGTCCGGATCTCCACCTTCCTCTCGAATGACATTTCTTAGATATTCTGTCACTCCGAAGATGTTCTCCATCACACCTGCCGGATCTTTGAAGACATTATTATTCACCCGCTGAAGAATATAGGCAAACTCATCGCCCTCCTCCGTCGGCATATAGACCGCATACGTCTCGTTAATATGTCCCTCTCCAAACGGCTTCACATAGCTGCACTGAAGACCGAACCCAAACGCATACAGTGCATCTTCCAGATTTCTGCTTGTCACACCGTCAATCTTTCTTCTCGTAGAGAAGATCACTTCTCCCTCTTCAACCTTCTTTCTGGAAGGGATTACACAGTTCGCCTTTACGACACTGCCCAGTCCGATATGCGCTCCACATCCAACACGAGAATCATGATCTACAACTGCCCCACTGTTGACAAGCACACCATGTTCCACAACTGTATTGGTATTGACAATCGCACTCTGCATAATAAAACTTCCATTGCCGATCACCGCACTAGGACTAACGACCGCTGACGGATGAATGATCGCCGGAACTTGGTAGCCCGCTTCCATCAATTTCTCTGTCCAGTATAGCCGCATTCCGCTGTCTCCCAGAGCTGCCACTGCCGTATCGTACTCATTTAAAAATGCCTTATAGTCACAGCACTTTCCAATTACATCCGCTCCTTTTACGGCATCATCTAAAAACACAACCTCTTCGTACCCCAACAATCTTGCTGTTTCCTGGATCATGTGGCCAAAACCGCCGGCACCTAAAATCAATAAACGTTTCACTTCTTCTTTTGTATGAATCCAAATTGGAAACATACCCCTCCTTCCTATGTAAGATATAAACTTATCATACCACATCTACCGGAAGGCTGCTACAAAAAATATGGAAGTTTCCATATAAAGTAATTGTACAATTTCCCCAAAACTTTCTCTTCCACTTCATCTATTATCTAGAATTCCTCTGTCTATTCTTGAATACTTGCCTGAAACGGCATCGACTTGTTTCCTATCTCGGAGATTTCACAAGAACAGTGAAACCTCCGAAGATTTAGATCTGATCATCAATCAGAAATAGATTTTTCTTACATCTTCTGTACAAACTCTTCCAATGTCTTTGACTGAAAGGCTGTCTGCATCCAATTCTTCAACACTTCCATATCCTGCTGGGCCTGAATCTGCTCCAAAACCTCATCCGGAATGTCTCCGAAACTTTGCAAACACAAAAGCAGAGTTTCTTTCAAAACACTTCGTCCTTCTTCACGTCCCTCTTCACGCTCTTCTTTTAACATCTCTTCAAAAATCATAAAGCGCTCCTCCATTTCCCGGCTTCCCTTGATCTTACGGATAAAATTCTGCAGCTGTTCCACATAGGAATCATCAAACGTTTCCTCACTTCCTGCAAGGTCTGCCTTTACATACTTTAGAAATGTTACCAGTTCTTTTGGAACTTCATTTTCATTCTTTCCATGTGTGTTCAAAAATACGATAGTCCTTCCATCTTCCAGATTTGTCTGCCCGGACTCTTTGCAATTCATCTTAAAGGTATACCGGTATTTTTCTTCTTCAAATGGATCAAAATCACAGATGAAAATGACATAGGTATCTGGAAGTTCTGAATAATCTTCTCCTGATAGTAATAGTTCCATATCCATCTGACTCTGATAGTAACGGCTTCGCTTCCCGAGCGCTGCCTTTCTTTTCACCTGCATCTCTACATTATAATGACTTTGGCACTCATCTTTCGCATAAACATCCAATCGGACACCTTTGTATTCCGGATGATATACGATACTCTTCTCCCGGCTGACTTCCACCCGATCGATCGGTATCTCCAGCACTCTTTCTAAAAGTCCCTTGCAGTTATTTTCATCCATCATCACTGCACCAAACATGAAATTATCTTTGATCGTAAGTTCCTTTAAACAATGTTTTCTTCTCATGATACTCCTCCATTCGACAGAGGAATTCTATGAGATTATCATAGCAGATGTCAACTTGATATACAATTAGAAATCGTTTTTTCTTGCTCTTGCCTTAAGAATTATATGTAATCAGTTAACAACCTTATACCTATTATCGCTAATACTCTGATCTCTCCCCATACGCAGAACATAAAATATATCATTGTCCCTATATCCGAAACATCTTTTGGGATTTACGCAACGAAATTTATCTATTCGCTTATCCGAATATTTACTTGTCAAAAAACAATCTTTTCTTTCGAAGATGGTGAATACTGCTTATATACCAGTGTCTTGTCCTGAAACACCACATTCCAGTCTTCCAATTGCACAAACTTATCAAATATTCAAAGGCAATCACAAATCTCATCTTTTTCAAAGTTATCAACTTCTCTATGAAGCCATTATATCTTATCTAATCTTAAATCTCATGCTCCTTACTATCCAAACGTTTCCTCAATTCAATATACCTTTCGTTTTCCGGCATCTCATGATCAATTTCTTTATAATTACAATGAAATTTCCAAATGCAACACACAAGCCCCATGTTATCAATCAATATCAACATGTTTGGAATATAATAAGGTAAAGATTTCATTTGTTCTACGATTAAAGAAAAATATTGTGGTTCTATAATTACTAAAATATGTCCCAGAAATACTATCATGAGAGTCGCAATAATGACCCTCTTCGAAAACAAAACAAGAGTCAAAAGAATATACTCTCTATATATTTGCTGTTTATGTAATTCAGGATTCTTGACTATTTTTCGAACATATCCGAAACCATTTCCGTTCTTCAACATACGTTGTAACGTCTTTTTAATTCCAGCTGAAAAAGCAATTCCTTCTAACATTTTATTGAACACTCTTTTTGCGCTTTTCAAAATCTTTTTTCTCCCCAAAAACAAGCACATCAAAATACTCATGGTACAAAATGTTACTACCGTAAAAAAAGCAGAGTATTCCATATACATCAAGAAGAAAACAGCAAGGAAAAGAAGAATATTCACTATATTATCCACCAATTTTGTTTTCAACGCTCTATCTGCAATATTTCTATGCTGCGAACAAACGCTCGCTCTCACAGAAGCTAATATAATTACAATCACTAAAATAAATATTTCAAAAATCATATTTCTTCCCCACTTTCTCTTTGGTCACCCTCCATTTTACCAAACTGCATCGCAATCTCCGCCATATTATAATGAAAATACATTTCTACACGATATCTTAAAATGCAAATATATTCATCTAGTTCTAGATCATTTATCGCCTCCGAATGTTTTTTCTTATCATCAATATTATTCGTAAACTTACCTTTTAACACTTGCAAGTCACCCGGCGTCAAATATTGTAAATAATTTAACTGCTGCAAAACAGAAAGAATCTGCACCGCCCCTGGTACATTTTTCAATTCTCCATATTTTGCCCAAAGTCCGTATCCAAATTCTGCTGTCCATGGACTATTTTGAAATTTATTCAAGAATTCTTGAATAGACTTTTTTATGTCATTTACATATCTATAGCATTGCTCCTTAAATTTTTTATCCGTCCCTGTTTCTAAAAATTCATTCGACATCTTTCCCCCAACCAAAGAAATAAATACTATAGAAAACAACTGGTCCTCATTATCAATAAAGTCCCTGTTTGTATTAGAGGACAACAATGACAGCGGTCTTTTATTCCCAAATATTCCAAGCAAAAAAGTCAGCCCATCTATCAGCATAGCCATCCCCAATATCCCCAGCACCTTTTTTATATCATTCGAATCCACAAGGTACGCCAGGGCTTGAACATTAGGGTCTCCATATTGCTCTAACTTTTCTTTAGCTTCTTTCAATAATGATATATCTATTTTATCCATCGCAATCACTTTTATAGTTTCCTGTATTTCATTATAACTCTTTCTGACCACAGTTTTCAAACTGTTTAAAGTTTCTCTCGCCTTTGCAGCCGAAGCAACATCTGGCGCAAGAAAATTTGAAATCATATCAAACATCTCAATCATAAAACTTGTATTATCTTTATCTATTTGTGCATCAGAGTATTTTTTTGATGTATCTAGAGAAATCTCTGTTATTTGTCGGTTCTTATCGAATTTCTCAGCCAAAGATATCATGTAATCATTGGGATAAACCTCGTCACCTAATAGTTCTGCCACTTGATTATACGCATCGATTAAACGGCTCAATTTTTCATCCATTATATTTCGCTGTGTAGCATCCCTTTCTTCTTGCTTTACATAATTTTGTATCTGTTCCAGACTAATACTTTGTTTGATTCCACCAAAATTTTGTTTTGCTGTTTCCAGCTCTTTTTTCTTCTTTTCATATAACATTTTACTTTCCGATGCCTTAATCGCCAATTCTCCGGGTTCTTCTATGTAAGTAGTAGAACCCTCCCATCTATTTTGTATTGTGCTTGAAACATTTCCATTTTCAATTGATTCGTCTAATGTCTCAATCGTTTTCCCCAAAGCCGAACCCTCAGCATCTGCTTTCGATATGCAATTTTCTATATCTATCCAAAAATTATTAATACTTTGCTCAATCTCTTTTAACGTAGAGTTTTCTTCAAGAAGCTGATTTTTGACTCCTTCCGCCACCGAACAGTAATCTTCATAAGCAGCTAAATACTCTTGTTCAGGCGGTAAATTCGAAACAACCATTCCCGTATATGAAAACACGATAGAAATCACAGTAAAAATAGCCAAAAAAACGCCATATTTAGCCTTTTTGTTTCCAGCTGCCGAAAAGATATTTGCATAATATAATAGCCCTCCTTGTATCGCCAACGCAAACAATAATGGAGCCAGCTCATTAATTCCTTCAAGATAAAATCTCCCACCAGCATAAGTAGTAAAAAAAGAAATAAATTGCAACATCGCCATAATTGCAAACGTAATACGATGTCCTAAAAAATGCTTCAAAAATGGACTCCCTGCGTAAGCTGCTTTCCACACAATATCTTGATAAATAGATATTCTGCGCTGTTCCTTTCTTGATTCTCGGATATTATAAATCCAGTCATTCAATAATTCTCTCATAGTGTATTCCCCCTTCTCTTCTTTGGGTTAGAAACATTGAATATTCTCCCACCGTTTTTCTTAATCTATCATACATCCGATTTTTTGTCTATTCTTTTTAAGAATATTATTATCGTTTTATTTACTGTTTTATCATATTTCAAACACATAATATATATATTTTCCCCTATAAAATGATATTTAAATAAATATTTTTATTCATTTTTACATTTATCAAATCTACAATAATACCAATATATTCTATTTTGGAATTTTTTATTTACTTTTTACATTTTTATTGATATTATAATTCTAAAAATAAATATATAATCAGCAAAGGAGATGTATTGTATGAACACCCCCCTTTCCCTTTACAACGATTTTGAAACTTTGGTTCTTAGAAGAATTAAAAACATTATGAAACATAGACATGTTTCTCAGTCTCAATTAGTTGAACTTTCTGATATTCCTCAAACCACTTTATCTAAATTATTGAGCGGAAACACCAAGTTATCACTCCCTTATCTCGCCCAGATATGTTCTGCATTAGGAATTGACCCAAGTTCTATTACATCATTAGAAGAAACTTCTTTTGATGATATGTCTCAGATGTATGACAAAATCTATAAAGTCAATAACTCAATTTCAAGAAACACCTTTACATACAACACAGATGAGTTAGCTTTTAAAGGTTTCCCCGGAACTTATTACTTTTATTCCTATTCCACGATTTCAACCGAGTCAAGTCTATTGCATGGCATCTTCAATATATCAAACTCTAGAAATGGAGGCCACTGCGAAGTTTCCTTAGACTTATACACTGGTTCGTGCGAAGATGGGGAAGAAGAACTGATTAAGAAATATGCAGGCGAAATGATAATTTCCCTTCCTATGTCAACCTGTTACTGCATTATGACCAACCCGGAAATCGGCGAAATGTTTTTCCTTGCTTTTCACCATATGTTTGCTTTTCACAAAAAAATAAAATGCCGTGTGGCACTTGGTATCAGTACGTCTTCAGGTGGAAACCGAAGACCAATTGCCCAAAGAATATTATTATCACGAACAAAATTAAACGTAAAAGAGCTTTCTTCAAAAGATTCGCTCTTCATTCAAGGACAGTTACTTTTAAACTCTACGAATGTTCTTATTTCTCAAAAAGCATTTGATACTCTATTAACATCAGATTTTGTAATAAAAAATGAGGGATTGTATACTTTTTTGACAGAATGCAAAAAAGTTTTTGAAAAAGAAAATTTTTATCGTATAGACGAATCCATTTTACGTGGAATTGATACTCCTACAGAAATAAAAATTCAAGGAATCAGTCTCCTTAGAAAATTTTCATCCGCACCAAAATATAATAAAATCAGTACAAAAACAGATGAATATACTTACAGTTATTTAATGTCAAAAGACACACCTGATGTTAGAATATAAATAGTACAAAATAAACATGACCATTTTCGATAAATAGTATATGATAGTCATAGATCAAGGAGGAGAATGGTTATGGCAAAAGGT